>OAVB01000034.1_pt1 | contig 132146 bp, 135 predicted proteins | sample 1516871 | NCBI WGS metagenome assembly OAVB01 (sample SAMEA2580069, study PRJEB22360) | human gut metagenome | biome: human gut; feature: human-associated habitat; material: faeces | place: Denmark | collected 2008/2010 | reverse complement strand
CATCTACCTTATACGCCGCAGTGTGCATCCTCGCGGAGCGTTTTTTACTTTACAGGAAAGCAATTTCCTGTAAAGTAAAAAAGTGAAAGCTGCCACAAATGTGACAGCTTTCTATCTTATTAGTTGTACTTACGTTTTCTTGCAGCTTCCGACTTTTTCTTACGTTTAACACTTGGTTTCTCGTAATGCTCTCTTTTACGGATTTCCTGCTGGATACCAGCTTTCGCACAGTTTCTTTTGAATCTGCGTAAAGCGCTATCTAACGTCTCGTTTTCTTTTACGATTACATTTGACATTGTCTCACACCTAACCTCCCTCCAGTTGCGTATTGTGCATATTCAACTGTTTGGGTAATTTTATTGCACTACCAAAGATTATAGCATAATTTTCCCGTACGTCAACCGTTTTTTTGCTGTTTTTCCAATTTTCCGGAAAATATTTTTAATTCAGTATATTTTATGCTAACTGCTGTGCAAGAACAGTCTTTGCTTCTGTCAAAGCATCTTTGATGCCAGCCGGATTCTTACCACCGGCCTGAGCCATATTTGGACGGCCACCGCCGCCTCCGCCAACCTTCGCAGCAATTCCCTTGATGAGGTTACCGGCATGTGCACCCTTGCCCATTGCTTCCTCAGTTGCCATTGCAACAAGATTTACTTTGCCATCACAATCAGAAGCTAATACGATAACACCTTCGCCAAGCTTCTCTTTGAGCTGGTCTCCTAAGTCTCTTAAACCATTCATATCTACACCGGAAACGCTGGTTGCTAAAAGTTTCACACCAGCTACTTCCTCCACCTGATTCATAACATCGCCTAATGCATCCTTTGCCGCTTTGCTCTTTAAGGATTCATTTTCAGACTGTAATGCTTTTACTTCGCCTAATACATGATTTACACGCTCAACAAGATTTGCAGGTGTCGCTTTTAATAATTTTGCAGCCTCTTTTAAGGTTTCTTCTAACTGGTCATAATATTCAAATACACCTTTGGATGTCAGGGCTTCAATTCTTCTGACACCAGCCTGGATTCCAGCCTCGGAAACAATCTTAAATGCCTGGACTGCGCTTGTATTGCTTACATGGGTACCACCGCAAAGCTCGGTAGAAAAATCTCCCATTTTTACAACACGGACGGTATCACCGTATTTCTCACCAAATAATGCCATTGCACCGGTCTTCTTTGCATCCTCTAAAGACATTACTTCTGTTATAACAGGAAGTGCTTCTGCAATTTTCTGGTTTACAATGTCTTCCACTTTGGTAATCTCATCTGCTGTCATTGCTGAGAAATGTGTAAAGTCAAATCTTAATCTGTGCTCGTCTACATAAGAACCGGACTGCTGTACATGGGTACCAAGTACTTCTCTTAAAGCTTCCTGAAGAAGATGTGTTGCACTGTGGTTCTTTCCGATGGCAAGTCTTCTGTCTACATCAATGGAAAGTTCTACTTCATCACCGGTCTTAATCATTCCCTTGGTAACTTTACCAATATGTCCGACTTTGCCGCCAAGCATCTTTACGGTATCTTCTACTTCAAAGACAAAGCTTCCGTCCTTGCTACTGATAACACCGGTATCTGCTACCTGTCCACCCATGGTTGCATAGAATGGAGTCTTCTCTACGAAAATAGTTCCAATCTCACCATCGGATAAAGCTTCTGTGATTTCAGTCTCGGTAGTCATTACTGTAATCTTGGAAGTATAAGTATTGTTCTCATATCCGACAAATTCAGTTGTAATACTTGGGTCGATGGATTCATATACGGTAACATCTGCACCCATGTAGTTGGTTACTTTTCTTGCTTTTCTTGCTTTCTCTCTCTGCTCTTCCATTGCAGCCTTAAATCCGGCTTCATCAATGGTAAATCCTTTTTCTTCTAAGATTTCCTGGGTCAGGTCAAGAGGGAATCCGTAAGTATCGTAAAGCTTGAAAGCATCCGCTCCGGATAATTCTTTCTTTCCTTCTTTTTCCAGCTTGTCCTGCATCTCTGCTAAGATAGCAAGTCCCTGATCAATTGTTTTATTGAATTTTTCTTCTTCCTGGGATAATACCTTGAAGATGAAATCTTTCTTCTCTTCTAATTCCGGATAACCATCCTTGCTCTCATGAATAACAGTATCACTGAGTTTTGCTAAGAACAGTCCGTCAATTCCAAGTAATCTGCCATGTCTTGCAGCGCGCCGAATCAGTCTTCTTAAAACATAACCTCTTCCCTCGTTACTTGGCATAATTCCGTCAGATACCATAAAGGTTACAGACCGGATATGGTCTGTAATCAGACGGATAGAAACATCATCTAATGCATCCTGCTGATAAGTCTTTCCTGATAATTCACAAATCTTATCACGGATTGCTTTCATAGTATCAATATCAAATACGGAGTCTACATCCTGCATAACAACTGCCAGACGCTCTAATCCCATTCCGGTATCAATATTTTTCTGGGAAAGCTCGGTATAACCACCTTTGCCATCTCCTTCGAACTGTGTAAATACGTTGTTCCATACTTCCATGAAACGGTCGCACTCACATCCTACTTTACAGTCAGGACTTCCACAGCCATATTTTTCTCCACGGTCATAATAGATTTCAGAACATGGTCCGCAAGGTCCTGCACCATGCTCCCAGAAGTTATCACATTCTCCGGTTTCCGGGTCACGATAGAATCTGGTAATTTTCTCTGCCGGAACACCGACTTCTTTAGTCCAGATTTCAAATGCTTCTTCGTCTTCTCCATAAATAGATGGATACAGACGCTCCGGGTCAAGCTCTAACACTTTTGTTAAGAATTCCCATGACCATGCAATTGCTTCATGTTTGAAATAATCACCAAAAGAGAAGTTTCCGAGCATCTCAAAGAAGGTAAGATGTCTTGCTGTCTTACCTACATTTTCAATATCTCCGGTACGAATACATTTCTGACAGGTTGTCACTCTTCTTCTCGGCGGAATCTCCTGTCCTGTAAAATATGGCTTTAATGGAGCCATACCAGCATTGATAAGCAGAAGACTGTTATCATTATGTGGTACTAAAGAAAAGCTCTTCATTGCCAGATGTCCTTTGCTCTCAAAGAATTCAAGATACATTCTTCTTAAGTCATTTACTCCGTATTTCTTCACAATAATTCCTCCAAAAAACTATTTTTCTTCCTTTTTATCTTCATGTAATGCCAGTTCCTTTGCATCTTTCCGTTTCCGCAGTGCAATACCTGTAAACACACCGAGAACTGCAATTGCAACCAGAATCACAAAAATAACTACATACTGTAAAAAACTGCCTCCAAATGCGAGAAATTTATCCATACATTCTTCCTCCTGATTTTAACTACGGGAACCACTTTTTACCGATTTCCCGTGTAACGAAATTGTTTCCTTCCCCTAAGCAGGAAACGTATTAAGTATAGACCAATTAATGGCATAATTCAAGAATTTCATTTGAGATTGTCCATATCAAATACCTGATTTTCTTTTTCGATATCCATGATTCGGTCCGTATACAAATGATTATCACATTTTTGCTTGTATTTTTCAATGGCAGAATAATCCTGCCACATATGCATCGGGAATACATAATCAGCTTCTACATTTTTCATAAAATAAGCCAAACCAAGGTCAGTATACACACCAAGTCTCGGGTCTAAAACCACAAATGCCACATTAATATGCTCACCTTCTAACTTGCGTATCTGGTGTCTATAGTCCCGCTCCATCTTGCCATTAATCAGCTCTCCCACATGCTCCATCTTCCAGTTATGAAGGTCTCCTGCATGATAAATGGTCTTGCCACAGGTCTTTACCAGAAACGCCACACCGGCATCCGTGGAACGAAGGGTTTTTACCTTCACTTTTCCGATTTCATATTTCTTATCCGGAATGACATATTCGATACATTTCTTTGCCCGCTCCGGAATACCGTGTTTTTTCATAAAATTCGGACTCATTTTTGTATCTTTTGACAAAATAAAATGAATGTCTTCATAATCCTCTGCCAGTTTTAAAATATTCATATCAAAGTGGTCCTGATGCTTATGGCTTGCAAAGAAATAAATGGATTTGTCTTTGTCAAATACCGGAAGCACTCCGGTAAAAGTATAACCGGTTACACGGTTTCCTTCAAAATAATCAAATATCAAAACCACATCTTCCATTTCCACCACAAAACAGCTATGATGTACAAATATTACTTTCATATCGTTCCTCTCATTTCATTCTGCCAATAATTTCATTTGCTTTCCGGTATATTTCTTCCGGTTCAAATCCAATCTGAAATGTGTTATCTTCATAAAGAATTTGTCCATTTACCATGGTAAGCTTTACATTCTGTTTGCTTCCGCTGTATACAATATTCCTGACGAGATTATTTTCCGGCTGCATATTCGGCTGTTTTAAATCAAGCATAATTAAATCTGCTTTCTTTCCCTCTGCCAGACTATCGCATTCATTTAATCCCATGGCAGCAGCTCCTCCTGTCGTTGCCATATAAAGTACTTCTTCCGCACCAACACAGGCTGCATCCTTTTCTCTGACCTTTGCCAGACCGGTAGTTAAAAACATTTCCCGGAACATATCAAGGCAGTTGTTACTTGCCGGGCCATCTGTTCCGATAGCAAGATTAATTCCCTCTTTTATAAAGCGGTCAATCGGTGCGATTCCGCTTGCCAGCTTCAGATTCGATGCAGGATTCGTTACTGCCGTAAGATTTCTCTTTCGAAAAATTTCAAAATCCTCATCTTCAAAATATACACAGTGATAACCACCGCCGCCATATTGAAACATTCCAAGCTCTTCCATCAGCCGGGTCGGTGTCATTCCATAACGCTCCTTACACTGTTCTACTTCAAGTGCAGTCTCGGAATTATGGAAATATACCGGTGCATGCAGCTTTTCGGATAATGCTGCCACCTGTTTTAAGTGCTCTTTTGAGGTGGTATATTCCGCATGAAATCCCGGCACATAACCGGTTAAGTCACTCATTTCATTGACTTTATGATAAATTTCTTCCATCTCTTCAATGGAGCTTGTGAAATCATTGAAGCTGCTGACCTGCATGGTCCGGAATCCACAGTCTATGGAAGCCTTTGCAATTGTCTCCGGAAAGAAATACATATCAAAATTTGAAGTGATGCCACTGGTCAGATATTCCATGATGCCTAGTATGCTGAGCCAGTATATATCATCTGCCGTAAGCAGTGCCTCTTTCGGAAATACCTGCTTTGTCAGCCAGTCCTGTAATGGCAGGTCATCCGCATAGGAACGTAAAAATGTCATAGCCGTATGGGTATGGGCATTTTTAAATCCCGGCAGCAGCAGGTTTTTCTCTGCGTCAATTTCCCTGTCCCAAAGAATCATTCCTGCCGGCTCTTTTTCAAAAACACGTTCCGTATCAAGGCCATCCCCGATATAGATAATCTCATTCTTCTTTACCCACAATTCCCCGGTTATCACCTGAAAAGAATGTCCCTCTGACGGCGCTAAGATTCTGGCATTGTAAAAACGTATATTCATACGCAATCCCCTCCTTATCTTCTACCTTCTCCTGATAGATATCTGCCTCTTATATTTAATTTCTATAGCTGCCTCCCTCGCTATACCATTTTCTTACAGAAATGTTTTCATACCGGTAATAGAGTCGGTCACCAGCTTTTTAAACAATGGTGCAACACGATCTGCTGTCTCCTGAACTTCACGGTGTGTCAATGAAAATGGTGAAATTCCTGCCGCGAGATTTGAAATACAGGAAATACCGCAGATTTTCATCCCCATATGATTTGCTGCAATGGCTTCACAGGCTGTACTCATGCCTACCGCATCTGCCCCCAGTACACGGCACATGGAAATCTCCTGTGGAGTTTCAAAATTCGGTCCTGATAACTGCAGGTAAGTACCTTCCCGAAGCGGAATATCTGCTTCAATGGCAGCTTTTCGGATTATTTTCTGTAAATCCTCATCATAGATATGGCTCATATCCGGGAACCTTTCCCCCAGTTCATCGATATTTGCCCCGATTAAAGGAGATGGTACAAAGCAGCCAATCTGCCCGGTAATCATCATCAGATCTCCGGCTTTCATTCCCTGCTGTATTCCCCCTGCAGCATTGGTAAGAAAGAGTACCTTTGCTCCCATCATTTTCATTAATCTTGTTGGCAGCACAACATCCTGCATGGAATAACCTTCGTAATAATGCACACGTCCCTGCATACATACTACCGGCACATCCCCTACATAACCGAATACGAAGCGCCCCTTATGCCCCGGTACCGTTGATACCGGAAACCCTTCAATATCGTGATAATCAAGCACTGCTTCCACCTTCATATTCGTGTCAGCATAATCTCCTAATCCGGAGCCTAAAATCAATGCTGCCTGTGGTTTAAAATCAATCTTATCTTCAAAACATGCATAACATTTTAAAAGCTTTTCATATACTTCGTTCATGCTCCTCACTCCTTTTAACAATTATACCTTCCTATGTATTAAAAATCAAATAAAGAAAGCTGGTTCGATTCTGGCAAGTCCCCGAATAATCCAAGGTCTCCCATCAGATCAATTACGGTCTTACTAACTTTGGTCCGTTGCCTGAAATCATCCTTGGATAGAAATGGACCATCCTTGGCAGCCTCTACCACTGCCTCTGCCGCCTTCTCGCCAAGACCATCTATCGTACTTAAGGCAGGCATCAGTTTGCCATCAATAATCTGGAAACGGGATGCCTGGGCTTTATATAAATCAATGGTCCAGAACTCATAGCCTCTTGCATACATTTCCTGCACAATACGCATATCCTTATAGGTATCCTGCTCCTTCTTCGATAGTGAATCCTTTCGTTTCTCATAATCACGCATGAAGTAATTCAGCTTATCCTTTCCCTGACACATAAGCTCATAACTGAATCCGGTTGCACGGATGGAAAAGTATGCTGCATAATATGCCAGCGGATAAAATACCTTACAGTAAGCAATACGCCACGCCATCATAACGTATGCCGCCGCATGGGCCTTCGGGAACATATACTTAATCTTCTTACAGGACCAGATATACCAGTCCGGTACGCCGTGGGCAGTCATTTCTTCCTCCCACTCCGGTTTTAAGCCCTTTCCCTTACGGACAGACTCCATAATGGTAAAGGATTCCTCACTGTCAAGTCCCATACTGATAAGATAAATCATGATATCATCACGGGTACAGATTGCCGTAGAAATGGTTGCTTTTCCCTCTTCAATCAATGTCTGGGCATTTCCTAACCATACATCCGTGCCGTGTGACAGACCTGCAATTCGAATCAGATGGGAAAAGGACTGCGGATCTGCGTCAATTAACATCTGCATCGCAAAGTCTGTTCCAAACTCTGGAATTCCAAGTGCTCCAAGTGTACAGTTTGTCAACATATCCGGTGTAATACTCAGTGCACTGGTATTCTTAAATAAGGACATGACGGACTTATCATCCAGCGGAATCTTCTGTGCATCAATTCCGGTTAAGTCCTCAAGCATACGGATCATGGTCGGATCGTCGTGTCCGAGAATATCAAGCTTTAATAAGTTGTGATCAATGGAATGGTACTCAAAATGAGTCGTAATAATATCGGTTGTCATATCGTTAGCAGGATGCTGAATCGGTGTAAAGGAATAAATCTCTTCCCCCACCGGCAATACTACGATACCTCCCGGATGCTGTCCGGTGGTCCGGTGGATTCCCACGCAGCCCTGCACAATCCGGTCTATCTCACAATTTCTCTTATGCACACCATGCTCTTCATAATAATTCTTTACATAACCGAATGCGGTTTTATCTGCCAGCGTACCAATGGTTCCGGCACGGAAGGTCTGTCCCGCACCGAAAATTACTTCTGTATATTTATGGGATTTACTCTGGTAATCACCGGAGAAGTTAAGATCAATATCCGGCTCTTTATTCCCCTTAAATCCAAGGAATGTTTCAAACGGAATGTCAAATCCTGCTTTCACCAGTGGTTTGCCGCAGTTCGGACACCGCTTATCCGGCATGTCACAACCGGACTGTCCGCCATATTTCTTTACTTCCGGCGAATCAAAATCACTGTAATGACAGTGGGCACAGTAATAATGCGGTGCCAGCGGATTTACCTCCGTGATTCCGGACATGGTTGCCGCAAAAGAAGAACCTACGGATCCACGGGAACCTACCAGATAACCATCCTCATTTGATTTCCAAACCAGCTTCTGGGCAATGATATACATTACCGCATAACCGTTTCCGATGATGGATTTTAACTCCCGCTCCAATCGCTCCGATACGATTTCCGGCAAATCCTCTCCATACATCTCATGTGCCTTGTTATAGCAGATATCACGCAGCATCTGGTCGGAATTTTCAATCACCGGCGGACATTTATCCGGACGAACCGGAGAAATGCGCTCGCACATATCTGCAATCATATTGGTATTATCGATAACGACTTCTTTCGCTTTCTCACTGCCTAAATAGCTGAATTCCTCCAACATTTCTTCTGTGGTACGAAGATATAGCGGAGCCTGCTCATCGGCATCCTTAAAGCCTTTACCAGCCAGAATAATCCGGCGGTATACCTCATCCTCCGGGTCCATAAAATGCACATCACAGGTTGCCACAACCGGCTTATGGAATTCTTCTCCTAATTTTACAATCCGGCGGTTAATGTCCTTTAATTCATCCATGGTGGAAATCGGTGCTTTTTCATCTTTTATCATAAATGCATTATTTCCAAGAGGCTGGATTTCAAGGTAATCATAAAACTTCACCAGACGGATAATCTCTTCCTGCGGCCGTCCCTGTAAAATTGCCTGATAAAGTTCTCCCGCCTCACAGGCAGAACCAATCAGTAAGCCTTCCTTGTGTTTTAAGTATTCGCTCTTTGGAATTCTCGCCCTCTGATGGAAATAATCAAGGTGGGATAAGGATATCAGCTTATAGAGATTCACACGACCCAGATCATTCGTTGCAAGAATAATAGCATGATGGGTCGGCATCTTCATAACGGTCTCTTTGCTGACATGTCCCTCGGCATTTAATTCATCCAGTGTATTGATGCCACGGTCAGCAAGCATTTTTACAAACTTTTCGAATATTTCAGCGGTACATGCTGCATCGTCTACCGCACGGTGATGATTCTCCAGCGAAATATTTAATGCCCTTGCTACGGTATCCAGCTTAAAACGGTTCAGATTCGGCAACAGCATTCGTGCCATGGCAACGGTATCTGCAATGGTAAAATCATAAGGAATGCTTAAACGGTCACAGTTATATTTGATAAAACTCATATCAAAATCAGCATTGTGTGCTACCATAACAGCACCATCACAGAAGGCTAAGAACTCCGGCATAACTTCTGCAATCACCGGTGCCGTAATTACCATATCATCTTTGATTCCGGTCAGATTTTCAATGTGGAACGGAATCGGCACTTCCGGATTAACAAAAGTGGAAAAACGCTCGGTTATATTCCCCTTTACTACTTTTACCGCACCAATTTCAATAATTCTATTTACCAGCGGTGAAAATCCGGTGGTCTCTATATCGAATACCACATAGGTATCCTGCAGGGACTGATTCTTTGAATTTTCTACAATGTCCTTTAAGTCATCCACAAGATAAGCTTCCACACCATAGATAATCTTAAAGTCCGGGTCATCCGGCAGTGCATGGTTTGCAATCGGGAATGCCTGGACATTTCCATGATCGGTAATCGCCAGTGCCTTATGTCCCCACTTATATGCCCTTTTTACCAGATCTCCTACATCAGTAACACCATCCATGTCACTCATCTTGGTATGGCAATGAAGCTCTACTCTCTTTAACGGGCTGTTGTCCATTCTTATTGTAGTAAAATCAGGGATTTTCTTAATTCCGACAATGGAGCCGATGGTCAGCTCACTGTCAAATTTATCAATGGTCGTTACACCTTTAATTTTAAGAAATGCTCCCTTTTTCAAATCTCCCATCAGTTCCGGTAGATTCTCATTTTTTGTAAAGATTTTAAGCACAATGGAATCCGTAAAATCCGTTACTGACATAATGATAATTGTCTTTTCACCACGGATTTCTCTTGTATCTAATGTCATTATCTGTCCACGGATGACAACTTCTCCCATTTCACCTACGATGGTCTCAATCGGAATTGCATCCTCTTCAAAATCACGGCCATAAATAACATCCGGATTGTCTGATTTTTTAACAAAATCTCTTCTCTGGAAGGAAGATTTTCCCTTGAAATCCTTTCCGCCGGAAAAGTTATTCTTTCCAGCAGCAGGCACTGCTCCTGTGCCTTCTGCACCGGTGGTCTGATTTTTTTCCGGGACAGCAGGAACTTTTTCTGTCTTCGCTGCTTCTGCATTCCGCTGTGCTTCTGCCTCTTTTGTTGCAGGCTGTTCCATGCCATCCGTATTCTGCGTTCTTGCTGCTGCAGTACGTGCCACGATATGGGCAACCTCTGTTTCAATCTGGCTGTCTGCGCTCTTTAAATAATCATTTTCTGCCGGTTTCTCATACTGTGGCTCAATCATTAATTTTAATCCACAACGTTCGCAGATGATTTTTTCTAAGATATCAATCAGTTCATTGCTCCGCTCTGTGGCAACAATGGTATCCTCTAAGGTAAGAATCATATGGTCTTCCCGGTCAAATTCCATTTTGCTGCAGCGCATCAGATTATAGAGCAATACGCTGTAATTGCGAATCTCTTCTAAAATACTCTCCCGGTATACCGCCAGCAGTTTTTCCGGTGTATACTGGCTGGATAAATTAAATTTTTCTATGATTTTAACAGCTACCTCCTTGTGCGGAAATAGCTGTTGTCTGATTTCTTGTTCAATATGATAGATTTCCGGTTTTGGAATTAGCCTTGTACTCTCTAAATAAATCCGCAGTGCATTCTGTGCGGAATTCGATGCCACTTTTGTAATCTCTGTTTCTTTCAAAAGTGCACTCATCTCTCCGGTAATCTTTAATGTTGGAAAAACTTCAAAAAACAGTTTTGCCATAATTTTTCCTACTCCTTATTCCAGTTCAAAAGTTCCTTTCTCAATTCACTTAAGAGCTGATTCTCCGGTACTTTACGGTCTATCTGACCATGCTTTATAATTAGTCCTTCTCCCACACCGCCGGCAATTCCGATATCGGCTTCCTTTGCTTCTCCCGGTCCGTTGACTACACAGCCCATAACAGCAACCTTGATGTCTAAAGGAATGTCCGCTACCATATTCTCTACCTGATTTGCCAGTTCGATTAAGTTGATTCTTGTTCTTCCACAGGTCGGACAGGATACAACTTCTATGCCACCTTTACGAAGCCCTAAAGTTCTTAAAATCAGTTTTGCTGATTTAATTTCTTCTAACGGATCTCCGGTTAATGAAACACGAATGGTATCTCCAATCCCCTGATTTAAAATCAGTCCCAGTCCAATAGAGGATTTAATATTTCCACTGATAATCGTCCCTGCCTCTGTAATTCCCACATGCAGTGGATGATTGGTTTGCTCAGCAATCAGTTCATGGGCTTTTACACACATCATAACATCTGAAGATTTGATACTGATAACGAGATTGTCATATCCCATATCTTCAATAAGATGCACTTTATCCAAAGCACTTTCTACAATGCCTTCTGCGGTAACACCATGATATTTTTCTACTAAATCCTTTTCCAGTGAACCACTGTTGACTCCCACACGGATTGGAATATTTCTTTCCTTTGCTACGTCTACCACAGCCTGCACACGCTCTTTGCTTCCGATGTTGCCCGGATTGATTCTGATTTTATCTGCTCCATGCTCCATGGCAGCAATAGCCAGCCGGTAATCAAAATGAATATCTGCAACCAGTGGTATTGCTATCTGCTTCTTAATCTCAGTCAATGCTTCTGCGGCTTCCATTGTCGGCACCGCACAGCGGATGATATCACAGCCTGCCGCTGCCAGACGGTTAATCTGCTCTACGGTTGCTTTTACATCCTCTGTCTTTGTATTGGTCATTGACTGTATCAGGATTGGATTTTTTCCACCGATGATACGGTCTCCTATTTTTACCACTTTCGTATCTTTTCGTTCCATGATTGCTTTTCCTCCTGTGCAGGATTATTTAAAATAATTTTCGAATATCGTTAAACATAACAAGCACCATCAATGCCAGAAGCAGCATCAGTCCGACAAAATGAACCATGCCCTCTTTGTCCGGATCCACCCGTTTCTTTCTGACGGCTTCTATAATCAGAAATACCAGTCTTCCTCCGTCTAATGCCGGTAATGGAAGCAGGTTCATAATTCCAAGATTGGCAGTCAGCATTATGGAATAATTAATTAATGTCAATACCACCGATAGCGTTCCCGCTGACTTGCTCTCGTCATAAGTATCACCAATATTCTTTACAATACCTACCGGTCCCGAAAGTTCATTGACACTGACTCTTCCGGTCACTAACATCTTCAAGCTGTCCATGGTAACTTCTATCCAGTATTTCACTTCATATACGCTATATTTTATAGTCTCAAAAATATTACCCCGCTCACGCATGGTATTTCCATAGATTCCAAAGAGATTTCTTCCTGCTTCTTCATTATATTTCGGGCTGATGGTACAGGTATATTCCTCTCCATCTCTTTCATAGGTCACTTCCAGATTCTCATTGGAATGAAACAGCGTATAAACACTTACTTCACGATAAATATGAATGTTCTTTCCATTGATTTCTTTAATGATATCTCCAGCCTGAAGTCCTGCTTCCTCTGCCGGATATCCTTCCATAACACCTTTTACCTCCGGCCGGTCAAATCCGGCTGTCCCGATAACAATCAGTGCCAGAAGGAATGCCAGAATAAAGTTAAAAACCGGTCCTGCCGCTACAACTGCTATTCTCGCCCATACGGACTTGCTGTTAAAGGAGCCTTCACTTTCCGACTCTCCGTCTTCGCCTTCCATCATACATGCTCCACCAAAAGGCAGCAGTTTTATGGAATATTTTGTCTCTCCCTTTGTAATTCCAAATAGCGTTGGTCCAAGTCCCAGACAAAATTCATTTACTTTGATTTTATTTTTCTTTGCCAGCAAAAAATGTCCCAGTTCATGAAAAATAATAATAAAACTGAACATTAAGATTGCAATGATTATTTTCAATCTACCACCTGCTCTCTATATACTCATACGCAGCCTGCTCTGTTGCAAGGATTTCTTCTACAGACGGACTGGCAATATAGGTACACTGCTCCATACACGCCTGTGCGATTTCCGGAATCTCCAAGAAACGAATCTTTCCGTCTAAGAACATTGCTACCGCTCTCTCATTTGCTGCATTAAAAGCAGTCGGAATGTTACCGCCCTTTCTGCAGGCTTCATAAGCCAGCTTCAATCCATAAAAAGTCTCCATATCCGGCTCTTCCAATGTAATTGCCTTCATTTTCCAGAAATCAAGCCGGTCTCCACTTAAGTGTAACCGGTTCGGATAATACAGGGCATACTGGATTGGAAGCCGCATATCTGCTGTTCCAAGCTGTGCAATGACTGCACCGTCTTCATACTCTACCATAGAATGTATGATACTCTGTGGTTGTACTACAACCTGAATCTGGTCTGCATTTACATCAAACAGCCATTTTGCTTCAATGACTTCAAGTCCTTTATTTATCATGGTTGCGGAATCAATAGTGATTTTACGTCCCATGCTCCAGTTCGGATGCTTCAATGCATCTTCCACTTTTACCTGTTCTAATTCCGCCCGCTTCTTTCCACGGAATGGTCCGCCGGAAGCTGTCAAAAGTATTTTTGCAATTTTATTGTCTCCGGCTCCCTGCAGAGACTGAAAGATTGCACTGTGTTCACTGTCCACCGGAAGGATTTTCACATTACATTCCTTTGCCAGCGGCATAATAATATGTCCTGCGGTAACTAAAGTCTCCTTATTAGCTAGTGCAATGTCCTTTCCTGCTTTCATAGCGGCTATGGTCGGACGGATACCAAGCATACCCACAATGGCAGTTACAAGAATCTCTGCTTTCTCTTCCGTTGCTACTTCTAAAAGTCCTTCCATCCCGGAAGCCACCTTTACCTTCAAATCTGCAACCCTTGTCCGAAGCTCAATCGCGTCCTCTTCTGCCCATACAGCAACCAAAGCCGGATGAAACTCCCGGATCTGTTCTTCTAATTTTGCAATATTATGTCCTGCCGCAAGTGCAGTTACTTCAATATCTCCATGTTCTCTTACAACAGAAAGTGTCTGGGTTCCAATGGAACCAGTGGAACCTAAAATTGCAATCTTCTTCATGCTTCCTCCTACTTGCCAATCAGATATAATGCAAGATAATAAATAATTGGCGCTGTAAATATTACACTGTCAAAACGATCTAAGATTCCACCATGGCCAGGAATCAGTCTGCCATAATCTTTAATGTCATAATTACGTTTGATTGCAGATGCAGTCAGGTCTCCAATCATAGATATGATTGCCCCAATCGCACAAATCATGCAAAGCATAATGATATCACGGTTGGTGCTTCCCATAGAGCCCTGGAAAACAAAGCAATAAATCAGAGTTAATAGTGCTGCTCCCACTACTCCGCCAACAGCTCCTTCCCAGGATTTCTTCGGAGAAAGCACCGGTGCCATCTTGTGTTTTCCAATCAGCACACCCACGCAGTATGCACAGGTATCGCAGCCCCAGGAGCATAAGAAAATTAACCATACAATATAAGCTCCACCCGGTAGCATTCTGGTCTGATATACATAAGAAAGCATCACCGATACATAAAATACACCAAAAAATGCTGCTAACATCTGCTCGGTATGATATTTCGGATAAGAAAATACATATACAAACATCAGCACTACCAAAAGTGCGATGACAAATAACAGCATATCCGGAATAAACTGAAATTTCAGATTGCAATAATATACAATCGTTGCCAGTCCGCCCACGACACCGGCACAGCTTTTTTCAATTTTAAACACACGATACAGTTCATACAATCCAATCAAAGAAATAATTCCGGTTACTGCCAGCAGCAAATCATTTCCGGTAATAATGAATACCAGTGCCAGAATTACCAGCACGATTCCACTTAATAATCTTGTCTTAAACATATTACTCCTCCTCTATCTTTCCATATCTCCGGTCTCTTCCGCTGTAATCCTCTACTGCTTTACGCAGTTCTTCCGGTGTAAAGTCCGGCCATGGAACCTCTGTAAAATATAACTCACTATAAGCAAACTGCCACAGCAAGAAGTTGGAAAGCCGCTGTTCTCCACTGGTACGGATCATAAGATCAGGATCCGGGATATCTTTCGTATCAAGATAGGATTCATATTTCTCTTCGGTAATCTCCTCTGCCGAAATACCATCCTGCCACATTTTCTTCATTCCACGGATCATTTCATCTCTTGCTCCATAATTAATGGCAATCTGTAAATTCAGTCCCGTATTATGGGCAGATTCTCTTTCCAATACAGCAATCTGCTGCTGGAATTTATCATCCAGCCGGCTGGTATCCCCGATTACACGGACTCTCATATTATTCTTGTCCGCTGTCTTTATACAGTTCTTAAGATAACTGCTCAAAAGCTTCATCAAAGCATCTACTTCATTCTGTGGACGGTTCCAGTTCTCTGTGGAAAATGCATACATGGTTACATATTCTATGCCCAGATCATGCGCTGCTTTACAGATAACTTCAACATTCTTTGCCCCCATGGTATGTCCATAGTTTCTTGGCATTCCTCTTTTCTTTGCCCAGCGTCCGTTTCCATCCAGAATAATTGCAACATGTTTTGGAATCTTCATCTTTGTTCTCCTTTTTACAGATGTTTACAACATAAAAGGGGACACGGCAATCGCGCTATGTCCCCATATGTGTCGTACATGGATAAGATTATACCGTAAGGATTTCCTTTGTCTTTTCCTCTACTGCACCATCAATTTTTGCAATATATTTATCCGTAATTTTCTGAGTATCGTTTTCTAATTCTTTTAATTCATCCTCAGATACTTCATTTGCTTTGTTCTGTTTCTTGAATGCATCATTGGCATCCCTTCTGATATTACGGATTGCCACCTTGGCATTCTCACCTTTTTTCTTAATATCCTTTGCCAGTTCTTTACGTCTTTCCTCGGTAAGCTCCGGGAATACAAGACGGATTACTTTACCATCGTTGGTTGGATTTAAGCCTAAATCAGATGTTAAAATTGCTTTTTCAATCTCTTTTACAAGAGATGCTTCCCAAGGCTGAATCTGAATCATTCTTGGCTCCGGAACATTGATATTTGCCACCTGCTGTAACGGGGTCGGTGTTCCATAATAATCTACAGTAATTCTGTCTAAGATATGCGGATTCGCTCTTCCTGCCCGGATAGTTGCATATTCTTCCACAAGATTCTCGTATGATTTCTGCATTTTCTCTTCATATGGGTTTAATCTGCTATCCATAAATATTCTCCTTTATTATACAGTCACTTTCGTGCCGTTAAATTTTCCGCTCATTGCATTTACAATGCTGTCCGGCTCATTTAATCCGAATACATACATTGGCATTTTATTTTCCATACACATAATAGATGCGGTTAAATCTACTACTGCAAGCTTCTTATCAATCACTTCCTGAATGGATACCTCATCATATTTCTTTGCTGCCGGATTTACCTTCGGGTCACTGTCATAGACACCGTCAATGGCTTTTGCCAGGAAAATGCCCTCTGCATCCATTTCAATGGCACGGAGTACAATTCCGGTATCTGTTGAAAAATAAGGATGTCCTGTTCCACCTGCAAAAAATACTACCATTCCTTTTTCAAAATATTTATTGGCACGGTCTTTTGAGAAAAGTTTGGTCATGCTTCCACACTCAAACGGAGTCAGAATCTGTGTCATCATTCCAACAGAACGGAAGATTTCAGATACATAAATACAGTTCATAATCGTTGCAAGCATACCAATCTGGTCTGCTTTGGTACGGTCGATAGTCTCGCTGGAACGTCCTCTCCAGAAATTACCGCCACCAATTACGATTCCAACCTGGCATCCGCCATCTACAATCTGTTTTACCTGGCGGGCAACTTCTGTTACGGTCGGCTCATCAAAACCTGTTTTCTTTTCTCCTGCAAGTGCTTCTCCACTTAATTTTAAAAATACTCTCTTCATTATTTATTCTCTCCAAAAAGACTTTCCACATCAATATCAGCATAGCACTGGGAACAGAAACCTTCGATAACTGCACCATTGTTAATCTGAACAGAACGGGATTTGATGTTACCCATAACAACTGCAGAAGTATCTACAACTACAGGTCCCTGAACATCGATATCGCCCTTGATTGCTCCTGCGATAACTGCAGAGCTTGCGGTAATATTTCCAATAATGACAGAACCAAGTCCGATTTTAACAGTTCCGGTGCTTACTACTTCACCTTCTACTTTTGCAGCATCAGCGAAGAATTCAGCAGAATTGCTGTTTCCATTGATAGTTCCGGTAACAACCAGCTTGCCATTACACTGAACATCACCATTAATATTTCCACGGATATCTAAAGAACCAGTAGATGCCATATTACCGGTAATGGATGTTCCTTCTGTAATTACAGATACTTCATCTGAAACTTCATCTGATGTCTGAACCGGAGCAAAATGTGCCGGAGTTGCCGGCTGTACCGGTGTTACTGTCTCTTCTGGCATTGTCATGGTTTCATTTGCTGTTGTCTCACTCATTTTACTTTCCTCCTGAATATGTAAATCTTCTTTTTCTTCTGCAGCTGGTGTCTCTACTTTTGTTTCTGTTTCCTGTGCCGGTGCTTCCTTCTCTACCGGAGCATTGGCATCCTTGGTAACCTTTTCTAAAAGTCCGTCCAATTTGGATAATTCAGACTCCACATCCAGTTCATCTTCCAATGTATTGACTACTACATCGTTATCCTGCTCTGCTGCCTCTGTTGTGTCTTCACCCGGTACCAGTTCGTTCACTGCCTGCGATAAATCCTCTTTAAAATCTTTAAAAAAGCTCATTCTTAAAAACCTCCATTTTTTCTATTGAACACTGTCTGCACTAATATGCTGTATTACAGTTGTATCCTCAGTAATCGGAAGTAACTCTACTCCCTGTGCCTGTAGTGCCTCAATCATCGGACCTAAGGCTTCCACCGTTGTCTCCTTCGTATTTGCATCATGAAGTAACACAACCGATGTTTTATATTTTACCACATCCTCTAACACATTATCTACCAGCTCGTCCGCTGTATATGCCTGTGATGTAGCATCACCACTGGTTACATTCCAGTCAAAATAAGTAACATCCTGATCATTCAGATATTTTATAAACTCTTTCATATCTGTATTACTGACCTGATTGCTGCTTCCACCCGGGAAACGATAATAATGGCAATCCTCTCCCGTTATATCATAAAGATAATTTTGTATTTTGGTAAAATCATCCTCAAAATTTTCAAGCGAATCGTAAATCACACTGTATTTATGGGAATAAGAATGCATTCCCAGTGTGTGCCCCTCATTTACAATTCTTTTATACATCTCCTGGGACTCTTCATCTTCTTTTCCTACAACAAAAAATGTTGCTTTCACATTATACTGCGCCAATGTATCAAGAATAGCTGCCGTATTGGAACTTGGTCCATCATCAAAGGTAAGATATACTTTAAGCTGATCTCCCGGCTGTGCCTTGTTGCTTTCATCCTCTGCCACCAATGACTGGACAATCGAACTGTCTGCATTCTGATCCTGATATTCTGTGTCTGTCTGTAATTCCGTTCCAGTAGACATTTCTCCTTTCGACTGGTTCTCGTCCTGCTGTACCTGTCCGGAAACAATACCGCTTGATACCAGCCTGTCTATCTGGTTCTGTAAAGAAATTACCCGGCACAACAATACCACGCACAAAATAATCGATATCAGCATCCAAACGAAGATAGATGTTATAATCCCCATCTTCATGCAATTAATGCGTTTTCGCCTTTCCCGCTGTTCCTTTAACCCCTTCGTGGTCTTCTCTTCCATGTAGTGACCTCCCGGTCATAAAATCTCTTTTCTATTGTAACACACTTTAACAAAATATCACTATAAAAAATAATTTTAATTGAATTACTTCTTGAGATTTTTCTTTCTTTTGTCAGAAAATTCCCCTGCAGAAATCACTCTACAGGGGAATTTTATATACTTTTACAATTTGTGCTAAGCTTTTACTTAGTTTCCTGCTATCTGAGCAGCAACTTCTGCAGCAAAGTCTTCATTTTTCTTCTCCAAACCTTCACCTGTTTCGAAACGTACAAACTTCTTAACAGATACAGGAGCACCAACTTCTTTGGAAACCTGCTCTAAGTATTTTCCAACTGTCTGTTTTCCATCTTCTGCTTTTACATATACCTGATCTACTAAGCAGATTTCTTTTAACTCTTTGCTGATACGTCCTTCGATCATTCCATGGATAACCTTTTCCGGTTTCTGGGACTCTTTCGGATCATTCATAATCTGAGCTAAGAGAATTTCTTTCTCATGTGCGATGTAATCTGCACTTACTTCATCTCTGGAAACATATTTTGGATTTAAAGCTGCAATCTGCATTGCAATGTTGGTTAATGCTTCTTTTACTGCATCATTTACAACAGTTGTGTCAGCATCAACGATAACACCGATTCTTCCGCCGCCATGGATATAAGATACTACACAACCATTCTCAGCTACAACCTTTTCGAATCTACGAATCTTTAAGTTCTCTCCGATAACTGCAACTTTCTCTACTAATGCATCTTTTACTGTCTTGCTTTCATCTGCATTCCATTTTTCTTCCATGAATGCATCCATGTCTGCTGCGTCAGAGTTTACTGCCTGTGTTGCAACAGCCTCTACAAACTCACGGAATGTATCATTTTTAGCAACGAAGTCTGTTTCAGAGTTAACTTCAACAACTGCTGCTGTCTTATCATCTTTTACTACAACAGTACAAAGACCTTCTGCTGCGATTCTTCCAGCTTTCTTCTCAGCTTTTGCCTGTCCGTTTTTTCTTAAATATTCAACAGCCTCATCCATGTTGCCGTCTGTTTCACCTAATGCTTTTTTACAATCCATCATTCCTGCGCCGGTTAATTCACGCAGTTCTTTTACCATTGCTGCTGTAATAGCCATCTTCATTTTCCTCCATTTATTTTTTCTAAAGGTAAGGACAGGCAATTACTGTCTGTCCTGTTTTATACACACGTTGTGTGTTTCTTATCGTTTAAAATACTGTTCTTATGCCTCTACAGCTTCTTCTGCATCCTCTGCAGCTTCAGTGTCAACATCAACAGTTCCCTGATTTGCTTCGATAACAGCATCTGCCATTTTAGAAACGATTAATTTAACGGCTCTGATTGCATCATCGTTACCAGGAATTACATAATCTAACTCTTCCGGGTCACAGTTTGTATCTGCGATACCAATAAGTGGAATTCCTAAGGAATGAGCTTCCTGAACGCAGATTCTTTCTTTCTTAGGATCTACGATAAAGATAGCATCTGGAATCTTCTTCATTTCTTTGATTCCGCCTAAGTTCTTCTGTAATTTATCTAATTCTTTCTTTAATTTGATAACTTCTTTCTTAGGAAGAACATCAAATGTTCCATCCTCTTCCATAGTTTCGATTGCTTTTAATCTTGCAATACGGCTCTGGATTGTCTTGAAGTTAGTAAGCATACCACCTAACCATCTCTCGTTTACATAGAACATGTTACAACGCTCTGCTTCTGTTTTGATTGCATCCTGAGCCTGTTTCTTTGTTCCTACGAAAAGAATAGTACCACCATCAGCAGCGATATCTGCCATAGCCTTGTAAGCCTCATCAACTTTACCTACAGATTTCTGCAGGTCAATGATGTAGATACCATTTCTCTCTGTGTAGATGTATGGAGCCATTTTAGGATTCCATCTTCTGGTCTGATGTCCAAAATGAACACCTGCTTCTAATAACTGTTTCATTGAAATAACGCTCATTGTTTTTCCTCCATTTGGTTATTCTTCCATATACTTCTTATTATCAGACAACCTTGCGGCACCAATCTGACAATCGGTATATGTGTAAATTTATCGCAACGCATGGATTATATCATACTCAGCCATGCTATGCAACCTTTTTTTAATGATGAATCGTTTTATCCGTAAGTATTCCGGCAATTTCTTCATAGCCAGCCCCTTCCGGAATCGTTACGGTTCCGGGCAGGACAAAATTGGCATAATTATTATCTACCATATATTTATTAAATGCTTCTGCATTGTCCACAAGACCTTCTTCCTGCAGACGCTGCGAAACCGCATTAGAAGAATCTCCTACTTCTACGGTAAATTCCTTCTGTACCATATTGGTTCCATCCTGTGACGGTGGTACGGCATCCGCTCCATCTGTTCCCACATCCTGCGATATCTCCCCTGAATCAGTTGTTCCCGGCTGCATATCTGTCTGTTCTGTATTAAAACCGTCTTCCGTGCTCTTTGGAATCTCATCTTCTGTTTCTGTAGCTTTTGGTATGGTGTCCTTTCCGGTATCTTCCATTACCATTCCAAGTTCTTTTGCCCTTGCAATGATTTCATCATCTGAAAGGTCATTTTTCTTCATTGCAAATGATATGGACAAGATAATCGTGCTTATCAGAATACCAATTCCCAAGCCTCTCAGATAATACTTAAACTTCACTTGTATCTACTCCTTTATACAATCCTACAACCAGTCTCACTTCACCCTGTCCAAGGCCCAGTTCCTTTGCTATCTCTACATACGATTTTCCCTGACTGTATAAGGCAAGGATTTTTTCGTTATGATTAGTCTGCTCCGGCTGTTCTTCCATCTCTCCGGTTGCCGCTTCTGCTTCTGTCTCCACCGGTTCCTCTGTGGCTTTTACTTCTTCCGTTTCTTTAACTACAGACTCTTTCGCCTCTTCTAAGCTCTCACCGATTTCGGCAGACATCTCACCAATTTGTCCTGCAAGCTTTGTCAGTTCTGTGTGTTTGTCATTTAGCATGCTGTATAAAAACATAATCTCATTATGGGTCTGATTCATCTTCTCCATAACGGTATCCGAATATTCACCGATTGCCAGCATTTTTTCATTGGTCTCTTTATCCAATGCCCGCTCCACCTTATCTGTGGAATCTTCAATTGCATGGTCAATCTGGTCTTCTATCGCAGTTTCTGCATCTTTCAACTTGTTTTCCAGTATTTTTTTTATCTCATTCTGACTCAGTTCCGCAATACGGTCTAATTCTGCACCGGATAGCTTTTCTGTTACCATAAAGCTTCCTATCATCATAACCAGACCAGCCAGAATCAGGATGATTTCCACGCCTGTCATCTGTCAGATACACTCCTTTTTATATTTTAACATCAAAGCCTCCAATTGCACCTTTGATAACCACACGGTCTTCTTTCTGTTTCTTTTTCCGTTGTTCCTGCCGCTGGTACTGACCCTTTCCCTCTTCCTTTGCATCAAAACGATGTTCTTCCATCTGGGAATCATCTTTCCTGGTCACCTGCTCTGATTGGCGGTATTCTTCTCTTTGCACCTCTATCTGGATGTTCTGCTGATCTACCATTGGTTTCATATCCTGATGTTGTTTCAGTGTTCCGACATCCTGCGTTCTTTGAATGACTCCATTCATATCTACCGGACGAATCGACATATCCATGCACCTCCAGCCTGTCTCAACCATACTTCATTACATGTTTGAGATTTTTACTTCACCCTCGTCCTTATAAAGCTGGCAGAAACTTCTGTCATCCTTTACAATAAGGCTTACATCGGTAATATTTACAATTACTCCCGCATACAGTGTCTTTGATACTTTCACCCTTGCATTGCTACTGCCATTTAATATACTCTGCAGCCTTTCGTATTCATGCTCTAATGGTGTACGCTGAGCTTCCTTCTCCTTAAAAGCACGCATAAGCTGTTCAATATACTGGATTTTTCCCTGATCCAGTTTTTCTTTATTCTTAAGCTTCTCTCCATAGGTAGTAAGAATCGTCCGAATCTGTTCAATGGTCTTATTCAGCTGAAGCAGTTCTTCCTGCACTTTCACATAACGTTCTTTCTTTTCCGGATCCACACCAACTTCAATACGTGTTCCTGCTCCAAGGCTGGAACCAATGGTCTGGGCTTCTACCAGACTGCCCGCCCGGATAACACCACCTGTTATGAATCCGTTCTTACCACTTACGCGAACCTCTGTTGCTGCTGATACCTTACTATGTAAAATAGAATCTGTTTCAACATAACCTCCGGAAATGATGGTTGCATTTTCAATAAACTTGCAGATAACATTTCCCTGTGCCCGAAGTATTCCTTTGGTCATTCCATGAATTCCACGTTTTACAATAATCTGACCACCCGCCTGTATCAGTGCATCTTCTACCACGCCTTCTACTACTATATCACCTTTTGCAATAATTGAAAAACCACCCTTTACATTACCTCTTACGGTAACGTTTCCCGGATAATCAATATTACCGGTGGAATTATCCACGTCTGCCGGGACTTCATAGACATCTGATACAAATACCTTACCATTTACCAGACTTGCATGTCCGGTTACTTCAGAGTACAGTTCTGTTTTGTCTTCCGATACCCGGATATTATTTCCATATTCTAACTGAAGGGAGCGTACCTGTTTTGGTTTAATTTCCCTTCCCTGTACATCATATCCTTTGATTCCACGATCTTCCGGAAATAATTTTGCCAGAAGGTCGCCTTCTTTGATATAGCTGATTACATTCAGTTCACGGTAATCTACCGAACCATCTTCATTCTTCTTCGGCTTTAAATCAACATCTGTATTAAAATAATATTCAATTCTGGCATCCTGACCATCTACCGGTTTTTTTCCTTTTGCCAGCACAAAATCGGTACAGTATGCCCTATCCTGGAAAAATTTCAAAATTTCATCCTGATCAACCCCTGCTTTGACACCTTTTGCAGTTAAATCCCTTAAGATTTCCTGCACATTCATATTCGTGCCGCCTGCAGCCGGATAAAATCTGCATACTGCCTCCATGGCATCTGCTGATACTGTTACGGACATCTCTTCATTTATCTGAATCGGATAAATATCTCCGACCATAATCTCTGTCATCTCATTGCTGTTAATTGCTGCAACCAGTTCCTTTAAATTATAATCCGGGCAGCCATGCCTTTCCAGATACTCTGTCAGTTCACCAATTTCAATAACATTTCCTTCCAGAGCTGCCGGGAAAAGCTTAATATAAGTCGCATGTTCCTTTATCACAAATTGAAAATAAGCATTTGCCTGTCCCATAGCTTCCCTCCTTTTAACTTTCTTCAACCAATATATCCATATAACTTCCCATTTTCTTTTTCATCTTTGCCAGAGCCCTGGTATGAAGCTGGGATATTCTTGATTCAGATACTTCAAGAATACTGCTGATTTCCTTCAAGGTAAGTTCTTCATAATAATAAAGTTCAATTACCCTGCGCTCCTTTTCCGTCAAGGTCTCAAGGCTTTGTGCCAAAACTTCTTTCAATTCGCTTTCTGCCACCACATCTTCCGGTTGTGCAAAATGGGAATTTTTTGTCGCATCCATCGCAGGCTCTGTTCCCTGCTCCACAAACTCATTTAAAGAAACAACATTGGTAACTTTTAACTGGGACTGCCAGTTCAGGTATTCATCCTCTGATACCCCAAGTTCGCTTGCAATCTCTTCATCCAATGCCGTCTTTCCTGTCTTCATTTCTATATTTTTTATTGCTTCGTCAATCTTTTTCTGTTTTTGGCGAACAGCCCTCGGTATCCAGTCCATTTTACGAATCTGGTCTAATATTGCCCCACGGATTCGAAGGCTTGCATATGTCTCAAATTTAACATCCTTGCTTCGGTCAAATTTATCAATTGCATCAATCAGTCCAAAGATTCCATAGCTGACCAAATCTTCATATTCTACATTATATCCAAGATACATACTCAATCTGCCCGCTACTAATTTAACTAACGGAGCATATTCTATGATAATCTGTTCCCGTATTTCAGATACTGGATTTTTCTGATAGCTTTCCCACAGTTTTTCTCTGTCCACTGTTTTCATGCCATAGCCTCCGGTTTCTTATAATTACTCTTCTTTCGCTCTTTTCTCTTCCTCTTTTTCTGACTTTTCTGATGTATCTTCTTTTTTCTCATCAGCAGACTCTTCTGCATCACCATCTGCTTTTTCTTCTGTACTGCTTTCTTCATCCTTTGCAGCTTTAAAATTCTTTTCCAAGATATAAGCTGCAATGCCCCCAAGCAGATAGAATATAATCAGTACCAGCAATAATGTCTTTGTAAAGGCAAGCAATTCCATTTTCTGAAAAATTGCCACAATACAGGTAATAAATCCTGCGGTCAACATTACGATTGCAGGAATCGGTTTTGTCTTCATCTTTACATCCTCAATCTAAATAATTTTCAATTCTTTTCCAACAGACTTAATATAGAATTCTCCGGTATCGCAATGCAATTCTACGGTACGTCCATAATTCAGCCCGGTATCCTCTGCCAGAAGTGGAATACCAAGCTCCTTCAGTTTCTGTCTGGAAGCTTCTGCATTTCTTGCTCCAATATTTCCCACTTCAGAGTTACCACTTACCTCGAACATTCTGGCTCCACCTGCAATCTTTGCTACAAGCCTGCTCTTTGCCGCCCCTGCTTCTGTCATCCGGCGAACCAGCTCTACAATTCCTGTATCTGCGAATTTCGCTATATTCGAATTATTTTTCATTTTTGTACTGTCTGGCAGCATAATATGTGCAAGTCCGCCAATCTTTGTAACCGGGTCTAGCAATGTTATTCCTATACAGGAACCCAGTCCTAATGTGGTAATTGTATCCGGAGCCTTGCAAATATTTAAGTCTGCCATACCAACTTTTATTACTTCACCCATTGATACCCTTCTCCTTATAAGGTAATTCCCAGAGATTTCAGAATCTTCTCATAAGACTCAAGGTCAGGTAACAGAATAAAATATCCTTCTATCATCACTTCATCTCCGAATTCTGTCGTAATCATAAGTGCATTGTCTCCAATTTTACCAAACTGTATTGCCGGAACACTTAAAATAGCTCCCGCCATATCAATTGCAATATAAGGAACCGATGGTGCAATAGTAAGCTGCGTCATGGCAGAAAGCGCGTTCAGATAAGAACCGGCAATGATATTTCCTATTTCTTTTAATGCAGACATATCCATCTCATCAAAATCTTCCGCATAATCTGCCGGACGTCCCATTAGTTTATTTACCAGATAATGTGCAGAATCAAGTTTCATAAGAAACATCATGCTGCCGGTAATATCATCTGTTACTTCCAGATAGATTCCTACGATTGACTCATCTTCCGGGCAAATTGCAGAACCCAGTTCCTGAAAGGTCAGTAATTCAACTCTTGGTACATCCATATTAATCCGGATATTCAACATATTTGCCATTGCAGTTGTTGCATTTCCGGCACCAATATTTCCAATTTCTTTTAAGACATCCACATACATGTCATTTACCTGGTTCAAAGTATAATCCGCCAATTTTATCCTCCTGTTGTCATTTCAAGATATAGAATATAGTGAGGCATTTGCCTCACTATATCTATAACAATTACGCATTTTCTTTTTCTTCTATAATAGAATGAATATCCAGAAGGGAAATTAATTCATCTCCGTTTTTACCGATTCCATCGATAAAAGATACCTTGGCATTCTTCATATCGCCACTCACTTTATCAATTTCATTGGTTCCTAATGTAACAACTTCTTTTACTTCATCCACGATTATTCCCAGTGCACTCTGCTGTTCAATTTTTAAAATTATAATACGGCTGGCATTGGTAAATACATCTTCTTCCAGTTCCATACGGATTCTGAGACTCATAACCGGTACGATTTCTCCACGAAGATTGATAATTCCTTTAAAGAAATTCTGTACTCTAGGTACTCTTGTAATCTTCTGCATACGGACAATATTGTCTACATAACTGATATCGATTCCGTACTGCTCATTTCCGATTTTTACAACAATATACTGTTTTCTGATATTTTCTACTGTTTCAAGTTGCTCTGCCACTCTGCACACCCCCTGTTAAATCAATGTATTTGCATCCAGGATTAATGCGACTTCGCCATCACCCAGAATTGTTGCACCGCTGATTGTCTTATTATTATTAATATACTTACCAAGTGATTTAATTACGATTTCCTGCTGTCCAAGAAGATTGTCTACAACAAGTCCTGCATAACGTTCGCCTTTTCTTACGATAACAACAGTAAGGCTTTCTACTTCTTCATCCTTCGGTGGAATATCAAGTATCTGATCCAGCCGGATGATTGGAATAACAGAACCACGTAAATTAATTACTTCCTTGGATTCTACATATTTAATATCTTCAACCGGAATATCCTCGATAGTCTGAATTGCGCCTAACGCAATTGCATATTTTTCATCGCGAATTTCCACCATCAACGCCTGAATGATTGCCAGTGTAAGTGGCAGTCTTACTACGAATTTGGTTCCAACGCCAAGTTTGCTCTTTACCTCAACATCTCCGCCTAATGCTTCAATATTGGATTTAACAACGTCAAGACCTACACCACGTCCGGAAATATCGGTAATCTGTTTTGCCATAGAGAAACTCGGCATAAATAAGAAATCGATAATTTCTTTCTGGCTCAGCTTTTCTGCCTGTTCCGGTGTTACCAGACCACGCTCTACTGCTTTTGCTTTAACCTTCTCTGTATCAATTCCGTTACCATCATCACTTACTTCAATGATTACATTATTTCCTTCCTGGAATGCATTCAGATTAATGGTTCCTGTTTCTGGCTTACCGCGTTCCTTACGAACTTCTGCACTCTCAAGACCATGGTCAGCAGAGTTACGAAGCAGATGCTGCAACGGGTCGCCAATCTGGTCAACTACAGTACGATCAAGTTCTGTATCTTCACCGGTCATGCACAATTCCATCTTCTTATTCAATCTTCTGGAAAGGTCACGAATCATACGTGGGAATTTGTTTACAACGCTCTCAATTGGAACCATCCGCACTTTCATAACCGATTCATGAAGACTGGTTGTAATTCTTTCCAGATACTCAATCTGCTCATGGAATGACTGATTCTGGAAATTGCCTCCTTCCTGGGAGCCAATGGATACCAAACTGTTTTTTGCAATGATCAGCTCACTCACCTGGTTCATCAGTGCATCCAGTTTTTCGATATCCACACGCACGGTACGGTTTGTAACCGGTTTGCCTGCCGGTTTTGACTTAGTCTGTGCCGGTTTATTCTCTTTATGTACTGCCTGCTCTGCCGGCTTTGCTTCTGATGTATTTGCTGGAAGATTTTCCTGTACATTTTCCTCATGGAATAGGGTTGCCGTCTTCACTTCTTCACCAACGGCATCCGCAATTTCAGATACATTTTTAACTGCTTTTAAAATATCATCTAATGCAGCATTGGATGATAAGAACAAACTGAAGTCCAGTTCAAAACGTTCATCCTCAATATCCTGGGAACTTGGACTGTAAACAACAATCTGTCCAAACTCTTCTACTGCTTTAAATACAAGGAATGCTCTTGCCGCTTTCAAAAGGCAGTCTTTCTGTACTTCTACTGTAATTCCGTAAATTTTGTTTCCACTTTCTTCAGCTGCTTTTAACGCATCTTTATCTTTGGAAGAAAATTCTACGCTTAAGTATTTCTTTTTACCATCACCGTTTTCCGGTTCTTCTGCTTTCTTTTCTTCTTTTTTCTCTTCCTTTGCAGGTGCGGCTGCTCCGCCGTTCTCTGCATTCTCTAAGAATTTGTTCAAAGCTGTAATCAGTGCTTCGTTGTCTTCTGTACCTTCATCTGATGTACTCTTGATCGTATCGAGGTAACTTTCAATTGCATCCAGACACTGGAAAAGAATATCAATCATTTCACTGGTGACTTTTACTTTGTCACTACGAACTTCCTGGAATACATTTTCCATATCATGAGTCAGATGCTGCATTCTCTTAAAGCCCATGGTTCCTGCCATTCCCTTTAAGGAGTGTGCTGCACGGAAAATTTCATTAATGGTATCTTTGTTTTCCGGCTCCTTTTCCAAAGTCATAATGCAATCATTCAGGCTCTGGATATGCTCACTTGTCTCATCAATAAAAATTTCTAGATACTGGCTTACATCCATCTTTAATTTACCCCCACATTCTTTAGAATTGTGTCCGCAACACTTTCTAATGGTACTATTTCATCAACAAGTCCTGTCTCTGCAATTGCCTTTGGCATTCCATATACCACAGATGTTTCTTCATTCTGAGCAATTACGTATACATTTTTTTCTTTCTGGAGTTCTGAAATTCCCTTTGTTCCATCAGCACCCATTCCGGTAAGAACTACACAGGTAATTTCATCATAGCCGCTGTCCATCAAAGACTCATACATCAGATTGGCACATGGTCTTAATCCACCAATTGCCGGTGCATCACTTAAAACAATACAGTGCGTTCCATCTGCTAACCGCTGTACCAGTAAATGTTTTCCTCCCGGTGCCACATAAACATGTCCTTTTTCCAAGACATCACCTTCGTTTGCCTCTTTCACATCCAGCGGGCTGAGTTCATTCAGCCGGTCTGCCATGGATTTTGTAAAACCAGCCGGCATATGCTGAACCACAAGAACCGGTGCATCCATATTGGATTTCAGCAATGGAATTACACTCTGTAAAGATTTTGGACCGCCTGTGGAACATGCAATTGCAACAATCTTGCTCCGGGCTGCATCCTTCGTTCTAATCTTCCGGACAGCTGCCGGTTTTACCACATTCGTAATTACTTTTTTCTGATACGTCTGTGTGCTTCCTGCTGTAGTTATTGTTGCAAGAACTTTTATCAGTTTTTCCCGGAAACGCTGTCCCTTTGTCTCTATCAGATTATTTGGTTTCTCGATAAAGTCAATTGCACCACGTTCCATTGCCTTGAGTGTAACTTCAGCTCCATCTGTCGTTAATGTACTGACCATTACTACTGTTGCTTTTATATTTTCTTTTTGTAATCTTTCAAGTAGTTCCAGTCCGTTCATTCTTGGCATATTTACATCTAAAACAACTGCGTCATATGCTTTCTGACACAATTTTTCATATGCTTCCAAACCATCTCTGCATGTATCCGTTGCCTGAAAACCACTATCTGAATTAATTATATCACAGATAACTCTTCTCATGAGTGCTGAGTCATCAACAACCAGAATATTCTTTTTCATTCTATTAATTTAACCCTATCCTTTTCCTCTCTGTCTTGCTTTTCTTTCTTCTGCAAAAATATACCTGATAATTTCTTCCCTTATTTTATCATCACGAATAATAAATTTCAGTCGGTTTTCATACATATTATCACGATTTAACAGCTTCGTACTTCGCAGGATATATCCTGGAAGATAATATTGTTTTTCACCGGTCTGCGTCTGTAGCATCACAATAATCAGAACAGCTTTTCCCTCTTCTAACTGCTCATTCGTCACAAAGCGTACACCACCTCCACTGATATCAACAATAGTGCCCTTTTTCTGCTTTTTATAAAAATCATCATCCCTGAGACTTGCGATGATGTCTTCCGTCTGTTTCATTTCCGCTTCTTCGTCTGTCAGATGGAAATACCCCATATCAAGGACACATTCCATACGGTAATATTCCCGTCTCTGATATTTGCTCAGTGGTGTATTTAATACAATCCGGAGCAGGTAGCGGTTCTCCGTCTTATAACGTTCCCGGATCTGACCAATGCTTTTATACAATCCATTCGGTGTATAGAATACAAATTCATAGCGAAGTCCCAGTGGAAGTAATATCAGTGTTCCACTCTGAATCGGCATCATTATCTCCATTTCACCATTTTCAAACAGTTCAAAAATCTGACTCTTGTAAACTGGTGCAGCCTTTTCTGCAGATTCTGGCCTTTCCGTCTGGTTCACTATATGAATATCAATTTTCATTCCTTCCCGTAAAACATTTGAAATCATTCTATCACCTATCTGTTATTAAAAAATTCAGCAAACAACTGGGCAAAGCCCCGCTTCATCAACGGAATATCATGCGCACCTTCTATAAGATTATTTGCAAGTATCTCAAATGCTTTTGCCGACTTGGTCTCCGGTGCATATAAAGATACTATCTGCTGCTGGCGTATTGCTTTTTCAAACATGGAATCCTGCGGTATCATGCCGAGATATTCAAGATTACCATTTAAAAACTGTGACACAACGGTATTTAATTTATCATATACTGCCTGTCCATCTTCCACAGAATTTACACGGTTGGCAACCACATGAATCTGCGTTCCGCTTTTGGCAAAATTCGGATTCCGGTGCAGTGCCTTTAACAGAGAATAGGAATCGGTCAGTGAGCTTGGTTCCGGTGTTGATACCAGAAGGACCTCCGGACAAGCCATAACAAATTCCAATACGCTGTCTGCAATTCCTGCTCCGGTATCCACCAGTACAATATCAGCCATTTCATCTAACTGTGCCAGATTACGTACTAAAAAAGTAATCTGATCCTTGGACAGATTATTCATTCCCACAATGCCTGAGCCGCCTGAGATAAAGCTTACTCCTGCCGGTCCCTCTGTTATAATCTGCCGTATATCCATTCCCCGGTATATAACATCACTCAAATTATGTTTTGGTATTGCTCCAAGCATAACTTCTACATTTGCCAGTCCCAAATCAGCATCAAAAATAATAACTTTCTTATTCATTTTCTGAAACTGGATTGCCAGATTAACTGTAACGCTGGATTTTCCCACGCCGCCTTTTCCACTGGTAACCGTAATTACTCTTGCTTTCTGGGGAAGCTTCTGGTTCTTTAATTTAATTACATTGCGCAGCTTTTCTGCCTGATCCATATTATTATCTGCCTCCCAATAACTGTTTTACAATTTTCTGTGACTGGAAAATTTCAATATCATCTGGCACATTCTGCCCTGTTGTCACATAGGAAACATCCGCACCAGAATACATGCGAATATTTAACAGACTACCATAACTACTGGTTTCATCTAATTTAGTAAAAATAATCTTATAATCCGATATCTCATGGTATTTATCTACAATTTCCATCAAATCGCGGTATTTTGTAGTTGCGCTTAATACCAGATAAACATCCTTCTCATATTTGTCATCCAGACTTTCTATGAGGTTTCTCATATCTTTTCTCTGATCTTCATTCTTATAAGAGAATCCTGCGGTATCTACCAAAACGAGATCATAATCCTTTACACGCTCTATGGCTGCATTCATTTCTTCCGATGAATAAATAACTGTCAGCGGTGTATCTAAGATATTCGCATAAGTACGTAACTGTTCTGCCGCAGCAATCCGATAAGTATCTGCTGTTAAAAACGCTACTTTTTTGCCATAATCCACTTTAAATCTGGAAGCCACTTTTGCAATGGTTGTTGTCTTGCCAACACCGGTTGGTCCAATAAAAAATACGATTTTAGGCTGTCCCGGTACCAGTTCAATCTTTTGAGGCTGTCCGAATTTTAATACCATTTTCTGGTAAACATTGGATAAGATAATATCCATGCTTGCACTGCCTCTTAAATTCTTCTCCACATCATCTAATATCTGGTTGACATATCTTTCATTCACTTCATTATCCAGTAATGTTTCATAAATCATGCGGATACAACGGAAAGTCTCAGACTGCTGATGCTTCATATCCTTTGGAGCATCAGTTTCCTTTTCCGGCTTTTCCTCTTCTTTTGGTTCTTCTTCTTTTTCCGGTTTTAACTTCTTTTCTAATAAATTAGAAAGACTTTCTATCTTTTCTTCCAAATCATGACTGCTTTCCGGATGAATGGCTGCTGGTTCCGGTGCCGGAATTTCAATCTTTTCATTTGCTGCAAAATTTATGCTGTCATGCATCTTTAATGGAGCATGTAACGCAGGAAGAGGATTAACTGTCTGTTCTTTTTCCTCTAATGCTGCCGTCACTTCATAAGTTGTGCTCTTTAATGCCCGGAATAAACCCTTCGGTTTGATTTCCTTTACATTCATAATCACAACTGCTTCTCCCATTTCCTTTTTCGCCTTATCAACTGCCTCTTCTCTTGTTCTGCCCTGAAATTTATTAATCGTCATTTTATGCTGTCACCATCCCTACTGATTGTAATTCCACATTTGATTCCACTTCATTATAAGACACCACAATGAGGTCTTTGAAATAGTCCTCGGTGAGTTTCTTAAAATACATCCGCACAATTGGCGAAGTAATGACAATCGGATTCTTTCCAATATTCTCTAACTTCGCTACTTCCTGCTTTAAGGATTCCATAATATTCTTGGTCTTCTCCGGATCTAAAGTCAAATAAGCCCCCTGCTCAGTCTGTTTTACAGAACCCATGATTTCCTGTTCCACCTTCGGATCTAATGTTACCACGCTGGTTGTCTCATTTGCCGGAAAGTATTTACTTGAAATTGCACGTTTTAATCCCTGACGCACATATTCTGTCAATACATCGGTATCCCTGGTTGTTACCGCATGGTCTGCTAAATTTTCAAAAATCGTAAGCAGGTCACGGATAGAGATGCCCTCCTGTAAAAGATTCTGTAAAACTTTCTGAATTTCACCAATACTAAGAAGCTTCGGTGTAAGTTCATCCACAAGTGCAGGATTGTTTTCCTTGATATTACTAATAAGATTAGATACATCCTGTCTGGTAAGAAGTTCTGCAATATGGGAACGGATTACCTCTGTAAGATGGGTGGCAATAATAGATGGTGGATCTACTACGGTATAGCCAAGACTCTCCGCACGCTCTCTCTGTCCCTCTGTAATCCAGATTGCCGGCAGATGGAAGGATGGCTCAAAGGTCGGAATACCGGTGATTTCCTCTTCCACATATCCCGGATTCATTGCCATATAGTGGTCAAAAAGGATTTCTCCTTCTGTTACCTGAATTCCCTTTATCTTAATAATATACTGGTTAGGATTTAACTGAATATTATCACGCAGACGAATAATCGGAACCACTGTTCCAAGTTCCAGCGCAATCTGTCTACGGATCATTACTACACGGTCCAAAAGGTCTCCACCCTGATTTACATCTGCCAGTGGAATAATACCATAACCAAACTCCAGTTCAATAGGATCAACCTGAAGCAGTGAAACCACATTCTCCGGCCGCCGGATTTCTTCTGCCGCCGTTTCATCTGCATTGGTTTCCTCTTCGATTTCTTCCACCTTTACATCCTTTTGTATCTTCCGTCCGGCAGCTAAAAATGCAATGCCAAGCGCACAGAAAAGTACCGGATTCAGCGGAGTTGCAATTCCAAGAAAGGTTATCGTTGCACCTACAATATACAATACCTTGGGAATTCCAAAAAGCTGTTTTACCAGCATGGATCCAAAATCCGCTTCACTGGATGCTTTTGTTACGAGAATACCTGTTGCCAGCGAAATCAAAAGAGACGGAACCTGGCTGACCAGTCCATCACCAATGGTTAATATACCATATTTCTGAAGTGCCTCCATGGCAGACAGCCCGCCATTCATGACCCCCATAATCGTTCCACCAATCAGGTTGATGAATGTAATAATAAGGCCGGCCGTTGCATCTCCTTTTACATACTTGGTTGCACCATCCATAGAACCAAAGAAGTTAGATTCCTGCTGAATCTTAGTTCTCCGTTCTCTTGCTTCCTTCTCTGTGATGGCACCAGTATTTAAATCCGCGTCAATTGCCATCTGTTTTCCAGGCATTGCATCCAATGTAAAACGTGCAGTTACCTCAGATACACGCTCAGAACCTTTATTGATAACGATAAACTGTATCAGAATCAGGACAATAAATACAATTGCTCCGATTACAAGATTACCACCACCTACAAAGCCTCCAAAGGTCTCTACTACATTTCCTGGTTCACCGGTAGATAAAATCAATCGGGTGGAAGAAACATTTAATGAGATTCGGAATATGGTGGTAAACAATAACAGTGTCGGGAAAAATGACATATCCAGCACTTCTTTTGCAAATAATGCATTAAAAAGAATAATCATTGCCAGTGAAATATTAATCGCCAGCATGACATCCAATAAAATAGAAGGAATCGGAATAATAAAGAATATGACTGCAGCAAGAAGATAGATTGCTACACCAAAATCCGCTTTTTTCATTCCGGTTTCCTCCTTTCATTTAAATTCGTATTAATTTCTGCCTTTTAGATTGTAAACCATCGCAAGCACTTCTGCAACTGCCTGATACAATTCTGGTGGAATTTCTGCTCCGACATTTACATTTGCATAAAGCATACGCGCCAACGGTTTATTCTCTACAATTTCCACCTGATTTTCTCTTGCCACTTCCTTAATCTTTGCAGCAAGAAAATCTTCACCCTTTGCAACCACAACCGGTGCTTTGGATACTTCCGCATCATACCTTATCGCAACTGCATAATGGGTCGGGTTCGTAATGACTACGTCTGCCTTCGGCACATCCTGCATCATTCGTCGCTGCGATGCCTCACGCATTCTCTGACGCTGTCTTCCCTTAATCTGTGGGTCTCCTTCAGTATTTTTATACTCGTCCTTTACCTCCTGTTTGGTCATCTTCATTTCTTCTTTGAATTTATGTTTCTGATAAATCAAATCAGCGATTCCGACAATCAGGTAAACCAGGCTTGTTTTTAAACCCACATCCACAATAAGTCCGGCAATCAATGCAACTGCCTGTAACAGTTCCATATCATAGATAACAAATAATTCTCCCTGCCTGTCCTTAATCTCGGAATACGCCACATACATGACCAGTGCCACTTTGACAATAGACTTTACAAGTTCAAACAGAGAATCTTTGGAAAACATCCGTTTAAACCCATTGATAGGATTAAACTTTGATAATTCCGGTTTTAATGGCTTCCCGCTTATTTTCCAGCCCACCTGAAGTACACTGACTAAAAACGTTACCACTATTCCGATTAAAAGAAACGGTATCATGACCTTTATCATTTCAATCACAGCCTGTGACATTAGCATATGGCTGGATTTTACTGTCATGCCCGTCTTATTTTCTAATAGAATATCCGGGATTTTCCGATAGAAACCTGAAAACTCATTCATTAAGGTTTCTGAAACATAGCTTCCAAAAATCTTCAATCCCAGGAATAAAACAATTAAATCTACTGCTCCGGAAAATTCCTTGCTTTTTGCAACTTTTCCTTCTTCTCTTGCATCTTTTAATTTTTTTGCAGTTGCCGGCTCTGTCTTTTCGCCGCCAGGTCCCTCTTTTGCGAACCACTGCAGATTATATTTCAGAAGTAAATCTCTTTCCTCCATATAAATCTCCTATTCATGTACCAGCTTATCCATGCATTCCTGATGCAATTCCGGTAACCATCCGTTTCATCTCAGTAAGCACAAAATCGGATACATACGGAAGCAGCTGTATCGTCAAAAACAAAACCAGAAATCCAAGTAATATCTTAAGCTGGATACCAACAGAAAACATATTCATCTGTGGTGCAATCTTTGCCATGATTCCAAGAATACAGTTCAATATCATTAACACTGCAAAAACAGGAAGTGCCACCCGGAAACCAAGCACCATGGAATCCGTCATATAAGAAACCATGGTCTGAAGCAGGGAATCCCACATAAAATTCTGACCATTTACCGGAATCAGAGTGAAAGAATCAACAATTGCCTGTAAGATATACTGATACATTCCACTGGACATGAGCAATAACATGACCAGATAATTATAAAAATTACCTGTTATTGGAGAATTTGTTTTACTTACCGGATCATACTCGGTTGCCATGGACAAGCCCATATTTAAATCCATAATATTACCCGCAAATAAAACAATGGAATTACAAATATTTGCTCCAAAACCAATCAGCAATCCTGTAATTCCCTCTTTCACGACAATTGTGGCATATTCAATTACTCCTCCATATTCTATCGTGCTTTCAGGTAATACTCCAATCAACAGGATGGATACAAATACTGAGAAACCAATTTTGACTCTTCCCGGAGTATTCGACATGCTAAAAAATGGAGCCGAAAAAACAAAAGAAGTAATCCTCACCAGAACCAGCAAAAAATATTCAAATGTAAGCAGTGAGAAACTATAATTAACCATGTTTTATCTCTACCTGTATATCAACTGATATATAAACTAAAATCAGACCACAATCTCGTCATAAAATCAGTCATATTATTCAGCATCCACGCTCCAAAGAGAAGCATTCCTGCAAATACACCCAGAATCTTCGGTACAAAGGTAAGCGTCTGTTCCTGAATAGATGTAACCGTCTGAAAAATACTAATAATCAAGCCTACGATAAGTGATATTAAAAGCAATGGAGCCGAAGTTAAAATAATATTATAAATAGCGTCCCTTGCAATATCTAAAACTTCTCCCTGTGTGATCAATTTCTACACCTCTTTCATCAGTAAAATGTCTCTACCAGTTCCCTGATAACAAGATTCCATCCATCAGCAAGCACAAACAGCAGAATCTTAAACGGAAGAGAAATCGTAGTTGGCGGAAGCATCATCATACCCATCGACATAAGGACAGATGCTACTACCATGTCAATTACAATAAACGGAATATATATAACAAATCCAATAATAAATGCCTGTCTCAGCTCACTTAAAATAAAGCTCGGAATCAGCACAGTATTGGATATATCATCCTGTGTCTCATAAGTCACGCCGGCAATGTCACAAAATGTATTGATATCCTTTGCCTGTGTCTGTTTAAACATAAATTCACGGATTGGCTCCATTCCTGCCTCAAAGGCCTGTTCCTGCGTGATTTCACCGGCATCCAGCGGTTTCAATGCATTTTCATTAATCTGTGTAAAAACCGGGCTCATAATAAACAGGGTAAGGAACAACGCCAGTCCAATCAACACCTGATTTGGCGGAACAGTCTGCGTTCCAATTGCTGCTCTTACAAAATGAAGCACAATAATAATTCTGGTAAAGGAAGTCAGCATAATAAGAATAGATGGTGCTAACGCAATTACAGTCAGTACCAGAAAAATCCGAACTGTTCCGGATAAATTTCCCTCTCCATTATTAATATTAACAGAAAGTCCATTATTACCAGAGGATGCTGTTCCATCTGTACCATTGCCATTTTCAGTTGACTGATTACTATTACTGCTGTCAGTTACCCCAGGTATATTTACAGATGCTGCATATGCTTTCTGTGGTACAAATGCCACCAGTGTAACAACAACTGCAATAACCGCAAATATAAAAGATACCAGACAGTATTTCTTCTTAAAATTACTCATCCTTATGCCTGCTCTTCGGTAAATGTTCTTTGAACTGTTTCATAATGTTAGAGAAACTTTCTCCTGTATTCTGATATTTCACCGTATCTTCCATCGAAACATCATTTAACTGTTCCCTTGTAAGCTGTGCTAACATCGTCACTTCATCTTTTCCGATTCCGATTACGAGATAGGTCTCTCCCACCTCTATAATCTGAATATACTTATTTGTAGTGAGTTTCATAGTCTCCACTACCCGCATATTCTTCTGAAAATTATGTTGCTTCTGATATCCGGCAATCCATTTTGTTACATAATATGTAATTGCAAGCACAAAAACAAATATCAGCAATACACCTATCAATTGGAAAAAGCTTTGTACGCCCGATGTTCTGCTACTCAGTAATATCATATTAACCCACTACTTTTTTTACTGCTTCAAGAACACGTTCTGCCTGAAATGGTTTTACAATAAAATCCTTTGCACCAGACTGGATTGCTTCAATAACCATTGCCTGCTGGCCCATTGCAGAACACATAATTACACATGCATTTGCATCTGCTTCTTTAATCTTTTTTAATGCCTGAATTCCGTCCATCTCCGGCATGGTAATATCCATCAGTACCAGGTCTGGATGTACTTCATTATATTTTTCGATTGCCTTTACTCCATTTTCTGCTTCCCCGGCAACTGTATATCCATTTTTGGTAAGGATATCCTTAATCATCATTCTCATAAAAGCTGCATCATCACAAATTAAAATACTCTTTGCCATATTAGTTATCTCCTTGCTAATTATTTAATAATCTCTGTAATTCTTACACCAAAGCTTTCTTCAATTACAACTACTTCACCTTTTGCAACGTACTTTCCATTTACCAGTACATCAATTGGTTCTCCAGCAATCTTATTCAATTCAATGATTGTTCCCGGAGCAAAATCCAATATATCATGAATGGATTTACTGGTTCTTCCCAGTTCCACGGTTACTTCCAATGGTACATCCATAATAAGATCAATATTTTCCTTTGGAAATACCCCATTCATATCTCCAGTAAAATTTTGGAACTGAGCCGGCTGTACATTTACCTGCTGGTTTGCATACATTGCCGACATATCTACAGGTTGTCCCATCATTGGCTGCCCCATCATTGGCTGTCCCATCATCGGCTGCTGATTTATCATTGGCTGAGGCTGTGGTGCTGGCTGGCTTGCCTGTGGTTGTGGTGCAGGCTGTGGTGCTGCTTCCTGTATTGGTTCGTTTCCACCTGTCATGGTCTCCGTAATACTTTTACACATCTCTCTTGCAAAAGATACCGGATACAGCTGCATGATTTCACTGTCCACAAGATCACCGATTTCCATTTTAAAAGAGATTTTCACAAATGGCTGTGTCAGGAAATCATCAATTGCTCCCTCATCAATATTTCCTGTCAGATCAATCAGATCTGCAACAGGCGGGCTGATATCAATCTTTTTATTCAGCATGGATGATAATGAAGTAGCTGCAGAACCCATCATCTGATTCATTGCTTCACTGATTGCGCTTAAATGAAGCTCTCCCAGTTCCACGTCTGTATTGGTTCCGTCTCCTCCCATCATAAGATCTGTAATGACCTTAACATCATGCTCCTTTAATATCAGGATATTGCTTCCATCCAATCCAACGGTGAATCCGATTCGTATAAATACACACGGACGCTCATACGCCTTTACCACGTCGTCCCAGTTTGCCATGGTAACAACCGGTGTGGATATTTCCACTTTACGGTTCACCAGCGAAAACAATGTCGTTGCTGCGGTACCCATACTGATATTAGCAATTTCACCGATTGTGTCTTTTTCTGAATCACTCAGCTGTCCTTCTGCCGTATCTGATGACGCACCCGGATTATTTAGCAGGGCATTGATTTCTTCCTGCGATAGTACTCCATCCATCACTTACTGCTCCTCTCTAATTACTGACATTACTCTTACTGCATAGTCATCACCCGAAGCTCCCGGCAATGCAGTAAACTTACGAATGTTTCCAACGTAAACATCCAGCTCCTGGTCCACTTTCGTGTCCAATCTAACTATATCACCCACCTGTAAATTCATGAAGTCGTTTACCGATATGGTGCTGTTACCTAAAATTGCTTTTACAGGTATCGGTGCTTTTGAAATCAAAGTTTCAATTGCTTCCGTATAACGCTGTTCATCTTTTTCCTGCATGGTAGAATACCAGTATTTTGTATTCAACTTGTCCATAACAGGTTCCAAAGTAAGATACGGAAGGCAGATATTCATCAGACCTTCAACATCCCCTATTTTTACATTAATTGTAATAATTGCAATCATTTCACTCGGAGAAATAATCTGGGCAAACTGCGAATTTGTTTCAATACGTTCCAGTCTTGGATGTAAATCCACAACATTTTCCCACGGTTCCCGGAGCAGGTCGACGCAGACTCCCATAATTCTTTCTATAATCAGCAACTCTATTTCTGAAAAGTCACGGACTTTCGCTAATGGTTCTCCGCTTCCACCAAGCATACGATCCACCATGGTATATGCAAGATTTGAAGCAATCTCCAGAATAACCGAACCTTTCAATGGAGAAAAATTAACAATACCAAGAACCACCGGATTAGAAAGTGCATTTGAAAACTCAGAATAGGTAACTGCTTCAGAGTTCATCACCTCAACCTGAATATTTTTTCTTAGATAAACCGGAAGATTTGTGGATATCAGTCTGCCATAATGTTCAAACACAATCTCCAGTGTTCTTAAGTGTTCTTTTGAAAACTTGGAAGGTCTGGCGAAATCATAATTCTTAATCTGCTTCTCGCCATTGTCCTTCATTTCTTCTACATCCAGCTCGCCGCTGCTCAATGCCTGAAGCAGGTTATCTATCTCATTCTGAGATAAAACTTCGCTCACGGACTCTCACCACCTTATATTTCATGCTTACTATTTTTAATCCTATACTACAGTTACTTCCGAGAAGTTGACTGCAATGATAAAATCTGAACCAAACTGCTTCTGTAGTTCTGCCAGTATAGCGTCTTTAACCGCCTGCCGATCCGCATTAAATTCATCCATTGTATAGGTATTAATTACGCTATTAATGGTATCTTTTAAAATTGTTTCACGATCAGCCATATCTTCGCCATAGGTTTTATATCCATCGTTCTTGCTGTCCATGGAAATGGATGCTGTAAGCTTTACATAATGAGTTTCGCCATCTGCACCTGTTTTTAAATTGATTGTCATGGCATCTTCAATTTTATAGGTCACAATCTGGTCCATTGGAATGCTGGCAGACTCAGTTCCATCCCCACTCTCCAGCTCCAGATCAATTGCACTGCATACCTTGTTTACCAGCTCATTGGATTTCTTTGTTTGCGGCAGGATTGTTATTGTAAGTATTCCTGTCAAAATCAGGTTCACCAGAACCAGTGCCAAAATAAGCACTGACATAAGGTTCTTCTTCATCTCATTTCCTCCTATTCTGTAGCGCCGCCGGAATTATATGAATTATATACCTTAATTTCAACACGACGGTTTCTTGCTCTGCCTTCCTCTGTAGTATTATCTGCTACAGGAACATATTCCCCTCTTCCTGAGGATTTAATCAGTGCCGGATCCAATGTGGTATTATCCCGGATAAAATCCGCCACAGAAAGTGCCCGGTACATGGACAGTACATTATTGTTTTCATATTTTGACGAATGGATTGGCACATTGTCGGTATGTCCTTCAATTTCAATCACATTGCTGTCATAGTTTTCCAGGATAGTTCCTATTTTAGCAATCAGCGGCTGGGCATCTTCCCGGATATTTGCCTTTGCCGAATCAAATAATATTGCTCCATTTAATGTAAGTTTTACATACTCGGCATTAAAATCTACTTCCACCTGATTCTGTAATCCCCCCGCCTCTATCTGCTGCTCGATTTGTTCTGCCATTTGTTCTGATTCCGACAATGCCTGTTCTTTATACTGCTCTGCTACATCTGTCTCAGTCTCAGTCTCTTCTGTTTTGCCACCCTGGGAATCCCCATCCTCTCCTGAGGACGTTTCAAAAAAAACATCAATATTCGGCAACTGGCTGATTCCGTTGCCCACCATTTCTCCCTCGCCAATACTCATACTGCCTGCCGGCATAATACTTAAGCTGCTCTGCAGCGAGGCTATCACCATCTGAAACTTCTCTGCATCAACGGTAGACATGGAAAAAAGCAACACGAAAAAGCACAGCAACAGATTCATCAAATCACTAAAGGTGGTTATCCAGCCAGCCGCCGGCTTTGCTTCCGGTTCCCGCTTCTTTCTCGCCATTATTCTTCACCTCCGGCTTCATCTTGTGCATTATAAGCCTCTCTTGCCTGTGGTGACAGGAATGATTTCAGTTTTTCTTCTATTACACGAGGGTTTTCTCCTGCCTGAATAGACAAAAGTCCCTCAACGGTAACCTCTTTCATTATAATTTCTCTGGCATTATTATCTGACATCTTTGATGCAATCGGATTACAGATCCAGTTAGATATCAGCGAACCATACAATGTTGTAATCAGGGCAACTGCCATATTAGGTCCGATGGAAGATGCATCCTGTAAATCCTTCAACATATTAATCAGACCAATCAGGGTACCAATCATACCCCAAGCCGGAGCTAATTCTCCCCACTTTTCCCAGAAGCCGATTACTTTCTTATGCCGGTCCTCAATGCAGCCCAAATCTGTTTCCAGAATTCCACGCACCAGTTCCGGGTCAGTTCCATCTACTACCAGCATAACTCCTTTTTTCAGAAAGTCATCATCAATATCATTCGCTGCTTCTTCCAATGCAAGAAGCCCCTCTTTTCTGGCAATATTTGAAAGATTAATGATATTTCCAATAATCTCACTCGGGTCATTCTTATGTAACTTAAAAGCATTTCCCGCTGACTTAAAGCCATTAATGAAATCTGCCATACTGTTACATGCCAGAACACCAGCAATAGATCCTCCAATCGTAATAACAGCGGATGGGAAGTCCATATATGTATTCCATATTGCCGATACACCTGCACTTTGAATAATTCCAAATAAAACCATTGCAAGTCCCATCAAGGTACCAATAAGTGATGCTATATCCAATTTATCCACCTACATTTCTATAAAATTATGGGAACACCATTCTTTTGAAAATGGTCCTTGTTACCCACCTTTTTGTATTTTCATTTTCATTTCTATATAATCTTACTAAACTTTCAGCAAAATGTCTACTTTTTTTACAATTATTTTAGAAACAATTCCATTTTCTATTATACCATATATAGGGGAACTATCAAATATAGTCCCCCTATATGTACTGTTTTTATATTATTTTTCGCTATATCTGACTATTTTTATTATCGTTTCAGATTAATCAACTCCTCAAGAAGCGTATCGGATGTAGTAATTACTCTTGAGTTTGCCTGGAAACCTCTCTGCGTGGTAATCATCTCGGTAAATTCAGAAGACAGGTCTACGTTGGACATTTCCAGTTCTCCGGAATTCATGGTACTTCCGTTTGAAGTAATTTCGACACCAATTCCATCAAATTCACCGGAGTTTAAAGTAGTACGGTAGCAGTTATCTCCTACTTTTTCAAGTCCGGCTGCATTTGCAAAGCGGGCAGATGCAATCTGGCCCAAAAGAACAGTATTACCATTATCGTAAGAACCGTAAATTTTACCATTGGTATCTACAAATACACCGGTTAATGCTCCAAGCTTCTTACCTGTTCCGGTTGTTCCATCAATTGCTCCCGCATCCATTCCAACAGTAGATGTTCCACCATTATTAGAATTCTTACACTGTGTAAAATCAATGGAAATATTTTCAAACTGGTCGCCTAACTGTTTCATGTTCAATGTGACTGAGCCGTTAGTGCTGTCACCCACGGAAACAAATTTACCTTTTCCAGTACCAGTATCAAACTTCAGTTCGTAATTTACTGCTGTTGCTTCAATAGTAGGTGGATTACCATCAGTAATGCTGTTGATGGTTGCACCAGGCTGTAACCCGGTATAAATATCAGAAAGTGATACGTCCGTTACTGCTTCGTATCCGTTTACTACACCACCGGCTGAAGTAATTGCACGATATACTTTGCTGTCATACTGTCCGGTAGCGGCATTCTGTGTTGTATTGATATAGTACATTTCACCACTGCTGTTACGGAACTGATGATATGTATTTCCGCCAAAGGAATTAGATGCTCCGGTATCTGTCCACTCTGTACTGATTGCATTGTAAGCAGTCTGTGCATTAGTAATTCCACCGCTGGCATTTGCTCCAAATACATCAGAAAGATTTCCACCGTTTGCCAAAAACTCCTCTAAGATATTCTTATTGGAAGAATCATAAATAGCACTTAACTCAACAGTATAAGTTCCGGCATCGGTATCTACACCTTTGACTGCAAATTTTGCGGTATAGGAATATCCCAATGCATCGAAGAAATTCAAATTCATGGCATATCCACTTTCACTGGTTATTTCTGTACTGTTTTTATCTACAATACCACCACAAACTGCATTCGTTGTTGCTTCTGCCGGAGAAGTAAGATTGCTTTCCTGCATGATACGAAGTGCAGATACCTGGTCTTTTTTAATCTGTCCGGTGGTCGGGTCTACCTGCCATCCCATAACATTGTATCCGGTAGATGTCATGGCAAGATTTCCTGAGCCATCGATATAGAAAGAACCTGCCCTGGTAAAAAGATTTTCAGTACCATTGCTTACAACAAAGAAACTTGTTGTATTACCCTTATCTGTAATTCTTAAGTCAAATGCTTTTCCGGTTGTCTGGGCTGCTCCACCGGAAGTAATGTCGATGGAAGTAGAACCTGTGGTTACACCAAGACCTATCTGCTTAGCATTAATTCCACCGGTTCCGGTTGTTGCATTTGCTCCGGATGCACCGGAAATTGTCTGATACATAATCTCGCTGAATGTTACACTGGACTCTTTAAATGCCACGGTATTTACATTGGCAATATTGTTACCGATAACATCCATCTTTGTCTGATGTGTCTTAAGTCCTGACACAGCAGAATACATTGATCTCATCATAATGAAATGACCTCCTAAATTTGATGTCTGACGCAGAACCCATCTGTCAGTCAGGGTTCTCACAGCCTCCATAAGGTCCGGCTATGCTATTACTGCACCATCAATATTTGTAAAAACATTATTTTCTGATTCATTCTGGTCCATTGCTGTTACAACTGTCCTGCTCGGTACATTTACAATGAATGCCAGCGAATCAACTACTACTAAGGATTCTTTGATTCCTTTCTTCTCAGCCATCTCCACACCCGCTTCCAAGCGTTCACTCTGCTGGTCTGAAAGACTGATATTCCGGGTAGACAACCGCATGCTTGCATGCTTCGAAAATTTCACTTCGGAAACATCTGCTGCTTTTTGCTTTTCTTTTAATACCTCCGCAAAAGAAGCTCCCTGCTCCGGCTGCGTTTTATTACTCTTCGAAGGATTGAGATACTGGTCTGCTACCTGTTCAATGGAAGTGAATTGATTTGCTATCTTATTCATGCTTTCATCTCCCTAATAACCTTCCGTGGTTTACTCTGCTTTCCCTGTTTCTTCTGTATCTTTTTTGTCTTCTGTACCACCGTTACCTTCTGTCTTATCACCGTTTTCTCCGGCAGCGGCCTGTAACTGTTTCATTCTCTCTTCGAGTTTCGTTAACTTATCAATATCACTCTGTGCAATAAATGACTTCTGATAACTGGTCATGCTGTCATATGCTTTCCGAAGGTTGGTCAGTGTACCTGCATTGTCCAGTGTAAGCTGGTCAACAGACGGTAATGACGCAATTGCAAGTGAAAATGATTTTGCAAGGCTGATTGCATCCATGTAACTGTCGTCCATAACAGAATATAAATCGTCAATGGAGTAAAGGTTATTATTTACCATAAGATAAGTCTTATTGTTCTCATGGATTACACTGTCTACTGTTCCGGTAACATCGGATGTCTCTCCTGTTGCAGAAGATGTAACACGAAGTACTACCTGTTTTCCCACCAGTGAATTTGCTTCCATCTCCTGTAAGGATGCCTGCATATTCTGGGTTTCCTCTAACTGTGAAAAAGTTGCCAGCTGTGAAATATACTCTGTATTATCTGTTGGTTCCAATGGATCCTGATATTTCATCTGTGCTACTAACAGTTGTAAAAATGCATCTTTATCCAGACTACCTCCGGATTTTTTGGAAGTAGAGGATGAGGAATTTGATTCTGCACTGGTATCCACAACCTCACCATTTTTTATAAGCTGTGTTATCATTTTGTGCTCCTTTCTACGCTGTTACATCCATGGTATTTCCATGGTCTTTCATAATCTGGGCTGCCAATGCTTCTTCTTCATTCATAAGCCCGGATAACTCGTCCAATTCTCCACGGAACAATCTTCTTCCGGCTGTTCTTCCAGATTCTTCTCTCTGACTGCCCTGCTGTTCTTCTCCAGCTGCATTCTGCTCTAAGTTCCGTTCAAATTCATGACTTGCTATTGTAACTTCGACTGCATCTACTTTGATTCCCTGCTGGTTTAAACTGGTTCGAAGGTCTGCAATCTGTGCTTCCAAAGCGGTCTTTACTGTTTCACTGCTTACTGTCAGTTCCGCAGTTATATTTCCTTCTTTGGTTGCTGCAATGTGTAAATATACTTTTCCGAGATTTTCCGGATTCAACTGCATCTCAATGGATGAATTTTCCGAAGAGAGATTCACTTTTGCGAATTCTGTAATCTGGTTCATAATATCCTGCACATCAATGGTTGTACGGGATGCCACCGTATTTACCTCTTCCGGTGCTGTAGTCTGCTGTTCTGCTCTTACCTGAAATTCCATGGTCTGTGCATGTTCATTTACACTGCTCTCTTTTGTTTTCTGTGACTGGGCTGCTGGCTCGTCCATTTCACCGGACGCATCCTCTGATACATTGTTTTCAGTCTGTGCATCCTCTGACGCATTCACCTGAATTACCGGTGCTTCATCTTCTGTCTCTTCTTCCGGCTGTACATTCTGTGTTTCTTCTGTAGTATGGGTCATCTGAACTGTAGCTGCCGTTACTGTTGTATCCTGTGTTTCCTGTGAAGTAATTGTCGCATCAGTCTGTGGAGCCATTTCCTGTACGCCGCCGTCTGCCATATCCACTGTTTCGTTAAAATCCGCTGTCAGTTCTGTCAACTGATTCTGTAATGCTACCCACTCATCCTTAGAAATTCCAAGTGTCTCACTTAAGTTCTGAACCAACGCATCTATATTCTGCATAATATTTGTGAATTCTTCACTCATAAGCAGTGAACAGGCATCCTCGGTTCCTGTCAGTTGTGTCACAAGCTGTGAAAGGCTTGCCGGGTTCAGTAAATCCATCCACTGCAATCCCAGTATAGACATAGCATCTTTTACCTGCTCATCCGAAACGCCAAGTTCATCTTTCAGAATTTCTTTTACACCAGTTTCAAATGCATCCTTTGTGTCTTCCAGCTGATTCTGCAGCTCTTCCACTTTCTGTGTAGGAGAATTCTCCTTTACATTCAGTTTCTTTGTGCTGTCTGCTACAGCTGCCGGCTGTGTGGCTGTTGCTGCAGGTTCTTTTCCTACCGGATTTTTGCTGGTAAGCTGCTGGTTTCCATAACCGGATGTTTTCTGTTCCATCACAGAAGCAAAGCTTGCCTGTGCAGTTGCACATAACCCTTTTTCCACAGTGCCCGTCACTTTGGAAAGTCCTGTGTCTAAAGTCCCAGGGGTTGATACCATTCCCGAAATCTTTGCACTCGTCATGTATTCTTCCTCCTTTCTTCTTTATTCAATTTTATTTATTCTGAAGGATTCATGATTTCTGTCACCTTTGCAGCTGTATCAGAATTCATTTTCCCTAGAATATCAGCTCTTGACTGCGCATCCATATTTTCCAATATCTGTGCCACCAGATTCAGATTATCTGTCATGGTGTCAAATATGGCTGCTGCTTCCTTCGGTTTCATCTGGGAATAGCCCTTAACATAATCAGATATCTTACTGTCTGTCTGCTGCTGTTCCACTACCTGTTTATACAAAAGTTCCGCATTATCCGGATCAATACTCTCATAATATTCCTTATATTGTTCTATATCGGGTGCCTGGTCCGAAAAAACAACCTCATTATAAAATTTTTCTTTTTCTTCTTCAAAAGCAGCCTCATTTGCTTCATATTCTTTCAGCTTCTGGGACTGTGCTTCCAAATCCGCGATATAAGCACTGTTTTCACTGCTCCCCTGCTGTGCCTGTGCCAGTTCCTGCTCCAGTTCTTTTATGTAAGCTACCGCTTCATCCATATTCTTATATGGATAATCCTCTTCCGTAGAAAGATCGTCCTCAGAGTCCGGTAAAATCCGGTTGACATACGGAATATCTTTTAATAGTGGACGCATTACCGTAGAGCCAAATCCTCCAACATCCCATTTAATCAGCAGTGCCAGTATTGCCAGCCATACAATAATGATGACCAATGTTACCAGAGCAACTGCCAGTTTTGAAGAACTGCCTTCCTCTTCTTCTGTATTTTCCAAATCAGTTTCCATGTTCTTTGCAGTCTTTTTTTCTGCCTTCTTTCTTGCCTTCTCCGCTTTCTTTGCTGCTTTCTTATCCATTTCTTCTGCCATCGTTACACCACCTGTCTATTTTTTCGGTCTGCCATAGCTATAGCTTACCAGTTCGTCTACTACCTTGTTATCTTCCTGCGCCAGTTGTTGTTTGAAATCTTCAAAATCTTTTTCCCGTAGTTTTTCCTGCGTCTTTCGCTCTTTCATAACTTCTTCCAGTTTCTGCCTGGCGGCTTCCACATTTTTCTCTGCTACCTGCACCTGCATCATCTGTCTTCGAATCAACACCTTCATGCTTTCAATTGCCTGTCTGCATTTTTTTATTTCCAGCAAATCTATTTTGCCTTCAACCAACTCTTTTGCCCGGTTATCATATGCATTCTTCCGCTCAAAGAGTTTTAAAAGCTTTGCCTCTTCTTCCCTGAGTGCTGCATTTGCCTGGCTGTATGCAATCTTTGCCTGACTTTCCAGTTTTAATTTAATATCTAAAATATTCTGCATCCGGTAAATAAATTTTGCCATATCTCATTCCTACTTGAATACATCTTCCAACAATGTCAATTCTTCTTCAAATGTAAATTTTTCATCAGTCCTCTGACATAGAAACTCATTGACCGCTTTTATCTTAGAAACCGCATAATCAATTTCTTCATTGGAGCCGCTCTTATAAGCGCCAATATTAATCAAATCTTCTGCTTCCTGATAGGTTGCCAGTACATTTTTCAGCTTTCCTGCCACCGCCTTATGCTCCGCCGAAACAATAGAACTCATTACACGGGAAATACTCTGCAAAATATCGATTGCCGGATAATGATTCTTATGTCCTAATTTTCTGGATAACACAATATGTCCATCCAGAATACTTCTTGCTGTATCGGTAATCGGCTCATTAAAATCGTCACCGTCTACCAGCACCGTATAAAGTCCGGTAATAGAACCTCTTTCTGCTGTTCCTGCCCGCTCTAATAATTTCGGCATTTCCGAATACACGCTTGGCGGATATCCACGGGTAACCGGTGGTTCCCCGGTAGCAAGTCCGATTTCTCTTTGCGCCATGGAGAATCGGGTCAGTGAATCCATCATCAGCAGTACATCTTTTCCCTGATCCCTGAAATATTCTGCTACAGCTGTTGCAGTTTTGGCTGCTTTATTACGAATCAATGCCGGTTTATCTGAAGTTGCCACAATTACCACCGAACGGCGCATACCTTCTTCGCCAAGGTCCCGTTCAATAAATTCTCTCACCTCTCTGCCCCGCTCTCCAATCAGGGCAATTACATTGATATCCGCTTTGGTATTTCTTGCAAACATACCAAGCAGGGTACTCTTACCAACTCCGGAACCCGCAAAAATTCCAATACGCTGTCCCTTTCCAATGGTAATTAATCCATCCACTGCTTTAACTCCCAGTGGTAATACCTCACTGATGATTTCACGCTTCATCGGATCTGGTGGTGGGGCTTCAATCGGATATTCCTTATCGGTATGAATCTCATCCACATCTGTCGGTCGTCCAATTCCATCCAGAATATGGCCTAAAACCTCATCTCCCACCAAAACAGACAAAGGATGTCCCGTATTTGCTACGATACATCCAACACCCAGACCTTCAATACTGTCAAAAGGCATCAATAACAGCCGGTTATCCTTAAAACCGACTACCTCTGCCATGACATATTCTTTTTGCTCTCTATCCCGATATATTTTACACAAGTCATTCAGTTTTGCTTCCGGTCCGATAGATTCAATGGTAAGACCTACTACCTTAGACACTCTTCCAAGGCAGGTATAATATGTCTTATCCGAAAGTAACTGATATTTTTCCAAATCACATGTCACTCTTTTTTCCTCACATACACAATGACTGTATATCACGAATCAGATTATCCAGCTGTACATCCATTCCACACTCAAACACTCCTGTATCTGTCTCTATGATACATTCTCCTTCAGTCATGGAATGAATGGTAACTAAATCCAAAGTTGCATTCTGTCCCACGCATTCTAACAGCTCCTGTTTATGTTCTTCCAGATATGCTGCCTGTTTCGGACCTGCTTTGATGGTAAATTCTTTCGGTCCGTCAATGGATTCCATTGCCCGTTTTACAAGATAAAGTACAATCTCATCCTTATCATGGAACTGCACATGGAAAACATGGGAAACCACATCTGTAATTGTATGTACAAGCTTCGGTTCCAGTTCCCGCATCTGTTCCAGATAAGAATCCTGCAGCTGCTGTTCCCTTTTTCCAATGCTCTCTAACTTTGCATCATAAACCGCAGCACCTTCCTGCATTCCCTGTTCCAAACCTTCTGCCTGTCCCTGTTCCTGTGCCTGCTTACGAATTTCGTCTGCTTCCTCCCGGGCTGCTTTTCGGATTTCGTCTGCTTCGGCATTTGCCTGTGCTAAAATTTCTTCTGCTTTTTCCTTTGCCTCTGCTTCATAATCAATTGTTTCCACCTGCGGTGCAGCAATTCCTTCTACAAATCCACCTGACTCTGCCTGTGGCTGTTCCGGTTCTCTTGTCTTTGCAAGAGCCCGGGACTGTTCTTCTAAAATACGATACGCCAGCGTATTGGAATTAATCACGCGGCTCTCAGATTCATTCGTGATAAAACGCTGTTTATATAAATTAGACAATAATCTCATCACCTCCGCCACGGGAAATTACAATTTCTGCGGAGTCTTCCAGTTTACGAATAATACCAACAATCTTCTGCTGTGCTTCTTCTACATCCTTCATTCTTACCGGACCCATGAATTCCATATCTTCACGAATCATGGCAGCAAGACGTTTGGACAGGTTCTTAAAGATAACATTCTGAACCTCTTCGTTGGCACCTTTCAGTGCAACAGCAAGATCATTGTTGTCCACATCACGCAGCACACGCTGGATTGCACGGTCGTCCAGCAACAGGATGTCTTCGAACACAAACATCTTCTTGCGGATTTCGTCTGCAAGTTCCGGCTCTTCGATTTCTAAGGATTCCATAATATGTTTCTCTGTTCCACGGTCTACCGTATTCAAAATACCAACGATAGCATCTACACCACCCACAATTGTGTAATCCTGATTGATCAGGGAAGAAAGTTTTCTCTCTAACACACGCTCTACCTCTTTGATTACATCTGGTGAAGTCCTGTCCATCTTGGCAATACGTTTTGCAACATCTGCCTGTTTCTCCGGTGTCAGGGCTCCTAAAATCATTGCAGACTGTGCCGGTGACAGATATGACAAAATCATGGCTATGGTCTGTGGATGCTCATCCTGAATAAAGTTCAACACCTGACTTGGATCTGTCTTTCGTACAAATTCGAACGGACGAACCTGAAGGGATGCTGTCAGTTTTGTAATAACCTCCTGTGCCTTGTCGCTGCCTAATGCCTTATCCAGGAGTTCTTTGGCATAGCCAATACCACCTTCTGCAATATACTGCTGTGCAAGGCATACCTGATAGAATTCGTTTAGTACGCTTTCTTTGGTCTGTGGTGACACGCTTCTGGTATTTGCAATCTCCAGTGTCAGTTCTTCTATTTCATCTTCTTTTAAATGTTTGAAAATACTGGCCGACTTCTCCGGTCCTAATGCTATCAGCAATATTGCCGCTTTCTGAATGCCATTATATTCTTCTGTTCCCATTTATTCCCACTCCTCATTCAGCCAGTTACGAAGCAACGACGCAACAGCCTCCGGATTTTCATCTACGAATTTTTCAATCAGGACACGAATCTCTGACTTCTCATTGTAACCAATATCTTCCAAATCTTCCTGTTCTGCCTGCTTGGTTGTCTCAAGCAACGATTCTACAGAAAGCTCCGGTTCAATCTCAGTTTCTTTTTCTTTTCTGGTACTGCGGAATACCACATATCCTAACAGTGCAAAAATCAGAACCGCAAGAATAATCTGCAGGTAATCCTGAAAGCCTCTGCCGCTGCCCTTAGAATATTCAAACATCGGAATATCATAGCTGACAATCGAAATATTAGATGCCGGGATACCGGTTGCATTGGATACCATAGTATAAAGATCCTGATCTACCGTTCCCTTTACCCGGTTGTTATTCTGTGTTACAAATTCATCAAAGGTCATATTGTCCAGAGTACCATCTGCTTTTAAGGTATCCTCATTATAAGTCACATAACGGGCTACCGTTACAGATATGGATGACTGGTCATATTCTATATCTCCTACAGAGCCAATGGTCTGGGTGTTCTTTTCATCCAGTGCACGGTCAATGGAATCATCTGTAACAGAGCTTTCTGATGTGCTTCCATCCGGAAGTACATAAGTTGTTCCATCTCCATTAGAGTCTGTTCCCGGTGTTCCCGACGTACCACCGGTTGAGTCTGACTGATAACGGTCCTCATGGGTAATCAGTCCTTCATCCCTGTCTCCCTGCGCAGAATAATTTGTCTCATTAGTCGTAACCTGATCAAAATTCAGCTTTAAATTTAATCCTACATCAATCGTATCATAAAGGTCTGTTCCCTTAATCACATCTGTAACAGCCTTCTTCACCTGTGTTTCTTTCTTTGTCTGATAACTGAGCTGTGTGCTGGCAGTTCCGATTGCTGTACTCTCTTCTCCACCCGCAAATAAAAGGTTGGAATTAGAGTCAATAATCGTAATATTATCCGTGGAAGAATTGCCAATCTCAGTTGCTATATATCTTGCTAAAGATGCCGCCTGGTCTTCGGACATCTCTCCGTTCAGTTCCAGCTTAACGCTGGCATAAGACTCCTGATTTCTTGTAACTAAGGTTCCATCATCTTCCGGAATATTTAAGTTAACATCTGCCGACTTAATCAAATCCATATTTTCCAGTTCTTTTGCAAATTTATCTTCCAAAAAAACCTGATACCGTTTACTCTTATCAGCTTCCGTTGTGCTGATACTGCCGCTTAATGCATCATCAATGGTAAATCCGTTGGTCGGAATACTGTTTGAGCCAAGCAAAATATTTGCATCTGCCTGATTCTTTGCATTTACCGAAAAAGTCATTCCATCAGAAGAAACCTCATAATCTATGCTGTTTCCATCCAAAAGGTCTTTTACAGATGATGCCTGCGTTGCATCCTCACAGGTTATCAGCTGAACCATCGTAGGTTTGGTCATCACGACAGCCAGTATCACCAATGCAAGAATTACTACAGCCGTAATACTGATAAGAAGCGTCTTCTGCTTTGTTGTAAACTTCAGCCACCACTCTTTTATTTTTTCTAATATTGCTTTCAATCTGTCTGGCATAATCTACTCATCCTACCTATACTAAATCTGCATGTTCATAATTTCTTTATAAGCATCTATTACTTTATCCCTTACTGCAACTGTATAAGATAATGCAATGTTTGCCTTTTCCTGTGCCACAAGCAATTCATGGGTATTGGTTGATTCTCCCAATGCAAATTTAATTTCCTCTTCCTCTGCATTGTTCTGATAATTATTTGTTTCCTTCACCATGTTCATTGCCGTTGCAAGAATATTATCAAAGCTTTCCGCACTGTTTGACTGCTGTGTTGCAGCTGCATTCTGTGTATTAAAAACATCTGACGAAACTCCTGTTAATACATTAACATTCATCGTTTATCTCACCTTTCCAAATATCTTTTATAATTTACCAATCTGTAATCCTGCCTGTGCAATCTGTTTGCTTGCATCAAAAGCTGTTACGTTCGCCTCATATGCTCTGCTGGCATCAATAAGATTCGTCATTTCTGTTACTATATTCACATTCGGATATGACACATAACCATTTTCATCCGCATCCGGATTGGATGGGTCATATTCCATAGTAAAATCAGTAGAATAATCTTCTGTCACTGAAGAAACCTTTACTCCGTTTCCCACATAGCCTTCCCGGGAATCAGAAAGCACTTTGCTGAACGGTGTTACGCCTTTTTCCGAAAAAGTTACGATTTTTCTGCGGTATGGTGTTCCATTCTCTGTACTGGTTGTATTTACATTTGCTACGTTCTCAGAAATGGTATCCATACGAAAACGCTGCGCCGTCATACCGGACGCACTGATATCAAACGACTGAAATAATGCCATTCTTTATTCCTCCCACACAATTTTATTTAATAACGGTTTTATACCGTGATATTTCCTGACTGATACTGTTGGTCAATCCCAGATAACGGATTGTTTCTGAGGCAAGCTCTACATTCTCCTGCTCCGGGTCAACATTGTTGCCGTCCAGGCGGTAAGAATAAGAGGCATTGTCGATATATGTCTTTGCATTCAGATGGTCCATATGGATATTTGCCACCTTGTCATCCAGTGAAACATATTTGCTTTTGCCCAGTTCGGATTCCAATGTACTTTCAAAATCCAAATCCCGGCGTTTATATCCAGGTGTATCAGCATTTGCAATATTATTTGATATTAACTGTTCTCTTTCCCAGCTCGCACTTGCGGCCTTATTCAACACATTCATATAGTCAAACGCATTTGAACTTATCATACTGCACCTCCATAGTTATCCATATTGTTATCGCATCATATTTTATTATAAATAATCTTGTAAAAAACACAAGTATTTTTTTCTTCTTTAAAATGCAACCTTTTTTTTTACATTTTTCTGTTTTATAAAAAATCAACAATAAAATAGTAGTCCTATTGTTGATTTTTAATATACTTTTCACATAGCTATTGATTTTCCAACCTAAAACAGCTTATAGAGCACACTCTGCCATATACAGCTATCCATTTCTTTATACGAAAAAAAGACTGCCACTATGCCAGTCTCTTAAAAATATTCAGTTACACTCCTCTTATATCATTAATCTTATTTCTTCATCGAATAGCTCTGCAGCTGTAACATATCCAAATATCTTACGGGGGTACTTATTTACCCAATCCTCTATCTGTTGAACATCTTCTTCTGATATATTTTCAAAAGATGTACCTTTAGGAGCCTGCCTTCGAACCATTCTATTTGTATTTTCATTTGTACCACGTTCCCAACTACTGTACGGATGACAATAATATAATTTTGTTCTATTTCCACCATAAACTGATTTTTCAATTCCGCTATAATCAGAGAATTCGGTTCCATTATCTACTGTTATTGTTTTAAAAATACTTCTAAAAAGTTCTTTTCCCCAACGTCTCTCCAATATATCCAGCGTATCGACTACTGCTCCGGCAGACTTGTCTCTTTGAAGGAAAACATATTCCCTGCGTGTCTTTCTTTCCGTTAAGGTAAGCAGTGTCTTTTTCGAATTCCCACGCTTTCCTATAACACTATCCATTTCCCAGTGTCCAAACTCTTTTCTGGAATTAACATTTTTCGGACGTTCCTCGATACTGATTCCCCTCTCAAGACGTTTCTGGATATGAACCTTATTATATTTCCGTTTCTTTTTTCCCTTTACCGGAAGGTCTTTATTCGTCAGACTTAAGAAGATACCCTTATCAATATAATTATAAACCGTCTTTTCACATATACTGGTATTAAATTCTTTAAACATTCCAGTACGCCTCATTTCTCCAATAAGAGCTCCTGGACTATAATGATTCTCCACTATTTTCTGTTCTATATAATTCGCCAGCTTTATATCATTCCCTATTTTAAGCTGTGTACCACGCACTTTGAGATTTTCTTCATACTTTTTTTGTGCCAAATCCGCACTATAACACACAGTAGTAGTCCAATCAGAATTACGATGGGCATAAGCACCTCTTTTCAGCTCATTGTAAATAGTAACACGACTGACCTGCATAATTCTGGCTATCTCTGATTTATTCGTATGAAATTTAAGTAGTTCTTCCAATCGTACCCTGTCACGCCATTTCAACTGTCTAAAACCCTTCATAAATACCTCTCCCCTCTTTTGTATGAATAAGAAATTCTTTTAAGGAAATTGTAGTCTTCCAATTTTCGTTTGTCAAATTCATTTTAACAAAAAAATCAGCAGACTACTTTTTTCTTAATATAATATAGCATTTTCTTTTTCGAAAAGAGGAAGCAGTTCTCCCATTGCCATCTTTTTAAAATAGACACCATGCTCTATATCTATATCCCTTAACATTGGCTCTTCCTCTATATAATTGTAATTCAGATACAACACAATGCCATCAGTATCCCAGCACCATACTCTTACTCTTTTTCCAAAGCCATATTTTTTGATATCTTCCTTTAATCTGATAATCAAATCCTCTGCATCATACTGTATTACCTGACCACTTGACGTAATAACTGACATTCTGCTGTTTCCTCCTCTCTTTTTTATATTCACATAATACTACTTTCAAAAGATACTGCCAATACCCATAAATACTATTACTTTATATCCTTAAATATTGGTTCTAAATTCGATAATAAAAAAGATGCATCAGCTATTACACTAATGCACCTTTTATTATTTCTTCCTATTTCATTATAACTTTGGTCCTCTTGGTTTTACACGCTTTGTAAATTTATTTGTCGGTGTTATTACTGGCTCTATTATATCTTCCGTTGTGTTTTCTATTATGCTATCCTCCTTTTCTCCCATATTAAGAAGTGCGTCTAGCTCCGCAAGTCTTTCTAATTTTTCTGAAAGCTCTGCTTCCTGCAGAAACGGTTTGTTTACCTCTATCTTTGCCGTTTCAAGCTGATGTTCCACGTTAGCAAGTTTTGTCTGTGCTTCTTCCAATTCCGCCGGCATTGCTTCTAAGGCGTTATTTATACGGGTAAGATTACCAAATGGATCCACACCTATTTCGATAGGATGACTCATATCGCCTTTTACATTCAGTACAAATCTCCTATAGAAAGCATCAAATTTAACTTTAAGCGAGAATCCAAGATATTCCCCAACATCCACACTGGCATCAATATCCTTTGATTCTTTGCATATAGCAATGAGAGCTGTTCCCGCTTCTTTTTTATCACTATATTCCTTACCGCAAACAGTTATCGAAAAATCCTCTTTTTCCAATGGCTTATTTCTTTTATACCTTTGTATGTCTTTCGAAAAGCCTTCTATACTTTCTTTCAAATGAGCAATCTGCTGTGGGTAATGCTGTGTAATATTATCTTCCAGGCGGTACTTCTGACTAGTGTGGTTAGCCTTCATCAATTTTAAACGTGAAACCTGGATATCCAAGTCCATCTTTTCCTTAATATAAGGATTTCCTGTAGCAAGTGCTTTTACCTCTGCATAAGAAAGAGCTGCTTCATCCACGTCTTCACAACTTCTTACTGGGGATTTGCTGGTCATAATTTGTCCAATAAATTTCTGCTTATTTTCTATAAGCTGCCAGGAATAGCTGTCAAACGTTCCCTCTGTAACATAGCGGAATATTTTAACCTTTGCATTCTGGTTTCCCTGTCTTAAGATACGTCCCTCTTGCTGCTCAATATCAGATGGTCTCCAAGGTACATCCAAATGGTGCAATGCAATAAGCCGGTCCTGTACATTAGTACCTGCTCCCATTTTTGCCGTTGAGCCAAGCAAAAAGCGAACCTGTCCACTTCTTACCTTTGCAAACAGTTCCGCCTTTCTAAGTTCCGTATTCGCATCATGTATAAATGCTATTTCATTTCCAGGTACTCCTTTATCCATCAGCTTCTCTTTGACATCCTCATACACATTAAATGTTCCATCACCTTTAGGTGTAGATAAGTCACAGAAAATAAGCTGCGTTGACCTCTGTTCCATGGTATCCTTCCATATCTTATATACCCGTTCAACACAAGCTGCAGCTTTGGAGTTATCATTATCCGGAAGCATATCATTTATAAGTCTTTGGTCAAGTGCCAGCTTTCTTCCATCATTTGTAATCTTAAGCATATTATCAACATTAGATTCGACCCTTTTATCCCTGACAGCCTCTGCCCTCTCTGCAAGCGCTGCTACCATATCCTTTTGAAAATCACTCGGTTTTAATACTACATTTTCATACTCCGCTTCCGGAACTGGAAGATTTAACATGTCCGGGGTCTGAATGTCTGCACTTTCTTTAAAAAGACTTATAAGCTCCGGTAAATTAAAAAATTTAGCAAACCTGGTTTTTGCTCTGTATCCGGTTCCCTCCGGAGCAAGTTCTATTGCAGTTTGTGTTTCGCCAAAAGATGCAGCCCACGCATCAAAATGTCCTAACCCTAATTTCTGCAATGTATTATACTGCAGATATCGCATATTTGTATACAACTCTGTCATACTGTTGCTAATAGGTGTTCCGGTAGCAAAAGTTACTCCTTTTCCACCTGTTATTTCATCCAGGTACTGACATTTAGCAAACATATCAGAAGACTTTTGTGCTTCTGTTTGTGCTATTCCTGCCACATTACGCATTTTTGTATATAAGAAAAGGTTTTTATAATTATGGCTCTCATCTACAAATAATCGGTCAACACCAAGCTGCTCAAAAGTTACGACATTATCCTTACGGCTCTGGTCATTCAACTTATCAAGACGTACTTGTAAGGATTTTCTCGTTTTTTCCATCTGCTTAATGGTATAACGCTCTCCGTTTTCAGCCTTTGTCTGCTCAATTGCAAGTTTTATTTCATCAATCTGTTTTTCAATGATGGCTGTTTGTCTCTCAATAGAAAGCGGAATTTTTTCGAACTGTGTATGTCCAATAATCACAGCATCATAATCACCTGTTGCAATACGGGAGCAGAATTTCTTACGGTTCGCAGGTTCAAAATCTTTCTTCGTAGCTGCAAGGATATTTGCTCCGGGATATAACCGCAGGAAATCACTTGCCCACTGCTCCGTCAAATGATTAGGTACAACAAAAAGTGACTTCTGGCACAACCCAAGCCGCTTACTCTCCATAGCTGCCGCTGTCATTTCAAATGTCTTTCCAGCACCTACACAATGTGCAAGCAGGGTATTATGACCATATAAAATATGCGCCACTGCATTTTTCTGATGTGGTTTTAATTCAATATCAGGTGTCATTCCTGGGAATTTTAAGTGTGAACCATCATATTCTCGTGGTCTTGTAGAATTGAAAAGTTCATTATATTTTGCCACCAGTGTCTGTCTACGTTCCTGGTCTCTGAATATCCAATCTTTAAATGCTTCACGAATAGATTCCTGCTTCTGACTGGCAATGGTAGTTTCTTTCTTATTTAGAACTCTCTTCTCTTTACCATCTTCTTCAATAGTATCATACACCCTGGTATCCTTAAGATTCAGAGAATCTTCTAATATCTTATAGGCATTCACCCGGCTTGTACCATAAGTCATATTAACCAGAGAGTTTCCCCAGTCAGCATTTTTTCCCTGTATATTCCACTCACCGGTTATATTTGAAAACCGTACTTCTATAATATCTCTATTTAATAAATGTGCCGGCGTTTCAAAAGTATCACTCATGAAATCTTCAATATATCCAGCATCAATCCATGTAGCACCAATACGCACTTCTATTTCAGAAGCATCCAGTTCTTTAGGTTGTACCTGTTTAAGTGCCTGTACATTGACAACATATTCCGGATGATTTTCCGCATAAGTACTGGCAAGCTTCAATTTTTCCCGTATATTTCCACTTAAATATTCATCCGCTGTCTCCCATTCATCTGTCAAAGGATTTTTGTAAATAACTCCGCCAAGGTCCTCGATTAGAGTATCTATATCTTTACCTGTCAATTCTTCCATATAAGGAAGGTCGACCTTTGCTTTCTCCCCAAGGGATACTGCAAGTGCTTCACTGGCCGTATCAACAGAAGTAACAACCTCTGCCTTCTTTATTGTTCGTTTAGAAAACATGTCTGCTTTTCCCTTGAAATTACCCTCGTCATCAAGTTTTTCCAAGGAGCATAACAGACAATAACTGGAATCCTGATTAAATGCTCTTTTATTGGTTTGTGAATTAATAAGACCATACTTTACAGAAAAATCATCATATAATTCATTTAGTTCTTTCTGTTTTTTTTCAATTTCATGGTCTCCGTATTCATTAAGCTGCATATCTATCAGCTCCTGGGTACAATTGCGGATTGCTACCATGCCTCTAATACGTCCTTTTGCGGTATCTGACACTTCCACAGGTTTCATAACCGAATTTTCTCGATAATATACTTCATTATCCACCAATGCATAGCTGAAATTTTTAACATTAGGGTCTGCCGGAATGCTTTGTTTACTCAATTCATTGTCTAATTCCGGCTCCAGTTCTAATGTATCTATCGTACCAGTTATTCGTCCACCAGCCTCTTTTAACTGTTCTTCAAACGGTCTGCTTTCATCTAACCTGCAGGTACTTTCCATGCCATATGGTCCGGATACCAGTTCCATCTTACCTACTATCTGTTCCGGATGATTCACAAAATAAGAATTCATCTTAATTCCAGCATCATTTTCTTCCAAATATACCCATTCCGGTTCCCGTACCACCATCCGGTCACGTTTTTGGAAAAATAAAATATCAGAAGTAACTTCTGTACCGGCATTCGCTTTAAATGCAGTATTGGGAAGTCTTACCGCTCCAAGCAAATTTGCTCTTTGAGCCAGATATCTTCTTACCTCTGGACTTGCCTTATCCATAGTTCCCTTGCTTGTAATAAATGCTACTACACCACCCGGACGTACTTTATCTAAAGTCTTTGCAAAGAAATAATCATGGATTAGGAAGTTATTTTTTTCATATGCATGGTCTAATACTTTATATTGTCCAAAAGGAACATTTCCAATAGCTATATCGAAGAAATCATTTGGATAATCCGTCTTTTCAAATCCTTTAATCTGAATATCTGCTTTTGGATACAGCAGCCTCGCAATACGTCCGGTAATACTATCAAGTTCCACTCCATATAGTCTGCTTTCCTTCATAGACTCCGGCATCATACCAAAGAAATTACCAATACCCATAGATGGCTCTAAGATATTTCCCTTTTTAAATCCCATTCTTTCAATCACTTCATACATGCTACGAATAATGGCAGGACTGGTATAATGAGCATTTAATGTACTTTCTCTTGCCATACGGTATTCTTCCGGTGATAACAGATTTTTTAATTCCTGGTACTCTGTTGCCCAGTTTGTTTTACTCTCATCAAAAGCATCAGAAAGTCCTCCCCAGCCAACATACTGGGATAAAACATCCTGCTCCTGTGGATTTGCATAACGATGTTCACTTTCAATTTGTTCCAATAATCTAATTGCTTCTATATTTCTTTGAAACTTCTCTTTCGGTGTTCCAATGCCCAGGTTATCATTACTAATACTGAAATTGACAGCATTACCTTTATTCGGTATAAGAATATTCTCTTTTTGAGTCTGAAATGTATCCGTCTCATCTACTACCTCCGATTCCGCTGCATCATCAGTTCCTTCCAAACGTGCAAATACCTCTGCTTCATGCCGATCTATATCCTCCTCTGCTATCGCATTGATATAATCATCTGCTATCGCATTGATATAATCATCCTCTACCTCACTTCTCCCTGGCTTGTAATCATATTCAAAAACCTTATCATTGACCTGTGCATAATATAAAGCACGCTCCTCTATGTCATTTCCGAGCAGGTACTTTTCATTTTCTGTCCCCCACTCATCAATCAATGTGCACTCCCGTCTATCAATCGTAACTTTTTTCGATTTCATTTCCGGCACAGCATGTTCAAGCCTATTAAGTTCATATTGCCTGTCCGATTTTGCTTGAACTGTTTCCTGTTGCAAAGAAAAAGCAGCGGGCATAGTAAATTTCATACTTGCTTCCGCTGCTGCTACTGTTCCAACCTGTTCTTCAAATGAAGGAAACAGACTTAATTGTGTAAATACGGGTTCCTGAGAATTATCTTCTATAAGCTGCAGATTATCTCTGCTCTCACTATTTCCTCTGCCCGATTCTGAATACTGTTCATCTTTGCTACCCAAAGCATCTGATTGTCCGCTTTGAGCTGTTCCGTTATTCCTTCTTTCTCTGCCATCTGCGATGTCAACTGCTCCATTCTCTCCTCTGCCTGTTTCTGAATCATCAGTAAATGCTCGACGAGTTCTCCCTTCAGGAGTAGTGCTGAATACACCCCATGGTGTTTTTCTTTCAGATACGTCTCCCTCATTATTCCATACTTCGTTATTGGCTCCTCCGGTTGAACGTCCGCCTGTAACGTTGGAATCATGTAATCTCCGTTCTGTTCGTAGTTCAGTTTCATCAATATTACCCCCTTCTTTATTATTAATTTCTAATATATTTTCCTGTTCGCTATCGCTTTTACGCTTTAAAGCATTGTAGTCTATTTTGGGAGTATTTTCAATACCTTTTTGTAATAAATTTTCTTCCTGTTCCTTTTCATGAATTCGATTATATATTCTGACAGTCTTTCCAATTTCTACAAGTACCGGTTTTGCCAGCTCACTGGTTGCATCTCCTAAAATATATAAACTATCCATAGTATCAAATTCATGGATAAAATCAAATGAAAATTTCGATTGATACTCTTTCATATCTACACCGCAAGCAGATAAAAGCATAAAAGCTATACTATCAGTAAGTGTTTCCTTGAAACGAATTCCTATATTCTGTTCATCCAAGTTCTCTAAGGAACTTCCTTCTGACTTATTCTGTAAATCCGGAAGTATTTCTTCATAATAATCTGCCACTATTTTCTGTGAAACTTCAAACAGTCTTTCCTCAAACGACTTATCTTCATCTGTTCCACCATAAATTGTTTCTAAGTGCGAAATCACATCATCCTTGTGTTTCTCCTCCAATACCCAAGACTGCGGATATCGTCCAATATGATTTGCTGCATGAACATCCGATACATCAAAAACATATTTAAGTTTTTTCCCTTTTGCACTCTCGTCTATTAATGCAATTCCGCTCGCTCCTCTGTTTACCCAGCAATGCATTTTTTCATTCCAGATATCCATAGACGCACACGCTGTTGCATCTGGTCTTTGTGCATAAATCAGAAGCTGATCACAAAATGGATATTTATACAATCTTGCTGCTGTGGTCAAATACTTCATCCACTCAGCACTGCTTTTAACTATATTTGCTGCTGTTTCTTTTGCCAATGTAGATATATAATCATATTTCTTCATACAAACCGCCTTTCTTACTGACACTTTGATATATTTTTGTACCGAATTTCGGTACACTATAAACAACTAATTTAAAGTTTGGGACCTCTTGGTTTTACACGCTTTGTAACTTTATTAACCGGCTGTTTTGTCTGTTCTTTTATTGGCTGCGCCTGCACTGCCGGTTCCTCTTTTATCTGCCGGATAAAACGAAATCCGTTCGCCTTGATAGATTTCTTTCCACCCTCTGGAAGGTAAAACCAGTTTCCTCGAACCTCGCCAATTGCTGTCTGCTCTGTAGCCTTTGGATGTGCTCTTGTCCCACCCCAGACAAGATATGCACATTCCCACATTTTAGGTGAATCCTCTTTCTTTTCCTGCTTTTTCAACATTTTTTCTTCCTCGGTAAGTTCCAGCAGCTTCTGGACACTTTCCAAATCTACCATTTCATTCACCGTATCAAAATCTATAGCATAAAAATCAGTGCTATTATAAAACTTCGATGTATGATGGTATGCTGTCTTATATAGAAATGACTCTCTCAATACTGGCAAAGACACTTTATTCAGTTTTTCCATGTCTATATTTATATTATTCTCTTTGGCATAAATACGAATTTCTTGTAATATCTCTGCTTTGCTCCATTTGCTCAATGGTTTTTCTCCATTATCGTATGCATCAACTGCATTATTGCTCATACTAAATCCACTATATCCTGCCATATTTCTGCTCCTTTCCTTTGCTCATACAAAAAAGAGTGTTTTTAAAGCTCCTGCTCTAAAAACACTCTTTTTCCATGTACCGGAATTCGGTACATTTACAAATTAACCTGTAGCCTGTTTTTTGTTGTCCTTATTCATTAAAATATAAGCTCTGCGTCTTACTTCCATTTCATCCACTGGAAGACGCAATATTTCTTTTATTTGTGTTTCATTCAAGTCACTGGCAAGGTCAATACATATTTCTTCCTGCTCTATCTGACTTAAATCGTTCCAATGTTCAGATAAGATTTCTCTTAATGAACAATCCATATTCCAACCGGTTTTATCCGATTTCTCTTCTACTGGCTTTGGAAGGATGATTTCTCCACCATCAACATCCTGCAGAACAGATAGTCCTTTCAGGTCTTCCATTTTGCGTTTTTCTGCTTCAATTGTCTGCATGAATATCTGCTGCACTTCTTCGACGCTACATTTTCTTCGATTCCAATTCAAATAAAGCAGCTCTGTTTCATCAATGTTACAGGTAAGAATACGAGGGTCATTCTTCGCCGCTTCCTGAAACGATTCAATATCTTCCTGTTTTGTTACTACCTGCAGGCGTTTTTCCTGTTCCACAGTAATATATCGGAAATGAATCGGGTCATACACCGTATGCACCGGATGTTCATATTCACCTAACCCCAGTGCTTCTGAATAACGTTTTTTCAGAAAATCTGTTGCAACAAAGCCATAATCCGGCTTATCAAAAGGGATAGCTTTTCTGTCATAGACCGGTGGTCTACTCTCTATGAAAACAATACACTCTGTTGGTGGCATTCTCTTTACCTGCTCTGGCGTCATTAACTTGATTTCTGCCCTATGGAAATCAAGTCCACTGTTTCCATTTGCCCCCAGGTGGACATTATCAGACCTGCTATCAACCGTTGAAGTACTTAATAAATTTGAAATCCATTCATGTGTCGATTTTGCCGCCGGACCAGAACCCAGATAAACAACTGTTGCAAGGTTATCCATCATAGTTTCCCATTTGTTTTCCTTGTACAAGGTCTGCACCTGTGAAACAGACTGTAACATTATAATCATAGATATATTTCTACTACGAACAACTCCAAGCAGCACATCTGTATTTGCAGGGCGTGCTCCGGCGTAAAACTCATCCATCCATACTTCTACTGGCACAGGAAGTGGTCCGTGTATTTCATTGTCAGAAAGACGTATTAATATATCAAACATCTGGGTATAAAAGACAGATACAATCCAGTTGTAAACCTGAATATTGTCTGGAATAACAAGGAATAGCATCACCGGTTTTTCCGGATTACCACCTACTCCTGTTCCAAGTTCCCGAATATCAATATCATTTCCGCTAAAGATTCGTTTTACCTCTGCTGTCTCACAGATGGAGAACATACCATTTAACATAAGAATAACTGAATTTACGGTATCCGGTGCACCATCTTTTAACTTCCGGTAGTCACGAACAGGTGGATATTCATCTCCATATTTAGCAGCAAGTTTATCCATTTCATCTTGCAATGCAGAACGTTCATTACCATCCTCATCCACATATCTCCGAGACTCCATGCGACATAATTCCATTACATCATTCATCGTTCCAACTTTTCCGTTTTCTCTTGATTTCAGCCAGACATGTTCATATAATGCCTGGGCGTACAGTTTTACTGCATCATCCCAGAATGGGTCAGCGCAAGAGGTCTCTTTTTGCGGTCTACAGACCTCATGGATTGCATCCCTGATTCTAAGGATATCCTCTTCGTTTTCAATATACTGAAACGGATTATAGCGGTCTGATTTATCCGGCTCTTTAAAGTTCAGGGAACAAATCTTATAACCCATTTTAATAAATTTGTTTCCTAGCTTTCTCTGCGTATCACCTTTTACGTCCAATACTACCTTTGATCCATACCCCTGCAGCAGATTTTGATGCATAATGGATGTAGTCTTAAAAGAACCCGAAGAACCTATAATCATCATATTATTGTTGGAGATACCCCCACGACAACTGATTCGAAGTGATTCTGATAATATCCTGTTACAAATTTCTTCTTTGTCAGAAAGTTCCTTTGTAATAACTTCCGGTTCAACCCAGTTTGCATCACCATGCTCCATCTCGCTTTGAAAGTTCCTGTAATAATACATAAAGTATGAAAGAAGCATAAACCAAAGTATGAAAAATGCCCCCATTACCGCAGGCGTTTTCTCGTTCCAATTAGAAAAAGGATGCATAAAACAGTAAAGGAGGCTATCCTGCAGATTGTTTAACTTCACATTTGGTATATTATATAAGCCGGACACAAAATAGCCGACTATCAGGAATATGACCAGTAAAGCAAAGTACAGACCATAAGGAGTCTTCTTTTTTATATAACGTGTTCCATAAGAAGCCATACAATCCCCCTTTTATGGTTTTATTTTTGGTAAAGGACCACCTTTTCCAGCAATATTCTTTGCCATATCCGGTGAAAGTTTGATGTCTGGCTTGATATCTGGGCTTATCTCCGGCTTCATCATTTCTTCTACTTTCCGGAAGCCACGCTTAACTGGGTCATATGCATTCATGACATCATCAAATGACAATTCCTTTACTTCACCTTTTGCCGAAGCAACCATACTTCCTTTGTTTTTCGGAATAAAAGCAATAAAGGTCTTTCCCTCATCTGTCTTAAAAACCTGACTTTTTGGCAATATGAGTGTCATTTGTTTTTCGCCATATGTTCCTGGTATTCTGGATATAAAGAAACCCTGCTTTGATAAGACCTTCTCACGTTCCGAAAGAACCACATTCTCGACCAAAGTATCATTGTTAATGGTTATTTTCTTATAATTGTTATCCTGGGATAACCGGATAAATTCTTCCGAATTTTCCTTTCCTATTGCAGGAATACCAGGTATTTCTTTTTCATTTTGTTCAAACTGCATATTGGCTTCCTGGAATTTCGGGTCAGCAGCGCCAATATATTCCTCTTCACCAAGAGTTCCGGTATTCATATAAGAGTTTTCGTCCATTTCATATATTTCGCCCGGCTGTTCTCCATTTCTAAGCTGCTTTTCTTTCCACATTTTAAACCACATCTCCAATTTATTTCGGTCCGTGTTTGGAATAACGAGCTGACTGTTGTTATCTCCAACCTTAAGGTCTGGGAGAACTGCATAATTAATACCAAGCGTGTCAAAATCTGGAAAAACCTCTTTTAGTTCTTCCCCCTCAAATGGAACATTAAAAATAGAATAATTGCCTTCTGTGAAATTTTTAATATCTTCCAGTTCCTTTTCGCCTCCGGATAATTCACTGGTCAGATGATTGATAAACCAGCCTTTAAATAAAGGCTCTGAATCTGCAGATACTGCTATCTGAATGGTTCTTTCTGAACCATTTAGTTTTGGCAGCACACAATGCTTCACATCTAGCTTCTTTAACTGTTCTATCTCCGGCAGTTTTTCTTTTAATTTCTTCTTTTCCTTTTCTAAGGTTCTTCTTTTTATTGGATTTTTCTCTTGCTGCAGATGCAGTTCGATTTCATTCAAACGCATCATATACTGTGCACGGTCTTCCGAAAGTGGGATATTATAAATCTGATATTTTCCCTCAGTCATCTGTGCAAATGACTTAATATTGTCTACATAAGATGCTGCTATTAACCCTTTCTTCACCATACGCATAATAAATACAACAAGCAGCATAGACATTCTGGCAGACAGCATGATTGCAGATGAAATTCCACCAGACGTATTCCTCACATTCATGAGAACCTGTTCAAATTCTCTATCATTCTCCATCCTTTTTGTCCTCTCTTTCTTCCATCATCTTTAAGCGTTTCATCACTTCAACTGGCAACTTAGGAGAAGCATATTTTCGTATCTGCTCTGGTGTATCTCCATCTTCCAGGCAATCTAAAAGGAAGGATAACTGCTCATCTGTATATCCTTCCTCTAAAAGACTTTCAACATATTTATGAATACTTTCTGTACGGGATTTCAATAGTGTAGAAAAAGTTTTATGTATTTTGTCTTTCCACTTCTTCACACCCTGCTCTTTTTCCGTAACAACGTTTGTACCGGATTCCGGTACAGCCAGTTGCTCTTTTTCGTTTTCCGATGATACCAGTTCTTTTTTTCTTATAATTTCCTTTACTGGTTCTACAGGTTGTTCTACAGCATCCTTTACTGGCTCTTCTTCCGGAAACATAGCAGCTATACTTGGAACCTTTTCTGTAATAGCATCCATCTTTTCTTTCATATCCTGCATTTCATGTCTTACCAACGCTGCAGCTTTTCGAATTTCCTTTAGTTCCTCATCATATCCCTTTGTAGCACGTTCCTCTACACATTTCTGTCTGATAAAACGTAGCATAACTTCCGGATTATCCTTATCCAGCGTTTCAAGGGCTTTTTCCTCCGATACCCCATCACAGGAACATAAGTACAGTTCTTTTAATACCTCAAGCTTACCCTTTGCCTTTTCCGCCATTTCTTTATATGCCGGAGATATCCAGGATGCACATTTGAATAATGCCCCCAGATACTGTTCTCCCAGAGATGCATTCGACTTTGCCGCTGCTTTTTTCTTTACCGTTGCCTGCTCCGGCTTTTTTGTACCGGATTCCGGTACACTGCCATTCTGTTCTTCTGTCATTTAGAACCCTCCCTTACATTTTTGGCGCTTTTAATTTCTGCTTTTCAATTACTATTGATGAATCAAATGTTATCGTATCCTGATGAGTAAGCTGCATCCAGTCACTTTTCATTTCATCATAGTTAGAAGCAGCCCTTTTGGAGCTGATAGTCTTTTTTTCTGCAAGTGTCCGGATTGCCTTTGCATCACCATTTTCATAAATAACCGCCTCAATCAACTGTCTTTTACTGTCAACAGATGCTGCTGTCTGTTCCGGTGCATATCCATTGTGGAACCGGACAGATATTTTATTCTTCCCATCTTCAAAAGAAACTTCCTGAAAAGCAAGCGTATTATAATTTCGGCTGAAATTCTTTGAACCCAAAGTAAGCTTTGCATGTGAAATAGCAGCCAACATCTTCTCATTATCACCGGAAAGATACGCTGATAAAAACTCTTTTACCGCTGCTTCATTTATCATCTTTTCTTCTGCAGCTTCCTGTATTGCCACATCTTCCTTTTCTTCTATCTGACCTGCCTCTCTCTGTCCGGTTACCTCCTCCTTATCAATAGCCACATTGATTTCTTGCTGTGTACCGGATTCCGGTACATTCTGTTCTTTTTCCTGTTCCGTTTCTTCCACTGTCTTTACTTCTTCCGCTGATTCCGGCTCCTCATCAATAGATTCTTCTATTTCTTCTTTCATTTCAGACTTCAGCTCTCCTGCAGGTTGCTGCTGTGAATTTAATACCGGCTCTATATCCGGTGCTATAGTCTGGTGTGTCAATGTCTGCCAGGAACGAACCGCTTCCTTATATCTTGCTTCTGCGTCCTCTAAATTATGGGAAGATAATTTAACCACAGGGAGCATACCCGGTTTCTTATCCTTTTCCTTAAGTACAACGGTTATCTCCTGGCGTATATCTGTTCCTTCTTTGATTTCACGGTCTTTCTCATAGGTATTATCAAAAATTAGAAGAATACTGGTCTTTTCATTGATTGAGTATTCTGCCTGCTCCATTATCAGAATATCATCGGTTTTCTCCGATGATATAATTCCTGGTGCTCCTCTTAATTCTGCTAATAACGCTAATACCTCTTCCTTGTTACGTTCTGCAAATGCAGCCACAAATCTATCATCCCAGGAAAGGACCGGTTCTTCTTTCATCTCTTCTTTTACTGTTTCAATTTCCGGCTTTTCAATACTCTTCTTTTCTGTACCGGATTCCGGTACATCTGGATTCTCTGTCTGCTGCTCCGGCTTCACTTCTTCCGCTGGAATCTCTGCTCTCTTCTGTTCCGCTTCCAGTTTTTCCTCTTTTGTCTCTTTTTCTACCTGCTCCGGATGAAGCTGCAGTTCAATTTGCTTTTTATATGCTTCCAGTATCTTCCCAGATAACTCATCTCGCATTGCCTCCGATGTTCCATACACCGTATCATGATAGCTGCCTTCTGAAAAATACTGTGGCATTTCAACAAATAAACCATTTTTCCCTTCTTTTATAAGAATGCTCTGTATCCTAATACCACTTTCCAACTTTATAGATGCAATTCCTTTGATTTTTACCTGCCGGTTTTTTGTGTCTTCTGGAAGCAATGTTATTTGGGTTTCTAAGATGGATACTTTTTCAAAAGATTTAAGTTCTTGTTTCAATACTGTTTTTAATACAACATCTTCAATTTCTTCCCTGACTTCCTTATTCTCGAAAGAAATAATGTTGGAATATCCTTTCGCCCCTTTACGCTGTGGCATGGATACAAACATCTTTTCTTCCTGTGTTTCCTTATCTATATAAGTCCGGACAAAAACAGGAAACTTAATACAGTTCATTACTTCAACCCACCCGGTAGCAACTGTCCTGCTTTTTTTACTTTTGCTCATCAAAGCCTCATTATCTACTTTCAGCGTAACATCAATATCCATATATCTTCTCCCTTCATCTGTACCATCAGTTTCCTGTAAATACCTGATAACACAAAAGGTGCCTTTACTGCCTTTTGTGCAATAAAAACACCTTTTGAAATGTGTACCGGAATCCGGTACATCTTTTATAATTTAGGACTCTTCATCTTCTGATGATGTGTCTGGACTGGTCTTTTCGGTTCAATCTTGTTTTCATAATCCATAAACTGCTCTTTTATTTCAGTTAATGAATATTTCTGCAAATCAAGTTTTTCAGCTTCCAGATATCCATTTTCACAAACTGTAATTCCTTTTGCCGCTGCAATGGCTCCTCCTATTGTTTCCAGCGACATATAATCAATCATCTTTTCTGTTCTACATGGAATCGTATTTATATCCCGCCACATTTCTTTATAATTTTCATATAAATATGTCCTTCCAAATTTTCCATTCGCTGATGTTCCCCTTGTAATACCTGCATCTGGATCACTTGTATACTCATGATATGGAATATCCTCTTTCTGAACCAGTAAATTCAGCAAATTCTCCGGAGAATTTATATCATCCCTGTGTTCCATTGCATATGATTCCACTCGCTCGTTCTTAAGTTCTTCCGACTTACTTAGCAAGACATTCAAGCCTTCCATTCCTGAAAATGTTTTATCTGTAACATACCACAAGTCTGTTTCTATAAGCATGTCTTCATCATTTTCAATTTTCCCATTCAAAAATGGAAGTCTGACTTTTGTGTTTTCATTAATCCCATATTCTTTCAGCTGTTCCTGCAGGCTGTCTTCATCCTGCGGAAGTTCAATCGATATATACTCTTTTGTATCTACCACTTCAATTACAACATTATATTTATCTGTCAATGTTTCTCCCTTCTGTACCGAAATCCGGTACACTAATCTCTTGAAATCTATGTATTACAATTTTGGTGCCTTCAGTTCTTCGCTCTTTTTAAGCACAACTGGCTCTTTTTCCTGTTCCACCTGTTCTGCTTCTTCAATAGCCATTTCCCGTTCTAACTGATTAATTCGTGCCTGCATATTCTTTATCTCTTCTAAGAGAAGAGCCAGTTCATCTTTTAATTTTTTAATGGCACGTTCATGTTTCTGCATCATACTTTCACCCCCTATAACCGTGGCTGCCTAAGTGCCGGTTCCGGATGCGTACGCAACAGCTGTTCTTTCTGTTCCTTTTCCACATTCACAGTTTTTTCAACTTCCGCATTCTGTACCGGTTCCATCTCATCCAGTTCCTCTTCAATTTCTTCCATTTTATAATAATCGGTATTAACACTTTTCTCATTTGAAATATAATATCCGCCATCACAACATCCAAATCCCTCCATGATGGCATCCCTTCCAATTGCTTCTACATCAATATATTGTGAAATATCAACCTCATTAACAGTGATTCCTTTCAGTTGCTCTTTAATGTCATAAGCTTCTACCAGCTCATACCCTATTTTTCCCTCATCCGATAATCGCTTCATTACATCCGGATTATCACTTCCCTTAAATGAAAAGGTATGATATGGTATTTCGGACTCCTGCATATAGAGATTTGCCAGCTGTTTTAGTGAAACATCATTATCCTGACTAAGATAAGCTTCTACTGCTGGATGCTGCTCTGAACCAATCAGTTTTGCAATTACATTCAGTTCGGAAATACTACTGTATTCTGAAAATATATTATTAAGATAGGTGCAATCATCCCTGAAATCATAATCAGCAATAAAGATTTCATGTGCTCCATTCTTTGAAATATCATTTATTGCCTTTTGCAGATTTTCTTTGCTCTGTGGAAAGTCTATCCAACGTCCTTCCGTCTTTCCTTCTGTATACGCATGTAAATTACCCACCCATGCCGAAAACGGTGCTTTTGTTACTGCTTCCTTTGTTTCTGTTATCTCCATTGTCATTTCCTCCTTATCTTTTATAATTTAGGTGCTTTCTGTTCCTGATGCAGTATCTTATCCTGTGGTCGCATATCCTTCATCTGTGCGCCTTCTATTACTTTTACAATATCCGCAGCCAATTGCTCCGGCTTCTTATCAAACCTAAGCATACTGCCCTGCCAGGTACCTCTTGTATGATTAATACCATTTAAAAGCTTGATTCCTTTTGCTGGTGGCTCCCAGAGTATAAGATTATGTGTGTAATCATCCAAAAGAAAATCTGTTGTCCGGATTCCACCAGGAACATATGCCAGCTTACTATCCCCACAAGGTGGATAGATACGATGCTCCGCATCAATCTCCGGCAAATATTTATTAAGCCATGCATCTTTTTCCGCTTTCGCATATTTGCTATCACTTAATACTGCAGACAATATATACACTTCCTTCTCCGGATGATTATTTATGATATTTCTGATTGCTTCCACTACATTTTCATTTGGTGGAAGGTTGTAAAAATACCCCTTTTCATATAATTTTTCCAGTGTATCAACAGTCTGAAATTTTGCCAGTGTTCCATCCATATCAATAAACAGCCTTGGCTCTTCAATATTCCGTAACCCAAACGAATTTATCTGAACAAGCCGCTCCTTTAATGTTTCAATATCTTTACTGTCTGCTGCGAACTGAATCAACTCTGCTTCCGTAGCCTGGTCTTCTCCGAGCTGCCCGATAAGTCTGGTCAGACGCTTGATTGCCAGGCGGAATGTCACCTGCTCCGCTGTGCGCTCTTCTTCCACATTGGCTACCCGCTGATTTACCTCTGAAATAACCTCCATAATATCCTGCTCCGTCATTCCTTCTCCTTTCCCATCGTAAGAACCTGCTACAAGCACTCTTTACGATGATTGGCAACAAAAAATGTACCGGATTCCGGTACATCATCATGTTAATACATTATAATTTTGGTCCTTTCTGCTCCAATTTCTTTTTTACCGCTGTTTTATTCTCCTTCTCCGGTGTCAGTTTTTTTGTAAGTGCCTTCATTTCCTTTTCATATGTTTCAATTTCTTCCATACTGAGCCATTCGGGTTTTCCCTCATCCGGAAAACTGTTATATAATTTTTTCATGTCTTCAATATGTTCTTCCACATTTCCTGCCCATAAATGTTTCTCATGTGGATGCTGTAAATAATATTTACAGTCCTGATCCATTCTGGCAAGGAGATCATACTTATACTCAATCCCATGCATATTATCACAAACTTCATCAATAAAATTATTACCCATAATCATCCTTTCCGTACCGGATTACGGTACAATTGTTATTTTGTTGTAAAAAAAAAGAAATTCCATCTACAGCTCATTAAGCTGTATTTGGAATTTCCTTTTCTTTCTGATTATATAATACCATATCTGCTTTTTGATATATAGTCCTCTTTAGTCCTCTCTACTATTCAGCCTGGTATTTGATGTTAATGTTAAATGACGCTTTCCAGGAACCGGCACTAAATTTTTCTGTTGTAACTGTTCCGGTTATCCGGTGCCTGTCTGCTGTAAGCGTATTGGCTGATAACTGTATGTTTCCATTGATGACCTGTTCTTTATTCTCCTGGATAAACTGTAATGTTTCCGGCACCTCTATGGTAACTATTCCACCAGTATTATCTGATGTAATAACAAAAGAAGTATCGCTTTCACCGGCAATCAAGCATAATGGCACCGTAACTGTCACATCAGACATTGTACTTGTTGCCGTAATCGTAACATTTCCGGCGGGCATTGTAAAATTATATGGATTGCTGATGCCTGAAGATGCTGTAACACTATTGATTTTATATCCTGCCTTTGGTGTAATTGCAACTGAAACAGTAGCACCATAATAATATGTGCCGGCTCCGGATGCAGCAGCTATTCCATTATCCGTATTTACCGTTACCGAATATTTGTTCCGGCTATAGTAATAATTAACAGATGTGCCACCTTTTGGGATTGTAACGGTCTGAGTCTTTGGTGCAGTGAATCCGGTATACTTTTTTACCGCTGGTGTTGTACTGCTTCCAATTGAACCGGATACACTTTCTGTTGCTTCAAGTGTATAACCATTGCCGGATACATTCTGCTTGTAATGGTTTACTGTTACCGTTGCTTTCCCAATTTCCTTCCAGTGAGCATATACTGTCAAATCATTTATCCAGTAGCAATTCATTCCCGCTGTAATAGCTTCGTTATTGCCAGTATACCATCCTTCAAATATATATCCATTCCTGGTCGGAGTTGGAAGTGAAGCAGTATTATGCACTGTTGGTGTTGTTCCAACCGGCATACCATAAGATGTCAGCATACTTGCAGTGCTGCAGCTTCCACCATTTGCATTAAAATACATGGTAGCATAGTTTCCCCAACGATTCTCTGCTCTTCCTGTCTGTGCATAATGCTGATAGTAAGTTGGATAATTGTTACCAAACGCAGCAGATAAGTCACCATACAGCGTCTTGTATTGTGCCGGGTGAAAGATATAAGATGTCCGCCTGCCTTCTGCCATTCCGTACTGGAGCCAGTGTGCCCAGGCTTCTGCATCTGTCATGCCTGCCAAGTCCGGGTTCAGTTCTTTATACTGTGCGCAGTTAAAGAATACATTGGTGTAGGAAGTATTATATTTGGCAATGACAAGACCGGAAGATGTAGGACCATTATTCGGCGAACCATTGGCATTAAAGTAACATGCAGAGCCATAAGTATCATACCACCCATCCATAAGCCACCACCAGTTACTCGGTGAATTAAGATTTTCTGTAGGACTGGCAGTCTTCCAGTGAACACCACCCTCTCCGCTTGCTGTTCCGGTAAAATATCTGTTATCCGGATATCCAAGACATATCTTAAGGTCACCCGCAAGGTACGTCTTTTTCACCAATACACTATCCAGCATATTTATCTGCTGGAGTTGTTCCGTTTTTTCCTGTTCACATTCTGTGTCTGTTTCCACAATCATAGTTTCATGTTCAGATTCAGTTTCTTTTTCCTCTTCTGTTACTGCATCCTGCTCTGTTTCCGTTTCGTTCTCCACCTTATTTTCTACTTCCACATTCTGCATCATGTCCGGATATACTTCTTCTGCCGAGGCAGATATCATGCCAATACACAAGATTAATATTAAGAGTAAGGCTGTAAATCTTTTTACTTTCAAAACGGTCTCCTTTCTCCAAAAGCGGAACGTACCGGATTCCGGTACGTTCCATTTACTGCTAATTATTTGTTACAGACACATGAAAGGTCAGTGCTCCTTTCCATGTTCCAGAGGTTACACCTGATGTAACAATTCTTGTTGTTGCATTTACAGGACCTTCTAAAAGTTCATTTGCAGTAACTGTGAGGCTGTCTCCATCATTAATTGTAACCGTTGTGATTAAATTGGACTGTTTACCTCCGGTTTCTGCAATGCTGTCTGTCACTTCTGGTGTAACGACTACATTCTGGCTTCCTGCAATATCACCACTGATGCCTACTGCACATTCTCCGGAATAAATACCCGGTGTAGTCGTTTCTCCCATGATAAGTGTTTTTGGAAGACTGATAACCACGTTGCTGGTCTCTGTAGCATAAATGTAAACAACCTTATCTGATTCATATGTCGTATCAGATATACTTTCCGGTTCTGCATATTCCGTCTTTTTGCCCTGTGTCACATCTTCACCTGCAGTTACATCGTCTGCTCTGGAAGGAGTGGATTTTATCAGGTCCTGTGCAAATACACTTCCAGTCGATATTGTCATCATGGCAACAAGTGTCAAAAAACCACTCAATATTTTTTTCTTCATTTTCTGTTTCCTCCTTTTACTTATATACAATACTAATATCAAACGTGCAGCTTCCTGGATACTTTGTTACTTTATCTAATGCATAACATTCCACATGCATTTTTACATCCGTCCTGCCCCGCTGTAGGTAATTGGAAGGTATAAAATCTATCTGGGTTCCTGGGGCAATTAAATCTGATGTATATATCTCCTGACCGGAAGATGTATCAAGCAAATAGCGAAGATACACATCATTTGTGGATATATTATTAAGTGGAATGCTGTCTCCTTCTGCAACATTGTAATCACCAGAGTATGCATTAAAGGACACATTTCCTTCTGCATTTACCTCATCCGCTGCAGTATCTGTTTCAATTGGAACCGGACTATCATCATATTCTGTCACATCTTCTGCTACCGGTATCTCACTTGCTTTTTCTTCGGGCATATCTCTTGGACGATTCGACACAATAAGATATGTCAAAGATACAACCGCTAACACAGTAAGTGGCACAGCAAAATATATTCCATATAACGCTGTAAACAAGGCAAGTGGCAGCTTATGCTTCGAATAGATGGCAACATAGCCTGCTTCCTTTCCTTCCGCTGTTTTTACTGTAATATAGCCACAGATTCTGCCGGAGCAGCTTTCTTCCGGCAGCAATGGATATTCTGCCCAGCCAGCATTTAAGCGGTCATCTGCTTTTATATTTTCATCCGGTTCCTTCTTTAAATCCTTCAGACGGATTCCACCAATAAATTCCAGATGCTCAATGTCTTTCTTTTTCCGTCTCAGGTAAATATATCTGTTTTTTGAAATCCGGATTCTTTTTCCGCACTTCATAATTTCATAAACCATTCTGTCACCTCACGCAAAAAGGCGTACCGAAATCCGGTACGCCATAAAAGAACTGACTTGCAGTTCCTACAATCTTGGTCCTCTCTGTTCAATTTTTCTCTCGTGAACATTTGGCTGCATCATTATATCAAGCTGTTTCTGTTCAATATTTTTATTTTCCATTTCCTTCTCAACCGCTATATCTTTATCTGCGCTGATAAACAAATGTCTCTCTGGATCGATTTTATATGGGTGATCAGAAAGTATTTCTTCTTTAGATACTGCCGTCTGATTAACCATCTGTATCATTGCTGCCATTTCTCTAAAAGAACCTGACTCATCCATTGGCATGATAAGGAATTCGTGGACAGAGGATGGAATTGCAAGATATTCCTGATTTCCAAGCGTTTCTTTTATCAAATCCATAGTATGTGGATCTAATATTTCAACTGCTCCATTCATGCCTTTTTCATTGCTGACAACATAAAGTGGAACTTCATTTCTCATTACTTCTGTTTCTTCCGGCGGTAATACTTTCACCAGCTGTTCCACAATACTTTCTACTTTTGCCGGATAGCTTATGTGCATATTCTCAAAAGCTTTTTCATGCAACACCTCTTTTGATATGTTGTAACGTTCGAATAAGTTATTTGTCACCATAACAGATGCAGTATTTACCGGGCTTTCACCCACCAGAATATAATAAGTTACTGCTAGGTCATCTACCGGAGTATAAACTTTATTTTTCAAATACTCTTCATTGCCTTTTATAGCATTTAACCGTGGATATACTCTTTGTTTTATAAATTCCCAGTTTGTAAATAATTCAAGATCAACATTTACGTTTGGTGTATGGGAAACGATTGTTTCTGCCATATCTTCCAGTACACCATTCATATTAGTTCCGTTCTGATATTTTTTATAATAATCGTCCAGGTAAATCGTTGGCAAAATATTATTTACTGTCTCAGGATGAACATTCAGACCCGTAAGAGCTACATTGTTATTTTTATAAACTTCTCGGATATCTACATCTGCATCTTCATATTCTTCTGGAAGATAATCCAGAATATTATTTCTTATCTCTTCAATAAATTCTTCAAATGAATACATTTATTTTTCCTTCTTTTTTGTTTTAGCCGCAGCTTCTTTTAATGTTTCATAATAAGCCTTAAATCTTTTTGCCTCGTTTTCTTCATTTCTTTCTTCTACTTCTGTTAAATATTTCATGCTTTCTCCTTTCCAAATAAAAAACGTACCGGAATCCGGTACGAAGCTATTTTTTTGTTCATTACAATTTTGGTGCTTTCAGTTTCTTATTTCTTAACAGGCTGTTTTGATTTTCCTTAAAAGAGAGTTCTTTCTCATCCATCTGTATCTTTATCATTTTTCCTTCTGCAGAAAATGTTATTGGTTCCCGGCGAAAGCCAAGTATATAGGATGACCACTCATAAATATATTCTGCCTGTCCACTGCTGATATTTCCTTCCCTTATGTGACCATTCAGATACTCTATAACACTGTCTGCACTGTCATAAAGATAATTATATTTCACAAGGTCTTCTTTTAAGGTTGAGACACTCACACACATATCTTATCACCACCACCTTTTTTTGTACCGGATTCCGGTACTTATTATTTTTTCAGAATAATATCTGGTCGAAGCTCTGCAGTTTCGGTTCCAAGTAAATGGTCTATCACTCCATTCTCTTTCTTTATCCTTTTAAGTTCCTGATTAATTGCAGCCACTCTGTCTTCTGCTTCCAGATAATCATGTGGAAGTATACTTTTTATTTCTTCCATTCGGTCTTCTATTTCTTCAAATCTATCACTATGTGTCTGTTCTACTGACATTAACTGCCTGGCAAGTGCACGATATTCTTCCAGCAACTCTCCATCCTCTGGTCGCATCATATCTTTGATTCGATAATACGTTTTCCGCTCTGACTTTAATTCTTCCATCTTCTCCTGCAGAAACTGCCGCTTTTGTTTCAATGCTGCCGCATCAGGAAGCTGATGTTCTTTTAAATACCGGCAGTCTTCTAATAATTTATCCAGGCGCACCATGTCCTTTCGCACCTGTGCAGATGGAACCACAAACGGGTTAGGCAGGCGGTAATAATTTACAGCCTGATATAAGCGGTAAAAGGTTCTGCTTCCTTTTAACATCGTAGAACGAAGATAAGGCTCTGCTTTCCGGTTTAACTGCTCCAATATATCCTCGTATGTTCGAATACCATCCTTCGTTTTAACCCGCTGTACTATTTCATCGAATCGGTAGCCGCTGCCAAGTCTCCGGTCTCGTCTCCGAAAAACTTTTCCGTCTCCTTCATTCATGGAATAAGTGATAAAGCTCCGCTTCTCCTTGTAGGAGTAATGCTGCTTCATTTCATACCCCATCTGTTTCATTGTTGATATGTATTGCTCCATTGTTTCCGATTGTTGAATGGCATAGTCAATATCAGCTTTTAATATGTCCTGCTTATTCACCACGCCTTTATTTTTTCGCTGCCATTCTGCATAACTTAATCCAACTCTCTTCTCTTCAAAAGTCAAAGGCTTAAGTCCATACGCCATACATACCCGGTCAGTCACCGGCTGAATATATCTTTCCCAGTCACCTTTTTTATAATGATACTTGTATCCATCCAGCCGGCTTACAGAATTAAATATAATATGCCCATGCAGATGTCCTTTGTCTGTATGCAGTGCAAAAACATAATCATATGCATCGCCTAAATATTCCTCACAAAAAGCTTTTACAACAGAAAAAGCAGTGTCCTTGTCTGTCTCTCCTGGTGCAAAGGATACAACAAAGTGATACCCCTGTCTTCCATCCCTTTTACCAAACAAATCTTTTGTATCCAAAAAATTATTTAGGATTTCCCGGTGGTCTGTTCCACTATTTCCACCAACAAATGTTCCATAATCTGTCTTGGCACCATCATGCTTCATATCCAGAATATAATCGATTGCATTTTTAAGATGTATATGTGGAATGCCTGGACTTTCTTTCATATGCATTAATATCGTGGTTGCCATTAGTTCTCACCTTCCACACCTTTTTTTGTACCGGATTCCGGTACATTGTTTTTCAATTCATCAAATGTTTTTTCGATTCTTTCAAGGTATGCTTTTAACTCTGCCAGGTCATCTGAGGAACCAATATAACCCTGATTGATTTTCTTTGCAATCTGATTGACATTGGTTCCAATTTTGCGAAGTTCGTATGCAACATCACGAAGCTGCCGCAGGTACGTTGTATTTTTGTATCCGGATTTTTCTAAAAGCATGGAACGTACATAACCGGAAAAATTTACCCGCCCATTTTTAAACCGAAACTCTGCTCCCTCTGCACATTTTTTTAAATAAATGTATTCAGGTTCTGACAACCGGAGATTAAAATCCCTGTCCCTTTTCATTTGTTTCTGGTTCTGTTTCATAGGCGGTTACCTCTGGAAATAATTACCTGCTGTCTGCTGCTCCGGCTTCACTTCTCCCGCTGGTGTACTTCCAGTTTTCTGCTTCAACAATGACTGCATGGTTGCTTTGAAACTCTCGATGTTTTCCTCTGTCACTTCTCCATAGATTGCCCGAACAGCATCTGCTATCATTTCATTGTTCTGAACCAATAACTGCTGCTTTGCACTTTCAATCTTTTTCCGCAGCTCCCGGATTTGTTCCGTGTACTTAGCATTCATTTCTTTCTGACGCTGGGTTATTTTTTCAATCTCTTCCTCCCATTTCTGAATCTTTTCTTCCATAGAAATTCTTGCCTCCTTCTTGCTTTAATGTATAAAAAATGTACCGGAATCCGGTACGTTCTTTTCTCCTACTGTGGCAATGGTGGAAGGTCGAGGTCAATGTCACTTTTGTGTTTCAGTGCTGCAACTTCTGTCTGATATTCCCTATGACGCCGGTACAGTGTTGCACGGCTGACACCCCATTCTTTTGCAACATCATCAATACTTCTTCCGCTGTCAATCTGTTTATAGATTTTTTCCATATCCAGAAGTTTTTTCCCACCTCTGCCGCTTAAGTATTTACGTTCGGTCATAAATCCTCTCCCTCCTTACGTACCGGATTCCGGTACGTTGTCCATATCTGATTCTTCCATTGAACCGCTTTAAGTGCTTTTCATTTTTCCGCTCTCCGGTGTGCTGTTGCCGAAATATTTCAGTTGTTTCAGCAATGTGTCAGTTGTTACATTGTAGTAAAGTATCTTTTGTTCCAATTGTCATATTTTTGTCTCAAATTTGTTTCCACCTGTATCGTCTGGTTCACAATGTTGCTGTTTCAGTTGTGTTTTTGTTTCAAAAATACGTTTTTTTGTTTCAAATCTGCTTCATATGTTCCGCATTTTCCATATATTCAGGTGTTTCATTTGTTTCAAATCACCTCTTTTTATGGTCAAATCGGTATTTTTTGAACGCTATATATTTGCAAGATACGCACTTTGTCCTACTTTCTTAGAAAGTAGGCGTGCATCTTGTCAGGGGCTGCCCCCTGAGACCCCAGTATATAAAAAAATAAGATATTATACCTCGTCCGTTTTGAGCAGTGCAGCCAGCCACTGACTCACAATCTGATGAAATGATTCAGCTTCATTATCCCATCTTGCTTCTTTCAGAAAACGATATGCTGATTCCAAAAGATTATCTTCCACCAGAAGGCTTTCCACTTCATCCTCACTCATGCTTTTTATCTTATTAAGGATTGCTTTCTTCAACATTTTTTTTGCTTCGATTTCATCACTATGAGCAAAAATATTTTCTTTAGACGTGCGCATCATATCGAGATAAAATCTTTCATATTCATAATGCACTTTTTCATTTAATGTCATGGTGTTACTCCTTCCTGCACTCCATCCTCTGGTGTTACTGTCTGGTCAGGTATGTTCTGCTCTGCTGTTCCATCCTCACCTGTACCGGAATCCGGTACAACCTGTTCCTGTTCAAAAGCTGCATCCACATCTGCAGGAACATCCCTTTCATCCGGTCCGTTATTCTGCCACGCTTCGTTTTCAATTTCTTCTCTTGTGTAAGTAGATTTTGAAGCTGTCACTATCTTTTCTCTTGTATGATAGGAAAGCTGACATATCACTTCCGGTTCGCCACCAAGACTGACAAAATAAGATACACTCTCCTGGTCATTCTCCGGAACCATTGTATAAAAGATGGTTCCACTCTCTGCAGCTATTCCTTCCTCTTTCACAAAATTGGTAAGACTTTCCAAAAACTGTTGCTGCTTTTCGGACTCAAGAACAGAAACATATTCATTCAGGTTATCAATTGAAACAAGAGTCTCCTGTTCTGTAGCAAGTGCTTCCTGCATCTGACTGGTAAGACTACCGGCTTCACTTTCTGTTTCAGTAACGGCTTCTGTATTCGCTTCTTTTTTCTTATCCTGCCTTCCTTTCAGATAAAATAATCCGCCAAGAACTACTACTGCCGCTACCGCACAAAGAAGCGGAACAATATATTTTTTTGCTCCGTCACTTTCTTTTTCTTCGTAATATTTTCTCATCATTTTTTTGAGCACCCCTTTTCTTTTTCTCCTTCACAGGTATCATGCAGCTTGTCAGGCTTCCATTACTCTTCATGGAAAATGGCTTTCCCTCTTCTGATATATCATCTGTTTCATATGTTAATTTGCATGTTTTTTTCTCGAATCTTCTCTCTTTGATATATTGGGGCAACAACATTCCATTTGGTTTGTAAAAGCCACAGATAAAAAATGGAATTGCAAACGGGAATCCTGCATATACTCCGATATTAAAAGCAACATCAAACTTCCACCAAAGTAAAATTGTTACAAGTGCAATTGCTACGAATCCACCAAAAGAAAAACCAAATTCATATATCGAAAAGCCTTTCACAAATTCATTCCGATATGTTGTCTCAATGTCCTGATTGATTGGTATATTCATTCTTAACTTCTCCTTTCCGTACCGGATTCCGGTACATTCTTTTTTATTCCTGCGATTACAAGACAACAAAAAAAGAAATCCTCGCAGTAATTTTTACTGTTTTGGATTTCTTTTTCTTTCTGATTCTACTATATCACACAGAAAAACTGATATCCAGTCCACTTTAGTATGCAGCCATTATGGAGCATCACCAGCTGCATCCACTTCACCTTCTGCAGTCTCTGTTGAATCTTCCTCTGCCGGATATTCCGGTGTGCCATACCCAACGGTATATTTATAATTCAGTGGGTACTTACATTTCTTTACCTGGCTTCCTTTATGGTATGGTTTTGCAAAGGATGTTCCAGTATTTCCTTCAATTGTTATCACAATCTGGTTTTCTTTGTCATAGTCTACCACAATTCCGGTATGACTTTTCCCATTTCCAAAAAATATAATATCACCGGCTTTGGGTTCATACCCACTTTCTTTTTTCTGATAAAGGTCAGCTTTCATATACCACTGTGCCATGTTAGCAACACTGGCAGTCCTTGGCATGGTGCCATCCTTTATATAACCACATTGGTCAGCGCACCAGGAAACGAACATAGCACACCAGTTATCATCCATGCCATACCATTTTTTGTATTTGTCACCGCCTATATTAAGGTCAGAACTTTCCAGTTCCTGTTCTGCAACAGAAACAATTTTTAATCCTTCCTCTTCTGCTTTTTTAGGTGTGCAGGATGCAGCTGCTATTGCAAAACCACCAACAACCATCATAAAAGCTGCGCATAATTTTACCAGGAAAAAGATAGATAATCCGCTTCCTAATTCCATAGAACCAGGACTGCCATCATCTGATTTTCCCTTCTTCTTACTCTTTCTTTTTCCGGTTACTTCTGTCCTTTTGCTTTGTTTCATATCAGTTGTTGATTCCAGGTTTGCTTTTATTCTCCTGCCTTCACGTCGTCCGACTTCAATCGTCTTTTTAACAACAGCTACACCAAGCATTACTCCACCAGTAGCTGCTCCGGATGCGGCGGTACCTCCTGCCTTTGCCGCTCCTTTTGCAGCACCCTTTGCCGCACCACCTGCCGCTCCGGATGACGCAGTTTGAATACCGGTCTTTGTTCCATTTCCGGCAGCTTGCATTGAACCGGATTTTGCTGCAGCAGACATCATACCACCTTTCGCCGCAGCACTCTCACTTCCTTTTCTGGCAAGAATCATTTTTGTTTCTGCTTTCCGGTAGCCCTCTTTTTTTATCTGCTCCCGTTTTCTTTCCAATTCCTTCCTGCGATTCCTGCCACGATAAATGGTATCAATCCAGCTATTATGATTGCCACCTTTTTTATTTCTTCTGTCCTGGTCAAAAGAATCATCATTTTCTTCTTCTCCCATGGTACTGTTTAAAAGTGCTTCCTCGGCTCTTTCTTCCGTGGTTGTAATCTTCTGTTTTGCTGTTTTGATTCCACTCTCTACGGTCTGAATCCCGACAGATTCTAATGTTCGTATTTCCATACCACACCTTCTTTATTCGTGGTTATATGCTTTCATCTCTTCCTGTTTATTTTCCGCAGCCTGTGCTGCTTTTTCATGGAAGTTTGTACTTAAAAGAGGATATAATGGATTGTCATGATTCATATATGTATCAAATAAAAATATCTGACCACCCCAGCACATAACACCATGTCCCGGTTTTGGATTCTCAAGTTCACGGTATTCCCTTGAGGACAGTTCCATAATTTCAGCAAGGCTTGCTGCATCGACACCACCCAAATCAAGAAAGCATTTGTAAGGACAGTTTGAAAACATATCTCTTAAATCTTCATGCTCTAATACTCTTGTAAGATTCTGCACTGCCAGTGTAACAACGGCTCCTGCTTTTCGATATGTTTCTACAGCGTGAAGAAGCTGCTCTGCAGTAGAAGGTCTTGCACAAAGATACTGTGCTTCATCCACAATCAGACGCAGTGCAACAAGTGTCTGCTGGTTATATGTTATCCTCATGGAAAGGAAATGCATAATCGTAAGCATTGCAGGCTCCCATACAGAATCCGGTAAATTTTTTAATCCAAATCCAATCAGACGATTATCAATATCGAGGTTGGATGGATGAGCAAACATATCATAAGGACCATCGGTAAAGGTCTCCATGGAATCAACAATATCCAGCAATATTCTCCGGTCTTCCCGGTATTCACTCTTTTCTATTTCCTCTTTCAAAAGGTCTCTTAATTTACAAAGTGTCGGCTGGTTTTTGTTCTTTGACCACGGACTACGCAGTTTGAAATAGTCCTCATACATTTTCCGGACTGCTCTTGATATATAATTCATATGCACCTGCGTTACCACAATATTAGTCATAATGGCAGCACAGAAAGAAATTGCAAACTCCGTTTTCTTTGCGATAAACATATTCTTTTCCACATCATTTCCAGATGCCACATATTCCGGTATTTCAAATGGATTTAAAAACACCTGGCACTGTGGTGTAAAATCAAAGAACTGTCCATGCAGCTCTTCGATGTAATCTTTCTGCTCATTATTCGGGTCAATAACAATTACATCATCATCTGTAAAAAGTAAAGGCTGGGAAATATCTGTGATTTTAATCAGCATTGATTTACCAGAACCGGTATGTCCTACCATGATTCCATGTGGTGCAGGAAGAGCTTTTCTGTCACCACGAAGGAGCTGCTTTGTGGTGGTATTCAGTCCATAAATGAATTTTCCAGACTGCATATCTTTTGCATAAAATGGCTGGAAAGCTACTGCAGAAGATGTAAACAGAGGACGCATATGATTTACCTGTCTTCCTCCAATCGGAAGTACCGTATTAAATGCCCTAAGCTGTCTGTTGTAATATGGGTCCAACGTAAATCCATTAGAGGTTGCTATCTGCATTAATGTATCAGCTCTTTGTTCCAACATTTCCGGAGAATCAGCTGATACCATAACAAGCATTCCTAAGAACAATCCATCTTCATCATTGCCATCGACCTGATCCATCATATTCTCCAGGTCTTCTTTCTTCTTCCTTAAGGTATAGGAATTGTCTGCTCCATACTGTCCTCTGTTATTCAGGTTATCACGTTCTGTTGACATGTTTCTTTCATTATTGGTATGTGCTACAAGCAGTCTGTCCTTAAGCAGTTTTTTTCTGATTGGTTCCATATCAAGCGTAATGTATACCGGAAAATTCACATCCGTAAGGGAATGCATTACTTTTTCTTCATTCAATGACTGGTCATAATTATGTCCAAATAGAATAGTCGCATACCGGTCATTCACCTGCATATAATCTGTTTCACTCTCAATATATGCCGGAACAATCTGGTTCTTCCAATCATCTGTTTCTCTTTCTATCATTTCCTTGGACACCGGAATACTTCCTGCGCCGGCACAAGTCATTCTCTGAATGACTTTTAATCTCTCTGCAGCACTCATCCGGTATATCTGACTATTCAGTCCGTAAAATATAGTAGTTAATGTTGTATCAAGCGTTCCAAAGAATGTTTCTGCTTCCTCGAACGATTTTGCCCGATGTGTAACGGTAAGAAGCAGCAACTTTCTAATATCCCTGGTACCTTCCTCAATCTTCTGATTAATCCAGGTACCAATTCCTTCTTCCAAAAGAGGATATTCTTCTCCATTTACCGGAGCAAATACTTCATTGAAAAAAGACTTCATATCATGCTGCTCACTAGCAACGGTTATTTTAAACTGGCTGTCCATACACTTAAACAACTTTATCAGTTCCAACAGTGCACTTTTCTTTTTATCAATATCTTTGTTGATATAATTAACATCTTCAAAGATATAGCAACGGTCATACATTGCCATTCCATTCATTGGTTCTATTTTAAAGATACCATTTTTCCGTATGGTATCTATACCAAGCCACTCCCTGGTATTCTTTGGTATTTCATATACCGGTGTCGTACAGCTTTTCTTACTTGCAAAACGCTGGTTTATATTAAATGCTGGCATTGTTTCTCCTTTCCATTTATTCTTTCGTACCGGATTCCGGTACATTTCCTTTTACTATAATGCAAATGTTCTTCGCATAAATTCATCCACACCCTTTACTGATGCTGTCAGAAGTAACATATTAAATATGTTCTGTAGAGCCTGTATAAATCCGTCCGCCGCCTCAATTCCCGCAAGTTGTCCAAAGTCAATTGCCGCACACATTTTAGATGCAATAATAATAGCCAGTGCAATAAGTACAATTGAAAAGGATTTTGCTAACAGGGTCTTAAACCATGCCCCCGCAGTCTGTGATATTCCTGGTCCCCCCGGTATCGTAGACAAGGCAATCGGTGCTGACAAGACAAGAAGATATAACTGCAGATATCGTCCATAAACCGTAAGGAAGATAGTCACCGAACTTACCAGGCAGACGGCAAAGTATATGATTCCAAAGACCGCATAGAAAAATATCGCCCCACCATCCATATCACTCTGTACGAATGGATTGTCTGTTCCGGCTATTAACAACTTTGAGATTCCTCCGGCAAGATTGAAAATCTGCTCCATAATAGGAATAATAGACTGAATGACCAGATTTCCTAATGCCACCTTAATACATAGTTCGATAAACATTTCAAGCGTCATTCCGTCTCTCAGATTGCTTACACTTCTAAGGTATCCAATCAAAAAAAAGACATTAAGAAGCGTACTTCCAATAGCAAGAAACAGTGGATAAAGAGACTGTGTAATATAGTTCCAGGTTCCCTCTGAAAAAGCCTGTGGGGTTTCTCCGGCGGTCACGCCAATTAATATCAGCATGATCTTCCAGACAGCCATTCCAATATAGTAAAAGGGAGTAATTGTAAAATCAAAAAAACTTTCCATACCTTTTACCTTCTCTTTTTTATACTAATACTGCTAAAATCTGTGGTGCCATGACCGCCACAATACCACCGACAATTCTTCGGAAGGACTGAGCCTGCATGGTTCCTTCTGAGCCCTGGAAGGAAACTGCCCATTCACCAATACCCCATAAGGTATAGATATATCCAAGTGAAGATACAATTGCAGAAACAAGTCCTTTTAAGTTATCAATTGGTGCTGTTACTGCTGAATAATCTGCTGCAAATACCGAAATACCAGATATCTGCAGCGTAAACACTGCCATCAGGATGCAGTACATTCCTCGTAAATATAACCATTTATTTTCTTTCAGTTTAATGAAAAACTTTAATGCGTTCTTCTTCATCCTTACATCCCCTTTCCGCTTCTTTTTGCTGCAATCAATGCTCCGATAATCGTTCCAGCCACTACTAATCCCCAGAATACCAACTGACGGAATTTATCCGGGATAGGACATAAAAATGCAATTGCTGCTGAAATAACCAGTGCTAAAAATGCTACGATAAATACATAACCAGGTATCCGTTTTCTTTTATTAAACATAAAATTTCCTCCATTTCGTATGTGTACCGAAATCCGGTACATATTTTTAGGCATAAAAAAAGCACCCTCTGGAAGCAGTGCTGTTTCATAACCACTTCCTTTGGGTGCATTATTCTGTTTTTATTGAATCAAATACTTATTTATCCTCTGTCTTTTCCTTAGCTGCCTTAGTGCGTGATGCCTTTTTTGCACCAACGCCGATCGCGGCTGCGGAAGCTGCCAGAGCAACGGTAAGCGGAAGAACCGGTGAATTGTCACCAGTCTTTGGCTTAGGTGCTTCCGGTACAGGAGGATTTGTAATATCAACACTCTGTTCCTTAGAATCAATATCATGGTGTACTGCTACTTCCTTGCCATCATACAGGCAGCTTTCAAAAGCTACCACTGTCTTTCCACCAAGGGAAGTACCATCGAACTTAAAGGTAAGTTCTACGCTGCCATCCGCTTTCTCCGGTGTAAAGGTTACTTCCTGTGTAACTGTGTTACCATTAATGACAAGCTCCTTACCGGTTTCCTTATCCATTAATACACCTTTCATGGTATATTCTTTGCCAGGAATCAGATTGTGATATGGAACTACATCTGTAAGAGACATTTCTCCTGACGCTTCTGCAGCATGACTGCCGGTAACATCATCCTTTAATTCCGTTGAAATATCCGGAATATCAACGGTCTGTTCCTTAGAATCAATGTCGTGATGTACCGCTACCTCTTTTCCATCTCTGAAGCAGTCCTCAAAGGCTACCACAGATTTTCCGGCAAGTGCAGAACCATCAAAAGTAAAGGTAAGCTCTACACTTCCATCCGGCTGCTCCGGTGTAAAGATTACTTCCTTAGTTACCTGTTCACCATTAATCAGAAGCGGCTCTCCGGTTGTCTTATCCATCAGCGTTCCTTTCATGGTATATTCTTTGCCAGGAATTAATCCGGTATATGAGGCAACATCTGTTAAAGACATTTTCTCTGAAGCAAGGGCATTATGACTTCCGGTAACATCATCCTTCAACTCTGTTTTAAGACCAGGAATATCAATAGTCTGTTCTTTTGAATTAATATCGTGATGTACCGCTACCTCTTTCCCATCTCTTAAGCAGTCCTCAAAGGCTACTACTGTTTTTCCGGCAAGTGCAGAACCATCAAAGGTAAAGGTCATCTCCACACTTCCATCCGGCTGCTCCGGTGTAAAGATTACTTCCTTAGTTACCTGTTCACCATTAATCAGAAGCAGCTCTCCGGTTGTCTTATCCATCAGAGTTCCCTTCATTGTATATTCCTTACCAACCTTTAAGTTGTAATAAGATACCTTGTCCGTAAGGCTCATTTCTGTAGAAGCTGCCGCTTCATGGTCACCTGTTGCATCATTTACCAGTTCTGTAACGATTTTTGGAATATCTACTGTCTGGTCTTTTGATTTAATATCATGGTGTACGGCAATCTCCTTACCATCATAATAGCAGTCCTCAAACGCTACAAAGGTCTTTCCGGCAAGTGCAGAACCATCAAAAGTAAAGGTAAGCTCTACGCTTCCATCCGCCTTCTCTGGTGTAAAGGTTACTTCCTGTGTTACTGTGTTACCATTAATAACAAGTTCTTTTCCAGTTGCCTTATCCATTAATACACCTTTCATGGTATATTCTTTGCCAGGAATCAGGTTGTGGTATGGTACGGTATCAGTAAGAGACATTTCTTTCTCTGCCAGTGCTTCATGAGTACCAGTTTTATCATTCGTTAACTTTGTTTCAATCTCAGGAATATACACTGTCTGTTCCTCAGAATCAATGTCATGATGTACCGCAATCTCTTTGCCATCATATAAGCAGCTCTCAAAAGCTACTACTGCTTTTCCGGCAAGTGCAGAACCGTCAAAGGTAAAGGTCATATCTACGCTGCCATCTGTATCATCCGGAGTAAACCGAAGCTCCTGTGTTACCGTCTCACCATTGATAAGAAGCTCTTTTCCAGTTGCCTTATCCATTAAAATTCCCTTTAAGACATACTCTCTGCCAGGACGTAAGCCTTTATAATTTACCGTATCGGTAAGGCTCATATTTTCTGCTGCTTCTGCCATATGTCCGCCGGTAACATCATCGGTAAGACTGGTGCTAATCTCCGGGAAGTAAATAGTCTGGTCTTTATCTGTAATGCTTTCATGAGCAGCTACTTCCTTGCCACGATAATATACCTTTTCAAAGGCTACAATAGACTTTCCGGCAAGGTCGGATGCATCCAGTGTATAAGTCATTTCAATGACCTGTGTAACATTGGTAGCAGTAAAGGTTGTCTTTGCTGTTACTTCCTTATCATCTGCAGTTAAAATAGGTTTTCTGGTTTCCTTATCCATAAGAGTTCCTTCAATGGTATACTCTCTTCCTGGAATCAGACCATCCAAAGATACCTCATCTACTACGGTAAGGTCTTTCTGTGCTTTGGAATACTGGGTGTCAGTTGCCGGGTCTTTTACCTTTGTATTTACGGTAATCTCCGGTGCATCTCCATAATTTTCAATGTTACCCATGTTGATAGTTACATTGTTTCTACGGATATATAAATAACCGTGGAACATTTCTTTTCCGGCATTATTAATACCTTCCACTTCATCAATCAGGTAAACGCCATATGGTAATGCTCCCAGGCTGTCATCTACCGCTGCCATTGCTCCACCAGTTGTCTGACCGAACCAAAGACCATCCTCTGCTCCACCACCATTTGTATTCTGTGAATGTGGATTCCAGTCATTCTTGGATGAATAATAGCCGTTCTCGTCAGTTGTGAATCTGTGTTTTTCACCGGTAGTTACATTTGTAATGTCAAAGGATACCCCATCCATTGACTCCTGTGTCTCTGAATCAATCTTGCGAAGTTCAAAGTCCCCACGTTTTACCTTGTCCTTAAAGGACGTATCTTTTGCAGATAAATCTACAATTTCACCATTCTTACTGATGGTAAAGTTCTGGATGATAACACCAGCGAGAAGATATCCCTGTGGTGCTTTAATCTCAACTGCAGAATATGTTCCGCTTGGAAGTAAATCTGCTATTGTCTGTGCACATCCATTTTCATCCGTTGTCAGCTTTGTAACAACCTGACCTTTGGTATAAGTAACACCATTTACGATAACCGGATTATCATTGGTTGTAACAATGTTGACCTCTGCTCCGGCAAGAGTTGCACTTCCCATTGGTGTAGTATCTTCTGTCTCGTAGTCACGTTTTTGAATCTTAACGCCACCACGAATAACCTTATCATTGACACCTTTATCTGCAGCGGAAAGGTCTACAATTACCCCATTCTCCCGGATAGCAAAGGTTCCCTCTGTTACACCGGAAATCAGATAACCTGCAGGAGCCTTAGTCTCTTTCCACATATAATCACCATGTGGCAGTGCATCCGCTGCTGTCTGTGCAAGTCCGGTACTATCAGTAACCATGGTAAGTACAGTCTGTCCCGGCTCATAAGTATTGCCATTTACATATACCGCATTGGCACCATTATTGATAATGCTAATCTCAGCGTTAGCAAAGTTACCATTACCCTGTGGAGTTGAACCGTTCTCATAGTCACGTTTCTGAATCTTCACACCGCCACGGATTACCTGCTCCTTGATGACTGGCTGATTATATGAATTTACATCTTCTGCTGTACCTTCTGGTGTTATTTTACGTATAAACACAGTATCATCAATCAAATATCCCTCTGGTGCTTTAGTTTCCTGAATAGTTAATGTACCTATTGGAAATGTCGGAATGCCTGAACTCGTTCTATAAAATTCATCTCCAGATACTTTATATGAATCGCCAAAATGTGTAATACCTTTTTCGTTTGTTCTTAATACCCATGTCCGAACAGCTGTCTGTCCTTGTGTTGCAGGGTCAATATCATAAAGTCCATCATAATATTTTACTGTAAATTCTGCTCCCCCCAGAGAGGCACTTCCCTGTGGTTTATCTGCATTTGTTTCCGCATCAACTTTACCAAGCACTATACTAATTGGGTCAGTCTGTGGAATGTCCTGTAATTCCACTGTAGTATTTTGTCCACCACTAATAGTTATCTGATGTGCCTCTGCATCCAGTGCAAACCCTTTCGGTGCACTAATCTCTTTCACCCAATAAGTTCCCGGACTTAAATCTACAGAATTACTATTTCCGCTTTCATCTGTAGTAAGAGTCGCTCTCTGGTCTGTGCATCCGGAATCACCATAAACACCATAGACTGCATCTTTTAAAGAGTAACAGCTATTGCCATCTGAGATAGCCGGATTTGCAGATGTTTTCTTTAAATTCACTGAACCAACCGGATTATAGAAATATCCAAATCCCATGGTCTGTCCGGATGTTCCAAAGGTAAATGCTGCAAAGTCGGATGGTACTGTCCACGAATAAGAATTAATAAGATTTACCATGTTTTTAATACCATCTGCAGTAGCTGCATTCCCCTTAAAGGCATCAGAATCATCACTACAGCCATCATACACCCAGGATAAAGCCATATGGGTAATAACATACGCATATGGACGAACATTCTCCTGCAGCATGTTATACATACCCTTATCACTTTCATATCCCGGTCCACCATATCCATAGTAGGCTACTGCTGAAAGCAGTGCATCATTGGATACGGAAGCGGTATACTGTCCATTACTTGGATTTGCTTTACTTGGTTCCAGGCAATAAACTACGGTTCCATCCGAAAGACTATACTGGTGTGTCTGATAACCATTGTAGTTAATCGTCTTTCCTACGGTTAAATCTACATTAAAATCATAGTTTCCAGAGGCATAAGTTTTAACTACCAATCCCTCATCGGCACTGTTAAGAGCAATCTGCTCCGCTTCATGCTCTTTGTTTTCTTCTTCCGCCTTGCGTACCAGTTCATCAAAGTTATCTGAAAGAATCGATTCTTCCTGCTCCGGTAAACTTTCTGCAAAAGCAGTCAGCGGACTGGCTGCCATACAGACACATAATGCTGCAGCCAGGAACGCTTTTAACTTCTGTTTTACGCTAAATTTCTTCATACTTTCTGTTTTCCTCCTTCCATTTGCTAAAAGAAAGCATAAAAAAAGAACCGATAGCATTATCAGTTCCCAGTTACCTTTATATTTTGTTTTCTATCCTCCCTTCCACTAAGCTATACGTACCGGATTTCGGTACAAATATCTATAAAAAAAGGACTCAAAGTAAAATCACCTTGAATCCTTCTCTTACCATCTTTATACAAAATCTATTTCATTAATTAATGGATATGCCGGAACCTACTGGTCCAATTTCTCCACATCCGCTACACTGTGCATAAGGTGCCACATCCTGTACCCATACCTGCTTTGTTTCTGCATCATGATGTTGTGTTCCTATTTGTACTCTTTCACCTGTGCTATAATACCCACCTTTAGATTCGTTTGCATATATATGCGCATCAAGATGTTCAAAAATCTGTTCCTCAGACCATGTAGACATATCTACGTTGCATGTGCTACAACGAGTTACTTCCCTTGTCTCATAAATAGGCTCGTCCCAAGCTTCTTTAACAACCTGTGTCTCATAATGACCGCTGCCCTCATGCAGCACCCACTTATGTTCATGTGCCGGAGTGGCATTATTGTTAGAAGCATTGGTGTTGCTATTATCGGTGTTGCTATTGCTGCTTCCAGTTGTTCCACTGGAATTACTGGTAGTTGTTCCGGCTGATGCAGTGCTGCCTGCACTTGCCTTATTGCCGGAATTGCTGTTGCTCTTATTTGATTTGCTTGTATTATTGTCAGATGGCTGTGCTGCAGTATTCTCTGCACTGGAAGTATTGCTCTCCAGTTTTCCTGTTGTCTCCTGCTCTGCAACTGCCTCTGTTTCCGGCTCTTCTGTCTCTGTAGCTGCTTCCAATTCTTCCGTTGCCGGCTCTTCTGTCTCTGCCACCTCTTCGGTAGCTTCTGTATTTATAACAGATTCCTTATCAGCGGTAGTATCTTTTTTCCCGCCGCAGGCTGCCATACTTACTGTTACCATCAACATTGTTACAATCATCGCTAATCTTTTCTTCATAATGATTTCCTCCCATCAGCTTTTCTTTTTTTGTCAATTATAATATAACATGTTTCACTTTCGATAGATAGTCCTCTTTAGTCCACCTATTCGATTGTACCGGATTCCGGTACGTCCGGTTCCTGGTCAGCTTCTTTTTCTTTCTCTAAAGAAGCTACTTTTTCTTCCAGTTCTCCTACTTTCTTTTCCAGTTTAATGATATAGTCCATCATTTGTGGAATATACGGAGATGGGGTTCTCTCCTTTCTTTCCCACTGCTGATACGTTTGGCACGGTATCCCAAAGTATGCAGCAAACCGGTTCTGGCTTAATCCTGTCTCATCTCTAAGTTTTCTTACTTCAATTGGTATCTCCGTTAAACTCATATGGCTCTCTCCTTCCAAATGATTTCTCTTCTCATCTTCATTATATCTCATTGAGAGGTATTGTCAATAAGTTTTCAGATAATTATCCGGATATCTGGACATTTTTAGCATTTTCACCAATGAAGCCTCCGGATGAGCTGATGATCCGGAACGGGAAGTTGTGCAGATTGACTATTTTATACTTTTTTCAAATCGGCGGCATCAGTTTATGGGCAAAGTCCTGTAAGTATCGGAGCATTTCTGACTAACGAAAATGGGCTACTATTGTAAATTTTCATCCAAACACCACCAACAATAAAAAATACACTCATTGCTAATGAAGAAATGAAACTATCAAATATATTAAAATTTCCCATACCTTTTAAAAAAATAAAGATTACAATAAAAATACAACTTATTGATATGATTAATATTATTATTGATGTTCGATCTGCTTCCTTTATTAAACTATCTAACTCATAAATTAATTCTTTCACAAAATCCATAAAATATCTCCTTTTCTAATCTGATGTACCGAAATCCGGTACATTTTATGGCACAAAAAAAGAACCCTGTCTGCAATGCTGCAGATTGGATTCCTTTTAAAGCTTTGGTCCTTTAGGCTTTTTTGCCTTTTGTTTGATGCTTTTTAATATACTATCAACATTCTCATCATTTAATTTATTAGGGTATCTTCCCTCAAATTGCATTAAAGTTTCTTCATTTTCAATTTCTGACTTTCTTGTTTCATCATAAAATGTATCAAAATCATCTATTGTTTCTAGTCTACTAATCAGATTTTGTGCATTTTCTGATATACTGTCCCAGCTTTGATACAAATTAACTACTGCCTGTTCGACTCTTTCCTTTGTAAGTGGGTCTCCCAGTTCCATTTGCTCCCGGTATATTCCGACAATATCTGATAAATCATTCTTATATGTTCGAAAAGACCGAAGTTTCATTGCAACCAAATATTCTTTCGAAATTGTTCTTACGGTCAATATATTTGAAAATGTCTTATAGTATGTCGAATACTGCACCAATTTAGGGGAATAGGAATTTGTTTTTGTAAAATCAGAATTTAACCAGCCTTCCTGCAGTTGGTTTTCATCTCCTACATAATTAATGGCATCTTTCATTGCAGATGACGCTCTGATAATTGCATCAAAATCATATGTTTTTTCTCGAAAGCCATAATTAATCAGCACAGCTGCACCGCCAATTAAAATAATTTCCGCCGGCATTACCTTTCCATTTCTTTTTCTAAATTCCTTTGCAAGCATTCTCAAATAATCGTCCAGATTTCCTTTTGTAAACGCAACTTCAGCAGACATTTCTTACCTCACTTTCAACAATATTATATTGCAAAAATTCAGGAATGGCTTCTTTAAGTATTTTATCTTCCGGTATTGGTTCCCCCATCACCGCATAATACTGGACAATTCCAAGAGGATAAAGTCTTTCTTTCAATTTGTCTTTGCGTATCGGATTATATTTTGTGCATATTTCTATATCATTTACTCTTGATAAATAATCCAGCATTCCCAATAAATAAAATGCTTCCGGATACCATTTCTTCCTGTAATATTTTTGAATTGGGTCTTCTTTTAATATCTTTTCTAAAAAGCCCAAATCACCTAAATCTTTTACAAGATGGCATGTGTTACTCTTAAAAACTTCAAAAGAACATCTTCGTTCTTCCGGAACTGCCTCCTGCATAACTCTCTCCATTGAAACATTCAAAGCCTGTGCTATCCTCATTACAGTTCCTGCAGCACACTTTCTTATATCTACATTTCCATTACAAATGTCAAGAATTGTTGTTGTTGACACTCCGCTTTCTTTTGATAAACGATACTTAGTATATCCTTTTTCTTTCAACAAGTTATCCAGCATCCCTATCACCTCCGCTTATGTTCTTATTGTATCGGAGTACCGATATAATGTCAACTTATGCCCCAGCTATTCCTATTTACATCATATACTTTTCGCAATTCTGCAACAGTTCAAAATATTTATCCGCCAGAATTCTCTCACCAGCATATTTCTTATCATCTGAATGTGCCTTTTCCAATTCCACCATCTCCACACCTGATACAAGCCGGATTCCGACCTCATTGGTTTCCCCTGACCTTGAATAGAGAAGATATAGTTCTATACTTTCATCCAAACCCTCAAGGAGAATAAATTCATAATGATATTGCACACCGTTTGTTTCAAAGTTGGCAGTATTCATATCAACCTGACTTCTCCAGTCTGTTTCCAAAGTATTTTCCATTTCATCTATCCCAAGTTCTATTACTTCATAATTTGAATGAATCAAATAGGCTTTCTGCAGGTTATTCTTTTGTATTATCTCAAATGTTGGCTCTTCTATGTCCAGTATAACGCCTTTATCTACCGCCAATTTCATATCCATTCTCCCATCAACATCTATCTGGGGCGATAATTTATATTTATACTCTAAATCAGCATAATTTGCCTGCGAAAATAGTGATACTAACGATATAATTATTGCAATAATAGAAACAATTGAACTTAAATATGACGTCCATACCATGTTGTTTGCTTTCTCCTTTTCTTTATGTTCACTCTTATTCTGGATATTCGATTCCAGTCTGTTTTTTCTTGCTTTTTGGTTTCTATTTGTCATATGCTCATAACTCCTTTTTCTTTTTAGCATACAACATTTTTCCCTTTTTTCCTAATTATATTTACCACTCAAAGCTCTCTATGCTCAATTGCAGCTATACAACAGCCTCCTTAGTATAAATTATAACTTTGGACCTTTACGTTCCGGCTTTCTGGGGCGGTGATCCTTTTCCATCTGTGCCGGCGGCACCGGTGATTTTTCTTCCGGAGTCAGGATTTCTGACACTTTCTTTATATAAGTATCACGGTCAATAAGTCCAATCTGAAATTTACCATAATTATTTTTTTCTCTCACATAAGTTTTTGAGCCTGATGTCATTACGGCATTAAATGTCTTTTCCAGCGAAAAATCCTTGAACGGATACTCTCCATCTTTATTTTTCCACTCATGAAATCCTTGCTGCAGCTCTTCCAGCTCCGCAAACATATCATCATCAAGTTGAAACTTAACTGTCAATTCTTTCATTTGCCTCGTCTCCTTCGATATTATTTTTTCCATAAGGAGCTGCCGGCGGCAGTTCCTTATAAAGTTGGACAACAAAAAAAGAAACTCCATCTGCAGTTTTTTTCGCTGCACCAGAATTTCCTTTTATTCTGATTATATAATACCATAATCAATATAATCACTGCTAGTCCTCTTTAATCCACCTATTCGTTTGTACCGGAATCCGGTACGTTTGACCTTAGTATTGCCCTGATGTAAAAAAACTTCGTTTTATCCGCTTCATTTACTTCATATATTACGTGACTGGGAGTTCTCGTTAGAGAACTGTCCTTATCTGCAGGTGTTTATACGTTAAGTCACACCATAACATAAGCAGCTTGCTGCAATCAATTAATCAGGCAACGCCTGGTCGTTAGTTTCAAGGCAATCCGGAACGGATTCCGGTAGAAATAATATGTATGCATACACATCGTGTGGAATAAATATATAGGAAAGAATATGCTCGACAGCAAAACAACCTCTTTTTCCGCATAAAATAAGGCTTTCCGGATTTATCCCCCATCCATCTTTTTGGACTATATATACCGGCATATGTCGTTGTTTTTAGACCGGTTTTTCTGCTTTTTAAAATAAGGTATGCTTTTTAGACCACTTTATTATAGATGTCCGCCTTTTTAGACTACTATAACCACAAAAATCAGGGCATACACTCTTCTTTTTCAGTGTATGCCCTGCTCTACTCATTTATTCCTATTATTTTGTTTCTAAATGCCTCTGTGACCTCGTAGATTGCCCCAGAATCGACTTTTTTATTGCACCACAAGATTTCCCTGTCCATATGGTTTTACATGGTTTCAGGGATTTCTAAGGCTTTCTTTAACAGCTTATGTATGTATTTGTTCTGCAGTGTCCGTTCTGAATACCGGATTCCGTCAATGCTCTGCCGGATGCAGCTCTTCACTCTCTCGAACAGGCTCTTTCTGTCCTCATAATTCTGATACTGTACCGGAAGATATGCCACATCCTCAAGCTCCTGCTTCTCATAAGAAATATGCAGCCGATGACACTCTTTTTTTATCAGACCTTCGAGGTACCAGCTTCGTTCTGATTTCCATGCAGCATCTCCCGCTGCAAGCTGCTTAAATGCTGAATGCAGATATGTTATATAGTACTTTCCATCCTTTAATCCAATAGAGAAAAATTTCTTTAATGAATGCAAGTACGAACGCAATACCTTTTCGCTTATGTGGAGCAGCTTCGTGAATTTCTCATAAAACCGCTGAAAACCTATTTTCATGCTTCCTCTGCCCTCATGCGTACATTTCAAAAAGTACATAAGAAGATACTTTTCATAAGGCTTTAATTGTTTAAATTCTTTACTATGAAAAGCTCTTCGATTGAGGTTCACATAGCCTTTAGTCAGGGATTTTTCATTTGGGAATTCATTGCCAGGAATACGAATATCATAATCTACATCACTATTCTTTTCATATGTAATGACATTCTTCTCCTTCAGTCCCCGGAGTGCATTATAAAAAGACTGTTTACACATACCTGTATGCTGCATAACATCCAGGTAGAATACACCCTCTACACTTCCGGTTGCCTGGTCTTCCGCCTTTACGATATAAAGGAAAAGGTCCCATTCCACTCTATTCAGTTCATGAAGTTTGTCAATAATTTCATAACTGACTTTCATTCGCACTGCTCCTTGTTGCTGTTCTAATTACAATATGTACGATTTTGAAAAAAATAATGTTATTTTTTCATTACCAGATGCTTTCATCTGGAACTGGTATTTTGCAGTCTTCCCATTCTGCTCCACAGGATGCACATACCATAAATTTCTTTTCTTCATATGGACTCTGCTTTGCATGTCTTCCATCACAATATTTACATTCCCAGTGATAACCAGGTAATAATTCTTTTTTCTTTTCTTTTGCCATATTTCTGCTCCTTTCCATAAGCGCTAATATATCTTTATAATTTGGTGTAAAGCAATGCTTAAGGCGAAACTTTTTCTTTTTCTTCTTGCTTCTGGGTGAACAATATTCATTTAGCTTTATGATTTTAATTTCATAGCCATTTATAGTTTTTGATTTGATAGGAATATGATGCATTTTCTTCCAATTATTAGATTTATACATTTTTATCCTTCCCCATTTCTTTTACCTGGCTGTTCAACTTTGCCAGGGTGATTGCGCATTGGTTAAACTCTCTATCTGATGTATTCATATTGTTTGTATTCAAATATAAATTCTCACTTCCAGAAATTATTGCCAGATTTTTCAAATCGCAATTCAATTGGTCTCCATCCAAATGCTTAATTTTACTTCCAGGTAAAACTTCAACTCCTGCGGTTTTTAAAATATATCTGTCTTTTTTTACAAAATTTCCATTTATATTAATATAAACATATCCACCTCTCATTACCTCATCACCATGCTGATATGTTCTTTGGCGATAACCTGTCCTCAAATGCCGCTTTTGTAAAAAAGTTTTTATCTGTTTTACAGTATATTTTGTGTCGAATTTTTCATTAACCATTGCTGTTATTGTTTCCATACTCTTACCTTTATATGTTTTTAAAATATACTGGATTACCTCCCCACCAAATAGTGGATCGTAAGCTTTTAGTCCGTTTTCAAATTTAAAATGTGTAATCTGATGTTTTTTAAAACGGATTCCATACTCTGCTTCAAGTAAATCTATTAAATGTACTACGGAAACGCCTTTATAGTGTTTTTTTATAAACTTCTTTTGTTCTTCCGTAAACGGACTTTTATTACATCCCATGTCACTTGCTCCGCATATTATGATTTTTGCTGTATGCCAAATATTGATGGAATATCATCTTTTGGAATGAGTCCCTTGTTTTGACTGCCAATATCGGTAAAATCACTTGCAAACTTCATTACATCCAATTGCAACCTTGCATTTTTTAAAATGCATTCTGCAGTATCTACAATAGCTTTATTTTCTGCAATGGTCTTTTCCCGTTCTTTCTCAGATTTACCAGTATCTCTAAGTGTATTTAATTGTTCAAACAATATATTATTTAATTCATTTAAATTACCCATTTTTTCACCACTCATATTTACTTAAATTTTAAAAGTATTACTACTTTTTTCTTCTCACACAATCCTTAAGTGTTAGCAACATTGGAAGAGTAAACAGTATAACAAACCCAATGTCTCCTGGCATAGAAAAAACTCTGTTGGATTCTAATACATAACTGCCATAATAAAGAATTATTACATTTATATGCATAAGCCAATATATCAAGGCATAAATACTATCCTTTTCTGCATCATTTTTAATATGACTATTTACTTCTAAATATAACAACCGCATTGTGAGAAATAGTGCAATTAACAGCACCACCAGTTTTTGAACATTCATTACCATATTTAGTGTCCGCTCCTTACCATATAAAACAACATTTCTGTCAGCGATTTCTTTCTGCTTCCATAGGTACACGGTTGTATTACTTCCAATCTCCATGACATATCTTTTGATATTGGTGTAGGTTTTTTAAATTCCTGATACTGTTCTATCATAATTGGTACTGCAACCATTATTCCGAAGTTTGTGGATGAATCCGGATTTGTTTTTCGTAGATGCTCTGTGAATGTTCCATCTTTCAGATTTGGTAAAATATCTCTGTAACACTGCATTGTTGTCACTATGTAGTTTTTTTCTCCATAAAAGTTCAAACCGTTGCCGCTGTATACGTCCTCTTTGCAACTCTTAACCTCATAGCATATGAATATTCCCTTTTCCAATGCTCCAACCGAACATTGATTTGGTGGCTCAAACTGCATAAAATCCACTCGACCGCCTTTTCCAGCAGATGTGAATGCATCAATACTCACTTCGCTTGCCCAATACTTCCCCATTCCACTAAGCCGACTACTTTTAAGCAATTCTCCGAGAAACTTCGTTGTCTCTACTCTATTCATTTCCATGTCCTCCCTTTTCTTTAATATGCGTTTTAATCTTGGATTGTATATCGCAACAAGTTTTCGAAATTGAAAACCATCTCGAATAAAACCCGGAATATTAAAAAAAGTTGTCTCGTTATTATGTATTTCCCGCAAAATAAATGGCAACATTGGGAGCTTCTTCAAATCATAATCTTTGCCTGCTCTGTCATATACTTCTAATTCATAGTCTAGTGCCACCCATTCTTCTTGAGTAATATCTTTTATTGATAAAAAAGGTGTTTCTTTCAAAATTAATTCTTCAATTTCTAACATTTTCTATTTCCTTGAATTTCCTCTTTTTCTTTTTCAATAACGTCCTTTATCCGTCTTTCCTCTTCTTCGGTTTTATTTTCTTGCATTTCGATAGCAGCTTTTTCCATATTTTATATTTCTTCAGCAAGCCATATAATAAAATCATTAATGTTGTTGTTAGTGCTGTAGCTAATACCAATCCAATTATTGCAAGATTAGCATACAACTCTGCCAAACTTATCATCTTACTCCTCCTTTTTTAAGGCAATGTGCTGCTTCTTTCTCAATAACCTTTCAGCACAATTTTCCGGACACCATCTTGGGGTTGTTTTATTTTTGGGAATATCAGAGAATTTTTCTCCAAATCCAATAAAACCTTCCATCTTTCGTATATTATGTTCTTTAAAATACTTTCTAATATATTCGTAGTCCGGATGATTACATATAAAGGACTTTCTTGTTTTATGCAGATATCCCTCACAATACTCGCAACTATCACACCAGCATTCCTTAATACCTTTCTTCCTCTCTTCTTGAATTTTCGCCTTTTCTTTTTCAATAATGTCCTTTATCCGTCTTTCCTCTTCTTCCGTAAATTCGTCACCTTCCATTATCTTGTCATAAATATCCGCCGGAATCTTGTTACATTCTAATTGTCCATATAAAAATCCATAATCATCTGGTGATAAAATTTCATCTTTTGAAATACAATCACTCATATATAAGTACCTCCTTTTAAGGCAATGGTGGCAGGTCATCCGGTAATTCCGGCTCTTCTGGCTCTAAAGTTGATGGGTCAGGCATGAATGCTCCGGCATGGTCTTCCGATACGTCAAGCTGTCTTGCTTTTCCATCCTGGCTCTGCTTCTTTCGTGCAATATAATTTTTTTCTACCTGGATGCCGACGAAATATTTCTTCTCATTTTCATTTCCATACTTTTCTGATACCATTCGTCCTTCAACAACTACCAAATCGCCTTTTGCAAAATTTTCATGTGCAAAACGTGCTGCAGCACCAAATACCTTGCAGGCAAGGAAGTCTACCGGACGATTTCCTTTTTCTCCATATTCACGTTCAACGCCAATCCGGTATTTTGCATAGGATATTTCTTTCTCTGGATCCTTATGACTTGTTTTGTACTCTGGGTTTTCTACTATGTACCCCATTGCAATTACCTTGTTTAACATACTTGTATCCTCCTTATTCATTGCTTGATTTATTTATTTATAAAATTTATAATTAGGTCATAAAGTATCCAAGGAGATAACATTATGAACGTAATTATTAATTTTACTAAAGCTCTATTTAAAGCACCTATTTCCCAAGATAATATCGACCCTTTAAATTTTATTGGAATAGTAATAACAATTATTGTTTCTCTATACATTTTTAAAAATGAAACATCTATTACTTTCATTAAAGAAAGACATGATAAATTATTTTTTCCTCTTTTTAATCTGCTTGAACCTATTCTTTATCAAAAAGTGAATTACGGTACTTTAGGTAATGCCCTCTCTATTATCGCTTCTAATAAAAATTTAGCTGATGGAAAATTGCTTGAACTTTATTACAATTGTTGTCAATCTTCTTCTCAAAAAAATTTCAACGCACTATGCAGCTATGTTGATTCTGAATATGATAAATCCTGTAAAAAACTTGGTTTAAAGAAAAGAAGTCTTATGTATCGTTGTGCACGGCATCAATACCAAAATATGTTCTTTCTTATATCAGATTTTATTGGACACATTCTTGTTTTAATTTTCCTTGTTAGTATTGCATATATTCTTTTAATTTTTTATGTTACAGCAATAGTTACTACTTTCACATCTGCAGATAATGTTGAAAGATTAGCCCTATTTTTTATCTCCATATTTTTCCTATCCAAAATCATTAGTTATTTTTCCAAACGAATTTAATTATTTATCTTTTAAAGTTAGAAAACATATCAAAAACGCAGCCACACCAACCCATATTCCAAATTTCATTGCCATAAAATAGGAAAAAATACCAACTGCAATTCCTTTTATTACATAGCTTTCATCCATTATTAATACTTCCTTTACTCAATACCTACTTCTTAGCTTTGTCAGCTTCAACATAAGCTCCTTTTCAGTGTCATCCTGAAGAGCAGATATTTGAAGAACTCCTTCTCGTCTGGTCAATCCAGCAAATACAACGTTCCCTGCTATTGGATTTCCATGCAAATCGGTTCGATAAAGATAGCTTCCTACTATATTTATATCAATGCCCTTGGATAATCCTTCTTCATCCACCAACATGCATACACTTTTATTCGGTTCTATATCCGGGTTATTACTCATTCCAAGTTCGGTATAAAGCCTTACCGGATAAACAATTTCATAGTCGCTGCAATCATTACCAATAAGTTTATTTACTATCTTTAATTGCTCCTGATAATTCATTTTCAGAAAATCACATTCCTCTATTTTCAAATCTGTAGATACTTTTATTATCTTCATTTTCGTTTCTTCCTTTGTTGGTAAATAATTTTATTGGTCCAAAAATCAATTATAACTATCACCATGAAGCAGTCACAAATTAGACTTACAATATAATATTTAGTTATCCATCTGATTATTAAGCAACCAATCATTAGACTTACATCGAACAACTGCTTCTTTTCATATTCTTTATCACTAAAATATTCTTCCTTCCCAGTTTCTTCAGATTTGTTTTCAATTCTATCAGGAACACCTGGCAACTCTTCCCATGCAATTACTGGATAAAGGTCTTGTGTTACCGCATCGAAAAATTCTCCATTTCCGGTATAATATAAGGTGGTTGCCTTCTCAGCTCCATCAATTACTACCAGATATTCAACAAGTTCTTCTGCCTCAATAGCTTCCATAATCTTGTCCAGAGTATCTACCTGATTAACTGGTTCTGGCGGCAACTTTTCATTTACTGATATCCATTTCATTATCATTTCTCCTCTCTATTTGTTTTTCTTTAACATCCTCTTTATAAAAACGTGAAGCTGACCATCTTTATCATACATATACAGCTTTCCGTCAGATACACTACTCTAAGTCAACGATATTATACTTTACTGTCCCATCATCATATTTCTTTGTTTCTAATATGCCATTAACAGATTCTCCAATAGAATCTGAATATTTGTAATATGTATCTCTACCCCGAATATCGTATTCTGTGCCATCATATTCAACAGTAATTTTGTAAACTGCTGCATGTGTTTGTGGCAGCATTGTTTTGGTTGCAGGGCTATAATACATCGTTGTATAAGAAGCTTTATGATATGCATTCGTTACTTTTACCTGTACAGTTGACGTTTCTGTACTAACACATTTTGCGCAGCATGCCAACATAACTGCAAACATAAACATTAATGTTAAACCGCATAAATATATCTTGATGATCTTTTTATTCATCCTGCTTCTCTTTCCCCCTTCCGGTAATCACCTTGTCTGTGACATCCTCTTCATAAAAAACATGAAGCTGACCATCTTTATCGTACTTATATCTATACAGCTTTCCATCAGATATAAATGTTTTATCATCGAAAAAAGCACAATCTCCGTACTCTCTTCGTATAAGTTCTTCTGCAGTAATATGTGTTTCACTCGGTTCTTCCATAATATCTCTCATAAAAGCAAGATATAAAGTGCCTGCAAAAAAAATAGCTACTGGTGTTAATATCCTTACAACATCCTGCATTGTTAGAACACCCCCTTTTATCATTTTGATAAGTTTCAATATCTCCTCTATTTTTCTGCAACATCATTTATATAAAAAATATGCACCCGACCATCTGCATCATACTTGTACATATACATTTTTCCTTCAGATACAAACAAATCATCACCATATAACGTACATTCATCATATCCAGCTTTAGTAATATCTTCCAAACGTTCAGTAGCTCTAGCGTTCCTATTGGCAATCTCAATACTATACATTTCTTTAACTATAAGGACTCCAAATATAATGCCAATCATGATTATAATTATCAAAAATTTAATTTCTTTATCCACTTTATGAGCTTTATTCATCCTATTGGTTATCTCCCTTCATTAAATCTTCCAGACTTATTTGCTGAAAGCTATTCTGCATCTTTTTCTTTTTGCTACCCTTTTTTTTACTTCGATATTTGTACATGAGGTTTGATATGCTTTCGCCGCTTTCATAATATGCAATAATAAGCTGCAAGCCTTCCATCCTTTTTTTGTCAAAATAACTGTGTGTCAATCCGCTTTCATGCTCTACCGTTTGGTATAATTCTCCAACAACATATAAGCGCCGGATAATATCATAATAAGGTTCCTCCAGTACATGGAAGCAAGCCCACACCCGGTTTATTGATTGCTCTTCCTGTGAAAGTGCCCACATCATTTCCCGAATCTCGGCATTTCTCCGGTAAAGTTCGTTTTGATAATTGATTAGCACATTCCCAAGGTCTTTGTGTTCTCCCCTTGCTCCTGGCATTCCGCTTATGTTTTGAGCCGGCAGTGCCACTGTCTCCAGCACTGAATCAGTATCATTTGCATCCTCATAGAGGGATATCATTTTTTGATGTATATTTTTTAATTTAGAATTCCGGAATCGAAGGATGTTTTTTACTCTGTCCTCTGTCATCTTTGTCATTTTCATTTCCATAAAACCGCTACTCCTTTTGAGCCTTATGTATCCCGACCGCAGTATACCGCAGCCGGGATGGGGGTCATATGTTGTACCGGATTCCGGTACAAAAAGATTCTTTTCCTTTGCGGATACGCCATGCATCCGGGATACTGCTTCCCGGATGCATACGAAGGATCCTGGTTACTTCTGTATTGCTTTCAAAAACTCTAACAGTTCTGTAGTACTGTCAGAATGTCTGCAATACCGTTCATGATATGGATATCTGGGTACTCCATAGCTGTTCTTTTCCCTTTTCTTTGGTCCACCAACCAAGTGAAAAAAAGCATTACCATATTTTGAATAATCTGATTTATACTCTTCTACAATTAATACTGTTCCGTCCGGGAATTCATATTTATAATAAGTTACTCCAATTCTATTATCTGTGTACCAGACACCCCAGTCTTTATAGTTTTCAAGCCAAGTTCTGCGTTCCTCTGTATTATGGAATTTGGGAAGCTCTGGCTGCATCAGTTTTACCGTTTTTTCTTTAATATTGGCAGTTTCTGTATTTGCCGAAAAAGCTGTAAGTGCTTTTACAATCATCCTTTGTCTTTCCAATGTTTTTATAGTCGATTGAATTGTTGGAGCAAATGCTACAGCCTTTTCCATTTTTTCCAATTTTTCAATTTGTTCGTTAAGAAAATACTTCGGTGTGTATTCCTCCTTGTCTTCTACCGTTATATCTTCTTCTACATTCATATCAACATCCGTTACGCAAAGCTGTCCTGGAATGATATTTTCTGTTTCATTGCGTCTACCGGAATCCGGTACGTTAATACACTTTGCATCTGTTATCTTTTCTTTTACCCTTACAGTTTCTTCTTTTTCATGTACTGGGTAGTATTCATTAATCTTATTAATAAATTTAGTCCAACTAATTTCCTTACTTTTTCCTAATTTAATTCCTTTTGGTGAGCAATCAAAATCAATTACTCCACCCGTTCCACACGAATGTCTTTTTCCATATGAACGGATAAGATATTCTTTTAATTCGGCTCTGTTTTTATCATGATTCTGAATATAGTGTTCGTAAAAAAGCCGTATATCTTCCTCTGATGGTTCTAAGCATTCTTCCTTATATGCTTTTATATCTTTCAGTGCTGTTACTCCTGCACTTAATAATGCATCCTGTTCTTTTTCCGGAAGTGCCGCCATTTCAACTGCAGCACTTTTCTTTATTGTTCCATCCTCAAATGCAGTCCTTGCATTTTCTCCAAGGTTTTTGGAAATGGTAAGATATTCGCCTACAGTGGTTTTATTCATTTTCATCTGTTCAGCAAGTTTTTCCACCATTCTTCCTGTTTGTATTTGTGGAAATTCCTCTGGATATGTCTCGATCAGATATTTCATACGTTCCAATTCATGCATTTTTTCATACTCTGTTTTTATATGGTGGCTGTTAGATGAATACAATTGGAATTCTGCCTTTACATCACTTATATTTTCGACAAAGCATGGTACAAATGCATATTGTTTCTTGCCTTCTTCTTCAACCAGATATTTACATGCTCTTCGTCTTTTATGTCCTGCAATGATTTCATATTGGTCGTTTTTTATTTTGCGAACCAATATTTGCTGCAAGACACCATTATCTGCATCAATCAATCCGGCAAGTGCAATTATCTCGTCCTTATCTCTTTCATTACAATACTGTGCTGCATTGTCTTTCAGCTTTGTATAATGAATCCACTTTGTTACTCTCTGTGGCGGTGTCTCTGCTTTTTTTACGCCTGTGTTGGCGAACATAGCTCCAAGAGTTGCCATTACGCCTCACTCCTTTCAATCGCAATGTTTTTGATTTCATCAGTAAGATTTATGTAATCTACACAAACAGGGCATCCACTTCTATGCTTCTGTATCGGTTTGTATAACTGTAGAGCTGTATTTACAGTTTCAGAGCTTCTGATACATGATTCCATTATTGGATAATCATGTTTTGAATAAAGGTCTTCAAAAATGACCCTCTGAACTTTACGATTTGGAATCACTTTATTAGTAAATACCTTCCATACTGGGCGCACCCTTTCCGGTATGGAATCAAGGTAAGTGTCCACTAATGTCAGATTATCCCTGCAGAAGTTGTCCAGACAGACCGGCGTAAGAAGTATATCTGCAGCATATATGGAAGCTTCTGTCAATCCACCAAAGGATGGACGGGTATCTATTATCATATAGTCGTATTCATCACGCTTTTTTTCTTGGATATTGAGAAATGCTTTGTATAATGCTGCTTCCTCTTCTTCTCCCGCTTCTAATACTTCTGGGCACCCTTTAATGATATCCACGTTCTTCATTCGACTTCTACAGATACAACTTCTGAAGTTCTCCGGCTTTTCCAGTAAATCTGCAATTGTATGACTCTTTGAATTATCCCGCTGGAAAAAAGGAGTAAGATTGCATTGTGGATCTGCGTCCACCACTAATACATGCTTTCCTTCGTAAGCAAGTGACCAGGCAATGTTTACAGCTGATGTAGTTTTGCCAACACCACCTTTTAAGTTACTGATTGTTATTGTTACCATATGACCCTCCTTGCGTACCGGATTTCGGTACGGCTTTTTTATTACTAAGCACAATTGCTTAATGCTCCCGGCTGGATTCGAACCAGCGACATCATAGGCACCGACTGACAATGGAGCTTCCATTCTATTTCACAGTGCCCGTCCCTCTACCTGCTGGGGTACGGGAGCTTCTATTTTGTCCTACATTTTCAATTCGAAGCCTATTCGATTCCAGCTGAGTACTTCTCCTGTTTCTTCATCAATACTATCTGGTTCATATTTAGGTTTTAAACAGAAGCTTGTACTACCTTTTTCTTTTTCATATCCATCTTCATTGCATTTCCAGCATCGGCAATACTCTTCTCCATTCCAGCCGCTTAATGATACACGCCCTAATTCTTCGAGTTCGATGATTTCAACATCCGAATGTCCCTTCATATTTCCTAATTCTTTTATAATCTGCAGCATCTAAGTTCTCCTTTTCATTTGTCCTACTTTTTATAACTAAGAAATAAATAATTGTTTTAAGTTGTATTGATATTTTTTAACATCAGCACTTTGCAAGCAGACGTTTCTGAGCCTCGTCAGCATTGTAGTTTCTTCTATTTTCTAATTTTCCATTTCTTTGAAGTTCTTTGTAAATACACTGCCTGGTTACACCAACTTCCTCCGCTATTTTTACAAGTGGTGTATCCTGTTTAAGCATATTTTCAAGTATTAAACGGTCTTCATAAGTTAAGCGGCGCAGTTTTCTTGCCATAGTTTTTCCTCCTAAACCAACAAAAGCAGCATGTAGAAAATCATCTACATGCTGCTCTTGGCATAAAAAAAATTGAAGCCAACATGAGATTAATTTCTCTTGTTAACTTCAATTTTACAACTTACCTTATTTTTACATTATCTAGTGTTTTTTTCCAATTGGCTACACAATATAAAAGGGATTTACAGCTTTTTCCCACTATAAATCCCTTTATTCGATGCACCATCCGTGTGCTCTTCTTTATATTCTGTTTGTTTATATTTCTATGGTTAATCTGCCTTTCGTATTCTGGCAAGTTCATCAAACACCACATCATTTACAACTTTGATATAAGTTCCCTTCATTCCGGAAGAACGGGATTCGATGACTCCTGCACTTTCGAACTTACGCAATGCATTTACAATAACGGAACGTGTAATTCCTACACGATCTGCAATTTTGCTGGCTACAAGAATACCTTCTGTTCCGTTTAACTCATCAAAAATATGAGTAATTGCCTCTAACTCTGAAAAAGAAAGTGTGCTGATTGCTGAACGCACAATCTGTACTTTTCTGGTCTCTTCCGCATTTTCCTCATTCACAGAACGCATCATTTCCAGTCCGACAACCGTTGTTCCATATTCACTGAGAATAATATCATCAATGTCATACTGGTTATCATAACGATATACAAACAATGTTCCTAACCGCTCACCAGCAATATCAATCGGTGTAATAATTGCAGAATATTTCTTAATATCTGATTCAAATCCTAATGTTTCCAGATTGACGTTTTCCTTTGTGGAAAGAATTCCAAGCAGTCTTTCATTCAGCATAGAATCAATAAACCCGCCTACTTCATCAACAATCAGTTCATGAATCTCATCAATTCCACGGCACTGGCTGCTTCCGAGTACCTTTCCTTTTTTACTGATAACAAGGATATTGGAATCCAATATCTCTGTCAAAACCTCACAGATATCATTGAACACAACCTTTGACGAATTATTATTGTGCAAAAGCTTATTTATTTTTCTTGTTTTATCCAACAGCTGAACGCTCATACTTATATCCTCCACGCTATATTCAGAATAACTAGACTGTTTAATATTTTATCATGTTTATTCTGATAATTCAAGGATTTGAATTGTACTTTTAATTCTTTTCATCCTTTTTTGGTTTTTCCTCTGAAAAGCCACACTGCTCATTGGAACAGGCAAGCTTATTGCCCTTTTCTACCATATAACTTCCGCACTTCGGACATTTCTCAGATGACGGCTTTGCCCATGACATGAAATCACATTCCGGATTATTCTCACATCCGTAATATCTTCTGCCCTTCTTGGTTTTACGTAGTACAATATCTTTGCCGCATTTCGGGCAGGCAACACCAATCTTCTCAAAATACGGTTTGGTATTACGGCACTCCGGGAATCCAGGACACGCCAAGAATTTACCATGCGGGCCGTATTTAATTACCATATTTCTGCCGCACTCTTCACAGATTACATCGGTTACTTCATCTGCTATCTGCACTTTTTCCAGATCTTTTTCTGCCTTCTTTACTGCCTCATCCAAATCCGGATAGAAATTGCTTACTACTGTCTTCCAGTTTACGGTTCCCTCTTCCACGCTATCCAGCAGCGACTCCATATTAGCGGTAAAATGTTCGTCCACGATACTGGAAAATGCTTCTGTCATAATGGAATTTACTGCTTCACCAAGCTCGGTAACATAAAGGTTTTTATTTTCCTTAATCACATATCTTCTGGCAAGAATGGTGGTTATGGTCGGAGAATAGGTACTTGGTCTTCCAATTCCACGTTCCTCCAATGCCTTTACCAAAGATGCCTCGGTATAATGAGCAGGCGGCTGTGTAAAATGCTGTTTTTCATCCCATGCATCAAAACTTAATTCTGTATCTTTATCAATGGACTTAAGCATCACATTCTGTGTGCTCTTTTCCTCATCTTCATTGGTGTATACAGACATAAATCCTTCAAATACAAGCTTGGATGCTGCTACGGTAAAAAAGTATTTTCCAGCACCGATTTTTACGGATGTTGTCTCATATTTTGCATCACTCATCCGGCTTGCAGTAAAACGGTTCCAGATTAACTGATACAGGCGGAACTGGTCTCTGGATAAAGATTCCTTTACCATTACCGGTGTTCTTGTAATATCAGACGGACGAATCGCTTCATGGGCATCCTGAATCTTGTTACTGCTCTTCTTTTCCTCTACATGGGAAGAAACATAATTTTCGCCATACTGCTCTGCAATAAAGCTGCGTGCCATAGCATCTGCTTCTTCTGAAATACGGACAGAATCTGTTCTCAGGTAAGTAATCAGACCAACCGTTCCGATTCCCTTTACATCCACACCTTCGTATAACTGCTGTGCTAAGCGCATGGTTTTCTGTGTGGAGAAATTCAATACCTTGGATGCTTCCTGCTGTAAGGTACTGGTGATAAACGGCTGTGGAGCCTTTTTATTACGTTCCCCTTTTTTCACATCTGTTACGGCAAATTTTTCTTTTTCAAGCTCTGCCATAATAGCATCTGCCTGTTCTCTTGAGGTGATATTCATTTTTTCTTTTGCTGTTCCGTAAAACTTTGCAGTTAACGGTTTCTTCTCACCTTTTACTTTCAGGCTGGCATCTAAGGTCCAGTATTCTTCCGGTATAAATGCATTGATTTCACTTTCACGGTCGCAGATCAAACGCAATGCCACAGACTGTACACGTCCTGCACTTAAGCCTCTTTTTACCTTTGCCCATAATAACGGGCTGATCCGGTAACCCACCATACGGTCTAACATACGGCGCGCCTGCTGGGCATTCACTAAATCCATATCGATGTCTCTCGGTTTTTTTAAAGAAGTTTTTACTGCATTCTTGGTAATCTCATTGAAACTAATCCGGTAAACCTTTTTATCAGAATTTGCCAGATTCAGTGCCTGATATAAATGCCAGGAAATTGCCTCTCCCTCACGGTCCGGGTCAGTTGCAAGATAAATGACATCTGCTTTTTTTACTTCTTTTCTTAATTTTGCAAGTACATCACCTTTTCCCCGGATGGTAATATACTTTGGTTCAAATCCGTGTTCTGCATCAAAGCCTAATGTACTCTTCGGTAAATCTCTCACATGTCCATTGGATGCATCCACTTCATAATTCTTCCCCAGAAACTTTTTAATTGTTTTAACTTTTGCCGGTGACTCAACAATAACAAGATATTTAGCCATAACCCTGCTCCTTTATTTTGTTCTCTCTATACGGTTATTCATGCATTTTTATATAATAATTCTTATATACTTCTTTGATAAAACCTGCATTTTCCAGCGTCAGCAGTATCTCACACATCCGGTCTACCGGTAGCTTTGTTTCTTCCAAAATCTGCTGGGCACTTTTCGGTTGCAAATCGAGAACACTATACACCACCCCTTCATCTTTTTCAAGTACCTTTTTTGAAAAAGCATTGGAAACTACTATATTGGCAAGATCAATTTCAAGATCCTTAAACCATTCCTCCGGAGACACTATGATGCCAGCCCCCTGCCGTATCAGGCGGTTACAGCCTCCACTTAACACATCTCCAACACGCCCCGGAAGTGCATAAATATCTTTTCCCTGCTCTAAGGCAAAGTCTGCCGTAATCAATGAACCGCTCCGCTCCTTTGCTTCTATTACAACTACCACATCTGAAAGCCCGCTGATTAACCGGTTCCGTTGCGGGAACAACTTTCCCAAAGGTTTTGTCTGCGGCATATATTCAGATAGAATTCCGCCTTTTTGTGTCATGGTCTGATAAAGACTCTGATTCTGTCTGGGATAACAGTAATCTGCCCCGCATCCCATAACAGCATAAGTTTCTCCCTCTGCCGCCATGGCACCACTGTGGGCTGCTCCATCAATTCCTGCTGCCAGTCCACTGATTATAATGCAGCCTGCTTTTACTGCCAGTTCCGCCAGATGTTTTGCATAGTAACGACCGTATTCACTGCATCTTCTTGCTCCCACAATAGCAATACTTTTCTTATCTTCCGGTGGCAGACTGCCCTTATAAAAAATTCCATAAGGTGGCTTATTGATATATAAAAGACGTTTCGGATAGTTTTCATCCTCTCTTGTTACAAGATACAGTCCGCTTCTTTTTAAATTCTCCCATGCTTCTTCTAAGTTCCATGCTTTTTTATAGGTAAGAACAGACTTCACATCTGCTTCGGTAATGCCCGGAATCTGCATTAATTCCTTTTCTGACATGTCATATAAGACTCTTGCACTTCCGGCAAAGCGAAACAGTTTTTCCACTTTTCCGGTTCCAATGTTTTCTGCCATCTGTGCCATACACGCCAGCCAGTATTTATATTTCATTCCATTTATCCCTCCCAGAATTTCTTATCTACATTCCGATAACAGACCGCCTCACTTAAATGTCTGGTTAGGATTTCATCTGAACCGTCCATATCTGCAATGGTTCTCGCCACCCGCAAAATCCTATGATAAGATCTGGCTGTCAATTCCAGCTTCTGATAAATGCTTTCCATATACTGTTTTTGTTTTGTCGATAATCTGCAATATTTTGTCAGTAATGCCGCCGGAATTCTACTGTTATAACGAATATTAGTTCCAGCAAACCTTTGCTGCTGCCGCTCCATAGCTGCAACCACCCTTTTTCTGATTTCTGCCGAAGTCTCCTGATGCGGATTTTCTTTAATTAAATCCTGATATTCCACACGCTTTGTCTCTACACAGATATCAATTCTGTCCAATAAAGGCTGACTGATTTTCTTTAAATACTGTTCCACCATTCCTTTCGTGCAATGACAGCGGTTCAAATCCGGATAATATCCACACCGGCAGGGATTCATGGCAGCCACCAGCATAAAATCCGACGGAAATTCATAATTTCCGGCAAGCCTTGCAAGCTTTACACAGTGTTCTTCCATAGGCTGTCTTAAAATTTCCAAGGTTTCCCGCCGGAACTCCGCCAGCTCATCTAAAAAGAGCACACCATGGTGGGCGAGGCTGATTTCTCCCGGTCCCGGAACCATTCCACCACCTGCCAGTCCCTGTGGTGTTATGGTATGATGTGGATTACGGAAAGGACGTTCTGCCATCCATGCTTCACTTTCCGTCAGAAGTCCCCTTACACTGTATATTTTTGTTACCTCCAGGGCCTCCTCTTCTGTCATCTTCGGTAAAATACCCGGAATTCTCCTTGCAATCATTGTCTTTCCTGCGCCCGGTGGTCCAATCATCAGTAGATTATGTCTGCCGCTTACCGCAATCTCACAGGCTCTTTTCACAAACTGTTGTCCATTAATTTCTGAAAAATCCGGTACTTCTTTTCTCTTAGCCTTTTTCTCATGCCCGATTTCTTCTTTCTCAGGCTCCCAGAATTTTATTTCATCATTAAATCCTTTTATCACTTCTTCCAGTGAGTTTACACCAAACAGACGGATTCCTTTTACCAATGCAGCTTCTTTGGCATTTTCCACCGGCACCATACAGGCGTCCATCCGCTCCTGTGCAGCCTTTGTCACGATGGGCAATACTCCATGAATCGGTTTTATTCTTCCATCCAGTCCTACTTCTCCTACAATCAGAAGCTGTTCCAGCCTGTCTTTCGGAATAATCCCCATTGCAGCAAGCACTGCCACTGCTACCGGCAAATCAAAGGACGAACCGGATTTTCTTACATATGCCGGCGAGAGATTAATCGTAATCCGTTTTGGTGGGAGACGGTATCCACAATTTTTAAGGGCTGTCCGCACCCGCTCTCTTGCCTCCCGCACTTCTGCCGATAAAAATCCTACCATTTCAAACACTGGCATACCATCCGTCACATCTGCTTCCACGCGGATAGGAATGCTCTCAATGCCACGCACGATTGCCGTTGATACAATACTGTACATTAAATTTCACCTTTCTGTTTTGCAATTATTCTGTTTTTTGTAATTATTTCATTTTCTCTGTTCATTTTGTTTGTCCGGGATTTTTCTGCAGAAGAACTCTGCAATTTACATGAGCAGCCCCAAGATGGGTTATTCATCATTTATTTCGATAAAAAAGATGGACTCATCATATCATGAAATCCATCCTTTTCAAATACCAATTTAACACATTATAAAAATTTAATAATTGTAACCTTTTTCAAAATAAGCTTTCAGCTTCTCCAATGCCCTTTTTTCAATTCGTGAAACATAGGATCTCGAGATATTTAAATTTTTTGCAATCTCCTTTTGTGTCACCGGACAGTCCGTTTTTAAACCATAGCGCAGGTTTATGATAATCTGTTCCCGCCTGTTTAGAACCTGGGGCAGTATTTCATATAATGTCTTCACATTTCTGTCATACTCCATCTGCTCCACCACATCCGGTTCGTTATGCTCTACAATATCCAGTAAATGTATCTGGTTTCCCTCTTTATCTGTTCCGATTGGCTCATAAAGGGACACTTCCCTGGCAATTTTACGCTTACTGCGCAGATACATCAGAAGTTCATTTTCGATGCATCTCGCTGCATAAGTTGCCAGCTTATTTCCTTTTTCTACCCGGAAGGTATCGATTGCTTTAATCAATCCAATGGTTCCAATCGATATCAGATCTTCCATATCCTCTTCCACATTCTGATATTTTTTTACCACATGTGCTACCAGACGCATATTATGTTCTATCAGAATATGTTTTGCTTCAAGGCTGCCTTCCCCAAGCTGCTTTAAATATTGCTTCTCTTCCTGTATAGTCAATGGAGATAAAAATGTTTTCAATACAGCACCCTTAAAAAGCGATTTATTATATTCTATGCGTCTGCCAGGTTCTTCGTGCCTTTCCTCCTTTTTTTATCTCTATCCTTTTCTTCTGTGTCTTTTTCCTTTATAATTATCCTTATGAAGCGAATATTAGACTATACCATAACAAATGAATATAAAAACTATACGATAAGAGAATTTCTTACGGAAAAAGGATACCCGAAAGGGCTCCGGGCACATCTTTTCCGCACCAAAGATGTTCTTTTCCGAAACGGTGATACCGGGCACAGCAGTGACCGGCTGAAGGTTTCTGATAAATTAAAGATTATTTTAGAAGAATCTATGCCGGAAAGCTATCCCGCACCGGAAAACATTCCCCTTTCCATCCTCTATGAAGACGAAGATATTCTCGTTATCAATAAACCGGCACATATGCCTGTCCACCCATCCATGACACATTACGAGCATACCCTCTCCAATGCTGTCTTTTATTATCTGGGCAGCAAAAACGAAGCCGGTCCTTTCCGCTGCATCAACCGGCTGGATAAGGATACTACCGGCATCACAATCCTTGCAAAAAACAGTCTCAGTGGCGGTATCTTAGGCAGACAGATGAATGAACGGAAAATCCACCGCACCTATCTTGCCATTGTCCGTGGTATTACCCCGGAATCCGGTACCATTACTGCGCCAATCGGCAGAAAGGAAGGTTCTGTATTAGAGCGTCAGGTAGATTTTGGGCAAGGCGAATACGCCTGCACCCATTACTTCAGACTAGCTGTGAAAGAAATTTTTCCAAAAAATACTTTTTCAAGGGAGCCTCTTTCACCGGATGCACTCTCCCTTATTGCTTTGCGGCTTGACACCGGCAGAACCCACCAGATTCGTGTCCATATGAGCTACCTCGGCTACCCTTTAATTGGAGATTTCCTTTATAACCCGGATTTTTCCCTGACAAAAAGGCAGGCTCTTCATGCCTGCCAGTTAAAATTCGAACATCCAATCACAAAGGAACAGCTCTGCTTTACGGCTCCACTTCCTGCCGACATGCAAATGCTGTTCCCTGAATTTCATGTTCCCAATCTGGACAATCTATTTTCGGATTAACGGATTCTTTCGGTAAGTCCGACTTTCTTCTGCACCTTACGCAAAGTCTTATTAGAATAATAAGCTGCTTTTTCGTCATTCATTTTAATCATGCTGTCAAGATAGGTCTTGTCTGCCATCAGTTCCCCATAACGTTTCTGCAATGGCTCTAACTCTGCAGCAACTGCTTCTCCTACTGCCAGTTTGAAATCACCGTAGCCTTTTCCGTCAAATTCTTTTTCGGTTTCTTCTCTTGTCTTACCGGTTACACAACCATAAATATCAATCAGATTACTAATGCCCGGTTTATCTTCACGATATACAATTTCACTGCCGGAGTCGGTTACTGCACGTTTAAATTTGCGGATAACGGTATCTTTATCATCTAAAAGGCGGATAGTTGCATTCGGATTCTCATCGGACTTTGACATCTTTTTCTCCGGCTCCTGCAGACTCATAATCTTTGCACCTGCTTTTCCGATATATGCCTCCGGAATTGTAAATACATCTCCGTAAATAGCATTAAAACGCTGTGCAATGTCTCTGGTAATCTCAAGATGCTGCTTCTGGTCTACTCCAACCGGAACCACATCTGCCTGATACAATAAAATATCAGCCGCCATTAATACCGGATAGGTATAAAGACCTGCATTGATATTATCTGCATGCTTTGCAGCCTTGTCCTTAAACTGTGTCATACGGTTTAACTCTCCCATATAAGTAAAGCAGCCTAATATCCAGCTTAATTCTGCATGTCCGGATACATGGGACTGATAATAAATACAGTTTTTCTCCGGGTCTAATCCTGCCGCTACATATAATGCATAAAGAGAACGGGCATTTTTACGGAACTCTGCCGGCACCTGTCTTAAGGTAAGGGAATGTAAATCCATAACACCATAGATACATTCATATTCATCTGTAAGATTTACCCAGTTTTTCAATGCTCCCAAATAATTTCCAAGGGTAAGGGTTCCTGTTGCCTGCATTCCACTATATAAAATCTTCTTTCCGTCTAACATTTATTTATCCTTCTTTCTTTTATTTTTCAATACTTCATATCGAATATATGCATAAGTCTCTTCTTCGCCGCATTCTGCCAGCATATGAAGAAGGCACTCTAAAAGTTCTCTTGATTCCTCATGAATAATATGATACTGCTTTCCATGTTCGTAATAAGCCAGAGGACTTTCGTCGGTATATTTTTCTCTCTGGTAATTCCTGCTTGCTGCCACCCGGTCAATAAACATCTCAACAACATATTTTGTTGGCATCTTCATTCCAGTAATTCCGGTGCATTTATCCGGTCCGTAATCAATCCAGTATTCCATATGATGCTTGTTTCTGCCCTTATGGTGCAGCCAGGCTGCGGAATACCCCTTATCCTCACGTTCGGCATTGTTGGGACTCATATTTCCCTGAAAATACTTACAGCCCACTAAAAATTCCGTTGGTGAATATTTCGACAAATCATGCAATAAACCCTGGCGGTAAAGTCCTACTTTAAAACAGCCTTTCATGACCAACATCTTGTGATGATTAATTGTGCAAAAATGTTTCCATGCTTTCATCTTACTTTATTTCCCTATTAATATCTGAATGGACATCCCGGCAATTTCTACCTGGACTGCATCCATTATCATTTCTTTCTCCAGAAAACTATTTTCATTTCCTGTATCCATTACTTTATACCATTTTTTGCTTTTTGGCAATTTTGGAAGTGCAAGGAACTGTTTTCCGGTGTGAAAATTATATGCCACATAAATCATTTCCTCACAATCCGCATACAGTCCGCAATAAAGCATCCCAACCGACTGGCGGTTCGGGCTAAATCCCACAGTCCATGCACTATCGCAGTGAAAAGAAAGATCCGGATATCCCAGTCCCTTATAATCATTCATCCGCATCGGCTCTTCCATCCTAAGAACCGGGTGTGCCTTACGAAAGGCTGTCATTTCCTTTACAAACTGTTGTAAGGATGCATATTTCTTATCATTTTTCCAGTTTACCCAGCCAACCGCATTATCCTGGCAATATGCATTATTATTTCCCCTCTGGGAATTACCAATCTCATCACCGGCAGCAAGCAGTGGAATACCCTGTGCTAAAAATACTGCCGTAATCGCATTTCGAAGCTGTTTTTTACGCAGGCTTTCTATATATTTTTTGCGGGTTGGTCCTTCAATGCCATAGTTGTCACTGTAATTCCAGTCATTTCCATCCGCATTGTTTTCCCCATTTGCTTCATTATGTTTCTCACTGTACATAAATACATCTGCCAGTGTAAAACCATCATTAGATGCTGCATAATTCACAAATCCGGCATATTTCTTCTGCTTACGCATCTGGTTTACAAAATCGGTAAGACAGATTTCCTTATGATTTAACATTTTCCGCAACGGATAATAAAATTCATCCCGGTAAACAAATAAATGCGGATATGCATAATCCTGTTCCAGCAAATCCTCCGGAATCGTATCTGCAAACAGCTTACTGCGGCACAAAATCAAATCCTGTGCCATAGCACGAACCGGAAGATTTGCTCCCATCAGACGGAATCCATCCACATGATATTCCATCACCCAAAAGCGCAGGGCTTCTAACATCAGATTCTGATTGATGGTATCAGGAAAATAAATTTCCATAATACATTCCATGTCATTTTTATGCAATGCCTTAATTAATGATTTCAAGGCATGCTCCGGCTGTCTGCTTTTGGTAAATGCAGCCTTCGGCGCAAAATAATTGCCTTCGGTATAGCCCCAGCAATTTATCTTCTCAACTTCCGGCAGCTTCTTTGTATCCGTCTTCTGTTCTTCCTTCCAGGTCACATAATCCGGTAGTTCACAGGTTTCCGGTATCATCAGCTCTTCAAATTCATAAAAAGGCATAAATTCAACGGTTGTAACGCCCATATCACGAAGATATCCTATCCGGTTCTCTACTGCTTCAAAAGTTCCTTTTCTTGCTCCGCCATTACTACCCTCCATGGTAAAATTTCTCACATGAAGTTTGTACATGACCATATCCTTTTTGGCAATTTCCGGTGCCACATCCTCTTCCCAGTCAAAAACATCTGTGGAGAAACCGCTTTTCACCTGATAATCCATACCAAAGCGTTCCTTTTCTCCCCACTTTTCCCTGCCTACAATTCTTCTGGCATATGGATCTGTCATAACCTTACCGTCTATTTCAAAATTATAATCAAAAGAAGCCGGTTCAATGCCCATTACCATAATTGAGCGCAGTGCACCCACATAGTAAGTATCCGGAACCGGTATTTTTCCAATTTTCCCTGTTTTCTTTTCATACAGTACAATACTGCATTTCTGCTCTTTTCTCCCCTCAAAGGTAAATACAACCCCATCACTATGCACAACTGCTCCCATGGTTCTGTAATCGCCTTCCCGAACATTGTATTTCATTTCATCATCCTGCACTTTCCTATATTCAAGTCTCTTGAAAAGATTATAACACGATTCATTGACAATTGATATGTAAATTTTTATAATTATAGTGTAGTGTATTGTTAATTAGTGATATAAGAGGTATATTCATGCATACAGTTGCAACAAAGAATTTACACCCTGGCATGGTGACTGCCGCTCCTGTCATGAGCAGGCATGGGCAGATGATTGTAGAAGCACACAAAATGCTGACAACTCAGATGATTGCACACCTTGAGTTTTACGGAATTGAGAGTGCCAGAATAATAGACGGTGCTCTGCCTGTTGATGCCATTCAGTCAATGGCTGAAGAAAAGGAAGCAGTTGACCGGTATTCTGAACGGGTAAGAAACAGTAAAGAATTCAAAGTTTTTAAAGCAAATTATGAAAAAAAAGTACCTTTTTTAGAAAAATCCATCAATGATTTTGTCACAAAAAACATTCCTTTAGATCAGGAGGCTCTTTTATCCTGCGCTTTAGATCTTTTTGCCAGACATTCCACTACAATTTCCATGTTCGATATGTTGCACAATATGCGCAAAATTACCGATTCCACTTATGCCCACAGTCTGAATGTTTCTTTAATCAGCCGAATGATTGGTATGTGGCAGGATTATAATGCAGATGATTTAGAAACTCTGACTCTGGGTGGTCTCTTACACGATATAGGAAAAAGTAAAATTCCACCTGAAATCATTAACAAGCCAGGGCGCCTGACCCCGGAAGAATATGAACTGGTGAAAAAACATTCCGAATATGGTTATGAACTGCTGAAAAATCAGAATGTATCTGTCCGTATCAAAAAAATTGCTCTCACCCATCACGAACGCTGTGATGGAAGCGGCTATCCAATCGGACTTATCGGAGATGATATTGATGATTTTGCCAATATCGTTGCTATTGCAGATGTCTACGATGCCATGACTGCTGACCGCTGTTATCGCCGCGGCGTCTGCCCGTTTGAGGTCATTGCCACTTTTGAGCGGGAGGGTCTGGGTAAATACAAACCCCAGTTTATTACCAGCTTCTTGGAGCATATTGCCAATACATATATTAACAATGATGTCATGCTAAGTAATGGCATGACCGGTAAAATTGTGCTGATTAACAAGCATCGCCTGACCCGTCCGGTGGTTCGGTTAGAAGACGGTAAATTTATCAATCTGGAAAAACGTCCGGAACTCTACGTTCAGACAATTATATAAAGAAAGAGGTATTTTATGGAAAACAAACAGTTAAAAGATGAAGACGATATCATGGTGACATTGAATTTAGACAATGGGCAGGATGTGGAATGCAAAATTCTTACTATCTTTGAAGCAGGAAAACAGGATTATATTGCGCTGATGCCCTTAGATGAAAAGGGAAATGAAAATGCAGATGGTGAAGTATATATCTATCGTTACTCCGAGGATGAGGATGGAAATCCTTCTTTAGATAATATTGACAGTGACGAAGAATACGAAGTTGTCTCCGACCGTTTTGATGAATTATTAGATGAAGCAGAATTTGACGCAATGGACAACTAATCATCCATTACGTTTCCTGCAATTCTTTTAAGAACCGGGATGGTTCTGCACTGTGATTATTCAACAGCTCTACCGAGAAGAGGTAGAGCTGTTTTTTTGCTCTGGTCATCCCCACATAGAACATTCTGCGTTCCTCTTCCAGATCCGCATCTAAAACAGCTTTCTTATAGGGCATGATTTTCTCATTTACATCAATCAAAAATACCACATCATACTCTAATCCCTTCGAGCTATGTAGGGTTGATAAGACAACGCCCTCTCCCTTCGTCCGCTGCTTCTCCATGGCACGCTGTAATTCTTTTAAATATTTCTCTTTCTGTTCCTGCCAGTCATCAAAGCTATCGAACTCTTTGGTCATATCGGTAAGCTGTTCTAGAATATCCAAAAGTTCTTCCTCATTCATACCTCTCTGATCTGCATATTCTTTGATATAGTCATCGTAGCCGATTCCCTTGCGGATATAATTCACCGCTGCAAAAGGCTTCATTCCGGCTAACATTTTGCAGTCATGATAAAGCCGGTCGATTCTTCGTGCAATCCAGGACTGCTCCATTTTATCATAATAATCTGCCCAGACATCAAATGCTACGGTATCCTCTTCCAGACTGTCCCGCCCAATATAACGGTTCGGCCGGTTCATAATCTGTAAGAAGTCTGCCCTTCTTCTGCTTCCATGGGCAATCCGAAGATAACTTTCCATATCTTTTGCAATCCAATGCTCATAAATATTAGGAATATTATCCCTTGTACGGAAAGGAATATTATATTCCATCAACTGCTGCATCAGAAGTCTTGGCTGTGTATTAGTGCGAAACAGCACCGCTGCGTCCGACCAGTCACCACCAGCTGCGGTATATTCCTTAAGTGCATGAATCAATCCTAAATTTTCTTCCCGCTGCGTCCGGTAAGTCTTACATACTACCGCTTCCTTTGCCGGATGAAATGCCTTAATATCCTTTGCAAACCGCCCTGTATTGTGGGCAATCAGTCTTCCTGCCGCTGCCACAATATTTCCATCGGAACGATAATTATAATTTAATACAATCCGCTTTGCATCAGCATAATCCTTCTCAAAGTTCAGCATAATCTCCGGTCTTGCCTGGCGGAACCTGTAAATAGACTGGTCATCATCCCCTACCACAAAGAGATTATTTTCCGGTGCTGCAAGCATCCTTATAATCTCATATTGTAATCCATTGATATCCTGAAACTCATCAATTAAAATATATCGGAACTTCTTCTGCCAGAGTGCTAAGATATCCTTCCGCTGGCTGAAAAGTTCATAGGTATAAACTAACATATCATCAAAATCAATCAGCCGGTTCTTCTGCAGCATCTTCTGATAATTCATAAATACATCGCGGAATGTATGCTCTGGAAAATTAGAAGAATAATAATGTTCAATGGGAATGTTCGAATTCTTTACACCGCTGATTTCAGATAACAGAGTCTGGATGCATTCATTTTCATCTTCATAGTCAATCGGAAAATGACGTAAAAGATTCCGGATAAATACCACCTTCTGCTCATCTCTTATAATATTTTCTGCCCGATAATGATAAGCATACTTTAATACCGTAAAAAACACCGCATGAAAAGTACCAAAAGTAGCCGTTGTGGATGTCTGATTCGTCAGCGAAAGAAAACGCTCCTTCATCTCCATAGCGGCTGCTTTTGTAAATGTCACCACCAGAATCTCTGATGGTGACACCCCATATTTTTCTATTAAATTTTTCGTTCGATGGGTAATTACGGCAGTTTTGCCTGAACCGGGCCCCGCCAGTGTAAGGCAGGGACCCTGATAAAAATCAACAGCTTCCTGTTGTGCTTCATTAAATCGCATGAAATGCCTCGTAACTTTTATTTCTCAAGTGCTTTCGTAAGAAGTGCAATTCCGGTACGGATACGTTTTAAGGACTCCTCCTTACCAATAATTTCCATAATCTCAGTTGCACCTGCCGGTGTCATCTGTTTACCGGAAACCGCTGTACGAACCGGCCATAATACATAACCATTCTTGCAGCCCTTCTCTGCCACAAAATCACAAAGCGTCTGATACAGTGCATCATTACTGTAATCCTGTTGAGCCTCTAATACCGGAAGAATCTCTGTCAAGACTTCCAAAGAGCTCTCTTCTGTGGTCTTCATCTTCTTATGGGTATACATTGCGGTATCATACTCCGGAAGTTCCTCAAAGAAGTCAATCAGATTCTCAATATCCGGGAAGATTTCAATTCTAGTCTTCACCATCTCTGCAATCTTGCGGATATCATAATCCCTGGTAATTACTTTCCGGATATATGGCTCTGCCATTTCAAAGTACGAATCAAAATCCATTGCCTTGATGTATTCGCCATTCATCCATTTCAGCTTTGTATAGTCAAATACAGCCGGTGATTTACTCATATGATGATAATCAAAGGCTTTTACCAGCTCCTCTAAAGAAAAGATTTCCCGATTATCTGCCGGACTCCACCCCAGTAATGCCACAAAGTTTACAACTGCCTCTGTTAAAAATCCCTGTTCAATCAAATCTTCGTAGGAAGAATGTCCACAACGTTTACTTAACTTCTGATGCTCTTCGTTGGTAATTAACGGACAGTGTACATACACTGGCACATCCCAGCCAAAAGCTTCATACAGACGGTTATACTTTGGAGAAGAAGAAAGATATTCATTTCCTCTTACTACATGTGTAATTCCCATCAAATGGTCATCTACTACGTTGGCAAAGTTATAAGTCGGATATCCGTCTGATTTAATCAGAATCATATCGTCCAGCTCCGCATTATCAACGGTAATATCTCCATAGATTTCATCATGGAAGGTTGTTGTTCCTGTCTGAGGATTGTTCTGACGGATAACGTATGGAACACCTGCAGCAAGCTTTTCTTCTATTTCTTCCTTGCTTAAATGCAGGCAATGCTTATCGTAAACAATAATCTCTTTACCTGCAACAGTCTGACGCAGACTCTCTAAACGCTCCTTATCACAGAAACAATAGTATGCTTCTCCTTTTTCAATGAGTTTCTTCGCATATTCCAGATAAATTCCCTGTGCCTGACGTTCACTCTGCACATATGGGCCAACACCGCCATCCTTGTCCGGACCTTCATCATGTAACAATCCAGTCTTCTCAAGGGTACGGTAGATAATATCTACCGCTCCCTCAACATAACGTTCCTGGTCTGTATCTTCAATTCTTAAAATAAAATCTCCGCCCTCATGCTTTGCAATTAAATATGCATAAAGTGCTGTACGCAGATTTCCTACATGCATTCTTCCTGTAGGACTTGGTGCAAATCTGGTTCTAACCTTGCTCATTCTATTAACCCGCTTTCTTACTATTAATTTAATTCGATTTCCCGTAATTCCTTTGGAGGAAGCTGCTTGGTAGAAGCTTTCTTAATCTTCTCGATTTCCTGTTTTGCTTTCGGAATCGGAAGAATAGTTCCTGCTCCGGCGATACATCCGCCAGGACATCCCATTCCTTCAATCATACATCCATTCATCTTACCAGCCTTGGCAAGCATCAGCATCTTCTTACATTCAGCAAGACCTTCTGCATGTTCAATCTTAACATCCACATCCGGATAATATTCATGTACACATTTTTCAATGGCATCTGCAACACCACCGGCACATGCATATCCACGACCTGCAGCAGTTGCATCATGCATGGAGCTTTCACCCTCTGTCTGGTTCGGATCAATTCCTTTTGCTGCAAACATAGCGTCTAACTCTTCAAATGTGATTACAAAATCAACATCGCTTCGTACAGTTCTTCTGCTTGCTTCCAGTTTTTTAGCAGCACACGGTCCGATAAATACTACTTTTGCATTCGGATGTTCTTTCTTAATGCTTCTTGCTGTAGCGACCATAGGTGTAAGCTCAGAAGATACGCTCTCGATTAAATCCGGGAACTGTGTCTTTGCAAGCATGGACCATGCAGGACAGCAGGAAGTAAGTAAGAACGGAAGCTCTCCTGTTGCAACATGATTTGCATAGTGATGTGCTTCTGCTACTGCACCGATATCAGCTCCAAGTGCAACCTCTACAACCTCTGAAAAACCAAGTTCTAATAAAGCTGCCTTTACATGCTTTGGAGTAGCTCCAGGTCCGAACTGACCTACAAATGCAGGTGCAATTTCAGCGATAACTTCTCCGCCTTCTTTCATACACCGGATCAACTGGAAAATCTGTGATTTATCTGCAATTGCTCCGAATGGGCAGCTTACCATACACTGACCACAGGATACACATTTATCTGCATCAATCTTTGCTCTTCCGTATTCATCTGTTCCAATTGCTCCAATTCCACAAGCCATGGAACAAGGTCTTTCTTTCTTGGAAATTGCATCATATGGGCAGGCTGCTTTACATCTTCCACATTTGATACATTTCTCCTGGTCGATTACAGATTTGCCATCTACCTGGGAAATTGCTCCCTTTGGACATACCTCCATACATGGATGTGCAATACATCCCTGGCACATATTGGATACTTCATATTTCTTTTCTTCGCACAGATTACATGCAGATGGAATTACCTGCATAAGAGGTGGCTCATAATATTTTTCTGCCACATTGCTCTCTTCGAGGCCACTGGTAACATGTACCGGTTTATCCTGTGGCCGTAAAGACATACCCATAGCAAGTCTTACTCTTTCTGCTGCAATCGCACGTTCTCTATAAATACTTTCACGGTATGTAGGAACATCTCCAGGGCAAACTGTATATGGAACTGCCTCAACGGCATCGTTCAGGTTTGCACTGTCTGCTTCATAAGCAATTTTTGCTACCTCCGTAAAAATGCTTTTTCTCAAATCTGATACTGGTGTACGTAGTCCTCTCATCGTTTCCTCCTAGAAAAAAATTGTATTATATCATTGTTCATAACCACGCACAGTATTATCAATATATAACACTATGCTAACAATAATCTAGCACACCACTTTCAATAATACAAGTAGCCTGCTCCTATGTTCTAAAATAAATACTTTTTACTACTTTTTCCTCTGGGAACATTCTTTGCAGACCGCATCCGTATCTGTCCTTCCATTACATCCGCTGCAGCCAATGCAGCCTCCCTCTTTTTTCTTTTTCATCATAGCATATACCGCAAAGGCGCACCAGCAAAGAATCAGTAATAGCAAAATAATATCATTAACGCCCATACTATCTGCCTCCTAAAAAATCAGGCTGCCAATCTGGAAGACAACAAATGCTGCAACCCATGCAACCACGCACTGCATTACCACAACACCAAGTGCCTGAAGCTTTGAACCCATCTCCCGTCTGATTGCTGCAATTGCTGCTACACATGGTGTATAAAGTAATGTAAATACCAGGAAGCTGACTGCTGATACCGGTGTAAACAGAGTTCCAAGGCTGTTGCCCAAAGCAGTCACACTGGTTCCAAGAAGTACACTCATGGTACTGATTACTGCTTCTTTGGCAGTAAATCCGGTAATCAAAGAAGTGGATACTCTCCAGTCCCCAAATCCAAGCGGAGCAAAAACCGGTGCAATCACACGGCCGATTAATGCCAGCAGGCTGTCTGCGCTGTCAGATACTACATTCAGTCTGGTATCAAAAGACTGTAAGAACCAGATAATAATCGTTGCAAGGAAAATAACGGTAAATGCCCTCTGTAAGAAGTCCTTTGCCTTGTCCCACATCAGGAGTACCACGCTCTTTAAAGATGGCAGCCGGTAATTCGGAAGTTCCATGACAAAAGGCATCGGTTTTCCACGGAATGCGGAATGCTTGAATAAAAGTGCCACCAGAATTCCCATTACCATTCCACCAACATAAAGTGCAATCATAACAAGCGCCTGATATTTTTCAAAAAATGCTGCTGTAAATACCGCATAAATCGGAATTTTTGCCGAACAGCTGATAAATGGTGTCAGCATAATGGTCATTTTCCGGTCTCTTTCGGATGCTAAAGTTCTGCTTGACATTACTGCCGGAACCGTACAACCAAATCCAATCAGCATTGGAACAAAGCTTCGTCCGGAAAGTCCGATTTTACGCAGCAGTTTATCCATAACAAAGGCAACTCTTGCCATATAACCGGAATCTTCCAGAATAGACAGGAAGAAAAATAAAACCACTATAATCGGCAGGAAGCTTAACACACTTCCTACTCCGGCAAATACACCGTCAATAATCAGGCTGTGAACCACCGGGTTAATTCCATAAGCAGTCAACCCCTTGTCAGCAAGATTCGTTATGTATGCAATAAAAACTGCAAGATAATCACTTAAAAATGCTCCGATAACACCGAAGGTCAGCCAGAATACCAGCAGCATAATCAAAAGAAACAGCGGGATAGCAAGATATTTATTCGTTAATACGTTGTCTATCTTTACACTACGGATATGTTCTTTGCTCTCATGGCACTTTGTTACTGATTTACTGCATACCTTTTCAATAAAGGTATATCTCATATCCGCCAGAGCGGCATTTCTGTCCATATGATGGTCTGTTTCCATTTCTTCAATACTGTGTTCCATCATATCCAGTTCGTTCTGGCTCAGCTTCAGTCTGTCAATAATGTCTGTATCCTGCTCTACAATCTTCGTTGCTGCAAAACGTGGTGACATTCCGATATTCTGTGCATGGTCTTCTACCTGATGGGATACCGCATGAATGCAGCGGTGCACAGGACCTTTCTCGCAGAAATCCGTTACCTTTGGATATATCTTCTGTCCTGCCACCTTCATGGCGCTGTGTACCAGGTCTTCCACTCCCTCTCCCTTTACCGCACTGATTGGAATGACCGGAATTCCCAGTTCTAAAGACATCTGTTTTACATCAATACTTCCGCCGTTGTTACGCACCTCATCCATCATATTCAGAGCTAATACCATCGGAATATGCATTTCTAACAACTGCAGGGTCAGATAGAGATTTCGCTCAATATTTGTTGCATCTACAATATTGATAATTCCATCCGGCTTTTCATTTAAAATAAAGTCTCTTGTTACAATCTCCTCACTGGTATATGGACGCAGAGAATAGATTCCCGGCAGGTCAACTACCGACGCATCCTTATGCTCTCTGATTTCTCCCATTTTCTGGTCAACCGTTACACCCGGGAAATTTCCAACATGCTGGTTGGAACCGGTGAGCTGATTAAATAATGTGGTCTTACCACAGTTCTGGTTTCCTACTAATGCAAATATCATTCTAGTTCTCCTCCGGTTCTACTTCAATTTTTCCGGCATCTTCTTTTCGTATGGTCAGTTCATATCCACGAATCCGGAGTTCAATCGGGTCTCCCATAGGTGCTACTTTACGCACCTGCACCTTTGTCTTTGGAATCAGCCCCATATCTAAAAATCTACACCGCAGTGCTCCTTCTCCCCCTACTTTGGTTATTACCGCTTCTCTTCCAATTTCAAGTTCATCCAGTGTCATCTATTTTCCTCTTCTCTTGTTATTGATATTTTTTCTCAATTAAATATTTTACCGCAGGATTCTTTTTTTCACAATATAAAATCTCACATTCCTTTTCATCTGCACATATATTAATATGAATATTTTTATTGAGGTCAGCATATGAACAACTGTAATTGTCAGCCACAAAGCAGCCGTCCGGCTGTTCCGACACCTTATACGAAACAGTTTGCCTGTAATCAGGAACTTGCCATGGTTTATGTTCCATGGCAGCAGTTCGGCAATCTGTACGAACCTGACCAGGCTCTGCGTAATGGCACAGTCTTTCAGGACTTAAATAAGCCTTTCCATGGTTCCATGAAAGGAGGCAGATTCTGATGAATAATATGCCAATGGACCAGTCCCAGCTTTTAGACTGGATTAATCAGGTCAGCTTTGTAGCTTATGATACTGCCCTTTACCTTGACACCCATCCTTATGATGAAGAAGCACTTTCCTTCTATAACCACTACCGTACCCTGCGGTTAAAAGCAGTGAAAATGTATGAAGAAAAATATGGTCCCCTGACTTTAGACGGTGCCGACACAGACGGTCACTGGAGCTGGGGAAGCATGAGAAATCCATGGGAAGGGGGAAATTGTTAAATGTGGCAGTATGAAAAAAGACTAGAATATCCGGTCAACATCAAACAGACCGATCCGAAAACCGCACAGTATATCTTAAGCCAGTACGGAGGTCCTGACGGAGAAATCAACGCATCCTTACGTTATCTCTCCCAGCGCTATTCCATTCCTTACCGTGAAGTAGCCGGACTGCTTACCGATATTGCGACAGAAGAAATTGCCCATTTTGAGATGATTGCAACCATCGTACACCAGCTTACCAGAGACCTGACTCCGGAGGAAATCAAAGCCTCTAACTTCGGTCCTTACTATATTGACCACACCCTTGCCGTATGGCCACAGGCTGCCGGTGGTGTTCCACAGAATGCCTGTGAATTCCAGTCCAAAGGCGATCCGATTACTGATCTTATGGAAGATATGGCTGCAGAGCAGAAAGCCCGCACCACTTACGATAACATTCTTCGTGTCGTAAAAGACCCGGACGTTGTAGATCCGATTCGTTTCCTGCGTGCCAGGGAGGTCGTACACTTCCAGCGTTTTGGCGAAGCACTCCGGATGGTACAGGAACACCTTGACTCCAAGAACTTCTATGCATGTAACCCGGCTTTCGATAAGAGCTGCGGCTGCAAATAAAACTGTGAGCGAAAAGAATGTGCCTTGGCACATTCTCGCGCCTGCGGCGGGCGCTTGCGACATCTAC
>OAVB01000014.1_pt1 | contig 186808 bp, 168 predicted proteins | sample 1516871 | NCBI WGS metagenome assembly OAVB01 (sample SAMEA2580069, study PRJEB22360) | human gut metagenome | biome: human gut; feature: human-associated habitat; material: faeces | place: Denmark | collected 2008/2010 | reverse complement strand
ACGATATTAAAAGAAAGGAAACGTGTGATAATTAACTTCCTAATTATCATACAAGATTAAAATGATAAATATCAGAGAATTAGAAAAAGATGACGCAAAAGATTTAGAAAAATGGTTATCTAATCCAGTTGTTTTAGAATATTATGAAGGCAGAGATCAAGTATTTGATATGGATAAGGTACAAAAAAAATTTTATTCATATAACCCTCAAAAGATAAGATGTATAATAGAATATGAGGAAAAGAAAATTGGATATTTACAGTATTATAATTTGGACGAGGAGGATATTAATCTATATCTAGATAGTGATTGTAAAGATGTATGTTATGGTGTGGACCTATTTATAGGTGAACCGAATTATTGGAATAAAGGAATTGGAACCGAAGTAATGAAGAAAGTTATTGGATATTTAGTTAGTGATAAGGAAGCACAGTATGTAATGGTTGATCCACAATGCAGAAACATACGTGCTATTCATTGCTACGAAAAATGTGGTTTCAAAAAAAGCAAGATCGTAGAAGAACATGAATTGCATGAGGGAAAATTAGAAAGTTGTTGTTTGATGATATATGAAAGAAGATAGTAAGTGCTTCATAGTGGGTTTATTGACAAAGAGGTTAAAAAAATTCAGGGGAGAGTCCTAAAGTTTGTGTAAAAAAACTCTAAACTGATGTAAGACATAATTACACAGTTTGGAGGTTTTTATTATGGCAAGAAGAAACGATACATGACAAAAAGTAGTAATGAGAGAAATGATGTGAAATTATCATAAAGACTCGATTATTCAAAATACTTCGTCATGAGCCTAAATCTTGGAATGTTGAGCTTCATACTGTTGAGGTTTATGTTGGAACTGATGGTGATTATTAGGATGAATTCACACTCGGTGAACGTCCAAAGGATTTTCTAAGGAACAGTATCGTCATACCTTCTGATTATTACGGTTTGGCGGGCTCTTTCGCAATTGTTGAATATTCCGTTTAAATAGTGCACCTTTTTCGGAAATTCAGAGCAACTATTTCCGCTCTTAGGGTGCAATTACCTCTATAATAAAATCATGCACATGTAAATCATCTTCTTCTGTTGGCACATAAACAGCATGATAACCACCATATGCTAAACACTGTGCAATCATAAGTGCATCTCTAGCGTCTGTCTTAATACGAACCCCTTGCAGTGTTAGCATAGTAGTTGGAGCAAGAATTTCACATTTTATACCTGCACCAGTTAACTGGTTGTATAATGAATATCCAAGACAACCAGCCTCATATCCACACAGGATATCATATTCCTCATCCAAACCAAGTTTCAATTTCAAATCCTCAATAAAAAGAATTATGTTTTTGTAATCTGGTGTGACCTGAATGTTTGCAAATATGCGATCCTCTCCGCCAAGTATTGGCTCCATTGCACATAAAGTGTAGTTTGTACTATGGACATCCATTCCGATTCGTATTATTCTTTTCATATAAGTGGCCTCCTTTTGTATGCGGTAATCCCTGTTACTATTAATCTCACAATTAACAGTTTACAGGTAAATCCACGAAACTACAAATGTGAGGTCACTTCATATTATCTATAAAAACTACAAAAAGTTTTTAGATTTTTTATAGTATGGCACAAAGTCAAACTTTAGTTAAGGCGAGTGATTTGACGTTTACGTGTCAGATATAGTTTATGTTGAAGATAAAAATCATATGTTTTATGAGATCTCTGCAAGGAGGTCTGTTTGTGTTGCAAAAAGAAGAGAAAAACGAAAAAGTGTAGTTATGCGAACCATTTTTTAGTATAATCAAGGGGAAAGTTGCAGAATTGAAATGCTATAGGGTACTGGCTACGTTGGCGCGACTAAGTTCAATACGGAAAAATCGGTGTGCAGCTTTAAGAAAAGGGTGTATGAAAATCTACTTTTTTTAGTGCTGACGCCGATTGTTTCCGATACAATTTATCGAATTGATGATGTATAGAATTAATTAAAAAGGCTCATATATTAGTGCACTGGAAAAAGGAAGAGCACCGACTAGTGCTCTTCCAACTTAAATACATCTTCAACAAGCAGATTGAAATATGCTGCAATCCGAAGCATAAATTCAGCGGATGGCGCTCGTTCACCACGTTCCACTCTGCCAATAGTTTTTGTGCAGAATCCGGTGGCAGAGGCTATATCCTCTTGCAGAAGACCTCGTGATTCACGAATTTCTTTAAGGTTATTAATGACCGCCATAGCAAACACCTACTTTCTGATACTCTTTATGGTAACAAGGATACTTTACAAGCTGTCCGTAAAGAAGGACTTGTTTATTGTAAGTATTCTTTAATCTCATCTGGATGATTCTTTCCAACCACTTTTCCAAGAATATCAAAGCGGTCATTCTCACCTACAGGAATAGGAGGGTATTTCTTGTTGAGAGAAACAAGAAATACGCCATTCTTATCATCCTGCAATTTCTTAATATAAGCCTCTCCGTTAAGATAGAAGATACCAATTTCTCCGTTTTCAAGAATATCTTGTTTCAGAACCCATGCAATCTGACCATCTTCAAATTCCGGTTCCATACTGTCGCCACTGATTTTTACACCGTAGTTTGCAGTATCCGGGATAATATCCTTTGTAAGCCCGATTGTTTCTTTCGGTCCATCTACTAGAAAGTTACCGGTTCCAGCAGATACTGCATTATCATATACATCAATATATCTGCAAAATGGAATAATCCTTGCAGTCTCTTTCTCATATTTGCCACTGTCATGCAACAATCCAATGTAATCTAAAGCTTTTTCTTTTCCTTCGTCATTAAGGGAAGAGAGTGGATCTGCCGGATTTGCTCCAAAATATTCTTCATATATATTTGTGATATTTAATATTTTGCATACTGCAAGGAAGGTTGCCACACTGGGTTCAGTAGCATTAGTCTCCCATTTGGAGATTGCTTTTGCTGTAAGGTTAATTCCTTCCTGCTGTAGCAGTTCAGCTAACATTGGCTGGGATAACTTCAGTTTTTTTCTGTTAGAAGAAATGATATCACCTATATTTCTCATATTCTCGCCTCATTCCTATGATTATATTATGTATGGTTTTCTCTTACAGTATATATCAGATGATAGAATATTTCAAGTATAGAATCTCTAATAAAGAGATGAAAGGACATATGTGTCCGTTGACAATCTTCTTGCGAGAGAGTTATACTTGTACCTGCAAGAAGCAATACAACACATACAGACTGGAGGTGAATGTTGTGGGAGACAGAGTGATTTTACATAGTGATATTAACTCCTGTTATGCGAGTATTGAGCTGTTGCATCATCCGGAGCTTCGTGGAAAGCCTCTAGCAGTAGGTGGCGATCCGGAAGCAAGACACGGGATAGTATTAACTGCTGATTATGTAGCAAAGAAACATGGAGTAAAGACAGGAATGGCTCTGTGGCAGGCAAGACAGGTGTGTCCCGATATTACATTTGTTCCTCCGAGAATGGACTTGTATCTTCGTTTTTCAAAGATGGCTCACGAGATATACGGTGAGTATACAGATTTACAGGAGCCTTATGGAATTGATGAAAGCTGGCTTGATGTTACAGCAAGTGCTTCTATTAAAGGTGATGGTTACAAGATTGCGCATGAAATAAGTAATCGAATGAAATCAGAACTTGGCATAACAGTAAGTGTTGGTGTGTCATTTAATAAGATATTTGCAAAGCTCGGTTCTGATTATAAGAAACCAGATGCCATCACAACCATGTATAAGGACGAGTTTCAGACAAAAGCATGGAATCTTCCGGCTTCTGATTTATTATATGTGGGAAGAAGTACAGATAGTAAATTGCGGAAAATGGGCATTCGTACGATAGGTGATATAGCAAGGGCTGATGAAAAGTGGTTGAACAGTTATCTTGGTAAAATGGGAAGTATTTTGTGGGCATTTGCAAATGGCTATGATACTTCACCGGTTAGAAAAGAGAATACAATAGCTCCGGTTAAGTCAATTGGAAACAGTACAACCACTCCAAGAGACTTAGAGAATGACGATGATGTAAAAATTGTATTGTATGTTCTTGCAGAGAGCGTTGCAGCGAGACTTAGAGAGAATGGTTTTCGTTGCAGGACTGTAGAAATAAGTATTCGTGATAATGAGCTGTATTCATACACAAAACAGACAAAGGTTTCAAATGCTACGAATATTACAAAAGAGATTGCTGATGCCGGATTCAGGCTTTTTATGCAAAGCTATCACAGGCAGAAGCCTATCAGAAGTGTTGGTATTCGTGGAGCAGACCTTGTGAATGACAACTATTGGGAGCAGCTGGATTTATTCCATAATGCAGAGTTGAGAGACAAAATGATGAAGATGGATGCAGAGGTTGATGATATACGAAGACGATTTGGTTTCTACAGTATACAACGAGGACTGATGCTGGGTGATACGATTCTTTCAGCAGTAAATGCAAAGGAAGAGCATACAGTGCACCCTCATGGTTACTTTTAGGAACGGTACATTTGGTGTAATACACTGATGTATTCGCAATTTGCATTGGAGGTAGAAATAATGCAGGAAAAGAGTTTAACGGAAAGAACAATAACAGTTGTGGAGAAAGGAGTGGCAGAAGCGTGAATACGAATAAGGTATATGTAGATGTGACAGCTGTGTTTAGTAAAGAGGGACAGCTGAAGCCGGTCAGTGTTAAATGGCAGGATGGACACATTTATGAGATTCAGCGCATTACAGATATCAGGCGGGCTGCCAGTCTAAAAGCTGGTGGAGCAGGAATGAGATATACCTGTATTATAGATGGAAAAGAAAGTCATTTGTTCTATGAGGATAACAATATGTGGTTTGTAGAGGGAAGAGCCGGAGCCTGATTATGTACGATGGTATGTAATCAGTTGGCTTCGAGATCAGCATATGCAGGGGCATACATTGTATGTGACGGAACTCCCAGCAGGAAGACTTGCAAAGGTGATTTCCCTTTCCTTTTCAAGTACAAAATGGATAGTAGTTGATTTTGTATTGTAAAGGAGCAGACTGAGATGGATAAAAATGGAGTAATTGAATTTCGCTGCAAGAAATGCGGCAGACATTTTTGGGATTATTTAATCCAGAATGATGATAATTTAGTAGTTGTACAGGCTGTTTGCATGAAATGCGACAGATGTAAGAGGACTTTAGTATTGAAGAAATACACAGAGGGCTATTTGATAAGCCACAGTAAGAAAGGTGTATTTAAATTATAAAACTGAATTATGGCTCACCTGATAAGGGCGGCATATTTCATAAAAAGCTACACAGGGTGTAGTGAAGTATTGTCAAGCACCAGAGACGCAGGGAAAGTTGGGTAAGATTCTTACCTGATTTTCTTTGCGTCTTTTTTGCTTTTAGTGTTATGTAAGTCAAAGATACCGATATTACCGATTGTAAGAAATTTGTCGAGAGGTTGTCGAAAACCGTTGACAAGAACAGGTAAATAATGGTAAAATACAAAACTACAACTGAATATTGAAATGTCTAAAATCAAATGAATGAATATTAAACTTAGAGAAATGTAATGAAATTGATTGATAAGAATGAATATTTTAAGTGTATTGTAATTTAGTGATATTATGCCGAGATTGATTTAGAAAAGATGATTAGAGAGAAAAAGTGATTAGGCAAAAAAGATAAAATAGATTAATACATATTTGATTTAATTAGGAAAAAATTTAAAGACTTACATAACAAAATTAAAGAAACGATTGGAAAAGTAGAAATTTAGACTTGAAGAGAATTTTCTGTTTTGTTGTGGAGGTCTTTTTTTTGTTTGCCTCCGCAGAAAAAATAAGTACGAAGGAGGTGAAGCAGAACATGGGAACTCAGAATGAAGTCTTTGACGCAGAAGTCATGGGCGAGCAGTTGAAGAAGTTACGAAAAAAAGTGAAATTGAGTCAGGAAAAATTTGCAGAGCGAATGGGCATGAGCAAAGATACCATCTATAATTATGAAAAAGGCAAGACTGCCATTCCACATGATTTGATAAAGAGACTTTGTCAGGAGTTCAATGTTTCTGCTGATTATTTCTATTTTGAAACAGACAAGCCTCTGGTAGAGGATAACACGATAAGCATTACAGATGCATTTACAAAAGAGCTGGAACAGTGCACCGATTTAGAGAAACAGCAGCTTATGGAAATGCTGAAAATACTACGAATGAAACCAGTAGCCGTATAAAAATCGTAAAATCTTACGAAAAAATATCTGGTTTTCGGAAGGACGCTCCGTTTTTGGATGCGTCTTTTTTTTATACAATTTAACCATGGTTGATGACCAAAGCGAAATCAGGAGATACAACTTTCCGAAGGAAAGAGCGAATAAACACTGATGAAGCAGAATGGCAAAACCTGAATGATCTTTGAAAACTGAATAGGACACGGCGATTCCGTTAATTATTTCTCGCCTGACATTTGTCGGGTGGCGATGCCCCGTTTCGTGCGATGACTGACCTCACTTTTATGCTGATTATGAGAAACAGATATTATGTGTGCCTGTGAAGGTTAAGAGCAGAGGGCAGAGCCTACCGGATTAGCACCCGGAGATAATGAGTTTAATAACGCATTCGGATTTCAGCGAAAAGCATTTCCGAGGAGTGGCTACCGATGCAAGTCCTTGATGGGCATGGATACTACATGATGATTGCAGCTGGCATAGAATCGCTTTACCCCGACGGGGGATGAGTCAGAGAGACTTGAGAAGATATTGGAAGGTTTTGCTTTCCACATTGTCTTCTCACACAAAGGGATTTAGCATTGTCAACCTGTGCCACATTTTACCGGACCAACAGACAGTGAATGAGAGTTAAGTCCCTTTATGTGAGGAGATAATATCGCGCGAATATCAAATCAAACATAGGAAGATATCAAAAAGGTTTCCCAACAGTTCTAAACAATATTTATTTAGTGAAGGAGATTATTACGATGAATAAAGCAGTAATTTATATCAGTGGAACAACAAATGAAACAGTGAACAACATGATTGTGGAAGTGCTTGAGAGATACTGTGAGAAGCATGAGTATGAGATTGTTGCCCTTCTTGGTGAAAATTCCCAGGCGGGTATGAGTATGCCGATGAAATATTCGTTTATCGGTATGGCAGAGGTTGAGGATATTGATGCAGTTGTAACACTTTCCAGTGCGATGGTTGGCACAGCGGATAAAGAGGTAATGGAGACCATCGAACTGCTTGCCCATTTTGGAATTACCGTCAAGACAGCAAAAGAAGATATGGATGAGTATTATGATGCACTTGACTGTGAGGAAAATTGTGGTTGTGAAGAATGTAACGTGGATGATTCCGAAATCATCAGAGAGTTAGACAGAATTTTCCGTTCCGGAATAATTTCACAGCAGGATTAAGGAGGCAGTTATGGAACAGACAGGAACAAATCAGTGCCTTGTATTTGTGGGCAGCATGGAAAACCATGTTGCCGACAGAATGGAAGCCTACGCAAAGCAGAATGACATGAAGGTTGTTGATACTGTTTTCAAGGATGACAGAGCCATAGATAAGCTCACTTACTATATAGAAAGAGAAGGAATCATCTGTATTCTTGTTAGAAGCATCTGTGATATTTCAACGGATAGAGAAACGGTAAAAAGCATTATGAAGCTGGCATCCGAGCACAATGTCAGTATCAATGAAGAGAACAGAGGCTTTGAACCTGCTACGCTTGTCTGGGACGGTGGCGCCGGGTGCTAGGCTGTATCATTTATCCATCAGAGACCACAGTGATCGATGAGAAAGGCAGTCGTGTGGTCTCTTGTCCTACAGAGGACGAAGCAAGGGAATATATCAGAGAACAGGAAGGAAGTGAATCTGATGGAAATTAAGAGAGGCGATATCTGGATGGTTGATTTCGGACCGCCGGAAGATGACGAGGATCATCTGCAGCACAGCATACGTCCTGTAGTGATTGTCAGCAATAACCGGGCGAATGAACACAGCATGGTACTTCATGCTGTTCCTCTGACCAGTAAGATAAAAAAGAAACGCTATATGCCGACTCATGTATTTATCAATGGTTTTCAGGCAGAAGGGCTGGACAGGCACAGCATAGCATTGTGTGAACAGTTATGCTGTGTAAGATATGGAGATTTGATGCGTCAGGTCGGAAAGGTAAGCACATTTCAGATGCTTAAGATTACACTGGGGATGCAGATACAGCTTGGAATGGTAGGAAAGTATAACGAATAAAGAATAGTGCCGGAGCATCTGCCCCGGCTTTACATAGCCACCTGTATGGGTGGCATTTATTATTTTGAAGATTGGAGGGACTTTATGACGGTAGAGGAATACAGAGCATTGCTTGATACAGATTTTATTAATGTGGATATTGAACAGTTAACAGATATCAGAAACATCAAAATTGATAAGAATCTTTCGCAGGAAAAGAGGCAGGCACAATTTTTGAAGCAGGTCGGAAATCCTTATCTGTTACGAAGAGGCAGCATGATTATTAAGGTCAGCTTTGCAAATAACGGACTTTCCATGGAACAGGCATTTGAGAATCTGTTATTAAATGTCTAAAAAAGAAAAGAAGTGGTGGAATCTTTAAGGGATATGTGCTATGATGGACTCGGTATAAAAAATCTAAATTAGTGCATATCACCTTATTGAAAAGTTATCTTCTAACTTAAACAACAATAGGAGGATGTGCATATGAGTCAAATAAGTCAGATCAAAAAGATCTATCATGCAGCCATCTATGTTCGTTTATCGAAAGAAGATGGCGCTGTTGCTTCGCATGAAAAAGCTGAGAGTAACAGTATCGCAAATCAGAAATCACTGATTAGGGAATTCCTTAAGAGTAAAAATGATATAGTGATTGAGCAGGAGTATGTCGATGATGGTTTCAGCGGTTCTAATTTTGAGCGCCCGGCATTTCAAATGATGCTTGAAGACATCAAGAAAGGCAAAATCGACTGCGTTGTTACAAAGGATCTGAGCCGATTTGGTAGAGAGTATATCGATTCAGGTATGTATATAGAGCGATTATTTCCAGCGATGGGAGTAAGATTTATAGCGATTAACGATGGCATTGATTCCGGTGAAGCAAAATCACAGTCAGATGAAATTATTATTCCATTTAAGAACCTCATTAACGATGCTTACTGTAGAGATATTTCTATTAAAATCCGTTCTCATCTTGAGATTAAGAGAAAGCAGGGGGATGTAATCACCGCATTTGTTGCATACGGATACAAAAAGAACGAAAAAGACAAACACAAATTAGAAATTGATGTGTATGCAGCGAATGTTGTAAAAGACATTTTCAAAATGAAGCTGCATGGTAAAAGTCAGGATGCTATTGCATCTGAACTCAATTCTTTGGGAATATTGCCGCCAGCAGAGTATAAGGCAAGTACAGGAAGTAACTATCAGACATGCTTTAAGACAAAGGAAAAGTCAGAATGGACATCGGTTATGGTAAGAAGAATCCTGACAAATGAGATTTATATAGGAAATCTCGTACAAGGGAAGCAGACCACACCAAATCACAAGGTTAAAAAGACCATTATAAAGGAAGAGTGTGATTGGGTAAGGATTGAAAAGAACCATGAGCCGATTATCACTGACAGAGATTTTGAAGTGGTACAGAGATTACTTGCTATGGATACAAGGACATCGCCTGACAGAGAAGAGGTTTATCCTTTGTCAGGTGTTGTGACTTGCGGGGATTGTGGCGTGCCTATGGTAAGAAAAACCTCAAAAGTCGGTGGAAAAACCTATGCCTATTATCTGTGTGCAACTCATAAAGAAAATAAGACATGCGAATCACATAGAATTTCGACAGATAAGTTGGAAGAGGTGGTGTTGGAGCTTTTGCAGACGCATATTGATAATATCGTTGACCTTAAAAGAATTCTTTCTTTTATCGGTAATGTACCATTTCAACAGTTGGATATGAAAAAACTTGAAGAAAGACGAGAAAAGAAGCAGGCAGAGGTTGATAGGTGTGCAGAGCTTAGAGGAATGCTTTATGAGGATATGAAGGATGGTATTATTTCAAAGGAAGATTACAAGGAACTTCATGCAGCATATGAGCAACGAAAGAAAAATGCTGAAATTTCTATTCATCAGATTGAATTAGAAATGGATGATGTTTTAAATCGTAAGAGTAAAGGTTTTGTATGGCTTGATTACTTTACAGAGCATCAGAATATCGAGAAGCTTACAAGAGAGGTGGTTGTATCATTAATCCGTGAAATAAAGGTATTTGATAAAAACCACATCGAAGTAATATTTGATTTTGATGATTGCTACAAGGAATGTCTTGATGTAATCGAAAGTCAGGGACATTTTGTTGAAGTGGATAGTATGGGAAAACTGAATATCAGATTAAAGGAGGCTGTGTAGTATGGCAAGAAAGAGTAGAAAAAATACGCCGATTGCAGTTGCAGAGCCAACTGACAATCTGACCACAAAAGCAGTATTAAGTTTAGATAAGCAGGCTAAACCATATCAGGTTGGTATTTATGCCAGACTATCCTTTGAGTCGGAGGCAAACAAGGAAAGAGATACAGTTGACACACAGATTGCATATATTAGAGAGTTTGTGAAAGAGCAGGATGACATGGTAGAAGTCCAGGTATATGCAGATATATCTGTTACTGGAACAACTTTTGAAAGACCAGAATTTGACCGAATGATTCAGGATATTCGAGCCGGCAAAATCAATACTGTTATTACCCGTGATCTTAGCAGACTTGGAAGAAATTATGTGGAAGCAGGAAATTATATTGAGAGAGTATTTCCTTTTTTGGATGTAAGATATATTGCTATCACAGATGATTTTGATACTGCAAGACCGGGAACTGATTTATCTGTACCGCTTAAGAATATTGTGAACGAATATTATTCCAAAGACCTTTCAAAGAAAGTAGAGACCGGAAAGCATAGTATTTGGGCACAGGGCGGCTTCAGTGAAGGAACGCCACCATATGGATATTACAGGGCTACAGATGGCTCAAGAAAGCTTTTGATTGATGAAGAAGTATCTGACAATGTAGTTAGAATTTTTAATATGTTTTTGGATGGGAAGGGATATGCTGGTATTGCAAAGACTTTGCAAAACGAAGGAATTCTTTCACCTCCGAAATACAGATTCTATAAGGCAGGAAAGAGTGAACTTGCAGAGAAAGCAAGAGAATGGCATCCTACGCATGTGAAAGAAATACTCCAAGGTGAATATTACATTGGAAATATTGTTCATGGAAAGCAAAGGAAGGCTCTTGATACTGGGAGAAAGAATGTTAAAACAGATGCATCAACATGGCAGCGAATAGAAAATGCTCATGAACCAATAATTGATAAGGACACTTTCTACAAAACAAGGGAGAGAATGGAGCATATCAAAAAGAAGCATTTAGAAGCATCAAAACCTAAAGCTGATGTTCCAAAGAAGCCGGATAATATTCTGGTATATAAAACTAAATGTGCCTGTTGTGGAGGCAGTGTTTTGATTGGAAGGCACCACACTTATTCAGATAAGTTCTATTACAAGTGTAAGAACCGTAGAAAATTAGCCAGGTTATGTGATAATAAGTACTCTTATGATTATTCTGAGGTTATGGATAGTGTTTTTTCTGTTATTCGTCAGCATATGAGTTTATGTGTTGAGAAAACAAAGTTTGTTCAGAAGATGAACAGCAGAAAAGAGAATGTTCTTCAATATGATATCTATACAAAGCAGATAGCAAAACTTCAAAATGACGTAAGAAGAATTACTGCTAACAAAAGTGGTTTGTATGAAGATTATAGGGAACAGTTAATCACTGCGGAAGAACTGTGCCAGTATCAGAAAGAATATGAATGCAGAGTGAATGAGATTGAAGCGCAGATTACAGAATTACTTCATCGAAGAAGTCTGTATGAAAAAGAATTTCATATTGATGAAGGATGGGAAGAAACTGTCAATAAATATATGACTAAAAGAAAACTTACAAAGGAGCTTGTGGATGCTTTTGTATCAGAAATTGTTTTTAATGATGGCAATATAGAAGTTAAGCTCTTGTATGATGATTTCCTGAAGGAGCTTCTTGAAGTGGCAGAAGAAAGAGAGGTGAGCAGCAATGGATAAGACGATAGCTCTATATATGAGATTATCAGATGAAGATGACAACTTAGCTGCTCATGAGGAAAGTAACAGTATTTCCCATCAGAGAAAATTGATGCTCGATCATATTCAGAAGCTGCCTGAATTAAAAGGCTGTAATATACTTGAATTTGCAGATGATGGTTATTCTGGAGCAGATTTTAACAGACCTAATTTTGTAAAAATGATGGACCTGGTAAAGGCTGGTAAGATTCAGATTATTGTGACGAAGGACTACAGCAGACTCGGACGAGATTATCTTGAAGTTGGAAACTATATGGAATGTATATTTCCGGTTCTTCAAGTAAGATATATCAGTGTGAACGATAATTATGATTCTGCAAACAGCTTTGGTTCGACTGGTGGAATGAGTGTGGCTCTGAAAAACCTTGTGAATGCGTTATATTGCAAGGATGCATCAAAAAAGGTAAGAGCAGCTAAAGCGGTATTAGCTAAGCAGGGAAAATACATTGCTTCATTTGCTCCTTTTGGGTATAAGAAAAGTGAAGATGATAAGCATGTGCTGGCACCTGATCCTGTCACTGCACCTGTTGTTCAGTTGATATTTGAACTAGCAATTAAAGGAATGAAATACACCGAGATTGCCAATTATCTGAATGATAACGGATATGATAGTATATTTGAGTATTATCAAAAGATTGGAGTTAAGAGGTGTTACGAAAGGGACATTGGTGAGCACATGTGGAGTGCCAGTACAGTAATGGAGATTCTGTATAATGAAGTCTATATTGGTTCTGTAATCAACAACAAGACGGCTGATAATATTGATACCGGTCATCAGGTTGTGCAGAGAGATAAAGAGGACTGGATAATTGTTGAAAACTGTCATGAACCATTAGTTTCTGTGGAAGACTTCAAGCTTGCTCACAAGATGATTGCAAGACGAGAAGTGACGAAGAGAAAACCAAATGGAAAGTGGCGTAAATCATATATTCGTTGTGGAGTATGTGGAAAGGGGCTTTACAAATACGGAAATAAATCCTCATACAGATGCCACAACGGTCATGTGTCACGTATTAGAGGTGAAGAACTTAAGTCGGCACTTCTGGACATTGCTAGAAATATGGCATTGGCTCAGTTGCAGGAATTTGAGTTAAAAACTGATGGCGGTAATTGTCCAGATAATCTTGAGAGGGAAATCGAATCACTTAAAAAATCAAAGGCACACTATGCAAAGCTCAAGTTTGAGATATACGATGATTATACAAAGGCAAATATCACTCGTGATCAGATGGCAAAAAAAACTGCCGAAGTTAAGCAGAAAATCGCAGAGATAGAAAGTCTGATAACACAGAAGCAGGAAACACTTGATATGCAAAAGGATCTCTTTCTTGATGCAAAGCAGGAACAGCTAACAAAGCTTAGTAAGTTGGATGAGTTTGATGAAGAAGTAATCAGGTATCTCATTGATTATGTGTTGGTATACGATAATGAGCATATTGAAATCAGATGGAACTTTGATGACTTTCAGGCTGGATGATGGTATAATCAGTAGTAATAGCGAGAAAACAAAATTATAAAGAAGTAACATGGGGAATCTTGCTAAAGGTTCCCCTTTCATAAAAAAATTAATTTTTTTTTGTTTCTTACTTGACACGAGCAGAATGCCAAGATTTATCTGGGAATGAATTGGAGGTATTAAGACAGATACAAGAAAAGGGATGTTGTATACATTTAATTGGGGATTTGCATCAGAGCATTTATGATTTTAAAAGAGTAAATCCAGATATTATCGCAGAGTATATAAAAGATTTAAAAAAATATGAATTGAACAGCAATTTTAGGAGTTGCAAAGAAATAGTATCTTTTTCGGAAAAATTGATTGGCAAATCAAATAGTATTAGTGAAAACGTTGAAAGCAAATTTGGAAACCAAGCATTAGTATACGTTGAGTATAAAACGCCAGAAGAAGCTGTAGAAAAATATGCAAGTTTATTAGATAGAATGGGGTGTAAAACATATAAGAATAGGATATTGGTAAAACAAAATTCTTTGCGTAAACAATTAGAACGGTCTACTAAAAATGAGTTTGACACAAAAGAACCTCTTATTGTAGCAGTGCAGTTATGGAAAGAGAAAAATCAGAATAAGATGAGCTTGGCCTTAGAATTAGCAGGATTACAGGTTTCTAAGTGGTTTGGTGGTGGAAGAACAAAGAAAAATTACTATTGTCCGCAAGAAATAACTTCTGTTTTTGCTTGGCGTATCTATTTAATGAAAGTTTTGAATGATATTGAAAAATTGGAAATATTAATGGATTTTAACCAAACATATGGAAAATGGCATGAAAATGCAAGAAAAGAATTGAATAGAATTTTAGAAAGCCAATATGATATTATTGCAAATTATGATAAAGGAGATGCAAGAAAAATTGGAAATATAGTTAATGGGAATAATTTCAAGGTGAGTAGTGGCAATAAAGATGTGATAATCAATGATTTAGAAGGAAATTTTATTACTGACATTCCTATAATGACAATTCATGGAAGTAAGGGATGTACTTATGATACCACGTTAGTAATCTCTAGTGAGAATGCAAAAAGTGAAGGAGGACATTGGAAGTCTCATTGGATTGAAGGGAGTGGTGAGGAAAAGAGAATTGGTTATGTTGCTAGCACAAGGGCGAAATATCTTTTAGTGTGGGGAGTTCCTGAACTAAAGAAAAAAGATAGAGAACTTCTTGAAAATTATGGTTTTATATCTGTTGAAAAGGTAACATATAAGCTGGATGATCAGAAAAGTACTTAAGAGAATTCGATGGAACAGGGAACAATTACATTATCTACGATAATGATTTGATACAAAAATAAATAATATTGTAAACGGTAATAAAATTATTATAAAGAAGATATGTTTGGGAAAACGAAAATTTTGGCATAAAGACATTTGATGTGAAAATGTGACTGATAGGCTTACTGGGCGATGGACGCAGTTATTTCCACTACACGGTACTTATGATGTGATAGAAGCAGCTTTTGCAATGGCACTAGAAGATGATTTACTTCATAATAAGGCGGAATTTTCTAATGGCCTTGATTTATGGAATCGATATATTCATGATACGAATTCTCTAGATGAACAACAACAGCAGAATGACTACATTGTTTTATTAAAAATGTTCATAATTCTCGTAATCAAAATTAATGAAGAGTTTTGCCTACAGGATAAAATATCAAAGAATGGTGCTGACTTTTATGAAATATGATTACTTAGTCAAAATCAAGTTCAATTTAGTCATTTTTATACAAATGACTAAATTGAACTTGATTTTGACTAAGATTATATATATAATTCAATTAGGATATTTTTGTGAATGTGACGAAGTTGAACTTGAAATGAGGCAATTAAAATGAAACAATTCGATTATACGGAAAAATGGAAGAAATTGCTTACACCAGAAATTGTAAGTTATCTTACAACAATTCATGAGTACAAAGGTAAACAGTACTTGATTGCTGAACGTCACGCTGATGTGCTGGAAAATCTTGTTGAGATGGCAAAGATTCAAAGTACAGAGAGCTCTAATAAAATTGAAGGTATTTATACTTCTGAGGAACGTTTGAAAAAGATTGTTTTGGATAAGACAATGCCAAGGACAAGAAATGAGCGTGAGATAGCAGGATACAGGGATGTACTTAATACTATACACGAGAATTTTCAGCATATTCCGATTCGTGATACATTTATATTACAGCTTCATAGAGATTTATATAAATTTGAGAATGCTTCTAACGGAGGAAGATTCAAGACTTCCGATAATATTATTGAGGAAGAGGATGAAAAGGGTAATAAGTTTGTTAGATTCAGACCATTACCTGCATGGGAAACTCCAGACGCAATTATAAATTTGTGTACAGCATATAATGAGGCAATTAACCAAGGCGAAGCAGACTCGCTTTTGTTAATATCGATGTTTATTATAGATTTCTTATGCATTCATCCGTTTAATGATGGAAATGGAAGAATGAGTAGATTATTGACTTTATTATTGTTATATCAGAATGACTATATTGTTGGAAAATATATCAGCCTGGAAAAGCTAATAGAGCGAACAAAAGGCAGTTATTATGATGCTTTACAGGAAAGTTCGCAAGGATGGATGGAAGATGAGAACAATTACGAGCATTTTGTGAAATATATTTTGGGGATAATTACTGCGGCATATCGCGATTTTTTTGATAGAACAAAGATTGTTGAGGAAAAGAGAATACCTAAGCCAGATAGAATTGAAGAACTTATAAAGAATCACATAGGTACAATTACTAAGACTGATATTGTAAAAGCAGCGTCAGGAATAAGTACAACTACAGTACAGCGGACACTAACAGATTTGGTTAAGGCAGGGAAGATAATAAAGATTGGAAATGGCCGCTATACAAAGTATAAGTGGAACTGGGATAAGGAGATTTAGAAAATGATTACAGGCGAATTAAAAAATAAAATAGACAGTTTATGGGAGATTTTCTGGACTGGAGGTCTAACAAATCCGTTAGATGTAATTGAGCAGATGACATATCTTATGTTCATTCACGATTTAGATGTGTCTGATAATACACATGCAAAAGAAAGTGCTCTGCTTGGTCTTCCATATGAAAGTGTATTTGCCGAGAAAGTAAAAATTGGTGAGAGGATTATTGATGGAACACAACTTAAGTGGTCTGTTTTCAGGGACTATCCGGCTGATAGAATGTATTCTGTAGTGCAGGAAATGGTATTCCCGTTTATTAAGAATCTGCATGTTAATAAAGATAGTGCTTTTTCAAAATATATGGATGATGCAATTTTTAAGCTTCCTACACCATTAATGCTTTCCAAGGTTGTAGATGCAATGGATGATTTATATACACAGATGGCAAAACTGAATGATTCAGATGCCAGAGGAGATGTATATGAGTACCTTCTTTCAAAGCTGGCTACAGCAGGGGTAAATGGTCAGTTTAGGACGCCTCGCCATATTATTAAAATGATGGTAGAACTCATGGATCCTAAAGCTGATGATGTAATCTGCGATCCGAGCTGCGGTACAGCAGGATTTCTGGTGGAAGCAGGAGAGTATCTGTGGACTAATAAGAAAGATGAAATTTTCTATGACAAACAGAAAAAAGATCATTTTATGAATCATATGTTCCACGGCTATGATATGGATAGAACTATGCTTCGTATAGGAGCAATGAATATGATGAATCATAGAGTAGAAAGCCCATTTATTGAATACAGAGACAGTTTGTCCGATCAGAATCCAGATAAGGATAAATATTCTCTGATTCTTGCAAATCCACCCTTCAAGGGAAGCCTTGATGCAGATATTGTATCAGCAGATTTGTTAAAGGTGTGCAAAACAAAGAAAACAGAGCTTCTTTTTTTAGCATTGTTTGTTCGTATGCTTAAAGTTGGCGGTAGATGTGCCTGTATCGTTCCTGATGGAGTATTATTTGGTTCTTCCAAGGCTCATAAGGATATACGAAAAGAAATTGTGGAAAATCAGAGACTCGAAGCAGTTATCTCAATGCCTTCTGGTGTGTTCAAACCATATGCTGGAGTATCGACTGCTATTCTGATATTTACAAAGACAGAGCATGGTGGAACAGACAATGTATGGTTCTATGATATGCAGGCAGATGGATTTAGTCTGGATGACAAGCGGTCTCCAATTGCTGATAATGATATTCCGGATATTATTGAAAGATTCCGTAACCGTGATGCTGAGTTAGATAGAAAACGTACAGATAAGTCATTTATGGTGCCTAAGCAGGAAATCGTTGATAATGCGTATGACCTTAGTATTAACAAGTATAAAGAAGTGGAGTATGTACCTGTAGAGTATCCGCCTACATCTGAGATTATGGCTAATATTCGTGAGATTGAGATTGAGATTGGGAATGAGATGGAAGAGTTGGCAAGATTGTTAGGAGAATGAGATTATGGCGAAAGTAAGTAAAAGAGGTGGATTTTCCGATAGAAATAAAATTAAACCGGAAAATACAGAGATTCAGTTAAAAGAGTTTGATAAGAGAACTAGAGTACAATTGCAAAATATGATTAGCCAGTTTTATAAGGAAATATATGGTGATGAATATTATGATGGAGAAAACATACAGGAATTTTTAAGATATGTTATCGGAACCATTTATTCGGAACCTGTGGATACTAGTCGGACTTATTATGAGAATGAAGTGTTTAAAATAATTAATAATACCATACAAGAGGATGATTATGATGACGTTTTGACTCTGATAGAAGCAATTATTCAGTATTGGGATTTGTATCTAAGAGATGTGAGAGGATATGACTATTATAATGCTTATGATAATAGTTATCGAAGTCGCTCTATTTATGAAATTGCCAATTCATATTTACAAAGAGAATATGTAGGATATAGATTCATAGATGAGCAACTTACACCAATAAGTGATGATTATGAGCTGGAAGCAGTAAAACAGGCATTGAATAATCCTTATTCGCCTGTATATGAGCATTTATCTAAAGCTAATAAGTTGCTTGGAGATAGAACAGCTCCTGATTATGAGAACTCTATCAAAGAAAGTATTAGTGCAGTTGAAGCGTTATGTGAAATACTTACTGGAATAACGGGGAAAGAGGCTTCATTGGGAAAGCTGTTAAAAAAATTAGAAGATAATGGTGTAGTAATTCATGCAGGAATGAAATCGGCTTTTAATATGCTCTATGGATATACATCGGATGCTAATGGAATAAGACATGCTGGCAATATTGGTGGACCATTATCAACATTTGAAGAAGCAAAATTTATGTTGGTGTCGTGTAGTGCTTTTGTGAATTATTTGATTGCAGTTAGTGCGAAATGATAGAATAGAAAGGAAGACAAATTCGGATTTGTTGGGATGATGTAGATGGAAGATATTAAACGAGTTCAACTATCAGAAATAGTTGAATTAATAACGAAAGGAACGACGCCGACAACTCTTGGATATGAATTTCAAGATGAGGGTGTAAATTTCCTTAAGATAGAATGTTTTGATGAAAATGGCGGTTTTATTGAGAGTAAAGTTGCTCATATTTCAGAAGAATGTCACAAAAAAATGAAAAGATCACAGTTAAAAAATGGTGATATATTATTCTCTATTGCTGGAGCTATCGGGCGTGTGGCAATTGTTACAGAAGAGATGTTACCTGCAAATATTAATCAAGCGTTAGCAATTATCAGAATATCTGATGGACAAGTGTATTTGCCATATATCAAGCTTATACTTACTTCGCCAATAGTTATTGAACAGTTTGAAAGAAAAAAGCAGGGTGTTGCTCAGTTGAACCTGTCACTTAAAGACATCAATGAGATTTCGATTCCCTTGCCTAGTAAAGACAAACAAATAGAATTTGCAGAACTGTTTGATAAGGTTGTAGGAGTAATTTCAAAGAGGAATAAGGAATTATCTGCTTTAGACGACCTCATCAAAGCCCGATTTGTCGAGATGTTTGGTGATGTACAGCATGAGGAAAAATATAAGGGTATTCCTCTTAGAAATTTGTGTACAACAATGAGTGGAGGTACGCCTTCAACAAAGTTCCCAGAGTATTATGAGGGAGATATTCCTTGGATATCTACAGTATCGCTTGGACCTAATCATATTAATGGTTTAACAGCTAAGGGATATATAACACAAGAAGCAATTGAGAATAGTGCAACAAAGTTAATTCCAGCAGGTAATATTTTGTTTGGTACAAGAGTTGGCGTTGGAAAGTCATCGCTTAATGATGTTGATATTTGTACAAACCAAGATATTGTTGCAATTATTGGCATAGATGAAAGCAGATTTAAGAGATTATTTATTAAGTATGTATTGGATGCTTATCAGCCATATTATGACAGCATCAAAAAAGGTGCGACAATTCTCGGAATAACTGGTGATGATTTGAAAGATACACTCATACCTGATGTTCCGCTTTCTATTCAGATGGAGTTTGAATTATTTGTCGCTCAAGTCGACAAATCAAAAGTTGCTGTGCAAAAAGCATTAGACGAAACACAAATGCTGTTTGACAGTTTGATGCAGAAATATTTTATGTAATACAAGTATTAGGAAGGTGAAGTAAATGAATATAATAAATGATTTTTTCAAAGGAGGTGGAACATACAATAAAGTTTCTTTTGCAATTGGAGTATTATCTTTGATATTTAGTGTTATCAGTTATTATTCGGCAAATAAAGCAAAGGCTAATGCATCGAATGCAGCTGACATGGCAAAGCAAGTATCAGGAAAATTAGATATACTTGAAAACCAATTAGCATATACCAATAAACTAAAAAATGAATATGAGCAGTTGCTTAAATCTGCTCAAAACTATATGGGAAATAGTAAAGATAAAATCAGTAAGTACATTTCATTACTAAATCGTATAAAAAATAGTCGAGCTTGTTTGATTAATAGAGATGAAATAGAAGAAGCAATTAGCAATTTAAATAAGTTGATGATGAAAGGTTCGATTATAAGTGGGGATGAATCGGCAATTGGTATTGCAAATGGACTAGTCGAATCTTTTATTGAATCACTGGGTTTCATAATAGTAGATGAAGATGTAAGTGAGATATAGCTTTTGTTTATTACAAATTTAGAAAATCAAAAAGTTGAAATGATAGGAAAATGCTATAAAAGAATAAGATTTATTTTTTACTTGCAGCCTAATAGAATATATTTCTTGAAAAACGAAAAATATTCGTGCTGATGTAGTGAATAAACTTGGAAAGACTAGAATTAGCAAGATTTATGAACTTGCTGATGTATATCATTGCGATAATATCGACAGCGTTAGTGATGAGTTTATTGCGGATGCAAATATTCGCATGGGAGAATTTGATAATGTGTCTGATTGTGGTTATGCATTGCCTTCATATTGGGATATAGGTAAGGTGTACAAACGCCTTATAAAAATGGTTGCAGATGATGAAAAAATTGAAATTGTTGATGCATTGATAAAAGTGTACAGTTCGTTTATCAGTTCGAAGATAGATGATTACAATAGCAGTGTTTATTATGAAAATCCAAATTACATTTTTGAATGCTATAAGGAAAATAAGATATTATAAAGAATATGGTTGTAGGATGTTGGTATTAGATGAGGAGAAACCAACATGGAAGAAAAAATTGTAACAGTATTGAATGAAATGTCAGAGTATTTATCAATTAATCAAATGAAAAAACTGCAAGAGGTTATTATTAAAACATTTGCCGAAAATGAGGCAGCAAAAGTGGATATAGAGAATAAAGATTTTCTTAATATGTTTTTGGCGGCAAAGAGAATTGAAGGATGCTCAGAGAGAACGATTAATTATTATAGGGTGACAGTACAACATTTATTATCGTGTACTGAGAAAAATGTTCGAAAGATTACAACTGAGGAAATGCGGGAGTATTTATCAAATTATCAAAAGCGAAATAATTGTTCTAATGTTACGATTGATAATGTGCGTAGAAATATTTCGAGCTTCTTTTCATGGCTGGAAGAGGAAGATTATATCTTAAAAAGTCCAATGAAAAGAATACATAAAATCAAAACGAAAAAGATTGTTAAGAATACCATCTCGGATGAAGAAATCGAAAAACTGCGTGACAACTGTAAAGAAAAAAGAGATTTGGCTATGATTGATCTATTGTATTCGACCGGAATCAGGGTTGGAGAATTGGTCAATCTTAATATAGATGATATAAATTTTGAAGGTAGAGAATGTATTGTTTATGGAAAAGGTGATAAAGAGCGGCGAGTATATTTCGATGCAAAGACAAAAGTTCATTTAAAACAATATCTTGAAACTAGATTTGATCATAATGAGGCTTTATTTGTGACTTTGGACGCTCCACATGAGAGATTGAAAATTAGCGGTGTTGAGATACGTTTGCGAAACATTGGAAGAACTTTAAACCTTGAAAGAATTCATCCGCATAAGTTTCGAAGAACAATGGCAACCAGAGCAATTGATAAAGGAATGCCAATAGAGCAGGTACAAAGACTGTTAGGACATTCGCAAATAGATACTACCATGCAATATGCAATGGTGAATCAAAATAATGTTAAAACATCTCATCAAAAATATATAGCGTAATTATAATATAAATTCGGATTTGTTGGGATGATGTAGATGAGAGTAAAACTTGAAGATGTTTGTGAGCGTGGCTCATCAAATTTGAAACAATCAGATGTATGTGAAATGAAAGGAGATTATCCAATCTATGGAGCATCTGGATATATTGGAAATGTAGATTTTTATCATCAAGAAAAGCCGTATGTTGCTGTTGTTAAGGATGGTGCAGGAATTGGGAGAACTACCTTGCATCCTGCAAAGTCATCAGTAATAGGAACAATGCAATATCTTTTACCGAAGGAGAACGTACTACCAGAATATCTTTTCTACGTTGTAAGCTATATGCATTTGGAAAAGTATTTTACAGGAGCAACTATTCCTCATATATATTTCAAAGACTATAAGAATGAGGAATTCAATCTTGATTCAATCGAAAAGCAAGCTGAAATAGTAGATGTTCTTGGTAGATGTCAACAGGTTATTGAAAAGAGAAAACGAGAAATGCAATTATTAGATGACCTCATTAAAGCCCGATTTGTCGAGATGTTTGGAGATCCATATGTTAATCCTTTGAAATGGAAAAAATTAAAAATAAAAGATGCTGTTACAATTGAGCCACAAAATGGATTGTATAAACCCCAGTCGGATTATGTTACAGATGGATCAGGTATTCCGATTTTAAGAATAGATGGATTTTACGATGGAATGGTTACTGATTTTGCTTCATTGAAAAGATTGAAATGTTCTGAAACGGAGCGACAGAGATATTTACTTTTGGAAGATGATATTGTTATTAATCGAGTGAACAGTATTGAATATTTAGGAAAATGTGCACATATAAAAGATCTTCTAGAAGATACTGTTTATGAATCTAATATGATGAGAATGCATTTTGATCCAGAATATTATAATCCAGTATATATTTGTAAATTGCTGTGTAGTCAGTTTATATATGATCAGATTGTTAATCATGCAAAAAAATCTGTAAACCAAGCAAGCATTAATCAGAAAGATGTATTAGATTTTAACATATATCAGCCTCCGCTTGATTTACAGAACGAATTTGCCAATTTTGTCCAACAAGTCGACAAATCAAAAGTTGCCGTGCTAAAAATATTTTAAAATTAGCACTTTGGTGATATTATATAGTAAATTAGAACAAGTAAATAAAATAATAAATATTTATAGGTCATGGAAAATTATGTTAGGGGGTAATAGTATGGTAACAAACTTTGATTATCTAAAAGCAGAACCTAAATTTTCAAGATTTGCTGATGTCGCTATTTCAGCTGAAAAAATTATTCTTATGGATCCAGAGGCAAGCATAATAAACAGTCGCCGTGCAATGGAATTTGCAATCAAGTGGATGTATTCTGTTGATTCTGAATTAGAGATGCCATATCAGGACAATTTACAAAGTTTGATGAATGCTGAAGAATATAGACAGATTGTTGGACCTGATTTGTGGAAACGGATGGATTATATTCGACGTTGTGGAAATAGTGTGGCTCATAGCAATAGAAAACTTGGAAGAGACGAGGCGATGCTTTGTCTTGAAAATCTTTTTATTTATCTTGATTATATTGCATATTGCTATTCTGATAAATATGAAGAGCATGCATTTAATAAAGCTATTATTGACTCAAGAGTTGAGAAAGCAAAAGAATCGAGAGAGGCTGCTAATGCAACAAGAGAAAAATTAGCAAAAGAACAGGAGAAGGCTGCACAACAGGAACTGGATTTACAGAAATTAATTGCAGAAAACGCTTCGTTGAAAGAAGAATTGTCTGCTCGGAGACAGGAACAACAGCAGACATATGTTCCAAAGCCATTAGACTTATCTGAGTATAAAACAAGAAAACTTTATATCGATGCAATGCTTATGGATGCAGGCTGGAAGGAAGGTATAGACTGGATAAATGAGGTTGAACTTCCGGGAATGCCAAATAAATCAGAAATTGGTCGTGCAGATTATGTACTTTATGATGATGCTAGTCGTCCACTTGCTATTATAGAGGCAAAGCGAACTTGTGTAGATGTTTCAAAAGGAAGACAGCAGGCAAAATTATATGCAGATATTTTAGAAGAAAAGTATAAGAGAAGACCGGTGATTTTTCTGACAAATGGATTCGAGACGCATATTATTGATGGTCAGTATCCGGAAAGAAAATGTGCAGCAATATATTCAAAACGAGATTTGGAAAAATGGTTTAATTTATTAACCATGCGGACAAGTCTTAAGCATGTGATGGTAGATAAAAAAATTGCGGGACGTTATTATCAGGAAGCGGCAATTAAAGCGGTATGTAATAGTTTTGATGAAAAAAATCGTAGAAAAGCGCTTCTTGTCATGGCAACAGGTTCGGGAAAGACAAGAACGGTAATAGCTTTATGCGATATTTTATTAAAGTTAGGATGGGTAAAAAATATTCTTTTCTTAGCGGATAGAAATTCACTTGTAACACAGGCAAAAAGAAGCTTTGTAAATATGCTTCCGAATTTGTCATGCACAAATTTAGTAGAAGAGAAAGATAATTATAATGCGCATTGCGTTTTCTCAACATATCAGACAATGATGAACTGCATTGATACGGTAAATGATAATATTGGAAAACTTTTTACCTGTGGACATTTTGACCTTGTTATATGTGATGAGGCGCATAGATCAATTTACAATAAATATAAAGATATTTTTGCGTATTTTGATGCTCCATTGGTTGGTCTTACGGCAACACCTAAAGACGAAATTGATAAGAATACATATGGAGTGTTTGAATTGGAAAATGGTGTGCCTACATATGGATATGATTTGGCACAAGCGGTAAAAGATGGTTATCTGGTTGATTATATATCAGTCGAGTCAAAGCTTAAATTCATAGAGCAGGGAATAGTCTATGATGAATTGTCAGAGGAAGACAAGGAAGCCTATGAGGAAACTTTTGAGGACGAATATGGGGATATACCGGAGGCAATTGAATCATCGGCATTGAATACCTGGATATTTAATGAGGATACAATAAAGCAGGTACTGAATATTTTAATGACTGAAGGGATAAAAATTGATTATGGTCAAAGCATTGGAAAGACTATTATTTTTGCAAAGAATCATAAACATGCAGAAAAAATATTAGAAGTATTCAATAAGGAATATCCGCATCTTCCTAATTTCGCAAAAGTAATTGATAATTACATGACTTACGCACAGAGCGCAATTGATGAATTTGCAGACTCTAAAAAAATGCCTCAGATAGCAATTTCAGTGGACATGCTGGATACTGGTATTGATGTACCAGAAGTAGTGAATCTTGTGTTCTTTAAAAAGGTTATGAGTAAAGCAAAATTTTGGCAGATGATTGGGCGTGGCACAAGATTATGTCCGGGACTCATTGATGGAGAAGATAAACAGAAATTCTATATTTTTGATTTTTGTGGAAACTTTGAATTCTTTCGTATGAATAAAGGAAAGGCTTCTGCAAATATGATAGCACTTCAAGGAGCAATTTTTAATCTTAAATTTGAAATATCATATAAACTTCAGGATATTGCATTTCAAAATGAAAGATTAATAGCATATAGAAATGCTTTGGTTCAGCAGATGAGTGAAAAAGTGAAAGAATTACCGAGAGATAATTTTGCAGTCCGTCAACATTTAAAATATATTGATTTATATTCAACAGAAGCCAATTATCAGACGCTTACATATGAAGATACATTGGTTGTACGTGAGGAGGTTGCGCCACTTATTTTACCGGATGGTGATGAGGTGAATGCAATTCGATTTGATGCACTTATGTATGGAATAGAACTTGCATATTTAGTAGGAAAGAAATATACAAAGGCTCGCAGTGATCTCTATAAAAAAGTAGCAGGAATTGCAAGCGTAGCAAATATTCCGGAAATTCAAGCACAAGCTGACTTTATTAATAAAATTTTAAATACGGATTATGTTGAGCAGGCAGGAATTGCAGAATTTGAAGAAATCCGAGAAAGACTTCGCAATTTGATAAAATATATTCCAAAGAATATTGTGCGTTATGACACTAATTTTGAGGATGATTTACTCTCAATAGAGTGGAAGGATTCTGAGCTGGAGAATGATGAACTGAAAAATTATAAAGCAAAAGCTGAATATTATATTAGACAACATCAAGACAATATTGCTATTGCAAAGCTTAAGACAAACCAGCCATTGACAGCAACTGATATTGAAACATTAGAAGAAATATTATGGCGAGAAGTAGGTACAAAGCAGGATTACGAGAATGAATTTGGCACAAAACCATTAGGCGAATTTGTTCGTGAAATTGTCGGACTTGACATGAATGCGGCAAAGGAAGCATTTTCAGAGTATTTAACAAATACCAGTCTTAATAGTAGACAAATTTATTTTGTAAATCAAATAGTAGAGTATATTGTTCACAATGGAATGCTGAAGGATTTTTCCGTTCTACAGGAATCACCATTTACTGACCAGGGAAGTGTAGTGGAAATATTTACTGATATATCAGTATGGTTGGGAATAAAGAAGGTTATTGATACTATAAATGCAAATGCAGTAGCGTAGAAGGGCGGTTACAGAGGGGATAAAATAATAATATATTAAAAAGGTAGTGAGTTGAAGGATGACAAATGAAGAAAAGGGAATATTAGGGGAAAATATGTTTCAAAAAAGATAAAAGAAGTAATTAGGATCCTTGGAAAAGATATTAAATTGTATGGACCGATATATGTAAAAACAATACAAATGCATTGAAATAGAAATAATTTAGCATTATAATGAAGAAAACAGATGGAAGCGAGGTGTTGAATATGGCTAGTACAATTCAGGTTAGAGTAGAAGATGAGTTAAAGAGTAAATCAGATGCACTATTTAAAGATTTGGGCACAGATACAACAACAGCAATTAGAATGTTTTTAACACAGGCTGTTGCGGCAAATGGATTTCCTTTTGAAATAAAAAGACAGGTAGAATCAAATCCATATGCACCGATGACTGAGAACGAGATGCTTGCAAAATTGAAAAAGTCCAGAGAACAGGGAATGTTCAGGGAAGCAGATTGTGTGATTTCTGATATGAGGTCAAAGTATGGATTATAAGGTTGTTTTGATGAAGGATGCGGAGGAGGATCTTGATAGATTCATCACATATTTTTTGCTTGAAAAGAAAAGTGAGCAGGCTGCAAGAAATTTATTAAATGATTTTGAAGCAACAAAAATAAGTCTGTCAAATGTTGTAGGGAGCCTGAAACTTTGTGATAATCTCAAACTAAGAGAATTAGGATATCGAAGAATCAATTTTTTATCGCATCGATATTTTATGCTTTATCGTATTGAAAACGATACTGTTTATGTGGACAATATTTTTCATGAATTGCAAGACTATGAAAATAAAATGAATTAAATGTTTGAATACAAAATCCTACCCATTGGGGGCGTCTCTTAATTTTGAACATGAGTTAGGAGATAGCCTGGATGGGTGGGATTTTTCTATGAGGAAAGTTATCTGTAAGAGTGATATATGTTGCAGAGAACATCGGATATGCGATATATCATAAAAACCACAAAAAGAGATGCCAGAACAAGAGTATTGCCAATCACAGAGGAGGTGGCACAGATGTTTCAGGCAATCATTGAGGACAGAAATGCACCGAAAGTAGAGAAATCCATAGACGGATATAGCGGATTCCTGTTTTATGATGATAATGGAATGCCACTTGTGGCAATGCATTGGCAATACCGATTCAATCATATGGTCGGCAGATACAATGATATCTACCGGGTGTAGATGCAAAATATCACGCCACATGTGTGACGACACACCTATTGTTCAAATATGGCAAAATCGGCAATGAATTCAAAGACGTTACAGTACTTCATGGGGCATTCGGATATATCGGTCATAATGAATTGGTACACACATATCGGATTCGATGATGCAGAGGAAGAATTGAAACGAATGGAAGAGTTTAGGAAGGTGCAGGCAGAGGTTGAGCAGAAGAAGGAAAAACCGATGTCACAGAAAATGTTCAAGGCAGTTTAATATGGAAGTAGGATGACGTTCTGGCTTAGGCCGGGGCGTTATTTTTGTGGAAAAAGTTGGTGATTGAAGTTATAATTATAAGTTGGAAAGGATGTGACCTATTTATGGAAGTAAATATGATAATTCTTCCCAAGAATAATAGTGATATCAATTTGGGAATGAAAAAACAGATAAAACAGCTTTTTGAAAATTTGTTTAATAATGTAAATGATTCTTCTTTTGAGATAAATTTAGATAATAATGTGAAAATTGAATATAAGATATCTTCAAAAGAAAAAAATATGGTCTTTCTTAAATTGAGTTGTAATGAGACACCAGCTAGAGCCGCAAAATATCTTGATAGTGTAACTAATAGGCTTATTCAAGGTGAACATAGGAAAACATGGAATATTGTAATTTCATATGATGAGGTATCTCAGTTATACTGCTGTAAGTTAATGCCATTATTTGGTATATTTGAAAGACGAGTACGAGAATTAGTTTATATAACAATAATCAAAATATTTGGGGTTGAGTGGTATGATAATTCTTTTAGTAAAAGTTTACAGGATGCAATGAAGGGAAAGGGAAACAAAACGAAAATGGTTGAAAGTGCTTTGAATGAGTTGACTTATGAACAACTTAAAGAGTATTTGTTTACGCCATTTTGTGGAAGAAATATTTCAGAAGTATTGGAACAAGAATTATCTGAGTCAAGCGTAGAAGACTTGTCAAAAGAAGAAATTTTAGATATTGTAAATCAATGCAGAAGCGAATCTTTATGGAATCGTTTCTTTTCGGAGTATAAACAGTTTAGGAATATTAAAGAAAAGATTGATGAGCTACAACCACATAGAAATACGGTAATGCATAATAAGAGAATGACGCAGAATGAATATGAAAAGGTAAGAAAATCACTGAAAAACATTAATAAATTATTAGTGGAAGCAATAAATGTTCTAGAGAAAGATATTTATACAGAAACAAAATTAGTAGATGTAGTATCTGCATTAGGAAATATGCTTGTTAAAGTGTTGGGTGAATCAATTCCAAGATGGATTGAAAAGATGAAACCAGCGTTATCAACCTTGGGAGAATTGGTTATTAAGTCAGCAGTTCCTAAAATTGATGTATCAAGTGTAATTCCTTCTTTGGAGATTGGAAATGCAATGAGTGCTCAGATGGAACAGATTAGAAAACAATATCAGGTTATGGGAAATATTGCAGGACAGGTGAATTTTGCAAAAAGACTTGAAAATGCAGGTAATCAAATGGCTATAGCGGCTGCAAAGCAAAGTGCAATATATAATAATTCTATGTTGTCCCAAATGGGTAATTTATCTCAAATAAGTAAAATAGCTTATACTCCGGCAATGGATGTAGCAAGAGAGTTATCTGAACGAAATCAACGATTTGCAAATTCGCTTGGTATAAACGGAATGTTAGGAGAGACGGTAGATACAGGTAAAGAAGACGATGACAAAGAAAAAGATAAAAATCCTTAGTAGTAAGAAATTCCCTTTTACTACTAACAGCTAGTAACAACTTGCTTAATTCTGCTCTAATTTGCCACAAGCTGTAATTTTAGAGCAAAATCAAGAACATCGCAAAACAGAGCATCCAGAGACAAAACAAGGAGTAAACAAAACCATGACAAAAGTTCTCTTCATTTGTTTAGGCAACATCTGCCGTTCCCCCATGGCAGAATTCATCCTAAAGGATCTCGTCGCCAGACGAGGTCTCACCGACCGCTTCGAGATAGCCTCGGCTGCCACCAGCACCGAAGAAATCTGGAATGGCATTGGGAATCCGATTTACCCGCCGGCGCAGACGGAGCTTAAGAAGCATGGAATCGGGAATACGCCGGAGACCGATTTTCGGGACAAGCGGGCGAGACAGTTGACAAAATCCGATTATGAGATTTATGATTACCTCATAGGGATGGACGAAAGCAACATCCGGGGAATCGAGCGGATAACCGGGCATCGTGGCGGTAAAATATCCATGCTGCTTTCCTTTGCCGGAGAGCAGGCAGCAATATCTGACCCATGGTATAGCGGCAGGTTCGATAAAACCTATGCGGATGTCACACGCGGATGCGAAGCATTCTTAGAATATCTCATAGAGCAGGGAGAAGTGTAGATGATAGAAATCTTATTTGGCGAAAGTGAAGGCGTAGCCATGAAGCTTGCGAAGAACTATCAGCAGCCGGATTATGAGGATGGACCAACCGCATGGCTTGGGGAAAAGCCGGACAAAGCCACCTTTGAAGACATGTTTGCAGGAGAAGCAGTTGGCGGAACTTCTGCGGAGGTCATTATACTGCCATTTATGTTGGACATTGGCAGCCTGAGTGAACCGCTGGATGGTACATATCGGAAGAAGATAATCTTAGAGCAGTATGGTGTCTATTGGAATGAGGATGAAAAAGAGGAGCGGGAAGAATTAGAGCAGGCAGTGGAAACCTATGTAAAAGAGCTGCAGCGGATGGAGCAGTTTGCAAAGCAGGGAGAATCTTTCCGTATCTGGTACAGCAACAAGCCTTATTCCCTGTGCGGACTCTGCCATGCAGTCAGTGTGCTGCGGAAATATGAATGTGCGATATCCGTGGTACGTCTGCCGGATTATGTAAGAGAAGAGGAAAATACGACGGTACGTTATTCTTCCTGGGGAGAAGTAGATGCCGGACAGTTTTATCGATTCCTCCCATTGGAAAAGGAACTTTCAGAGCATGAGCAGAAAGTATTTGCATCCAGATGGGACGAACTTAAAGAAGAGGATGCACCTCTTCGGGTTCTGATAAATGGCTGTCTGGTGGGCGTAAAAGAGGATTTTTATGATTTCCTGATTCGAAGAGAACTGCCGGAGGGCGAAATCATACAGGCAAGACTTATTGGAAATCTGTTGTTAAAATATCCCCTTGGAATCAGTGCCAGTTGGTATATGAACCGCATCAAACATATGATTGAGACCGGAGAAATAAAAGTGGTGAAAGAGGCGGATGAAATTTTCCGCCGGAGCATCAGAAAGGAGCAGTAAGAAATGAACGAGATCATAAAAGCAATGGAGACAAGAAGAAGTATCAGAGGTTATAAGGAAGATATGGTGCCGGAAGAGCTGATTGCAGAAGTAGTGGAAGCCGGAACTTATGCGGCTACCGGAATGGGCAGGCAGTCACCGATTATACTTGCAGTTACCAATAAAGAAGTAAGAGACAGACTTTCTAAGGTAAATGCTGAGATTATGGGAACAACCGGCGATCCGTTTTATGGAGCACCGGTGGTACTGGTGGTGTTAGCAGATAAGAGCCGTCCCACCTATCTTTATGATGGAAGCCTTGTCATGGGCAATCTGATGCTGGCAGCACATTCCTTAGGCCTTGGAAGCTGCTGGATTCACCGTGCCAAAGAGACTTTTGAGCGGGAAGAAGGAAAAGCAATCTTAAAGGAACTTGGCATTGAAGGAGATTACGAAGGCATCGGAAACTGTGTTATCGGCTATGCAAAAGAACCGGCAAAAGAAGCTGCTCCGAGAAAAGCAGATTATGTTCATTATATAAAATAAATCTGGATAATATAAAGGACATAGTGAAAAAATAGCATCAGATTTGTAAAAAATACTTGCAAAACAAAAAAAGCAGTGCTATCATAGTCAACAACTAGGAGATATAGTTGCAAAAGCTGGGAAAGAGACTCTTACTTTTAGAGGCCGACAGGAATACAGCGTCACCGACTGAGAGCGCTGTTTGGAAGAGAAAGCAAAGGGAACACTCTGGAGCCGACTGGCTGAATTACAGTAGGTCAGTACGTAGTGCACGTTACGCACGAAGAGAGGGAAGATGAAGCATTCATTTTCCAATGCGGGTGGTACCGCGGATAAGAAGATTATTCGCCCCGGAATACGAGTCAGTATTCCGGGGTTATTTTTATACTCCGGGCTGACAATCATATCAGAAAAGGAGTAGATAAGATGAGCAACATTTACAGAGACGTAACCTTAAATCAGGTAAGCGAAAACGACATTGGAAAGACACTTCGGGTAGCAGGCTGGGTAGAGAATATCCGTGACCATGGCGGCGTATCCTTTATTGATTTAAGAGATATGTATGCAGTAATGCAGATTGTAATCCGGGATGGAAAACTGTTAGAGGGAATCCGCAAGGAGCAGGCAGTTTCCATAGAAGGTCTGATTGAAAAAAGAGATGAAGAGACCTACAATCCAAAGATTCCGACCGGAACCATTGAATTAGAGGCAAAGAGTGTAGATATTTTAGGAGAGGTTTATACACAACTTCCATTTGAAGTAATGACCAGTAAGGAAGTCCGCGAGGATGTCCGGTTGAAATACCGTTATCTGGATTTGAGAAACCAGAAAGTAAAAGACAATATTATTTTCCGTTCCAAGGTAATTTCATTCTTAAGAGAGAAAATGACAGAGATGGGATTCTTAGAGATTCAGACTCCGATTCTTTGTGCATCTTCTCCGGAGGGCGCAAGAGATTACATCGTGCCATCCAGAAAATACAAAGGGAAATTTTATGCATTGCCACAGGCACCACAGCAGTACAAACAGCTTCTGATGGTATCCGGATTTGATAAATATTTTCAGGTTGCACCATGTTTCCGTGATGAGGATGCAAGAGCAGACCGTTCACCGGGAGAGTTCTATCAGCTTGACTTTGAAATGAGCTTTGCAACCCAGGAAGATGTATTTAAGATTGGTGAAGAAGTACTTTCTGCAACCTTTGAGAAATTCGCACCGGAAGGCAGCAAAGTAACGAAAGCACCATATCCAATCATCAGTTATAAGCAGGCAATGTTAGAGTTCGGAAGTGACAAACCGGACCTTCGGAACCCACTTCGTATCATCGATGTGACAGAGTTCTTCCAGAGATGTACCTTTAAGCCATTTATCGGAAAGACCGTAAGAGCCATCCGCGTACATGCAGAGATGTCCAAAGGTTTCCATGAGAAACTTTTGAAATTTGCAACCGGAATCGGAATGGGTGGATTAGGATATCTGGAAGTATTAGAAGATGGAAGCTACAAGGGACCGATTGACAAATTTATCCCGGATGACATGAAAGAAGAATTCAGAAATCTGGCAGGTCTTGAAGTAGGAGATACCATTTTCTTCATGGCAGATAAAGAAGAGCGTGCCGCATATTATGCAGGCATGATTCGAAATGAATTAGGCGAGAAGCTGGATTTAATTGAGAAAGATGCATACCGTTTCTGTTATGTCAATGATTTCCCAATGTTCGAGCGTGACCCGGAGACCAAGAAAATCGGATTTACCCATAACCCATTCTCCATGCCACAGGGCGGCTTAGAGGCACTCAATACCATGAATCCGCTGGACATCTTAGCATACCAGTACGATATCGTCTGCAACGGTGTGGAACTTTCCTCCGGTGCAGTCCGTAACCATGATATGCAGATTATGGAGAAAGCCTTTGAAATCGCAGGTTATGATAAAGAAGTGCTGAAAAATAAATTCGGCGCATTATACAATGCATTTCAGTTTGGAGCACCGCCACACGCAGGAATGGCTCCTGGCATTGACCGTATGATTATGTTACTGCGTAACGAGGATAATATCCGTGAAGTCATTGCTTATCCGATGAACGGAAATGCACAGGATTTGATGTGCGGAGCACCAAACGAAGTAACCGAGCAGCAGTTAAGAGAAGTTCATATCAAAGTACGTGATTAAGGAGGAAAAACAATGGCAAATGTGATTTCAGATGAAACCATGGAATACGTTGGAATCCTTGCAAAGCTTGAGCTTTCCGAAGAGGAAAAAGCAGCAGCAAAAAAAGACATGGAAAGCATGTTAGATTATATTGATAAATTAAACGAACTGGATACATCCGGTGTAGAACCGATGTCCCATGTATTTCCGGTGCATAATGTATTCCGGGAAGATGTAGTAACCAATGGTGACGGCGGCGAGGATACCCTTGCCAACGCGCCGGAGCGCAGAGATCGGGCATTTGTTGTACCAAAGACCGTAGATCAGTAAAGGAGGCGGCAGAAGATGAATTTATTATCACTGACAGCAGTAGAGCTTGGAAAGAAAATCAAAGCCCATGAAGTATCAGTAGAAGAAGCTACAAGAGCCGCCTTAGATGCCATTGCAGCAAAAGAGGATGCGGTACACAGTTTTGTTACCGTAGATGAAGAAGGTGCAATGAAGCGTGCGGCAGAAGTGCAGAAGCTCATTGATGACGGCACATTGACAGGACCGCTGGCAGGAGTTCCGGTTGCAATCAAAGATAATATGTGCACAAAAGGAATGCTGACCACCTGCAGTTCTAAAATTTTATATAACTTTATTCCGACTTATACCGCAGAAGCAGTATTAAATCTGGAAAAAGCCGGAGCAGTAATTCTTGGAAAGACCAACATGGATGAGTTTGCCATGGGAAGTACCACAGAGACCTCTGCTTTTGGAGAGACCAAAAATCCATGGAATACCGAACATGTACCGGGCGGTTCATCCGGCGGAAGCTGTGCTGCAGTAGCAGCAGAAGAGTGCTTCTATGCATTGGGTTCTGATACAGGTGGCTCCATCCGTCAGCCGAGTGCATTTTGTGGTGTCACAGGAATTAAGCCAACCTATGGAACCGTATCCCGATATGGGCTGATTGCCTATGGTTCTTCTTTGGATCAGATAGGACCGGTTGCCAAAGATGTGACAGACTGCGCAACCATTTTAGAGACAATTACTTCCTATGATAAAAAGGATTCTACTTCCATTCAGAGAGAAGAGACCGATTTTACCAGTGCATTAGTCGATGATGTGAAAGGAATGAAAATCGGTATTCCAAGAGATTATTTTGGAGAAGGACTGGATGCAGAAGTAAAGGATGCTATTTTAGCAGCCGCTAAGAAATTAGAAGAAAAAGGTGCTATCGTAGAAGAGTTCGATTTGAGCCTGGTAGAATATGCAATCCCTGCTTACTATGTAATTGCAGATGCAGAAGCAAGCTCCAACCTTGCCCGTTTTGATGGCGTAAAATATGGCTATCGTACGAAAGACTACGAAGGACTTCACAACATGTATAAGAAATCCCGTTCCGAAGGCTTCGGAGCAGAAGTAAAACGTCGTATCATGTTAGGCTCCTTTGTTTTAAGTTCCGGTTATTATGATGCATATTATCTGAAAGCACTGCGTACGAAAGCATTGATTAAGCAGGCATTTGATAAAGCATTTGCAAAATATGATGTTATCTTAGGACCGGCAGCACCGACCACCGCTCCGAAGTTGGGAGAGTCCTTAAGCGACCCGCTGAAAATGTATTTAGGCGATATCTATACCGTATCGGTGAACTTGGCAGGACTTCCGGGAATCAGCCTGCCATGCGGCATTGACAGCAAGGGACTTCCGATTGGCATGCAGTTGATTGGAGACTGCTTCAAGGAGAAGAATATCATCCGTGCCGCTTATGCCTTTGAACAGACAAGACCATATCAGCACAGCCCGTTAGCAGCAGAATAGGAGGAAAAGAAGATTATGAGTAAACAGTATGAAACCGTCATCGGACTGGAAGTCCATGTGGAACTGGCAACTAAGACCAAAATCTTCTGTGGCTGTTCTACTGCATTCGGAAGTGCGCCAAATACACACACCTGTCCGGTCTGTACCGGTATGCCGGGCTCTCTTCCGGTTTTAAATAAACAGGTGGTAGAATATGCCATGGCAGTAGGTGTTGCCATGAATTGTGAAATCAACCAGTATTGTAAATTTGACCGGAAGAACTATTTCTACCCGGACAATCCTCAGAACTATCAGATTTCCCAGCTTTATCTTCCAATCTGCCACGATGGCGGCATTGAGATTGAGACTTCCGAAGGAAAGAAAACCATTGGAATCCATGAGATTCATATGGAAGAGGATGCGGGAAAATTAGTCCATGATGACTGGGAAGATGTTTCCCTGGTGGACTATAACCGGTCCGGTGTGCCACTGATTGAGATTGTATCTGAGCCGGATATGCGTTCTGCAGAGGAAGTCATTGCTTATCTTGATAAATTAAGAATGATTGTGCAGTATCTTGGTGCATCCGACTGTAAGATGCAGGAAGGCTCCATGCGTGCAGATGTCAACTTATCTGTCCGTGAAGTAGGAGCAAAAGAATTTGGTACCCGTACCGAGATGAAAAATATCGGTTCCTTTAAAGCAATTGCAAGAGCCATTGAAGCAGAGACAGCAAGACAGATTGATTTGATTGAGTCTGGCGAAAAGGTGGTTCAGGAGACCAGACGCTGGAATGATGACCAGGGATATTCCTATGCCATGCGTTCCAAAGAGGATGCACAGGATTACCGTTATTTCCCGGAACCGGATTTAGTTCCAATCGTTATCAGTGATGAATGGTTACAGCGCATAAAAGACAGCCAGCCGGAGCTTCGGGAAGCAAAACGTCAGCGTTATCAGGATGAATTCGGCCTGCCGGAATATGATGCCAACATTTTAACATCTGCAAAGAAAATGGCAGATGTTTTTGAGGCAACAACTGCAATCTGCAATAAGCCAAAGAAAGTATCCAACTGGCTGATGGGTGAGACCATGCGAATCTTAAAGGAGCAGAATAAAGACCCGGAGGATATCGCATTTTCACCGGAAAATCTGGCAAAATTAATCGAGCTTACCGATGCCGGAACCATCAATGGCAATGTGGCAAAAGAAGTATTTGAGCAGATTTTTGCAGAGGATATCGACCCGGATAAATATGTAGAAGAGCATGGATTAAAGACTGTAAATGACGAAGGTGCATTGCGTGATACCATTGCCAAAGTCATCGAAGAGAATCCACAGTCGGTAGAAGATTACCGCAATGGGAAAGAAAAGGCAATTGGCTTCTTAGTAGGTCAGACCATGAAAGCTATGAAGGGCAAAGCAAATCCTGGAATGGTAAATAAAATCTTAAAAGAACTGTTATAAGAGTTCTTTTAAGATTTGAAAAGAGAATGACAGAATGTGTTTCGAAAGCACATTCAAATTTATAAAAAATCCTGCGGTATGGAAAGTATGTAAGAACAAACTTCCATATTGCAGGATTTTTTGTTTCCCGTTATGGAACCATGTCTTTCTTTTGCTTATGTGCCGCCCGGATAAGATAGCATACGGTTCCCACTACAAATCCAAGACTAATCCACTGGGAAGTGGAGAGTGCTAAAAGATGGCCGCGGACGGCATCGTAACGCACATATTCTAACAGGAACCGGAGAATACCATAGACGATGAAATAAATGGCAATGATATGTGGATAAGATTTCTTTAAATCCAGCACAGCAAGTACAATCGCAAGAATCAGAAGACAGATTGCTTCTACTAACTGAACCGGAAAAAGTGTCGTATCCGATGGTGCCAGAGAGCCTTCCGGAAACTGTACAGCAAAAGGACCGTCATATGGAATGCCATAACAGCAGCCGGCAAGAAAACAGCCGATGCGTCCGAAACCGTGAATCCATGGAATCAGAAAAATCAGGTGTGTAATATAAAGCTTGCTGTCGATATGATGGAATTTTCCTGCAAAAAGAAAGCAGAGAAGTCCGCCAATGAGTCCACCATAGAATACAAATCCACTTGACATGATATAATTAAAATATTTGGGTTCTAAAAAACGGGACCAGTCGATCTCCCGATAAGAAATGATAAGATACAAAAGCTTGGCGCCTATAAAGGCGCCAAGTAATGTGTATGCTTCTAATATAAGAAAATCATCAAAAATCAACTTATATTTCTTAAGGGGGTAAAGTGCAAATACATTTGCAAGGATTACCCCAAGGGTAATCATAAGTCCGTATGATGGGATATGAAATTCCAGAATGTTAAGATAAATCGACATAGTATCACCCTTTTAAAAAGTCGGTTCTATTATAACAAACCTGCAGATGCAACGCATGCAACACATGCGATGTATAAAGCTAAGCCTAATACAAGACCGATGATAGAACATACAAGTCCACCGGTAGCGCATTTAGCCTGGTTCTTATGTCCGATAGCACCTAAGATAGTTCCTACAAGACCTAAGATTGCTCCAATCCAGCCGATAGTTCCAGCAGTGAATACATCGATAACGGTTGCAAATTTCGAAAAATAGTAAAAAACATCAGGTTTTGTCATATATGAAGATTTTATAAAATTATGGCTGCGAAGGTTGAGATTAAAACCGGCTTGAATTATAATAAAAGCAATGTTTTAGAATCTTAAAACAGATTTGAGAGAATAGGAGAATCAGATATGGCAGAGAATAAAGACAAGAGAGAACTTGAAAATATAGATACTGTAGAGGACGCAACGAAAGAGAACACAGATGAGAAGAAGGATGAATACGAAGAAATCTGTTACATCTGCCGCAGACCGGAAAGCGTTGCCGGTCAGATGATAAAGATTCCGAATAATATCTGCATTTGCAAAGACTGTATGCAGAGAACCTTCGACAGCATGAATAACTCAGGATTTCCAATGGGTGATTTTATGCCAAATGGTCAGATGCCCAATATCAGTATGATTAATCTTTCTGATCTGCAGGGCTTTATGCCGCAGAGTCAGAAGATTAAGAAAAAGAAAACCAAAGAAGAGAAAGCAGAAGCTCCGAAATTAGATATTAAGAAGATTCCGGCACCACATAAGATTAAGGCAAGCCTGGATGAATATGTAGTTGGACAGGAATATGCCAAGAAGGTAATGTCTGTGGCAGTTTATAATCACTATAAACGTGTGGCAACCGATACGATGGATGATATTGAAATCGAGAAATCCAATATGTTAATGATTGGACCGACCGGAAGTGGTAAGACTTATCTGGTGAAGACACTGGCAAGACTTCTGGATGTGCCACTGGCAATTACAGATGCGACTTCCTTAACCGAGGCAGGTTATATCGGAGATGATATCGAAAGCGTTGTCAGCAAATTGCTTGCAGCCGCAGACAATGATGTAGAGCGGGCAGAGCATGGCATTATTTTCATTGATGAGATTGATAAAATTGCCAAGAAGAAGAACACCAACCAGCGTGATGTCAGCGGAGAATCCGTACAGCAGGGAATGTTAAAGCTTCTTGAAGGAGCAGAAGTGGAAGTGCCGGTGGGAGCCAGCAGCAAGAATGCCATGGTTCCGATGGTTACCGTTAACACTAAGAATATTCTTTTTATCTGTGGTGGAGCTTTCCCGGATATTGAAGAGATTATCAAAGAACGTCTCAATAAGCAGGCATCCATTGGTTTCCAGGCAGATTTGAAGGATAAATATGATAATGATGAGAATCTGTTACAGAAAGTAACGGTAGAAGATGTAAAGAAGTTTGGAATGATACCGGAGTTTATCGGAAGACTTCCGATTCTCTTTACCTTGGAATCGCTTACCGTTGATATGCTGGTTCGTATTTTAAAGGAGCCGAAAAATGCTATCATCAGGCAGTATCAGAAGCTTCTGGCATTAGACGAAGTGAATCTTGTATTTGAAGAGGATGCATTGCGGGCAATTGCAGAGAAAGCAAAAGAGAAGAAGGTCGGAGCCAGAGCACTTCGTTCCATTATTGAAGAATTTATGTTAGATATCATGTATGAGATTCCAAAGGACGAAAACATCGGCCAGGTAACGATTACAAGAGATTATATTGAGAAAAAGGGCGGTCCGCTTATCACTATGCGTGGAGTGGCAGCATTACCGGTAAACGAATAAAATAAAAGAAAATAAGTGCCGGAGCTTATATGGAAGATTGTAAAGACGCACCATACTCGGAAGAATATTACGACCTTCTGGTTTCCTATCTGAGACTTGAAAATGAATATCTTCCGGAAGACTGTATCCAGAATATTGATAAAGATTTTAATGTAGTCTATTTGCAGAGTGCAGGCTTGCCGAAGCTGGATATTGACCAGTATACCTATTCGGCAATTCCAAAATGTTTTACCACATTAGACGAAGAGGCATTGCAGGCAGGCGGAATCATAAAGGTACAGAGTCAGCCAAATCTTGCTTTGAGAGGGCAGGGTGTTCTGATTGGATTTGTGGATACCGGAATTGATTATCAGAATGAAGTATTCCGTAATTCCGATGGCAGCAGCCGTATATTAAGAATCTGGGATCAGAGCATTCAAAGCGGAGATACACCAGAGGGATTCCTCTATGGAACGGAATATACAAAAGAACAGATCGATATGGCATTGTTAACAGATGCACCTCTTCGGGTAGTACCTCACCGGGATGAAGAAGGACATGGTACCTTTATGGCAGGTCTTGCGGCAGGAAGCGAAAAACTTTCGGAGAAATTTGCCGGAGTAGCACCCTATGCACAGATTGCCATGGTAAAGCTGAAGCCGGCAAAGGAATATTTAAGGCGTTTTTATTATATTCCGGAAGGTGCAAAGGCTTATCAGGAAAATGATATTATGGCGGGGGTGGCATATCTGACCAGACTGGCGGAACGATATCGCCGCCCTCTGGTGATTTATCTTGGGCTTGGAAGCAATTCCGGGGATCACAGTGGAAACAGTGTGATTTCGTATTATCTTAATTATGTTTCCTTAAAGCGTAATACGGCAGTTGTGGTAGCAGCAGGGAATGAAGCTACTGCCAGACATCATTATTACGGAGAAGTTGCATTCGGGCAGCAGAGTGATGTGGTAGAAGTAAATGTTGAAGATCCAGTGGAGGGTTTCCATATTGAAATGTGGGCAAAGGCTCCGGAGCTTTATTCGGTGCAGATTATATCGCCAACGGGAGAGCGGACGGCAGGTGTCCGGGTGCAGCAGGATGGCAGAGAGGTATACCGTTTTGTATTTGAAAATACACAGGTTACCATTGATTACCGCATTGTTGGCACTGCCACAGGAGATCAGCTTATTTATATCCGGTTTGACCGGCCCACCAGAGGCATCTGGACGATTGAGGTAAATGGCAATTACAGTATAGAAGGAAGATATCACATGTGGCTTCCGATTACCGGACTGATTGCCGGTGATATTTCCTTTATCCGCTCTAATCCGGATACGACGATTACCATGCCGGGAAATGCAGCTGCACCGATGACAGCAGGTGGATACAATGCAGGAAATGGCAGTATTTATCTGAATTCCAGCAGAGGATACACTGCATCAGGACAGGTAAAGCCGGATTTTGCAGCACCGGGTGTCAATGTAATTGGACCGGCACCGGGCAACCGTTTTGAGGCAAGAAGTGGTACCAGCATTGCAGCGGCAATTACTGCAGGAGCTGCAGCACTGTATCTGGAATGGGCAGTAGAGCGTGGTTATAATACTGATATTACAAATGCAGAAATTAAAAATGATTTTATCCGCGGCGCGGTGCGGCTGGAAAGCAGAGTCTATCCGAACCGGGAATGGGGCTATGGAACATTAAATCTCTATCAGACCTTCGAACAATTGCGCCGGACATAAGAGGTTCTTGTTTGCATAGAATAACTGCTTCTGTGGGATTCTATATAGAAAGCACGAAGCAGGAGGGTAAAGATGAAACAGGAACATGCAATTGATTTACGAAAGGCAGCCATTATCGGATGTGGGTTTGTCGGCTCTGCCACTGCATTTACACTGATGCAGAGCAAGCTCTTTTCTGAACTGGTTTTAATTGATGTGGATAAAGCAAGAGCGGAAGGAGAGGCCATGGATATCAGCCATGGAATGCCATTTGCTGCACCGATGAAAATATATGCCGGCAGTTATGATGACATTGTGGATGCCGACATTATTATCATTACGGCGGGAGCGAACCAGAAACCGGGAGAAACAAGGCTTGAGCTGGTAAAGAAAAATGTAGCCATTTACAAAAATATTATCCCGGAAATTGCTAACAGAAGGTGTCGTGGCATATTACTCATCGTATCGAATCCGGTGGATATACTGACGCTGGCAGCATTGAAATTATCCGGTTTTCCGGAAAACCGGGTAATCGGTTCCGGAACTGTATTGGATACTGCCCGGTTAAAAAATATGCTGGGAAAACAGCTTGGCATTGACAATCGTGGTGTGCATGCATTTATTGTAGGAGAACACGGAGACAGCGAGGTGGCGGTATTCAGTTCTGCCAACGTATCCGGTATTCCGTTGGAACAGATTTATAAGCTGCGTGGCTATGAGGAATATGAAAGTCATACGAAGCGTATATATGAAGAAGTAAAGAATAGTGCTTATGAAATCATAGAGCGTAAGCAGGCAACCTATTATGGGATTGCAATGGCGATTAAGCGGATTTGTGAATGTATTGTCCGGGATGAACATTCGGTGCTTCCGGTGTCCAGTCTGATGCATGGGCAATATGGCATTTCCGATATTGTGCTGAGCATGCCGGCAGTGGTAGATGCCGGTGGCGTGGAGCAGATTCTTCCGGTGTCATTAGACGAAGAAGAGCGGGCAAGGCTTCATGTGTCAGCAAAAGCACTGCGGGAGGTGATTGCTGACATAGAATTATAGAGCAGGCGGAATAGAAAGAGAGAAAGAAAAGGGTAGAAGGAATCAGGCAGGACAAAAGAAGGAGGAGTTTCCATGAAATATTTATTACTGGTGGTATCCATTTTCGGGCTGGATGAAGGAATCAAGCAGCGGATTGATAAGAAGGAGCCGTTGGGAAAAGAAAGAAGAGTTCCAAAGCTTCCGGTTGTAATTGAAAAATATTATAACAATGGAGCCGCATTGAATCTTTTAGCGAAGAAACCGAAAATTATGCTGGGGTTACACAGTGCATGCATGGCAGGACTGATGACCATATATGGATTTGTATTAAGAAAAGGAAATACAGGACTGAAAACCGGTATGAGTATGATGGTTGGCGGCGGATTAAGTAATCTCTGGGACAGAATTCATAAGAAGCATGTGGTGGATTATATCCGCTTTGATACACCGTGGAAACGCTTTTCAAGAATTGTATTTAATATTTCCGATTTCTTTATTTTTATCGGAGCAGCAGTTTCTATGTTGTTTGCATACAGGTAAGAAAACGGGATTGCAGCCAACGGTAATAATACCGAAGGAAGCAATCCCATTTTTCTTAATCAAATTCGTTCGTTATATCTTAATCAACATAAAAAATCATTATTAAAAATCAAATTCTATATCTGAGAAAGGTACATTGAAAAACCTTGATTATTGCAACTATTTAATTACTGTTACATTAGTTGCCTGAGGACCTTTAGCGCCTTCTGTTACGTCAAATTCTACTGCTGCGCCTTCTTCTAAGGATTTGTAACCATCCATGTTAAGTCCTGAGTAGTGTACGAATACATCATTACCTTCTGCATCAGAGATGAATCCGTAACCTTTCTGGTTATTAAACCATTTAACTGTACCGTTCATTATAGTACCTCCACAAAAATTATCTAGCCATACGGCTATGCTTAGAATAGCATAATTTATTTTAAAAGTAAAGAAAATTAGTTGATATCAGTATAGGGGATATCATGCCCGGCAAAAAATTTTCGTATCAGCAGATCCCATTCCTGGTCGAAGGTGTGGTCTAAGGTAAAACTGCGGTAAGATACACCATTGGTACAGGAAAGAATACCATCCTGAAATTTGATGTTTAAGAAAACTCCATTCAAATCCTGGGTAGTCAGACCACTTTTACTTACTTCCAGAGTATTTTTAAGATTCTTTGGAGAAAGCTGAAAGATAAAGCGGAAATAGGAGGGGGTATGTTTTCCCTTGATCAGGGCGAAGCAGTTTTCACGCAGCATGCCAAAAGGCAGGCAGCTTAAACCGGTTAGTTCCAGTTCATCCAGTTCTTCCGGACTGTAGAAATCCGGTACAAGATGTCCGTCGATTTCATAGGAACCTTTTCCACGGATGGTAGCTTCTGATAATAAGAAGTGGTCAAATAAATCCGTGCGAAGTAATTTATTCATAAAATCCTTTACCTGTAAAAGTTGTATTGCAATCATAGTATCCTCCTCATTTTTAAAGTGTAACACAAACCGGATAGAAAAAACAGAGAAAGTATTGTAGAATGTCTATGAAAAGAAGCAGATCGAAAGGAAATGATATGAGAAAACAAAGATTATTAACCGGTATTGCAGGAATACTTATGGCATTTCTGTTTACCGGCTGTAATACGTCATCCGTTGAAGAATGGGTAGATGAAGTAGTAGAAGATATCAATGGGCAGATACCGGATAATACTTTGCTTCCGGTAGAGTCGGTTTCAGAGGAAAAATATGTATATGGCCAGCTTACGGAAGAAGAACAGCTTGTTTATGATGAGATGCTGGATGCTATTTTAAATCATCGGGAAGAGGTGACAGTTGCTACATTAGATAAAGACGTACTGGCAAAAATGTATGAAGCAATTATGGCAGACTATGGCGGACTCTTCTGGGTGGATGGCTATTCCTATACGGAATATTCCCGTGCGGGTGTATTGACCGGGCTTAAGTTTGCACCGAAGTATACAATGGATGAAGCTGCAAGACAGGAGACACAGGCGGCAATTGATGAAAAGGTCGACGTACTGCTTGGCGGCATTTCATCCGAGGACAGTGATTACCAGAAAGCGCGGTTTATATTTGATACGCTGGTGCGTACGGTAAATTATGACCTTAATGCAGAGAATAATCAGAATATCATCAGTGTATTTCTAGAGGGAAGAACGGTGTGCCAGGGCTATGCCTGTGCCACAAAATATCTGATGGATTTATTAGGTATTCCATGTACGATAGTGACAGGAACTGCCAATGGAGAACCACATGCATGGAATCTCATCGAACTGGATGGAGCCTATTATTATATGGATACTACCTGGGGTAATCCAACTTCCAACAGTCCAGATGACTTCGGAGATGTAGCTGAAGTGGTAGATTATTGCTTTTTTACTGCAACTACGGAAGAGTTATTTCAGACCCACTGTCCCAATGTGAATTTTTCATTGCCGGAATGCAATTGCCTGGATGACAGTTATTTTGTGCAGGAAAATTGTTATTTTAAGGACTGGTATCCGGAAGATATCGGAGCATTATTTACAGAGCTTGACAGCCACCCTGTACAGATGAAGTTTGAGGATGAGGCAGTTTATGGGCAGGCACAGCAGTTTTTCATTGAAGAAGGGCATATCGGGGATTATTATACCGGGGATAGTTCCTTATTTTATATGAAAAATGAGACAATGCGGGTACTTACTTTCCTGAAAAAATAAAATATTTGTGAAATATTATAAAAATTTAAATATCCTCTTTTCAAAACGTAATATTTATGATAATATGACGTAGTAATGAAAACTACTTGTTATTACAAAGGAAAACATAATATATAATTTTAAACATTGCGTACATACTATAAGAGAGATGACCACGCAATCAGGAGGATAGAAAATGAGCTACAAAATCATAGTAGACAGCTGTGGAGAGTTATTTGATGATATGAAAGCAGATGGAAGATTCCAGTCTGTTCCGTTAGAGCTTGAGGTAGATGGATACCATGTGGTGGATGATGAATCCTTTGATCAACTGGAGTTTATTCGCAGGGTAAAGGAAAGCAGGCATAGCCCGAAGTCATCCTGCCCATCTCCACAGAGATATGTGGAAGCATATTTAGGAGAAGCAGAGCATGTATATGTAGTAACACTTTCCGGTAAATTAAGCGGTTCTTATAACAGTGCAGAACTGGCAAAGAAGCTTTATTTAGAAGAACATATGGCAAAACAGATTCATGTATTTGATTCCTGTTCCGCATCCATTGGAGAGACTCTGATTGCAGAAAAGATACAGGAATCAGAGGAAGCCGGAAAGAGCTTTGAAGAAGTGGTTGCTGAGACAGAAAAATATATTAAAGACCAGCAGACCTTCTTTGTATTAGAGACTTTAGAGACTCTGCGTAAAAACGGCAGACTCAGTAACCTGAAAGCCTGGGTTGCCGGGGCATTAAATATCAAGCCGGTAATGGGGGCCACGCCCGAGGGTACAATCTGTCAGCTGGGACAGGCAAGAGGAATGACAAAGGCATTGGACTATATGGTTAATGAAATTGTAAAGAGAACGAAAGAGTGTGAAAAGAAGATTTTATCCATCGCACATTGCAATTGTCCGGAACGTGCAAAACAGGTAAAAGAAAAATTGGAAAAGCTGGCAAAATTTAAAGATATCAGAATTGTAGATACTGCAGGAGTCAGCACCATGTATGCCAATAATGGCGGTGTTATTGTAGCAGTTTAAAAAATAGCAGATAAAAAGAAAACAGATAAAGGAAAACAGAATCGGTGCAAACCGGTTCTGTTTTCTTTTGCTGTCGGTAACAAAATGGAGCATCCGCATATAGTAATAACAGACGATTGCAAGGCAAGGAGGGATGAAATGCAAATCGCAATCATTGGAGCAGATGAAAGAACACCGGCATTGAAACGTTGTCTGACGGAATCAGGAATTGGAATCATAGAAATAACGGAGCAGAATATCCGGCGACTGATGCAGAGTCAGATTATTGTATTACCGTTGCGGGCATTGGAGGAGGATGGCAGAATCAGAGGAAGCAGGGTAAAAATAGGAATGGTATTATCCTATGCAGCGGAGAGAAGTGTTATTTATGGAGGTTGTTTCCCGGAGGTTCTGACACGAAGACCATCAGGGCGGCGGATACGGCTGGTTGATTATATGGAAGATGAAGTCTTTAGAAATGAGAATGCCGGACTGACAGCAGAAGGCTGCCTTGTAGAAGCAATGACAAAGAGCAGGTGCTGCGTGAAAGGAAGAAACTGTCTGGTGGCAGGTTTTGGTTATTGTGGAAGAGCCATGGCAAAGCTGCTTTTATCTTTGGAAGCGGAAGTAACTGTTTATGATATAAAGGAAGATTGCCAGCGGGTGGCAATGGAAATGGGGTGTAGCTTGTGGCAGGAGAATGCAGAGGAGCAGAACTTTGAGTGGATTTTTTATATGGCAGATAAACCATGTCCAATAGACACAGTCTTAAAATGGTGCGATGAGAAAACATATCTATGGGATATTACAACTGGTGGCGGACTTCCGGCAGAGGAGTTAGAAGAAAAAGGTATTCATGTGGAACATCTTACTGCCGTTCCTGGAAGAATACTGACAGAAAGTGCAGGAATCATTCTTGCGCGGATGATAGAAAGAGGAGCAGCAGATTATGGAAGAGTATAAGCTTACATTAGGACTTGGAATTACCGGCTCTTTCTGTACTTTTGGGAAGATACTCCGGACGACAGAAGCACTGGTGCAAAAAGGAATAAAAGTTATTCCGGTATACTCCAGACATGCAGGAACTTTGGATACCAGATTTATGACAGCGGAAGTATTTCAAAACAGAATGCAGGAGATTACAGGAGAAAGGGGAATTCAAAGTATCGTGCAGGCAGAAACCATCGGTCCGTCAGGACTTTTTGATGTGATGGCAATTGCACCATGTACCGGAAATACCATGGCAAAGCTGCAGCAGGGCATTGTAGATACTACAGTGCTTATGGCAGCCAAAGCGCATCTTAGAAATGAAAAGCCGTTGGTGCTGGCAATTTCTACCAATGATGCTTTGTCCATGAATCTTAGAAATATCGGACTGCTGATGAATATGAAGCATATCTATTTTGTACCTTTCCGGCAGGATGATTATCAGAAGAAACCTCATTCTCTGGTGGCGGATTTTAGCCGGTTAGAGGAGACTATTGCTGCAGCCATGAAAGAAAAACAGCTGCAGCCGGTGGTGCTGTCTCCAATGCCGGTAGATTATAAATGAAGGTCAATCTTATATTCACTGAGCCAGTAATGAATCTGCAGGAGATAAGCAATCATCTGAGGACCTGCCATAAGCTGACCATACCATGGTTTGCCATAGTCTCCTTCCTGATTTAAGAATTGCATAGTCTTTTCTTTATCAATCAGTGCAAGAAGGGGACTTTCCCCGGTGGTCAGCAGTGCACTCAGACGCTGACGCAGGAGCTGTTCATAGTAAGGATGGTAGGTCTTAGGATAAGGACTTTTCTTGCGGAAAGTAATGGTGTCCGGAAGATAGTCTTTCGCACACTGCCGCAAAAGGTTTTTCACAAGACCATCTTTGGCTTTCATTTCCCATGGCACATTAAAGACATAAGAAACCAGGTTTTTATCTGCAAAAGGAACGCGGGCTTCCAGACCGGAGAACATACTGGTGCGGTCCATGCGGTTTAGCAGAGTCTGCATAAAGTAGCGGATGTTAAGATAGGAAATACGCCGGCGGCTGCATTCCGTATCATTGTCCGATGGCAGAATATCGACCTCTGCAATGGCATTTTCATAAGAACTTTGCACATAGGAATCTAAGGACAGTGCATCTGCAATTTCGTCTTTTAAGAAGGACTTGCGGAAAGACAAATCCGGTGTCCATGGAAACGTGTTGCAGGAAAGAAAATTCTTCCGGTGAAACCACGGATAGCCGCCGAAAACTTCATCGGCACATTCTCCGGTCAGGACTACCTTATGCTGCTTACTGACTTCCCGGCAGAAGAAGAGCAGGGATGAGTCAACGTCAGCCATACATGGAAGGTCATGGGCTTTCATGGAAGCAAAGAGTAAGTCAGCCTGGGAGCGGTTGTCACAGGTCAGATATTGATGCTTACTCTTAAGATAGTCTTTCATAATATCCACAAAGGGACGGTCTTCGGAGGGCTGAAAATCATTTGCCTTAAAGTAACGGGAATTATCTGTAAAGTCAAAGGAATAGGTAGAAAGAGTCTGCCCTTCTTTTCTTAATTCTTCCGCACAGACCGAAGAGACAAGACTGGAATCCAACCCGCCGGAAAGAAAGGTGCAGATTGGAACATCGGAAACCATCTGCCGGCGGATGGACTGTAACAGCAGCTCTTTTGTGTGGACAACGGTTTCTTCATAGCTGTCTGTATGTGGATGGCTTTCTAATCGGAAGTAACAGTAATCTTTCAGTCCGGAAGCACTGAAAGTGAGGTAATGTCCCGGCAGACATTCTGCCATATGCTCATAAACTGCGTTGCCGGGGTTCCTGGCAGGACCAAGACCAAAGATTTCGCAGAGTCCTGTTTTATTTACCGAAGGGATGCAGCCTGGATAACAGAAAATTCCCTTCGGCTCGGAAGAAAAGATAAGTGTATCATGAAAAAGCCGGTAAAAGAGCGGCTTTACACCAAAGGCATCCCGGAAGAGATAGAGAAGCTGATGAGCCTCATCATAAATGGCAAAAGAGAAAATACCATTCATTTTCCGGACAAAGGACGGTCCTTCAAAAAGAAATCCATTTAAAATGACTTCTGTATCGGAATGAGTACGAAAGGTCATGCCATGGGAAACCAGTTCCTCACGGAGTTCTTTCGTATTATAAAGTTCTCCATTATAGACGATGGTGAAGTCTGCGTCACAATAATGTCTGGTCATAGGCTGAAGTCCACCATGAGGATCAATAATGGCAAGCCGGGTGTGGGAAAACCCTGTATGAGAGGTTAAATAAATACCATGGGAGTCCGGCCCGCGGTGATAAAGTGCGTCACTCATATCAGATAGAATGTTACGATAATAAGGCTCCCTTTCTAAAAAATCAGTATGTAAATTACAAAAACCGGAAATACCGCACATAGCAATTCTCAATTCATTTTTTGTAGTAATCTATGCATTTCCCTAAATAAAAAGTACAAAAAAGAAGAGAGATTTATGAAAGAGAGGAAGCATTTTCTGGGTGCAAAGCACAGGTAAGGAGTTGTCGGCAGTAAGTTGTGTGGGTTATAATAAAAAAGATGAAACTATTTTTCCGGCTGGAACGTCTAATTTACAGAAAGCAAAGGTTGAAAGGCTTTCTTTGCATATGCAGGTTTTCGGAAAGAGAAGAGGAAACAGGAATGAAGAAAAGAGGAATCGCAAAAGCGGTGGAGCAGGAAATTCTTGCATCCTATGAGCAGCTTTACCGGCTGGCAATTACCTATGTAAAGAACGAACAGGACGCAATGGATGTAGTGCAGGAAAGTGCATATAAGGCAATGAAGAATGCCGGTCAGGTGAAGGAAGAAACCTATATTAAGACCTGGCTCTGGCGGATTGTTATAAATACGTCACTGGATATGTGCAAGAAACAGAAGCGTATCGTAAGTGGAGTATTTATCCCGGAAGAAGCAAAAGAAGATGTATACAAAGACTGGGATATGCTGGCAGCGTTGGAAGAATTAGAAGAACGGGAAAGAACTATTGTGATATTAAAATATTTTGAAGAATGGAAAATAGATGATATTGCAGATCTTCTGAAAGAAAATCCAAACACCGTAAAATCAATCCTGTATCGCAGCTTAAAGAAATTAAAGATAAAGATGTCCAGGGAGGAAATAGCATGAACCATGAGAAAATAGACAGGATGAAGCAGGAATATGAGCAGATAGAAGTCCCGGAAGCATTGAAAACGCAGGTGGAAGCCGGAATCAGAAAAGGAAAGAGGGAGACCCAGAAAGGCAGTATCCGCTTTTTAAAAGGAGCAGCAACGGTAGCGGCAGCTATGGTTGCACTGGTGATTTCGGTAAATGTAAGCCCGACAATAGCCCATGCCATGGAAGAGGTTCCATTACTTGGCATAATTGTAAAAGTAGTGAACTTTTCTACATATTCTGATGTACAGGATGATAAGAATATGGAAGCAAATGTAGACATTCCCCAGGTGGCAGTGACAAATCAGGATGGGGAAGTATTATCGGATGAGACGGACGAGCTGAATCAGGAAGTGAAAAAGTATGCCGGTGGTATTATTAAGTCTTATCAGTCTGATGTAGCTTCCATTGAAGATGGTGAGAATGGTAATGAGGCAGTGAATTCGTCTTATCAGGTAGTGACAGATAACGACCGGCTGTTTGCTTTAAGAATTGATACTTCCATTGTAATGGGAGGATCGAACCAGTATACGAAAATCTATAATGTAGATAAGAAAACCGGAAATACCATTACATTAAATGATTTATTTCAGAAGGATTCCGATTATCTGGACCGGATTTCAGAGGAAATAGAAAAGCAGATGAAGGAAAATATGGAAAAAGACAGTAACCTGCAATACTTCTTAGACAAGGATGTAGATGGCTACAGCTTTGATGGAATTAAGAATGATGTAAATTTCTATGTCAACAAAGAAGGAGAGTTGACCATTGTTTTTGATAAATATGAAGTAGCACCGGGTTATATGGGAATTGTAGAATTTACGATTCCGACCAGTGTGGTTTCTGATATTATAAAGGACGGATATCTGCAATAATATGGCAAAGATGGTGCGTACTAGGCATTTATAGTAATCGAAAACTCCCCCGGATATTGGAAGAAATTTCAATATCCGGGGGAGTTCTTATGCTATATCATGAGATACTTTTATTTTTTGAAGTTAGCTCTCTTTCTTAAGGTCGGGTCAAGAATACGTTTACGGATACGTAAGGATTCCGGAGTAACCTCTAAGAGCTCGTCAACATCGATAAAGTCTAATGCCTGCTCTAAGGAAAGTATCTTTGGTGGAACAAGGGTCAGCGCTTCGTCTGCGGAAGAAGAACGTGTATTGGTTAAGTGTTTCTTCTTACATACGTTTAATTCAATGTCTTCCGGTTTAGAGGAAGAACCGATAACCATACCGGAGTAAACCTTTACACCGGCTCCGATGAAGAGAGTACCACGCTCCTGAGCGGAGAACAGACCGTAAGTTACGGATTCGCCGGATTCGAAAGCAATCAGGGAACCAAGTTTACGATAAGCAATATCTCCCTTGTATGGAGCATAGCCATTGAAAATGGTATTGATGATACCATTTCCTTTGGTGTCGGTTAAGAAGTCTCCACGGTAACCGATAAGACCACGGGATGGAATGTTAAATTCCATACGGGTATAGCCGCCGCTGATTGGACGCATATCAACCATCTCACCTTTTCGCTGGCTTAATTTATCAATAACAGTACCGGTGAATTCATCCGGAACGTCAACATAAGCTAATTCCATAGGCTCTAATTTCTTGCCGTTTTCATCAGTGTGGTAAAGAACTTCAGCCTTGCTGACTGCAAATTCATAACCTTCACGACGCATATTTTCGATTAATACGGAAAGATGTAACTCACCACGTCCGGAAACCTTGAAGCAGTCTGCACTGTCGGTTTCTTCTACACGAAGGCTGACGTCGGTATTTAACTCACGGAACAGTCTGTCTCTTAAGTGACGGGAAGTAATGAATTTACCTTCCTGTCCTGCAAGCGGGCTGTCGTTGACCATGAAATTCATGGAAAGAGTAGGCTCGGAAATCTTCTGGAAAGGAATGGCAACCGGGTTGTCTGTTGCACAGATGGTATCACCGATATGGATGTCTGCAATACCGGAAATAGCAACGATAGAACCGATTTTCGCTTCCTTTACTTCTACTTTATTCAGACCATCAAATTCGTATAATTTGCTGATTTTGACTTTTTTCTGTTTGTCAGGCTCGTGGTGGTTTACTACGATAGCATCCTGATTTACCTTTAAGACACCGTTGTCTACTTTACCAACACCGATTCGTCCAACGTATTCATTATAATCAATGGTACTGATAAGAACCTGGGTGTTTGCATCCGGGTCACCGGTAGGTGCCGGAATGTAGTCGATAATGGTTTCGAATAAAGGAGTCATATCCTTGCGCTCATCATTTAAATTTCTTATGGCGTATCCATCTCTTGCAGAAGCGAAGATGAATGGGCAGTCTAACTGTTCGTCAGAAGCGTCTAAATCCATGAAAAGCTCTAATACTTCATCAATAACTTCTTCCGGTCTTGCTTCTGGACGGTCAATTTTATTGATACATACAATAACCGGCAGATTCAGTTCCAGTGCTTTCATAAGAACGAATTTGGTCTGTGGCATAGCACCTTCAAATGCATCTACCACAAGAATAACACCGTTTACCATTTTCAGAACTCGCTCAACCTCGCCACCGAAGTCGGCATGGCCAGGAGTATCAATGATATTGATTTTTACATCTTTGTAGAATACAGCAGTATTCTTAGAAAGAATGGTAATACCACGTTCACGCTCAATATCATTGGAATCCATGACACGTTCCTGGACTTCCTGATTGGCACGGAATACACCACTCTGTTTCAACAGCTCATCGACCAGAGTAGTTTTACCGTGGTCAACGTGGGCGATGATAGCTATGTTTCTAATATCGTCTCTTGTTGTTTTCATATAAAATCCTTCCTTCTATCAGTGCATAAAATTCAGTTTCTTCTTATATATAATGCCTGTCTGTAAATGACCGGCGTTTTTATTCTATCACATATTGAAAAATACGCAAGTATTTCTTTCTTTACAGGAAATTGCTTTCCTGTAAAGAAAAAAACGCTCCGCGAGGATGCGCACTGCGGCGTATAAGGTAGATGTCGCAAGCGACCGCCGCAGGCGAGAGAATGTGCCAAGGCACATTCTTTGTTCAAGGACACAGCGCATATGCATGGAAAAGTGGCTTTATGCATAATATATCCAAAATGTTATCGACAGATTTTGATGAGTTTCATCTCATTGGAATGGTACTGTAAAAACGTTCGAAAACACACTAAATAAAGGAGAAAGATTCATGGCAGATAAGATTTTAGAAAACAACCAGGTATCCATTGTAGGGGAGATTATTTCCGATTTCCAATACAGTCATGAAGTGTATGGGGAAGGCTTTTATATGGTAGAGGTAGCGGTCAGCAGATTAAGTAATTTTTCCGACTACATTCCATTGATGATTTCAGAGCGTCTGATTGACACTTCGCAGAGTTACATAGGACAGAAGGTATATGTGACCGGACAGTTCCGTTCCTATAACAGACATGAGGAACTTAAGAACCGGCTGGTTCTCTCCGTATTCGTCCGGGAGATTGAGTTTATTGAAGAAGAGACAGAGGAGATGAAGAGCAACCAGATTCTTCTTGATGGCTATATCTGTAAAGATCCGATTTACCGTAAGACTCCTCTTGGAAGAGAAATTGCAGACCTGTTGGTGGCGGTAAACCGTTCCTATGGAAAATCTGATTATATCCCATGCATCTGCTGGGGAAGAAATGCAAGATTTGCCGCAAGATTTGAGGTGGGTGTGCATGTGCAGATCTGGGGCAGAATCCAGAGCAGGGAGTATGTCAAACGCTTAAATGAGGATGAGGTAGAGAAGCGTACCGCCTATGAGGTATCCGTGAGCAAAATTGAATATATGGAATAAAATAGTAGAAATAAAGAATAATTGAGAAAACATGAAACATACAGACATTGCTTTTTATTGGAAATTGTGGTATCGTAAGTAAATCTGGGATAAAGAGTCCCTGTAAGAATTGGCATGGAGGTTTGTCATGGAAAAGGGTTCCGTACAGATTTATTATGGTGCAGGTCGTGGAAAGACCAATGCTGCACTGGGCAATGCGTTGCGGGCAGCCGGAGAGAATAAGAGTGTAATTATTATCCAGTTTTTAAAAGGAAAAACAGATGATCAGATTGCTTATATGAAGCAGTTAGAACCGGAAATCAAGGTATTCCGTTTTGAAAAATCAGAAGAGAATTATGATGAACTGCCGGAAGAAAGACAGGCAGAAGAGAAACTCAATATGAAAAACGGACTGAATTTTGCCAAGAAAGTGCTGGTTACCGGTGAATGCAATGTACTGATTCTGGATGAAGTTCTGGGCCTTATAGATGCCGGAGTAATTTCGTCGGAAGAATTAGAAGCTGTTTTAAAAGCAAAGATGGATGAAACAGAGGTTATTATGACCGGAAGGGTATTAGAAGAATCCATTCGCAGCTATGCAGATGAGATTTATAAGATTACTGCGGAAAAATAAGAAAGAAAATGTAAAATGTCTGCATAGGACGTTGACAGATAGTAGCAGCGGTGCTATATTGAGGTAAGAAATTTAATATATGAAGGTAGAGGTTGCGTGAGACAAGAGTACTTGGTCGGATATGGCAGACATAGAAGAAGACATAAGGAAAGGGGAACACGCCGAAAGGTTATTTTTCCTGCAAAGAATAATCTTGGGCATGGATTGAAGAAGTTCATGACTGTCATCTTGTAATAAGATGGGGCGCTATCGGTATGATCCATAATAATTTAAGTGGAATATCAACCGGCTCCCTGTGAGCCGGTTTTTTTATGCTGGTAATAAAAGCAAAACAAACGATATCTTCATACAATAAATAAGATACTTATAAAGTGGAGGAAAAAGAACATGTCTATTTACAAAGGTTCCGGAGTTGCAATTGTAACCCCAATGAAAGCAAATGAAGAAGTTAACTATGACAAATTAGAGGAATTAATCGAAGAACAGATTTCTGAAGGTACAGACTGTATCGTAATTGCAGGAACAACAGGAGAGAGTTCTACCTTATCCATGGAAGAACATCACAAAGTAATCTGTGCAGCAGTAGAATTTGCAAAACACAGAGTTCCGGTAGTAGCAGGAACCGGTTCTAACTCAACGGAGACAGCAATCCAGTTGACCCAAGAAGCAGAAGAAGCAGGAGCAGACGGAGCACTTATCGTAACTCCATATTATAATAAGGCAACACAGAAAGGTTTAATCGGACATTATTCTAAGATTGCACAGGAAACAAGACTTCCGATTATTATGTATAATGTACCGGGAAGAACCGGATGTAACCTTCTGCCGGAGACAGTTGCAGAATTATTCCGCACCCAGGAAAATATTGTTGGATTAAAAGAAGCAACCGGTAACCTTGCACAGGCATCTAAGACCATGTACTTAACCGATGGAAAGCTTGATTTATATTCCGGAGAAGACGGACTGGTTGTACCACTTATGTCCATTGGCGGAATCGGAGTAATTTCCGTATGGGCAAACCTTGCTCCGGCAAAAGTGCATAATATGTGTGAAAGCTTCTTCAAAGGCGACCTTGCAACAGCAAATCAGTTACAGAGAGAAGCCCTTCCATTGATTGATGCATTATTCTGTGAAGTAAACCCGATTCCGGTAAAAGAAGCATTAAATCTTATGGGCAAGAACGTCGGACCGCTTCGTTCCCCGCTTTGCGAGATGGAGCCAGCCAATAAAGAGAGACTGATTCAGGCAATGCGTACATATGGATTAAAATTAGTATAAGAAACTGGAGATGATAGAGATGACAAAAGTAATCATGCATGGCTGTAATGGAAAAATGGGTCAGGTAATAACCGGCCTGATTGCGCAGGACGAAGATGTGAAAATTGTAGCCGGAATTGATACCTATGATGAAAAGAAAAATGATTATCCGGTATATAAGTCCATCCGGGAATGCCAGATTGCAGCAGATGTTGTGATTGATTTTTCCAATGCGAAGGCAGTAGATGAACTGTTAAATTACTGTGGCGAGAAGAAGCTTCCACTGGTACTTTGCACCACCGGTTTATCCGAAGACCAGCTGGCGAAAGTTACTGAGACCAGCAAAGAGACTGCAATTTTAAAATCTGCCAATATGTCACTTGGAATCAATACCTTAATGGATTTATTGCAGACTGCTATAAAGAAGCTTGCACCTGCCGGCTTTGATGTGGAAATCGTAGAGAAACATCATAACCAGAAGCTGGATGCGCCGAGTGGAACTGCTCTTGCATTAGCAGATGCCATGAACGAAGCTATGGACAATACCTATTCCTATAAATTAGACAGGAGCAGTGAGCGGAAGAAGAGAGATGCAAAAGAAATCGGTATTCAGGCAGTCCGTGGAGGAAGCATTGTTGGTGAACATGAAGTAATCTTCGCAGGAACTGATGAAGTGATTGAATTTAAGCATACGGCATATTCTAAGGCAATCTTTGGGAAAGGAGCTGTAGAAGCAGCAAAGTTCTTAAAGGGAAAATCTGCCGGAATGTATGATATGCATGATGTAATCCATGCAGAGTAGAGTTGGGCACGCATATAATTACAAAATAAGAAATCCCCGGTATCATATCCGAAAAAGATATGATACCGGGGATTTAATATTTACGCATAGTTCGTTTTACAATAACTGGATACCTGCATCTGCTGCAGCCTTGCACATGTCTTCCGGCCAGAGAGAAGACTGGACTTCTCCGATATGGGCCTTACGAAGGAAGAACATACAGATACGGGACTGTCCGATTCCTCCACCGATGGTATATGGAAGTTTGCCATCAATGATTGCTTTCTGGAAAGGAAGCTTAGCACGTTCCGGGCAGCCTGCTTTATCAAGCTGTGAGAGCAGTGCAGCCTTGTCTACACGGATTCCCATGGAAGATAATTCCAGTGCAATATCAAGGACAGGATAGTATACTAAGATGTCGGCATTTAAAGACCAGTCATCGTAGTCCGGGGCACGTCCGTCATGACGCTCGCCGGATTCTAAGACATCACCAATCTGTAAGATGCAGACAGCACCCTTTGCCTTGGTTATGTAATATTCACGCTCCTTTGGAGTATTTTCAGGGAACATATCCTCTAATTCCTGAGTGGTAATGAAGAAGATATCATGCGGAAGAATCTCTTCAATATAATCGTACTGGATAGCCATATATTTTTCTGTTTTACGAAGACATTTGTATACAGTACGGACAGTATCTTTTAAAGTTTCCATGCTGCGGTCTTTCTTTGCAATGACTTTTTCCCAGTCCCACTGGTCTACGAAGATAGAGTGGATATTATCTGCGATTTCATCGCGGCGGATAGCATTCATATCGGTGTAAAGACCTTCGCCCTCTTTGAAATCATAATGCTTTAAGGCATAACGTTTCCATTTAGCAAGAGAGTGAACAACTTCTGCTTTACGCTCATTCTGTTCTTTGATGGTGAACGTAACCGGACGCTCCACACCATTTAAGTTATCATTTAATCCGGAATCAGGGTCAACGAAAAGTGGTGCTGAAACACGGGAAAGGTTTAAACGCAGGGAAAGCAGATTCTGGAAGAAATCTTTCACTGTTTTAATCGCAATCTGTGTATCATGCAGGTTAAGTTGAGACTGATAATTTTTTGGTATAATCAGATGTTCCATAATAGCTCCTTTTTCATTTTAGTCTGCAATTATTATAGCACAGCAATTCGAGTTTGCAATGGATTATTTGTTTAAAAAAGAGTACAGAAGCGGATATAATTTATCACTGTGTTCAATATAACTTCCATGACCTTCTCCCGGAACAATAACCAGAGTGGCATGCTCAATATTTTCTGCAATCTTTTTTGTAACCTTTTTCTTGATTAAATCTTTTTCGCCGGCTAAGACAAGGGTTGGAATCTTGATTTTATGTAAGTCCACCGGCTGGATATCTGGCTCATTGAGCATCATTGTGGAAAAAGGATTCGGATTCTTTTTGCATTCCCTGCGGATGCGGCGGTAGTCTCTTCCTTTGATGTCCTTTGGCGTCAGGTTTGCACCGCTGATCATAAGCTTGGAGAGCTTATCCGGGTATTTCGAAGCTAAGAGAAGTCCGACGATACCGCCGTCACTGAAGCCATAAAAGAGAGGGGCCTTTAATTCTAAGGCATCAATAAAAGCTGCCATGTCGTCTGCCATATCCATGTAATGAAGTTCTTTTGGAGAAGCAGAAAGACCGTGACCTCTGGAATCGATGGCATAAACGGTGTAATGTTCGGCAAGCTCCGGAATCAGTACATCAAAAATTTCGTGGGTTTCGCCATTTCCATGCACGAGCAGGAAAGGCTGCCCTTCGCCATATTTTTCATAATAGAGAATCTGACCATTTAATTGAATATACATAATGATTATCGTCCTTTAAAATTGATTATTTTGTCATTCTATTTTATAGTAAAGGTAATTCAACTTTTTTAGTGTAGCATTTTATAAAGGAGAAAACAAGATGGAGACAGAACATGTTATGCATACTTTTGCCCCGGTATACGATAAAAAATCCAGAGTATTAATCTTAGGCACGTTCCCGTCGGTCAAGTCAAGAGAGAACCGGTTTTACTACGGCCATCCGAGAAACCGCTTCTGGAAGGTAACGGCGGCAGTATGCGGCTGTGAGGTCCCGGAGACGATAGAAGAAAAGAAGGCATTTCTTCTTGAAAATCATATTGCTATCTGGGATGTTATTGCATCCTGCGACATAGCAGGATCCTCAGACAGCAGCATAACAAATGTTGTGGCAAATGATATTGAACGGCTGTTAACGGAGGCTCCCATCGAGGCTGTTTTCCTAAACGGCGCAAAAGCCTACGAATTATTTATGAAATACTGTTCCTGTAAGGATAAGGCAGAAATCTGCAAGCTGCCGTCCACCAGTCCTGCCAATGCTGCATGGAGTCTGGAGCGGCTGATAGAAGAATGGAAGAAAATCAGGAGATAGGATGAAATGTATACAGACAGACAGTTAAAGATTATAGCGGTCTTAAAAAGTGCAGATGGCTGGATGAGTGGTTCCCTTCTGCGGGAAAATATCGGGGTGAGCAGCAGGACACTGCAGATGGATATTAAGGCAATCAATGAGAAACAGTCAGGAGAGCCTCTGATACAGTCTAATAACCGGCTGGGGTATCTTTTGAAAAATAAGATTGCATTAGAGCAGGAACAGAAAAGTTACGGACAGGAGAACTATGTGCATTCCAAGCAGATTATTACTTTGCTGCTGTTTGAAAAGGAGTATACCAGTATTGGAACGATTTCTGAGCGATTATTTTTTTCACGGTCATCTGTAACTTCTGACCTGTCGCAGGTAAAGCGGATTATAAGCCGCACGCCGGGGGCAAATCTTTTGGTATCCGGACAATATGGACTTAAGATTCAGGCATCGGAGAATGTAAAGAGAATCATGTGCATGAAGACCATGCAGAGCAGACAGGATTATCATATGTTGTTTTCGGAAGAAGAGATGGAGCAGTTTGCAGAAAATCAGAAGAAGTTACAGGCTGTTCTGGCAGAAGTATTTACCAGAAACCAGTTTATCGTATCGGGAGAAGCCTATCATGATTTTGCACGTTATCTGGCAGTATGCATGATGCGAAGCCAGATGGGATTTCCGGTAACAGAGGAAGAGGATGGCACAACTGAAATGCCTGGCAGACTTTCTACTGAGCTGGTAGATGAAATCGAAAAGGTGTGCACCTATCGGTTTAAGGAGAAGGAAAAGCAGAATGTAGAGGCACGGTTAAAGGAATTGAATATGGTCTGTAAGGAGACGGACATTCAACTGGATATGCTGCAGAAATTAGAAGTATTTATCCAGCGGGTGCAGGAGGAAACCGGACTTAAATTGCAGGTGGAGCGGGACCTTTTAGAGGTTTTATCAGACCATGTGTCAAGAATGGAACTCCGGATTCAGAATGGACGTAATAATATCGGTAATCATACCAAAGAAATGGCGAAGCGGTATCCGCTGGAAATGCATCTTTTAAGAACCTGTTTAAGTCCTGTTTTAAATACAGAGATTCCGGATGCGGAAATGGGCTATCTGGTGCTTTATTTTGCATCTGCCATTGAACGGAACAGAAGAAAACCGGATATTTTATTTATCAGTGACCAGAGTGCCAGCAGCATTTATAATGTGCAGAATAAATTAAAAGGCTTCTTAGGGGAGCGAATCAGTGAGATAACAGTTATCCCGGAATATTTATTTGAACAGAGAAAGGAGTGGTATTGCCGGAATTACCAGCTTCGGATTACATCGGAAAAGGAGCTGGTATTAAAGGATACTTCCTTTACTTATCTCGATCTCTTTGCAGACAATGAGCAGATTATGCGGCTGGGGAGAAATGTTGATAAGCTTGAAAATAACTACTGGAAGGAAAAGGAAGAAAAGCTCCGGAAAAAATATGGCACAAAGGACAGTCTGTACTTGATAGAAGAAGTGGCAGACTTTGATGATTTAAAGAAAAGAATCGGCTATGAATATCAGGAACAGAAGGTGTCGAAGGAGACCATCGGAAGCAATCGTCTTTCTATGATTGACCATGAGCAGGATGGCAGAAATAAGATTTATCGCATTTATCTTAAAAAGCCATTTTCTTATGGCGGTAAGCAGATTACAGAAGTTATTGCAGCACATTATGGCGGAGAAGGGGATATGATAGAATTCTTTGACTATGTAAAAGAGCTGTTAGGTGGACAGAGCTAGGCAGAGGATTTCGCTATTAGTGACGCAAAAGTATAAATTTCCTGAAACATAAAAGCACGGTATAATAAGCTTAACAAAATAAATGCGGGTCATTTATGAAAGGAGAATGTTTATGGGAAAAAATTATGAGAAGCTGGGAGATGAAATTATTACCCGGCTGGGAGGAGAACAAAATATTACCAAGCTGTTTCACTGTGCTACAAGACTTCGTTTTCAGCTTGCAGATATGTCTAAGGCAGAACTGGAAGGAATCAAGAAGCTGCCGGATGTCATGGGCGTAGTAGAAAGTGTTGGCGGTGTTCAGGTTATCATTGGAAATGATGTAGCATCCGCTTATGCTGCAATTGTAGCAAAGCACAAGATTGAAAACAGCAGTGATGGCAAGAAGGTTGAAAAAGCAGATGCAGCACCGGAGAAAAATGGAATTGTATCAAAAATTCTCAATGTGCTTTCTGCCATTTTAGGACCGGCAATTCCACTGATTATGTGTAGTGGATTGATTTCAGCATTACTGATTATTTTAACCAAGTGCGGACTGAGTACAGAAGGCACAACCTATACCATCATCAGCATGGTTGGAAATGCAGCATTATATTTCCTGCCGGTATTACTGGCATATACTTCTGCCAAGAAATTCGGCTGTGATATTATGACCAGTGTTTTCCTTGGTGCAATTATGATTAGTCCGACATTGATTGGATTAACGGAGCAGGGAAGCTTTGTATCACTTTTCGGACTGCCGGTGAAAACAGTAAATTACAGTTCTACCGTAATTCCGATTATTTTAACCATCTGGATCTTCAGCTATGTAGAGAAGCTGGTAGTTAAAATTGTTCCAGCAGCAGTTAAATTTGTATTTAAACCGTTACTGTCTGTTATTATCATGATTCCAGTTATGTTATGTATTACCGGACCAATCGGAAGCTATTGTGGAGACCTTTTATGCAAAGCACTGACCGCAATCAATAATGTAGCACCTTGGTCTTCTGTATTAATTGTTGGCTGTCTTGCACCACTTTTAGTATTAACCGGAATGCATCTTGCATTGATTCCGCTTGTAATGTCCATGTTTGCAACAGCAGGATATGATAATATGTTATTCGTTGCATTTATCGGAATGAACTTCTCACAGTTCGGTGTAGCATTAGCTTGTATGTTAAAAACTAAAAATAAAAATCTTCGTACACTGGCATCTTCCTGTGCAATTACAGCATTCCTGGCAGGAGTTACAGAGCCTACCCTTTATGGAATCTGTGTACGAATGAAGAAACCTTTGGTTGCTACCTGGATTGCATGTATAGTAAACGCAATCTTCTGTGCAATCTTCAGCGTAAGAGTATACAGCTTTGGCGCTCCATCCTTCTTTACAATGCCGATTTTCTTAAATCCGGATGGAACGATGAGTAACTTCTATTTTGCAATTGCTGCTGCAGCAATTACCATTGTAGTAAGCTTTGTATCAACCTGGGTATTAGGATTTGATGACAGCATTTATGGAGAGGAAGCAGCTTAATGGAAAAAAGTCTGAATGTAGTGGAAAAAATATCGGATCAGCTTTATGTGATTACGGAGACAGAGAGTGTGCATTGTTATCTTGTTATAGGAAGTGATAAGGCAATGCTCTTTGACATCGGCTATGGCTATGAAAATATCATGCCACTGGTTCGTACAATTACAGATTTGCCGGTTATGCTGGTGTTAAGCCACGGTGACCCGGATCATGGTCTTGGAAGCAAATGGTTTGATGAAGTGTGGATACATCCGCTGGACTGGGGAAAGCTTCTTTGGAATGACACTACAGAGATGCGTAAAAAAGCAATGGATTACAGGGTAAATAAAATGCCCTGGACAAAAGAACTGATACCGGAAGAGTTCCCGGAGTGGAGAATCAGCAGTAAGACGAAACCTCATTTTCTCTGTCATGGAGACAAGATTTCGCTGGGAGATATTGAATTTACGGTATTACATACGCCGGGACACAGCTATGGGCATATTATGCTTCTGGAAGAGGAGAAAAAATGGCTCTTTTCCGGAGACCAGATATCTGCACACAACATCTGGCATTTTCAGGGAAATGATGTGCAGGCTCCCTTCCGGAGTACACTTCACAGCTTGAAGGAGCTGGCATTAAAAGTAACAGAGGATTATAAAATTTATCCGGCACATGACATTATTCCGATTCAGAAAAATTATCTGACAGATTTGATAGACTGTTTCGAATGGGAACTGCAGGAGAATTATAAAAAGGATGCACCATTCCATTCTTTTGCAGGAGACGGTTATCAGCATTTTTATCAGACTGTAAATCTCATATATTCTGATGAGCGGCTGGGTGAATTCCTCGGAAGGAAAATAGAGCGATAGGGGGAGTGTAAGTGGAATTTAAAGAAAATTTCTTATGGGGCGTAGCCACTGCTGCGAACCAGTGCGAAGGAGGATATTTAGAAGGAGGAAAAGGACTTACCATACAGGACTATATAAAAGGTGGCGGAATCGGAAGACCACGGATGTTTCGCAGTACCATGGAAGAAGGAGCATTCTATCCGAGCCATGATGCGGTAGACCATTATCGTCATTATGAGGAAGATATCCGCCTTTTGGCGGAGATGGGCTGCAAATGTTATCGCATGAGTATCAGCTGGGCAAGAATTTTTCCAACCGGATGCGAAGAGGAGCCAAATCAGGAAGGACTTTCCTTTTATAAGAATATTTTTACTCTGTGCAAATCCTTTGGCATAGAGCCGGTGGTGACATTAAGCCACTTTGAAATGCCGTGGTATCTGGTAAAAGAAAAGGGCGGTTTTGCAAACCGGGAAGTAATTGATGATTTTGTTCGTTATGCCTGTTGTGTAATGAATTATTTTAAAGAAGAGGTACATTACTGGCTTTTATTTAACGAGACTAACTTTGGCGTAATGCCAATGGGTGCTTATAAGTCGCTGGGGCTGATTGATGGGAAATATCTCGGCGGGGAGGCATTCATTTCTCTTAAATCCATGACCGTAGACGAAAAAGTAAGATTCCAGGCATTACATCACCAGTTTGTTGCCGGAGCGAAAACGGTGATAGAAGCAAGGAAAATCAGTCCGGAAATAAAAGTGGGCTGCATGATTGGGCACATTACGCAGTATCCGCTGACCTGCCGGCCGGAAGATATGTTAGAGTGCCAGCACAAAGACCGGCTATTAAATAAATTTGCCGGAGATGTAGCCGTGTTCGGCAGTTATCCGTCTTATATGAACCGTTATTTTAAAGAGCATCAAATTACGATTCAGAAGGAGCCGGAGGATGATGCAATATTAAAAGCCGGCTGCGTGGACTTCTACACCTTCAGTTATTACATGACAAACTGTGCCACGATAGATGATGCAGCAGAGCAGACCGATGGAAATCTTTTGGAGGGAGCCAAGAATCCGTATCTGACCGCCAGTGAGTGGGGCTGGCAGATAGACCCGAAGGGACTGCGCTATACATTAAATGAACTTTGGGACCGCTATCATCTTCCAATGATGGTGGTGGAAAATGGATTTGGTGCACCGGATGAAGTCGATGCAGATGGAAGCATCCACGATGATTACCGTATTTCCTATCTCAATGACCATATCGCAGCAATGGGCGAGGCAATCGAGGACGGTGTAGACCTGTTCGGCTATACCCTCTGGTCAGCCATGGATATTGTCAGTGCCGGAACCGGCGAAATGAAGAAGCGTTACGGGCTCATTTATGTGGACAGACACGATGACGGCAGCGGAGATTTTAAGAGAATCCCAAAAGACAGCTATTACTGGTATGCAAAGTGCATTCAGGAAAATGGAAAAAATATTACCACATAAAGGATTGTGGAGATAAAAAGTAAGATGCGTACAGCGGGTATCGGGTATGCATCTTACTTTTTTACGCTGCAACGCATCCGTAAGAAGCTGCCGGTGGCAGGTTCTGCAGGTGAGTAGCGAGAAATCTGGGGGGGACTGTTAGAAAATTTGACACAACAGAAAATGCATGATAAATTTACTCTGAAAAAAGAGAAAGAAGGAAGAAGCACATGGAGAAAATCGCAAGCTTTACAATTGACCATATTAAACTGCAGCCGGGTGTCTATGTATCAAGAAAGGATGCCGTAGGAGACAGTACAGTAACAACCTTTGATTTAAGAATGACATCACCAAATGATGAACCGGTTATGAATACCGCAGAGGTGCATACCATAGAACATCTTGGTGCAACCTTTTTAAGAAATGACGCAGAGTATGCCAGCAAGACCGTATACTTTGGACCAATGGGCTGCCGGACCGGCTTTTATTTGTTGCTGGCGGGAGACTATACATCCAAAGATATCGTGCCACTGATGATTCGCATGTTTGAGTTCATCCGTGACTTTAAAGGTGAGGTGCCGGGTGCAAGTCCAAAAGACTGCGGCAACTATCTTGATATGAACCTTGGTATGGCAAACTATCTGGCAGACCGCTATTTAAATAATGTGCTTTATCATATTGATGATGCACACCTGAATTATCCGGCGTAGAGGATACTTGGAAAATTTGCTTTAAAGCAGATATGAAAAATGTATTGCGTAATGCATAAGTAGGAAATCAGCAGAAAGAGGAAAGAAAACATGAGCAAAATCGGAATTATCGGAGCTATGGAATTAGAAGTAGCAACATTAAAGAAAAATATGGATACAGACCAGATTACAAAGAAAGCCGGTATGGAATTCCATGAGGGTAATTTAAAAGGAATGCCGGTAGTAGTGGTACAGTGCGGTGTAGGAAAAGTAAATGCAGCAATGTGCGTGCAGATTCTTGCAGATTTATATGATGTAACACATATTATCAATACCGGTGTAGCAGGCTCTTTGAATCCTGTATTAGATATCGGAGATATTTTAGTATCTAAGGATGCTATTCAGCATGACATGGATGTGACACCATTAGGCTATGCAAAAGGACAGATTCCGGGATTAGAGCAGCTTGCTTTTGTGGCAGATGAAAAGTTGTGTAAGACTGCCGTAGAGGTATGTAAAAAAGTAAATCCGGATATTCATGTAACAGAAGGCCGCGTAGTAAGTGGAGACCAGTTTATTTCCAGCAAAGAGATAAAGGATGCATTAATTGCAGAATTTCATCCGGACTGTACGGAGATGGAGGGAGCCTCCATCGCGCAGGCAGCAACTTTAAATAACATCCCATATGTAGTCATTCGTGCAATTTCAGATAAAGCAGATGGCTCTGCACAGGAGGATTATCCAACTTTTGAAAAGAAAGCAGCAGAGCATTGTGCAAAGTTAGTACAGGAAATGATGAAGGAGCTGTAAGAATCTTTGAATTGGGTAAAAAAACGCAGAAATGCCAGCCTTTTACCCTGACGAGAGTCAGCGAAGCCAGAATTCCCAGCTCCTCCAGGAATCCGCAAAAAAAATACAACCCGGATATTTGTAATGCCCCTAAAACTATGCTTTTTAGGAAGCAACAAATATCCGGGTTGCATTTTTGCAGTCATCTTACATAAATTTCATAAACATATTCAAAAAACGTAAATAATCATCATAATTAAAGAAGCGGTCAAGAATATCCTGCAGGGCATTCTGCTCAAGGGAATCCCACTGGCTGACAGAAAGGGAATTATCTACAGTGCCTGCATTGTAGGCAGCATTGCTGTTTGCACTTGCAGCAACGGCTGTTCCGTCCGGAAGAGTGACACCTTCCTGCATATAGCCGGTAATCTTGGCTACATAATTCTGGGTTTCTTTAAATGGAGGAATTCCACCGTATTTTGCTACGTTGCCGCTGCCTGCATTGTAGGCGGCAAGAGCAAGGGAGGTATCTCCGTTGTATTTATTTAAAAGCTCGCTGATATATTTGGCACCTGCCATAATATTCTGTTCCGGGTCATAAGGGTCGGTACAGCCAAAATAAGAAGCAGTGGAAGGCATTAGCTGCATGATGCCCATGGCTCCTGATTTGGAAGTGGCATTTGCCTGAAAATTGGATTCCTGCTTTGCCATGGCGGTCAGAAGAGAAACAGAGACACCATAGGTATCGGAGGCTTTCTGAAAAATAGATGCAAGGGAATTGTTGCCTGCATTATTTAAATAGGATTCAAAATTATTTACACCGTTTACAGAGGTTGTGGAAGCAGCGGTACTTCCAAGCGCAGCGGTAATCGGATCAATCTGCATGGATAGAACTCCTTTCATAATCTGAAATTCTTCTTTCTCATTAAGATGCGAATTCCAGGCTGTGTATTAAAATTATAATTTATGCTAGTATAGCATAAAAAACTTGTTTTTTGAAGTCTCATATTGTAGAGTTATTGTGTTTGATGTAGAAAGGGCAAATTAGAAAGAAGGATTACAGAATGAAACAAAATGGCTATGTCAAAGCAGTGAAGGCAGCATTTCCGTATACGATACCGGTATTGACAGGTTATCTTTTTATAGGAATTGCATTTGGCGTGATGTACCAGGAAAAAGGCTACAATTTTCTTTGGGCAATTCTGATGAGTATCTTGGTGTACGCCGGAAGCGGACAGTATCTGGCTGTTAATTTCTTTGCACCGGGAGTCAGTTTCCTGCAGATTATATTCTTAGAATTTATGGTAAATATCCGGCATGTCTTTTATGGACTGTCTTTAATAGAAAAATTCCGTGATATGGGAAAAAAGAAATTATATATGATTTTTTCCCTGACAGATGAGACCTATTCCTTATTCTTTATTACAAAAGTGCCGGAGGGCGTGGATGAGCACAAATTCCTATTTTCCATTGCGTTGTTAGACCAGCTTTACTGGATTATTGGCTCTGCCATCGGAGCCATTGCCGGAACGTTGATTCCGTTTGACACAACGGGTATTGATTTTGCCATGACAGCATTGTTTGTTGTAATTTTTGTGGAGCAGTGGCTGACCAGCAGGAATCACTTGCCGGCGCTGACCGGAATTGCAGCATCTCTTATCTGCCTGCTTATCTTTGGCAGTGATAATTTCATTCTGCCATCCATGATTTGTATTATGATAATTCTGTTATCCGGTCGTAAGGTGATGGAAGAAAAGGAGGTAGCGGAAAATGCCGATTAGCGTGGAACGGTCATTATTAATTATTGTGGTTTGCGGATTGGTTGTATTTACAACAAGGGCAATTCCGTTTGTATTATTCAGCGGGAAAAAAGAAATCCCGGAAATCGTAAAATATCTTGGAAAAGTGCTGCCGCCTGCAGTTGTGGGAATGCTTGTTATTTACTGCTTAAAGGCAGTAAATGTAGTGAAGTTTCCCTTTGGTCTGCCGGAATTTATTGCAGTTTTCGTAGTTATCGTTTTACATGTGTGGAAAAGAAATAATTTACTGAGCATCGGTGTGGGAACCGTGCTTTATATGGTGTTGATACAGACAGTATTTGCGTGATGTTAAAGAAATCTTAAAGACTTGGTGCCTTGGTTCTTAAAGGTTCATTCGATACAATAATGGTGTACTTGGAAAGGGGAAAAGAAAATGTATAACATATTGATATGTGATGATGAACCGGATATCGTGTCCGCGTTAAAAATCTATCTTGCATCGGATGGCTATGGAATTTACGAGGCTTATAACGGTCGGGAAGCAATTGAAATGATGCAGAAAACAGAGATACATCTTGTGCTCATGGATATTATGATGCCGGAAATGGACGGCATCCAGACCATGGTGAAGATTCGTGAGAACAGCAATGTCCCTGTGATTTTCCTGACTGCAAAAAGTGAAGACAACGATAAGGTTTTAGGACTTATGGTGGGAGCAGATGATTATATTACCAAGCCATTTAATCCGGTGGAGGTCCAGGCAAGAGTAAAATCCCAGCTGCGCCGTTATATGCAGCTGGGAGGTGGAAACATGACAAAGAAGAATCTTGCCATCGGTGGCATTGAATTAGATGACAGTGCCAAGGTTGTGACGCTGGACGGAGATGCGGTGAGTCTTACCCCTACAGAGTATGATATTTTGAAACTGTTTATGGAACAGCCCGGAGTTGTATTTTCTCCAAAGGATATCTATCGCAAAGTATGGAAAGATGCGCCGTTTGGCTCAGAAAGTACAGTGGCAGTGCATATTCGCCATCTTCGGGAAAAATTAGAGTATGACCCTGCAAATCCACGGTATTTAAAAGTGGTGTGGGGACAGGGCTATAAGATGGAAAGAGGAAACACGCCATGAAAAAGAAAAAAAGAAGCATCAGAAGAGCAAGCGCAGTCATTGCATTTATTTTACTGACTTCAATTGCATTTTTATCTGCAGTATTTACGCTGGAAATGATAGACAGCCAGATCTATCGAAACAGCCAGAAGGAAACAGCGGCAGACTTTCAGGAGCAGATTGGTTCCTGTCTGGCAGCAGAAATTTTTTCAGACTTTGTAAATTATGATATAGAGGATGCGCGGTCTTGTGCATACAGCCTGGCTGATGAGACGAACTTTAATTTTTATGTATTTAAAAAGAGTGTAGATACTTCCGTGGAACGAATCTGTACCATAGAAAACGGAAATCTGGCAAGCGTCATTCCGGAATACATGGCAATCGTGGGAAATTATGACAGTTATTGTTATCCGGGAATTACCATAGATGTTTTAAACAGTCCGGAGCAGATATTTACGGAAGTAGAAGAACAGGATGCAAATCTTTCAAGAGGTGATATTTATGCAGTGGCATTCTTCCCGCTGGGGGATTTGACTTATCATGATGATTTGTATTTTAAAATGAAATATATTGATTTTGCATATAAGACCCGCTATGCAATCTTTGCGGTACTTGCAGTAAGTACAATTGGAGCAGTTATTTTACTGGTTACGCTGGTACGGACTGCCGGAAAGAAGGATGAAGAGGGCAGAATACAGAGAAGTTTTATCGATAAGATTCCGCTGGAACTCTATGGACTGATGCTTTATATCGTTGCAGCCTGTGTGGCAGGATTTTTTGGAAACATATGGGGATTTTACGGAACGGACATAGGCTCCTTTGCTGCCATTGTGATACTGGCAGTATTGACAGCAACCCTGCTTTTAGTATTTCTCATGAGCTGCTCAGTAAGGCATAAGACAAAGACGCTGTGGAGAAACACGCTGTTATGCCGGTTTGTAAAATGGCTGAAACAGGCATTGTCTTATATTAAAAAGCATATGCCGTTTATTTATAAAGGTGTAGTGATTGCACTGGGCATTACTTTCATAGAATTTATCGGTGTTCTGATGCTGGAAGACAGTTACAACTGGGAGTGGATTTTCCTGGTATTTCTGGTAGAAAAGGCAGCACTTTTCCTGATATTCTGCATCATACTGGCAAATCTCAATCAGTTGAAGCAGGGTGGTGAGAAGATTGCAGAGGGTGACTATGATTATCAGATGGACACCAGCCATATGCGTGGAGAATTTAAAAATTATGCAGAGCATCTGAATCAGATTGGAAGCGGAATGCAGACAGCACTGGATGAGCGGATGAAGAGCGAGCATTTTAAAACAGAGCTGATTACCAATGTATCCCATGACATTAAAACACCGCTTACTTCTATTATTAATTATGTGGATTTGCTGACCAAAGAGGATGTGGAAAATCCGAAGGTGCAGGAATACTTAGAAGTGCTGACACGACAGTCTGCCCGGTTAAAGAAATTAATTGAAGATTTAATTGAAGCATCCAAGGCATCTTCCGGTGTGTTAAAGGTCAACTGGGAAAAATGTGTGCCGGAGGTATTGCTGACACAGGCAGCGGGCGAATATGAGGAACGGCTGCAGGCAAAGAATTTAGAGCTTGTGATTCATCATCCCGAAGAAGAACTTTCTGTTCTGGCAGATGGAAGACATCTGTGGAGAGTTTTTGATAATCTGCTGAGCAATATTTATAAATATGCACAGCCGGGAACCAGAGTATATCTTGACCTGGAGCAGGATGAGAAAAATGTTTCCATCATATTCCGTAATGTTTCTAAGAATCCTTTGCATATGAGCGGAGAGGAATTACAGGAACGCTTTGTCCGGGGAGACAGCTCCAGAAATACGGAAGGAAGCGGACTTGGATTATCTATCGCACGGAGCCTGACGGAACTTATGAATGGAACGTTCGGGCTGCTTATCGATGGGGATTTCTTTAAAGTGACGCTGACATTTCCACATCATGTGGGAAATGAATCATAATTGAGAAAAAGTCTTAAGATACAATATAAAAATGATAATGACGGGTTGACAAGTCACAATGGGAATTTTAGAATACTACTTAGCTGAGGCAAGAGGTCTGCGGCGGGAAGCCTGCAGGCGAGAAGGAGACTAACTATTATGAAGAAAGAACCATTTGTGACAAAAGAACAGATTGAAGAAATTGTAAAAACATATCCGACACCGTTTCACCTTTATGATGAAAAAGGCATCCGTGAAAATGCAAAGGCAGTAAAAGAGGCGTTTGCATGGAATCCGGGATTCCGTGAGTATTTTGCTGTAAAGGCAACCCCGAACCCATTTATCTTAGATATTTTAAAAGAGTATGACTGCGGCTGCGACTGTGCATCCCAGACAGAGCTGATGTTAGCTGATTCCCAGGGATTTGACGGAAAGCATATTATGTTTTCTTCCAATGATACCCCTGCATATGAATATAAATTTGCGGACAAGATTGGCGCAATCATCAACCTGGATGACTTTACCCATATCGACTTCTTAGAGAAGACAATCGGTAAGATTCCAGAGACCATCAGTTGCAGATATAATCCGGGCGGAGTGTTCAAAATGAGCAACGGTATCATGGATAACCCGGGAGATGCAAAATACGGATTTACAACGGAGCAGTTATTTGAAGGCTTTAAGATTTTAAAAGAAAAAGGTGCAAAGAATTTTGGTATTCATGCATTCTTAGCAAGTAATACCGTAACCAACGAGTATTATCCGATGCTTGCAAAACAGCTTTTTGAAGTAGCTGTTAAATTAAAAGAAGAAGTAGGCTGCCATATCAGCTTTATCAACCTTTCCGGTGGAGTTGGTGTGAATTATACACCAGACCAGGAACCAAACGACATCCGTGTTATCGGCGAAGGCGTACACAAGGTTTATGATGAAATTTTAGTTCCGGCAGGTATGGGTGATGTAGCTATCTATACTGAGATGGGCCGTTTTATGTTAGCACCTTATGGATGCCTTGTGACGCAGGCAATTCATGAGAAACATACACACAAGGAATACATTGGTGTAGATGCCTGTGCAGTAAACCTGATGCGTCCTGCAATGTATGGTGCATATCATCACATTACCGTGCTGGGCAAGGACAACAGCGTATGCGACCACAAATATGATGTAACCGGTTCTCTTTGTGAGAACAATGATAAATTTGCCGTGGATCGTATGTTGCCGAAGATTGACATGGGCGATTATCTGGTAATTCATGATACCGGAGCACATGGTTATTCCATGGGTTATAACTACAATGGTAAATTAAAATCCGCTGAGTTACTTCTGAAGGAAGATGGTTCCGTACAGCTTATCCGTCGTGCAGAGACACCGAAGGATTATTTTGCAACATTTGACTGCTTTGACATTTTGAAAAATATGAAAGACCCGGAAAAATAAACTTGCAATCTATTAGAAAATATGATAAACTTTCATTTGTTCGGTTCGACGGAACCGAATAAATGCCGGCGTGTCGGAATGGCAGACGAGGCAGACTCAAAATCTGTTGTGGGCAACCACGTGCGGGTTCAAGTCCCGCTGCCGGCATTAAAATTTTGGAAAAGAATCGACTACAGGTCGGTTCTTTTTTTACGCGAGTAGCGAGAAAAATCTGGGAGAAAAGAAGGAGCCAAGCTCGCTTTGGCGAACTTCTTTTCTGTTCAGATTTGGCGAGCACCGCGATAACTCGAGAAACTCGCTAAGCGTGTTTCCCGTAGTTACGCGAGTAGAAGGTAAGGAGAATTACATGGAACAGACCAATGACAGAACATTTTTAGAAACAGAACCGGTAGGAAAGCTGTTATTAAAACTGGCATTGCCTACCGTTGCAGCCCAGTTGATTAATATGATGTATAACATAGTAGACCGTATGTACATCGGCCATATTCCGGGGGATGGTGCAATGGCACTGACCGGAGTTGGTGTATGCATGCCGCTTATTATGGTAGTATCTGCGTTTGCAGCACTGATTAGCAATGGTGGTGCTCCACGGGCAACCATATTTATGGGAAAAGGAGAGAAGGACAAGGCGGAAAAAACGCTGGGGAACTGTTTTTGCACCCAGATTATTGTATCGCTGATACTGACTGCATTTCTGCTGGCTGGAAACAGAGGCTTTCTTCTGGCATTTGGAGCCAGCGAAAATACGATTTCTTTTGCTGCTGATTATATGAATATTTATGCTATAGGAACGATTTTTGTGCAGTTGACCCTGGGGATGAATGCATTTATTACGGCGCAGGGATTTGCAAGAACCAGTATGCTGTCGGTACTGATTGGTGCAGTGATTAACATTGTGCTGGATCCGGTATTTATCTTTGGATTTGGAATGGGTGTAAAAGGAGCAGCGCTGGCAACGGTTCTTTCCCAGGCATGTTCCTGTATCTGGGTGCTGGCTTTCTTATGCGGAAAGAAAACGCATCTTCGCCTGAAAGGAAAAAATATGGTTTTGCAGGCAAGTATTATTTGGCCGAGTATTGCACTTGGAACAGCAATGTTTATTATGCAGGCAAGCGAGAGTGTGATTTCGGTCTGCTTTAATTCTTCGTTATTACGATATGGCGGAGACATGGCAGTAGGAGCCATGACCATATTAACCAGTGTCATGCAGTTTGCACTACTTCCGTTACAGGGATTGGGTCAGGGAGCGCAGCCGATTATCAGCTATAATTATGGAGCCAAAAGAGCAGATAGGGTAAAAGAAGCCTATTTCTTATTATTGAAAATTGATGTTGGATTTTCCTTTGTTTTGTGGGCACTGGTGATGGCATTTCCAAGAGCATTTGCAGCCATGTTTACCTCGGATGCGGCACTGATTGCGTATACTGGAAATGCACTCCGGATTTATCTTATGGCAATTATGATATTCGGAATCCAGATGGCGTGTCAGATGGCATTTACATCACTGGGAAAAGCAGTATCTTCCATTATTGTAGCGGTCATGCGTAAATTCGTATTATTACTGCCGCTTATTTATATTATGCCACACATTTTTACCGGCAATCAGGCAATGGCAGTTTATATGGCAGAGCCGGTAGCGGATGTGCTGGCGGTAAGCTTTACGTCTGTACTGTTCTATTTCCAGTTCCGCAAGGTGCTGCGTCAGATAGAAGAATAGTTCAAAAAGAGCCTTTTGAGGCTCTTTTTCGTTGACAATAAGTTATCATATATGATAACATAGAGACAGTTGTTGAGGTGAGAAATGGAGAAGAATAAGAGCAGGGAGCAGTCGACGCGTTCGGATGTGGTGCGTCAGTTGAAGGCGGTGCGCAAGGAACAGCATATTACCCAGGAAGTACTTGCAGAGCGGGCAGGCACGAAGAAATCCAATATTTCCAGATTGGAGAGCGGAAGATATAATCCAAGTCTGGATTTTCTGGTGAAGGTAGCAGGCTGTCTGGGGAAGACCGTAGAGATTCAGATTATGGACAAATAGAAGGAGACAGGGTATTATTATGAAGAAGAACAAACCGAAGACCATGGGGAAAAATATTGACCGGGATGTGGAATTATGCAGAACTACCAATGCCAGAGTCAGCAGTCAGATGATGCGGACACTGGTAAGCCATGAGATTCCATTTACACGGAACTGGGTGAGAGTTCCATTTTATAAGAGAGTTGCTTATAATGGGGCGAAGGAAGTCTGCGTTATCAGCACACATTATAACCAGTATCAGCGGGCAAGAAGAGTATTAGACCATATGGAAGTGGTATATCGGGAACGCATGATTTTGCATGCGGTATAAGACAGGAGGAAAAAGAGATGGAGAGCTTAACAAAGCAGTTTCCGGATAAGGAGACCTTTGACAAATTCTTTGTAGAGAATTTCAAGACCATGACTTACGAAGATGTAAAAGAAGGCTTAGAGGAATTAGTCAAGGCAGAAGGATTAAATATATTTCAGGATGATTATGTGAAAAATGTACGGAAAGAGGATTTTAAAGAGCATCTTTCCAAGGGCGCACGATTTGAATTTGAAAATGCCATGACAGAAGCATTTTACGATAAGAATCCGGAAGTATATGAGGCGGCATTTGGACTTTACGAAGAAGTACCAAAGCAGGCAATGGCAATTACTGAGACTTTTCACCGCACGTATCAGGAGATATATGAAGAGAGTTTAAATTGTATGTTTGATGCAGTGATAGCTCCGTTGTTATAAGAAAAATTTTTCGGATATTTGAATGTATAATCCACTTTTTTAGAATAGCAGATTCTGACTGTGATTCTAAGAAAGTGGATTTTTTGACTTTAGAAAAATTTAATTTCAAAAAGTGAAAAGATTGTGCTACCATTACAATAAGCAGGTAACAGGTGATTGTGAAGGAGATAGATTTTGTCATCAGGACTATCTTTCCGATGTTTGTAAGAATTGCTGCATGGTTCGTCGAAGTACAGATGCCTGATAAAGGCTGTTAGGGACACTGGGAATTTCGTCAGGAAACAGGCAACGCTGGTACAGGGATGTACCAGCGAGGCACAACTGAACATGGATGTGAATTTGTGCCGGTTGCCGGATGAAATTAATACGATAACGAAATTCCCAGTGTCCCTTGCAGGCATTATGTGGCATCTGTCTTCGACGGACAGTGCAGCGATTCAGCCAAAGCAACCGGAAAGACGGTTTTTATAACTTTCCGTTTGCACAATCACCTGAATAACCAGAATAAAAGGAGGAAGCTATCAAATGGCATTTGTATCCTTTCAGAATGTAAGTAAAGTATATAAAACCGGAGAAGTTACGATAGAAGCATTACATGATGTGAATTTTGAAATAGAAAAGGGAGAATTCTGCGTTATCGTAGGAGCGTCCGGAGCGGGAAAGACAACAATATTAAATATATTGGGAGGAATGGATTATCTGACCACCGGAAAAGTATATCTGGATGGAGAAGAAGTCTCAGCATATAATAAGCGGCAGCTTACCAGTTACCGGAGATATGATGTGGGATTTGTATTCCAGTTTTATAATCTGGTGCAGAATCTTACAGCATTGGAAAATGTTGAACTTGCAGCACAGATTTGCAAGGAACCGTTAGATGCAGCAACAGTTTTAGATGAGGTGGGCTTAAGTGAACGGAAAGCCAATTTCCCGGCACAGCTATCCGGTGGAGAACAGCAGAGAGTGGCAATTGCAAGAGCACTGGCAAAGAATCCGAAGGTGCTGCTTTGTGATGAACCGACAGGCGCACTGGATTATAATACCGGAAAAGCCGTTTTAAAACTGCTGCAGAATACTTGCAGAAAACAGGGCAAAACCGTCATTGTAATTACACATAATCAGGCACTGACTGCAATGGCAGACCGTGTCATTACCGTAAAGAGCGGAACCATTCAAAAGATAGAGAAAAATGAACATATCGTGGATGTCGATGAGATTGAATGGTAGTCCATGTGGAAAAGAAAGGGTTTGAAATATGAAATCCATGATGAAGAGAAATACATTTCGTGAGATAAAGAAAAGCTTTGGAAGATATTTTGCTATCCTTGCCATTGTTGCACTGGGTGTTGCATTTTTTTCCGGCCTTAAGATTACCCAGTCGGTCATGGTGCATTCTGCGGATGTCTATTTAAAGGATTTGCAATTCTATGATTATCGTCTGGTATCCACACTTGGCTTTACAGAAGTAAATGTAGAAGCACTGGCAGAAAAAGAAGATGTCCGGGCGGCGGAGGGTGCCATATCGGCAGAGATTCTTTATAAGGATGCCGGAGAAAATGAGCGCGTTATCAAGATGCATTCCATCACAGAGAAGGTCAATAAACTGAAGCTGGTTGCCGGAGAAATGCCGCAGTCCGCTGATGAATGTGTGGTAGATTCCGCACTTTTTTCAGAAGATGCCATTGGAAGCAAGCTGGTTCTTTCGGAAAATAATACGGCAGATGATTTAGATAAATTTGCATACAAAGAATATACGATTACCGGACTGGTACAGTCACCGTGCTATATCCAGTTTGAACGTGGCAATACATCCATTGGAAATGGCAGAATCAGCGGATTTGCCTATATATTAAAAGATGGATTTGCAGTAGATTATGACACAGAAATCTATATTAAATTTGATGAAGATTATGACATCTATTCCGATGAGTATGATTCCTATATGGACGCAAAGGAAGCAGACTGGGAGGCCTATACAAAGGAACAGGCAGATATCCGTTATGAAAAGATTGTAAAAGACGCACAGGACGAACTGGATGAGAAGAAGGAAGAGTTAGAGGAAAAGCGGGCAGAAGCGGAAGTGGAATTAGAATCGGCAAAGCAGCAGCTTACGGATGGAGAAACAGAGATCTCCGATGGAAAAAATCAGATTGCTTCTGCAAAGACCGAGCTTTCTGCTAAAGCATCGGAGCTGCAGTCCGGGAAGGATGCATTGTCTTCTAAGGCGGCAGAATTAGAGAGCGCATCGCAGCAGATTTCCGGGCAGGAAAGTGCACTGGCAGCAAAAAAGGCAGAGTATGAGCAGGGATTGAATGCTTATTTGGCAGCAAAGCAGCAGGTGACGGATCAGAGAAACAGCCTTGAGGCCGCAAAAGCGCAGTTGACGGAAAATACTCCGGGCTATGAAGAGATGCTGGCACAGATTGAAGCCGGTTTAACGGAGGTTGCCGGTGCAGAAGCAGAATTAAATGCAAAGAATGCGGAATTAGAAGCAGCCGCAGGTCAGCTTTCTTCTGCGGAAAGCCAGCTGGCAGCCGCAAAGCAGCAGATAGAAGATGGAAAAAATGCACTGGCAGCTGCCGAGGCAGAGCTTATGGATGGGGAGAACCAGCTTGCGGCAGCAAAAGAACAGATAGAAGAAAAAGAAGATCAGCTTGAGGCTGCAGAAACAGAGCTGGCAGACGGCTTATTGCAGTATCAGGAGAATCAGAGTGAATTTGATGAGCAGATGCAGGATGCGGATGACCAGATAGCAGATGCACAGAGTAAGATAGATGAAATCGAGAAACCGGAGACTTATGTACTGGACCGGAATACCAATGTAGGTTATGTGTGCCTGAAAAATGATTCCGGTGTAGTAAAAGGAATTGCCAATGTATTTCCGGTATTCTTCTTTCTGGTGGCAGCATTAATCTGTATGACTACCATGAACCGGATGGTGGAAGAACAGCGTACACAGATTGGTGTGCTAAAGGCACTGGGTTTTAGTGAAGGAAAGATAATGGGAAAATATCTTTTCTATTCCGGCTCTGCAGCCATCAGCGGAACGTTAATCGGTTATGTCCTTGGAATCCATTTTTTCCCGTTAGTTATCATAACGGCTTATGGAATCGTTTATAAAATGGGTGGGATCTATTATGTGTCTGACCTGCCACTGGCACTGGTTTCACTTACCGTTGCAGTATTTTGCTCCGTTGGGACGACCTGGCTGTCCTGCCATAAAGAGTTAAAAGAAGTGGCGGCAGATTTGATGCGGCCGAAAGCACCAAAAGCCGGAAAACGTGTATTCTTAGAGCATGTACCATTTATCTGGAAGAGACTTAAATTCTTGCAGAAGGTATCCGTAAGAAATATTGTCCGCTATAAGAAGCGTTTCTTTATGATGGTAATCGGAATCAGCGGCTGTACGGCATTGCTGGTGATGGGCTTTGGTGTAAGGGATTCTGTAGTGGCAGTGGCAGACCAGCAGTATGAAGAAATCCAGCTTTACGACATCGGAGTTACATTAAAAGCTGGAAAGATGCCGGGAGAGGCCGACCTTAAATCTTTAGATTCTGCATTGGAAAAGGAAAATGCAGCAGGCATGTATGCCATGGAAAAGACCATTGACCTGGTGACAGATAAAGGAACTAAGTCGATTCATATGGTGGCAGTGGAAAATCCGGATGAAGTAGGAGACTTTATTTCGCTGCATACAAAGAAACAGGAGCCGATTGCTTATCCAAAAGAAGGAGAAGCAGTACTTTCGAAGAAAGTGGCAGAAACCTATGCAGTCAAAAAAGGCGATACGATTCTGCTGCGTGACAGTGACAACAATGAGATGCACTTAAAAGTCACCGGAATCTGTGAGAATCATATTTATAATTATGTATACATTGCACCGGAATCCTATGAAAAACAGATTGGGGATGTGGTATTTAAAAACGTGTATGTGAGACTGCCGGATGCGTCAGATATTCATGAAGTGAGTGCGGTACTGATGAAAGCAGATGGTGTGACGGCAGTAACCGTTAATTCCGATATGTTAAGCCGGATTTCACAAATGATGTCCTGTATGAATTATATTGTCATTATCATTATTATCTGTGCCGGAGCACTGGCATTTATCGTATTATATAATCTTAATAATATCAATATTACAGAACGGGTGAGGGAGATAGCTACCATTAAAGTATTAGGCTTCTATCCAAAGGAAACGGCATCTTATGTGTTTCGGGAGAATATGGTCTTAACTGCTATCGGCTGCGGACTGGGACTGATTTTAGGAAAATGGTTCCATCGTTTTGTAATGGGTGAGATACAGATTGATATGGTATCCTTTAATGTACAGATTAATGCAGTAAGTTATCTCTTTAGTGTTTTGCTGACGATGGGCTTTGCATGGATTGTAAACTGTATGATGACAGGCAAATTAGAACGCATCAACATGGCAGAATCCTTAAAATCAATAGACTAAAGCAGGCTGTTTTCTGGCGATTTCTTTCTGGCAAACCGAAGGAGCGCAAGAAAGGATAAAAAAGTAGTCAGCAGTTCGCCTGCAAGCATGCCATAGAGGTAGCAGCGGATGCCATATGTTGGAATCAGTGCATAGATAAAGAAAATGCGTAAAGTGCAGCCGCTCATATTAATGTAGAACGCACGCCCCGGTTTCCCTAGACCATGAAGAACGGAAGTAAGGGTGGTGGACAGATAGAGGAAAGGGCAGATCCAGCTTAATATGAGTATGAAACTGCCGGCTAATGTGTTCTGGAAAATGAATTGTCCAATCCATTTTCCGGTCAGAAGAAAACCGAAGGTACAGGAAAAGCCAAGAAGCAGACAATAAAACACTGTTTTTTTTATAGTAAGGCGGATTAAGTGAAAATCCTTTCTTGCATAGGCTTCTGAAATAGCAGGCATCAGCAGCACCGAGACAGAATTTACAAGGACATTGGGAAAAAGAATCATTGGCATTGCCATTCCGGTAAAAATGCCGAAGACGCTCAAGGCATCCTGATTGCTGTAGCCATATTTTTTTAAGCAGATGGGAATCAGAATGGCTTCGATACTGGAAAATAAGTGATATGCTACATGATTGGTGGTAAGGGGCAGCGCAAAGAGGGAAAGCTCCTTAAAAATTCTTTTTATATGCCTGCTGCACTTTTTGAAATGAAGGCAGCTTACGGAAAAGAGTGAAGAAGCCAGTTCACCGCAGACAACACCCCAGACAGCAATGGATGGGGTGATGGGATAACTTTTTTCCAGGCAGATAAGATAAAGTGTATAGACACTTAAGACCCGGACAACCTGCTCCATAAGCTGGCTTACGGATGGCACCAGAGTTTTCTTCTTCCCATAATAATAACCATTGATACAGGCATGGACACTGGCAGGAATCAGGCAGTAGGAAAGAATAACTAGGAGTGGAGCACAACGGGCTTCATCTAAAATATGAATGGCAATAAAATCAGAATAAGAAATCAGAATAACAGTAAGTGAGAGTGCAATTCCCACAGAAAGAACCAGACCGGCATAGAGGTAACTCATGCCGGTATTTTTATGGTCGGCTGCAGCAACAAAACGGGAGACAGCGGTCTGGATGCCTGAGGAACTGAAGGCAATACAGAGGGCAAAAACCGGAAAAATAAGCTGATAAATTCCAAGACCTTCTGCACCAATTATGCGGGAGAGGAATATTCTATAGAAGAAACCGATTACTCTGTTGGAAAGTCCGGTCACAGTAAGCAGGAGAGTACCGGCAATCAGTGGATTTGAAATGGATTTCAACGGTTTCAATTGGAGCCTCCATGAAAAAGCAGATTTGTCAAAAGTATATGATAAATCAGAGGCAGAAAGAACTATTCTCAGAGGGAAAGAAGCATGAAGAAAATGATTTATCTTGATAATGCAGCAACAACACCGACAGCACCGGAAGTAATCGAAGCAATGCTGCCCTTTTATGAGCGTCGTTATGGAAACCCATCTGCCCTGTATGATCTGGGGCAAAAAAGTCATGATGCCATAGAAGAAAGCCGGAAGATCATTGCGCAGAGCATCGGGGCGCAGCCGGAGGAAATATATTTCACAGCCGGAGGAAGTGAATCTGATAACTGGGCATTGAAATGTACCGCAGAAAGTATGGTTATGCGTGGCCGGCATATCATTACCACGAAAATAGAGCATCATGCCATTTTAAGAACCTGCGGATATCTGGAACAGAATGGTTATGAGATTACTTACCTTCCGGTAAATGACAAGGGAACGGTTTCCTTGGAGCAGGTGCGGCAGGCAATCCGGCCGGATACCATATTGATTTCTGTTATGATGGCAAATAATGAGATTGGTACCATAGAACCTATAGCAAGAATCGGTATGCTTGCCAGGAGATATGGAATCTGTTTTCATACGGATGCCGTACAGGCATATGGACATATTCCCATTGATGTCAACAGAATGAATATTGATATGATGAGTGCCAGCGCACATAAATTCAACGGACCTAAGGGAACCGGATTTTTATATGTGCGAAAGAAAAAGAGGATACCTCCTTTTATCCATGGAGGAGGCCAGGAAAGCGGTGTCCGGGCGGGAACTGAGAATGTGCCGGGAATTGTAGGCATGGGAAAAGCGGCAGCCATGGCAATGGAAAGCTTAAAAGAGCGGATGGAAATCGAGACAAGGATGCGGGATTACTTGATTTATTCAGTATTAAAGCAGGTGCCGAAGGTAAGGCTGAATGGGGAATGGAACAACCGCCTTCCGAATAATGTGGACTTTTGTTTTGATGAGTTAGAAGGTGGGAATCTTTTGGTTATGCTGGATATGGATGGAATCTGTGCATCGGCAGGTTCAGCGTGTTCTTCCGGAGAACATGAGCCATCCCATGTGTTAACAGCCATCGGTGTACCGCCGGAAATTGCAAGGGGAGCATTGCGGCTTACTTTAAATGAAAAAATTACGGCAGAGCAGATTGATTATGTGACTGCCTGCATCAAAAAGAATGTCACAATCCTAAGGGGACAGAAGGAAACCGTAAAATTCACTTGACGGATGCTGACAGTGTGGGTAAACTGTGAGTGCAGCTAAAAATTTGCCTGTAGGATAGGATTAAATATATGAAGGAAAAAGTAGTAGTTGGAATGTCCGGCGGAGTGGATTCTTCCGTTGCGGCATATCTTTTAAAGGAACAGGGCTATGATGTGATTGGTGTAACCATGCAGATCTGGCAGGATGAGGAAGAGACACAGCAGCAGGAAAATGGTGGCTGCTGTGGCCTCAGTGCCGTGGATGATGCCAGAAGAGTGGCTGACCGGTTGGAAATACCATATTATGTGATGAACTTTAAACAGGAATTTAAACAGTATGTAATGGATTATTTTGTGGCAGAATATTTGGCAGGAAGAACGCCGAATCCATGTATTGCATGTAACCGTTATGTGAAATGGGAGTCACTTCTTGCCAGAAGCTTAAGCATCGGAGCAGATTATATTGCAACCGGACATTATGCAAGAATTGCAAAATGTGACAACGGACGTTTCGCAGTGGCAAAATCTGTAACAGCAGCCAAGGATCAGACCTATGCATTATATAACCTGACACAGGAGCAGTTATCCCATACATTGATGCCGGTAGGTGCTTATCATAAAGATGAAATCCGCAAAATCGCAGAAGAGGTGGGACTTCCGGTGGCTCATAAGAGAGACAGCCAGGAAATCTGCTTTATTCCGGATAATGACTATGCAGGTTTTATTGACCGTGAGGTTGGAGATGCAGTTCCGGGAGAGGGAAACTTTGTGACAAAAGATGGTGAAATTATCGGACGGCACAAAGGAATTACCCACTATACCGTAGGACAGCGCCGTGGCTTGAATATACCATATGGCAAACGGATTTTTGTAACAGAGATCAGACCGGAAACCAATGAAGTAGTGGTAGGTTCGCCAGAGGATGTATTTACGGATACACTGGTTGCAGACCATGTCAATTATATGGGACTTACCGATTTTGATGGCAGACGTCTCTTAGGTAAAATCCGTTATGGACATGCAGGAGCCATGTGTACCGTGGAAAATATCGGAGAGGGCAGGATCCGCTGTCATTTTGAAGAACCGGTCCGTGCTGTGACACCGGGTCAGGCGGTGGTATTTTATGATGGGGAATTTGTCGCAGGCGGTGGAATTATTATAGGAAAATAGTGAATTGTGCACAAAAATGAAATGGTAAAATTATATATTATATACGAAGTTTACATTCCGGACTTGACGTTTCTGATAAAATATAGTACATTTGTAATGTAATAAGCAGGGACGCAAACCGGATTGTTACTAGAGATAGGCAAGACTGGATTGCACTTTAAGATAATTGTTAGGTCGGATTATTTAGAGTGTAATGCAGCTTTTTTTATATCATAAACAGGTGAAACGTAATGCAGATTATCAAAGTAATTAACAATAATGTAATTAGTTCCGAGGACGATAAAGGTAAAGAAATCATCGTTATGGGAAAGGGCATAGGCTTCGGAAAGAAAGCCGGAGAAGAAATAGATGAGACAAAGATAGAAAAAGTATTCTCCCTTCCGGACGAAAGTACCAGCCAGTTCATGCAGGTGGTAAAGGACATGCCGTATGAATATATCCGGACAGCCGAGCTGGTTATCGCATATGCCAGAGAAACATTAGGTTATCATTTAAGTAAAAATATTTATGTGACATTAACAGACCACCTGGGATACGCCATAGAGAGAAAGCAGCAGGGCATCGTTGTTGCGAATGAGCTTTCCTGGGAGATGAAGAAATTCTACAATGCAGAATTTCAGGTGGGATTGAAAGCCTTAGATATTGTAAAACAGGAACTAGACGTGGAGCTGCCGGAGGATGAAGCTGGATTTATTGCGATGCATCTGGTAAATGCACAGATGGGCGGTCAGATGAATCAGTCCAGGAACATGCCGGCAATGATAAAGGATATACTCAATATAGTCAGATATACCTTTCAGGTGGAATTGGATGAAAAGAGCCTGTCCTATGAGCGTTTTGTAACGCATTTAAGATTCTTTGTACAGCGGGTAATCAGTCGGGAAGACAGTGAACGTAATGATGAAGAATTTGACCAGTTGATTGCGGATCGTTTCCCACATTCCTACGAATGTGCACAGAAGATAAAGAGTTACATGAAGAAGAAGCTTGATTATGAAGTCTCGGATGTAGAGATTTCCTATCTGGCAGTACACATTCATCGTGTGATTCACAGTATGAATAAGTAAATACCCTTTTGGCAAGGGATTGTTACGTTAAGACGGCAAAACCCAGACGAATAAGACTCATAGGAAGAGTTTTATTTGTTTGGGCTTTTTTAATTTACAGGAAATTGCTTTCCTGTAAATTAAAAAACGCTCCGCGAGGATGCACACTGCGGCGTATAAGGTAGATGTCGCAAGCGACCGCCGCAGGCGCGAGAATGTGCCAAGGCACATTCGTTGTTTTTAACAAAATGAATAAAACACAGGAGTGTTTTAGATAAAGATGAACATGCTATAAAAAAATAAAAATGGAGGGATTGTTATGGCAAGTAAGTATGATGGACTGGCAAGAATTATTATCCAGAACGTAGGCGGCAGGGAGAATATCATAAGCCTTGCGCACTGTGTTACCAGACTTCGTTTTAAATTAAAAGACGAGTCCAAGGCTAACACAGAAGTATTAAAAGCAACGGAAGGAATTGTGACAGTAATGAAATCTGGCGGACAGTATCAGATAGTAATCGGAAATCATGTACCGGATGTCTATGATGTGGTTTGTGAACATGCACATCTGGTCGGAAACGGAGCTGTTTCCGAGGATGCAGAAGACGGCGGAGAGAAGATGGGGCTTGGTGCAAGACTCATTGATTTGATTTCCGGTGTATTCCAGCCATTCCTTGGTGTGCTTTGTGCAGCAGGTATTATCAAAGGTCTTTTGGCACTGTGGTCTTTTATCGCAAGTCAGTCAGGAATTGATGTTACCACAAGCGGAGCATATCAGCTCTGGTATTCCATTGGAGACGGATTCTTCTATTTTCTGCCGATTATCTTAGGATATACTGCAGCAAAGAAATTTAAGATGAATGAATTTATCGGAATGGCACTTGGTATATCACTTACCTATCCGGCACTGGTTAATCTGACTTCAGGAGAACTGATAGGTTCCCTGTTTGCAGGAACTTCCTTTGAAATGAATTATTATACAACCTTTTTTGGAATTCCTGTTATTATGCCATCCAGTGGTTATACTTCTTCGGTAGTACCAATTGTTATTGCAGTGGCTTGTGCTGCCTGGCTGGAAAAGAGATTAAAGAAAGTAATTCCGGACGTTATTAAAACATTTATCGTTCCGGTTGTAACTTTGGCAGTAATGGTTCCACTTACCTATCTGGTAATCGGACCGGTATCTACTTTCCTTTGCAACATTATCGGTATTATTTTCGGAGCAATCTATAACCTTCCGGTTGTAGGAGGTCTTGTAGCAGGTATCTTAGTCGGAGCATTCTGGCAGGTACTGGTAATCTTCGGATTACATTGGGGACTTGTTCCACTGGCAATGATTAATTATGGAACTTTAGGATATGACTTCATCCTTTCTCCATATTTCGCAGCATCTTTTGCGCAGTCCATGGTTGTACTGGCTATTGTATTAAAGACGAAAGATAAGCAACTTAGAAATATTGCATTACCGGCGTTTATCTCAGGACTCTTTGGTGTAACAGAGCCATGTATTTATGGTATTACACTTCCAAAGAAAAAACCATTCGTAATTTCCTGTATTGCATCCGCTATTGGTGGTGGAATCATAGGATTTGCCGGAGTTAAAACTTATATGATGGGTGGTCTTGGATTCTTCGGACTTCCGGCATTCATCGATGGTGAGTCAAAGAGCGTTTACAGTTTGATCTGGGTATTAATCGGTATGGCAGTAGCTATGGTAGTTGCGTTCGTAGCAACTTACATTACCTATCATGATGATGCTCCACAGAATGATGAAGCAAAAATAGAAAAGAAAGGCACAAAAACCGCAGCAAACCAGGTAATTGCATCTCCTCTTACCGGAGAAGTAAAAGCCTTGGAAGAAGTAGAAGATGAAGCATTTTCAAGCGGAGCATTAGGTCAGGGTGTTGCTATTCTCCCGTCCGAAGGCAAATTATATGCACCATGTGATGGCGAAGTAGTAACCTTCTTCCCAACCGGTCATGCCATTGGAATAGTATCCGATGGCGGAGCAGAAATCCTGATTCATGTGGGCATGGATACCGTGAAATTAGATGGAGAAGGATTTACACCGAAGGTAGCACAGGGAGCCAAAGTAAAGAAAGGTGACCTTTTATTGGAATTTGATATTGCAAAGATTACAGAAGCAGGATATTCCGTTCTGACTCCGGTTATCATCAGCAACACAGCAGATTACGCAGATGTAGTTCCGACAGATGCAAAGAAAGTTGCAGCGTTGGACACATTGATTACCGTTTTATAAATTAGTTTTCCATAGTTTTTTATACCTAAGGGTGCGGGCTCTGATAAAGGGCTCGTGCTCTATCCAACAAAATCAGAAGCCTTATTGCAGGGCAGAATGAGAAAAGAAAAATATAAAAACAGAAATTATAAATTTTCAAAAATAAAAATAATAAGAAGCAGGAGGAAAAAGCAATGAAGACATTTCGTAAAGATTTTCTCTGGGGCGGTGCAACCGCGGCCAATCAGTTTGAGGGAGCATGGGATGTAGATGGAAAAGGAGCATCTGTTTCTGATATGTGTACGAATGGTTCCCATACCGAGCCGAAAAAGGTAACAAGAACCATTCATCCGGAATATCTCTATCCGAGCCACGAAGCAATTGATTTCTATCATCATTACAAAGAGGATATTGCATTATTTGCAGAAATGGGATTTAAAGTATTCCGTTTATCCATTGCATGGACAAGAATTTTTCCGACCGGAATGGAGAATGAACCAAACGAAGCAGGACTGGCATTCTACGATAAAGTATTTGATGAGTGTTTAAAATATGGCATTGAGCCGCTGGTAACCATTTCCCATTATGAAATGCCATATGCACTGATTGAAAAATACAATGGCTGGGAAGCCAGAGAATGTATTGATTATTTTTTAAATTACTGCAAGGCAATTTTCGAAAGATATCAGGGCAAAGTAAAATACTGGCTGACCTTCAATGAAATCAATGGCGGAACCACACCGCTTGGCAACCTGCTTTCCCTTGGAACTGTAAAAGGCTATGAGGGAAAAATTACAGAGATTCCGGATGACCCGAAGGTTCGTTTCCAGGCATTGCATCATCAGTTTGTTGCCAGCGCAAAAGCAGTAAAATTAGCACATGAAAAATATCCGGAATATCTTATCGGTGATATGAATGTCTTTATGACCAAGTATCCATTTACCTGCAATCCGGAGGATGTATTAGCAACACAGAAGGAAATGCGGATTATGAACTGGTTCTGTTCCGATGTGCAGGTAAGAGGAGAATATCCGGCGTATATGGAGCGGTATTTTGAAGAAAATAATATTCATGTTAAAATGGAACCGGGCGATGAAGAAATTCTGCGGGAAGGCTGTGTGGATTTCTATACCCTCAGCTATTATATGAGCAGTTGTGTATCAAAAGATCCAAATGGCGAGCAGACGGATGGAAACCTGATTGCCGGTCTTAAGAATCCATATCTTAAGGCAAGTGACTGGGGTTGGCAGATTGACCCACAGGGCTTACATTATTCCTTAAATGAAATTTATGACCGTTATCAGATTCCGGTTATGGTAGTAGAAAATGGCCTTGGCGCTTATGACAAATTAGAAGAAGATGGAAGCATTCAGGATGATTACCGTATCGACTATCTGCGGGATCATATCAAAGAGATGAAAGAAGCGGTAAAAGATGGCGTTGACCTGATGGGATATACACCATGGGGCTGCATTGATTTAGTAAGTGCATCCACCGGAGAAATGGCAAAGAGATATGGCTTCATCTATGTAGAAAAATATGATGATGGAACCGGAACTCTTGCAAGAAGAAAGAAAAAATCCTTCGACTGGTATAAAGAAGTAATTGCTTCAAATGGAGAAAACTTATAAAAGAAAGAAGGTATGGACTATGGAAAAGTTTAATGGAAAAAAGGTATTCAGCGGTATTGCAATTGGAAAGGTAAAACTCCTTGTAAAAGCTGAAAATCAGGTGGTAAGAAAGAGAATAGAAGACCCGGCAGCAGAGATTGCCCGCTATGAAGCAGCAAAGCAGACTGCAATTGAACAGCTCCACAAGCTTTACAAGAAAGCATTAAAAGAAGTGGGTGAAGTAAATGCACAGATTTTTGATGTGCATGCCATGATGTTAGAGGATGGAGATTATAATGATTCCGTTCACAATCTTATTGAGAGCCAGAGCGTAAATGCAGAGTATGCGGTAGGTGTTACCGGAGATAACTTTGCAGAAGTATTTGCAAATATGGATGACGAGTATTTCAAAGCCCGTTCCATTGATATGAAGGATATTTCTGAGCGTGTCATCAATGTATTATGTGGAAATGATATGGGAAGCGACCTTGGAGATGAGCCGGTTATTATCGTAGCAAAGGATTTAGCTCCGAGTGAAACCGTACAGATGGATAAAAGTAAGCTGCTGGCATTTGTAACACAGCTGGGCTCTACGAATTCACATACTGCAATTTTAGCAAGAACTATGGGCATCCCGGCACTGATTGGTGTGGAAATCAAGGAAGAGTGGAACGGAAAACAGGCAATTGTGGATGGCTATACCGGAACTCTTATCATTGAACCGGATGAAGCAGCTTTGGCAGAATATAAGAAAAAAGCAGAAGAGGATGCAAAGCAGAAGGAATTACTGCTGACTTTAAAGGGAAAAGAAAATGTGACAAAGAGTGGTCAGAAAATCAATCTTTATGCCAACATCGGAAATGTCTCTGACTTAGCGGCAGTACTTAAAAATGATGCCGGTGGAATCGGACTTTTCCGTAGTGAATTTCTTTATCTTGAAAAAGATACCTTCCCAACAGAAGAAGAACAGTTTACAGCTTATAAGCAGGTCGCAGAGACCATGGCAGGAAAGAAGGTTATTATCCGAACCCTGGATATCGGAGCCGATAAGCAGGTGGACTACTTTAACCTCGACAAAGAAGACAATCCGGCAATGGGATATCGTGCCATCCGGATCTGCCTGACCCAGCCGGAAATTTTTAAGACCCAGCTTCGTGCTTTATTCCGCGCAAGCAATTACGGAAATATTGCAATTATGTATCCGATGATTATTTCGGTAGATGAAGTGCGTAAGATTAAAGCAATTTCAGAAGAAGTGAAAGAAGAACTTACAAAGGAAGGGATTCCTTTTGGGAATGTGGAGCAGGGTATCATGATTGAAACTCCTGCAGCAGCAGTAATGAGTGATGAACTGGCAAAAGAGGTTGATTTCTTCAGTATCGGAACCAACGACCTGACCCAGTATACACTGGCAATTGACCGTCAGAATGCGAAGCTTGACAGCTTCTATAATCCGCATCATGAAGCAGTGCTCCGGCTGATTCAGATGACCGTGGAAAATGCACACAAGGCAGGCATCTGGGCAGGAATATGTGGAGAACTTGGAGCAGATACAACTCTGACCCAGCGTTTCTTAGAGATGGGGGTAGATGAATTATCTGTTTCTCCTGGCTGTGTTCTTCCGGTTCGAAAAGCGATTCGGGATGCAGAATAATGAGCCGTAAACTGATTTTTTTGGATGTAGACGGAACCCTGGTGGATTTCACCATGCACATGCCGGAATCTGCCAGGGAAGCATTAAGCATTGCCAGAAAGCGGGGCCATCTGATTTCGTTATGTACCGGAAGAACTGTAACGAATGTGTATCCATGGCTTTTAGAATTTGGATTTGATGCCATTGTGGCTTCGGCAGGTGCTTATGTGTCTGCAAATGATAAGGTGATTTACCATAGCGTTCTGGCAAATGATAAGGTGCAGGATATGGTAGAGGTGCTGAAGGAGCACGGTGCATGCTTTATGCTGCAGGGAATCAACGGACGTTATGTGGATGAAGAGAATGCAAAGAAAATGAGAGAACGCTGTATGCGGCTTGGACTTGATATTGACGGTGCTCTAAACGGGATGACGCTTGTTGAACATCCGGAACAGATGCCGGCTCTTGAAAGTGGAATGTATTTTGATGCCGATATTCCGGTGGATGTGATGCAGAAGGAAGTCGGAAATTATATCAAGATAACCGGAGCAAGCTTTGGCAAGGATCGTCAGATGTCCGGTGAAATGACGAAGATGGGAGTCAACAAGGCAACCGGAATGCAGCGGCTTATGGATGAGTTAAAGATAGGCAGGGAAGATACCATTGCTTTTGGTGATGGACCAAATGATGTGGAAATGCTGCAATTTGCAGGAACAGGAGTGGCAATGGGAAATGCGATTCCGGCAGTAAAACAGTATGCGGATATGGTTACAGATAAGATTGATGAAGACGGACTGTATCATGCATTCGAACGGCTGCATCTGCTGGGGTAGGATTTGAAGTAAAAACAATTTTCTTATGATAGAAAAAGGCGGCGTGGTTCGTCAACTTAGGAGACATGATAAGTGCCCTTTACTGTATTTATGTTGTCTCTGTAGTTGACGAACCGCGCCGTTACTTTTGCATACACAGGAAAAATCGCATGCCTGCATACAGATTTGGTGAACACCGCAATAAGGTGAGAAATTCGTAAAGCGTGATTCCCATAGTTTACAACGGAAGAAAAGCCGGTTTTCTCTTTTCGAATACAGTAAAATACTGAAAGCCTGCGGCCTTTAAAATATCCGGTACTTTTGCAAAATCAAATGCAACATGCTCCGGTTTGTGGGCATCGGCACCGATGGTAATGATTTCACCGCCTAGTTCGTGATAACGTTTTATAATATCTTCTGTTGGATTCGGATGTCCCAGACCATATTTGAAACCACCGGTATTGATTTCAATTCCTTTTCCCATATCAATGAGCTTTTCTAAAATCGCATCAATGACATCGGCATATTTCTGATAAGAATATTCAAGGTTCCGGTTTGGACCGTAGCGTACCACATAATCGATATGTCCATATACATCAAAATTATCAAATACCGCAAGATTTTCCAGGATAGATTCAAAATATTCCTGATAAGCCTGCTGTTCGGTTTTTCCTTCAAAAAAGCGGGAGTAGTAAGGGTCTTTGCCGTGGATTACATGGGAAGAGCCGATGACAAAATCAAAGTCATACCGGCTTATCAGTTCCTGATGTTTCGCTGCAAGATGAGGCTGCAATCCAAGCTCAATGCCGGTCAGCACTTTTATTTTATCTTTGTATTGCTGGCCCAGCTTCTGGATAGTTGGGAAGTAAACCGGAGTGTCTAAGATAAATTCTGGTTCATCCTCCGGATGTTCTTTTGGATAATCATAATCCATATGGTCGGTAATGCAGATTCCGCCAAGTCCCAGTTCGATAGAGGCTTTAATCATGGATTCTGGTGAGGCCTCACTGTCGGTAGAAAAAGCAGTGTGCATATGTGTGTCCCAAAGCATAGTGTGTTCCTTTCTGTGAGTGGTGTATGGCGGGGAAGGTTGTGCAGGTGGGGGAACTGGATGAGAAAGCTTTTTCCCAAAAGCACCGGAACGTTTGTATGTAAGAAGCCGGCACTTCAACCTGCAGTATTTTTCTTTCTTTTATAATAAGCAGTCTTTCCCATGTTTGACAGTATACTGCATTTTGTCTGCCGGCGTGCGGATACCGTGAACAGCGTCTGTTAGGGACTCTTAGAATTCCCTTTTTCACCCCGGCAACGCTGGTACATGGATGTACCAGCGAGGCACAATCTGAATATGGATATGAATTTGTGCCGGTTGCCGCAAATCAAATATCTTTGCAGGAATTCTTAGAGTCCCTTCAGACAAAGTGTGGTATCCGCTGCCGGCAGACAAAAGCAGTATCCGGTCAAAGCAGCCGGAAAGACAGCCTAATTTCAAGAAAAATACTGCCCGTGAAGTGCTGCGGATTCTCACATCATAACTGTTCCAGTGTTTTCGGGAAGAAGCTTTCCCATTCCCTTCGCCTACATATTGCACAAACCTTACCCGGTGTTTACACATTTCTACTAAGAAAAATGTTACATTTTCACAAGTATAGTAAAATCTTTGTATATAATACACAGAATACTATAATAGAAATTTGACAATCTGTCAAAAGACAGTATGAAAAATGGAAAAGCTATTGTAACATTTGTTTGAAAATGAGAAAGAAGAAATAAAAATAGTGAAAAAATTAACAAAGTGATGGGAACTACTTGAACTTTCGACAAAAATTGGTTAGAATAATACCAGATTGGGTACAATCCCAAATAAAGATATTTTATATTAAATTTCTAGGAGGAATTAATAATGGCAGTAAGAGTAGCAATTAATGGATTCGGCCGTATTGGTCGTCTGGCATTCAGACAGATGTTTGGTGCTGAAGGATACGAAGTAGTAGCAATCAACGATTTAACAAGCCCTAAAATGTTAGCACACTTGTTAAAATATGATTCTTCTCAGGGTAAATATGAGCATGCTGATGAAGTATCCTGCACAGATGATTCTATCATCGTATGTGGAAAAGAAATCAAAATCTATGCATTCCCAGATGCAAACAACTGCCCATGGGGTGAATTAAAAGTTGACGTTGTATTAGAGTGTTCAGGTTTCTATACAAGCAAAGAAAAAGCACAGGCACACATCAATGCAGGTGCTCGTAAAGTTGTTATTTCTGCTCCAGCAGGTAATGACCTTCCTACAATCGTATACAACACAAACCATGAGACATTAAAAGCATCTGATACAATCATTTCAGCAGCTTCTTGTACAACAAACTGCTTAGCACCTATGGCTGATGCATTAAATAAATATGCTCCAATCCAGTCTGGTATCATGGTAACAATCCATGCTTACACAGGTGATCAGATGACTCTTGATGGACCACAGAGAAAAGGTGATTTAAGAAGATCTCGTGCAGCAGCAGTTAACATCGTTCCAAACAGCACTGGTGCAGCAAAAGCTATCGGACTTGTTATCCCAGAACTGAACGGAAAATTAATCGGATCTGCTCAGCGTGTTCCAACCCCTACAGGATCTACAACAATCTTAACAGCAGTTGTTAAGAAAGCTGGCGTTACAAAAGAAGATATCAATGCAGCTATGAAAGCAGCAGCTAACGAGTCCTTCGGATACAATGAAGACGAAATCGTATCTTCTGATATCGTTGGAATGAGATTCGGTTCTCTGTTCGATGCAACACAGACCATGGTTAACCAGGTATCTGATGATCTGTACGAAGTACAGGTTGTTTCTTGGTATGATAACGAGAACAGCTACACATCTCAGATGGTTCGTACAATCAAATACTTCAGCGAGTTAGCATAATTTACGAGAGAAACCCGCAAAGCGTGTTTCCCGTAGTTTAACGAACAATCACTGCACGGTAGACTACTTTTTTAAGCGACAGGCTGCCAGAGTGCAGATAAGACTCAGGAAAAGGGTCCGGTCTTTTAGGACCGGGCTCTTTCTTGCTATTAGAAATAAAATTTAAAGGAGACTACTTAATATGTCATTAAATAAAAAATCTATAGATGATATTAATGTAAAAGGACTTCGCGTTCTTTGCAGATGTGATTTCAACGTACCATTAAAAGAAGGAAAGATTACAGACGAGAACCGTCTGGTTGCAGCGCTTCCTACAATCAAGAAATTAATCGCTGATGGTGGAAAGGTTATCCTTTGCTCCCATTTAGGAAAAGTAAAAACAGAAGAAGACAAACAGACCAAAACTCTTGCACCAGTAGCAGCAAGACTTACAGAGTTATTAGGACAGGAAGTTAAATTCGTTGTTGACCCTGAAGTTGTTGGTGAGAACGTAAGAGCAGCAGTAGCAGCTATGAACGATGGCGATGTTATCTTACTTGAGAATACACGTTTCAGACCAGAAGAGACAAAGAACGGAGAAGCTTTCTCTAAAGACCTTGCTTCTATCTGTGATGTATTTGTAAATGATGCATTCGGAACAGCTCACAGAGCACATTGTTCTAACGTAGGTGTTGCACAGTTAGTTGACACTGCAGTAGTTGGATACTTAATGCAGAAAGAAATCGACTTCCTTGGAAATGCAGTAGAGAATCCGGTAAGACCATTCGTTGCAATCCTTGGTGGTGCAAAAGTTGCTGATAAATTAAATGTAATCAACAACTTACTTGAGAAATGTGATACCTTAATCATCGGTGGTGGTATGGCTTACACATTCTTAAAAGCAAAAGGATATGAAATCGGAATCTCTTTAGTAGATGATACTAAGATCGATTATTGTAAAGAAATGATGGCGAAGGCAGAGAAACTTGGAAAGAAACTTCTTCTTCCGGTAGATGCTGTAACAATCAAAGATTTCCCAAATCCTATCGATGCTCCAGTTGAAGTAGAAACTTATGATGCAGACAAGATGCCGGCAGACAGAGAAGGCTGTGATATCGGACCTAAGACACAGACACTTTTCGCAGATGCTGTTAAGACTGCTAAAACTGTTGTTTGGAACGGACCTATGGGTGTATTCGAGAACCCAACTCTTGCAGCAGGTACTATCGCTGTAGCAAAAGCTTTAGCTGATACAGATGCAACAACCATTATCGGTGGTGGAGATTCTGCAGCAGCAGTTAACCAGCTTGGATTCGGTGACAAGATGAGCCACATCTCAACAGGTGGTGGAGCATCCTTAGAGTTCTTAGAGGGTAAAGAGCTTCCAGGCGTTGCAGCAGCAAACGATAAATAAGTAATCAAAGCACATGCCTGTATGCAGGCAAAAGCTTATATATTTAAGAAAGAAGGACATTTTAAAATGGCAAGAAAAAAAATTATTGCCGGCAACTGGAAAATGAACAAAACTCCTAGCGAGGCAGTTGCACTGGTAAATGAATTAAAACCATTAGTAGCAAACGAAGACGTAGATGTAGTATTCTGCGTACCAGCAATTGATATTATTCCAGCAATGGAAGCAGCAAAAGGTTCTAACATCTGCATCGGTGCAGAGAACATGTATTTTGAAGAGAGCGGAGCATACACAGGAGAAATCTCTCCAGCAATGCTTACAGACGCTGGCGTAAAATACGTTGTATTAGGACATTCTGAGAGAAGAGAATACTTCGCAGAGACAGATGAGACTGTAAATAAGAAAGTATTAAAAGCTTTCGAACATGGTATTACACCAATCATCTGCTGTGGAGAGACTTTGACACAGAGAAAACAGGGTATCTACCTTGACTGGATCCGTATGCAGATTAAGATTGCATTCCAGAACGTAACAGCAGAGCAGGCTGCAACAGCAGTTATTGCTTACGAGCCAATCTGGGCAATCGGAACCGGTGAAACAGCTACTTCTGATCAGGCAGAAGAAGTTTGTGGCGCAATCCGTGCCTGCATCCGTGAAGTATATGATGAAGCAACAGCTGAGTCTATCCGTATCCAGTACGGCGGATCTGTAAATGCAGGAAATGCAGCAGAGCTGTTCGCAAAAGCTGATATCGATGGTGGTCTGGTAGGAGGCGCTTCCTTAAAGGCTGACTTCGGAAAGATTGTAAATTACAATAAATAAGCTTTTCGGAAAATAGAATATTTTCATAAGAAACGTCACGAAATGTATTATGGCATTGGTAAAATTTACCGGTGAAATGCATTTGGTGGCGTTTTTTTGTTCCCCGAAAAGAACAAACGAAAACTGATTCACCCATTGACATAGTAGGCGAATGGGTATATGATGCGAATGAACCAGAAAAGGAGGAATGTAGAGCATGATTTCAACCAAAGGAAGGTATGCATTAAAGGTCATGGTCGAGCTGGCGGAGCATGATGCGGAAGAATATATTCCGTTAAAAGGAATTGCCGAGAAACTGAATATTTCCCAGAAATATTTAGAGAGCATTTCGACCATTCTTTCCAAGGGACATATGATAGAAGGAGTCAGCGGCAAGAAGGGCGGTTATCGTCTGAACCGGAAACCGGAAGAATACAGGGTTGGTGATATCCTGCGGCTGACAGAAGGAACGCTTGCACCGGTATCCTGCTTAAGAGAAGACCAGGAGCCATGTGAAAAATCAGATTCCTGCTGTACACTTCCAATCTGGAAGGGACTGGCAGATTTGATAGATAAATATTTTGATGAAATGACGCTGGCGGATGTTCTGCAGTCGAAGCAGGAAGCGGAGAAGAAAGCAGCGAAGAAGAAACAATAGATGCAGGAGGAAGAAAAATGAGCAAAGAATTACTTTTAGAGGTTAAAAATCTGAACGTCAGTGTAGAAGAAAAACATATTTTACATGACGTAAATCTTGAAATAGGAAGACATGAGACACACGTACTGATGGGACCAAACGGAACCGGTAAATCTACACTGGGTTATACACTGGTTGGTAATCCACGTTATCAGGTAGAGAGCGGAGAAATCTTTTTCCAGGGAAAAAATATTACCGGAGAGCCAGTGAATGAACGCGCAAAGAGCGGCATGTTCTTATCTTTCCAGAACCCACTGGAAGTACCGGGCGTTACCTTAAGTTCCTTTATCCGTAGTGCATTGGAACAGAAGACTGGAAAGAGAGTCCGTTTCTATGATTTTAAGAAAGAACTGGCAGAGAAAATGGAACTTTTACAGATGGATCCATCTTATGCAGAACGTGATTTGAATGTAGGATTTTCCGGCGGCGAAAAAAAGAAAGCTGAAATTTTACAGATGTTGATGTTAAAACCGGAGCTTGCGATTTTGGATGAAACCGATTCCGGGCTGGATGTAGATGCGGTAAGAACCGTATCAAAAGGAATCGAAGAATACCAGAAGAGCAGTAAGGGAAGCCTTTTGATTATTACACACAGCACCAAGATTTTAGAGGCATTACACGTAGATTACACACACATCATGGTGGAAGGACATATTGTTAAGACAGCAGATGCTTCCCTGATTGATGAAGTAAACGAGAATGGTTTTGCAAAATACGAGTAAGGAGTGTAAGGAATGGAAGAGAAAAGCTATGTAGAAGATATCGACAGAAGCATATATGATATCCGGGATGATGAGAAAGATGCTTATACGCTGAAAGAAGGTCTTACTCCTGAAATCGTAGAGCAGATATCAAAAGAGAAAAATGACCCTGTCTGGATGCAGAATTTCCGTTTACAGTCTTTACAGATTTACAATGAAATGGAAGTGCCAGACTGGGGACCATCGATTGAAGGACTGGACATGGACCATATCGTAACCTATGTCCGCCCAAACACAAAGATGAAGGGAAAATGGTCTGAGGTGCCAAAGGACATTAAAGATACCTTTGAACGTCTTGGAATTCCACAGGCAGAGAGAAAGTCACTGGCAGGTGTTGGCGCACAGTATGATTCCGAACTGGTTTATCATAATGTAAGAGAAGAAGTTGCCGCACAGGGAGTTATTTATACGGATTTGGAAAGTGCAATGCATGGTGAATATGCAGATATGATACAGAAGCACTTTATGAAGCTGGTAAAACCAAATGACCACAAATTTGCAGCACTGCACGGTGCAGTCTGGTCCGGAGGTTCTTTCGTTTATGTGCCAAAGGGTGTGGACGTAGAGATTCCGCTGCAGTCCTATTTCAGACTGAATGCCAAAGGTGCAGGGCAGTTTGAACACACACTGATTATCGTAGATGAGGGAGCATCTCTTCATTTCATCGAAGGATGTTCTGCACCAAAATATAATGTAGCCAATCTGCATGCAGGATGCGTGGAATTGTATGTTGGCAAGAATGCAAAACTTCGTTATTCTACCATCGAGAACTGGTCAAAGAATATGTATAACTTAAATACCAAGCGGGCACTGGTAGAAGAGGGCGGAACCATTGAATGGGTATCCGGTTCCTTCGGTTCCCATGTATCTTATCTGTATCCGATGAGTGTCTTAAAAGGAAAGGGCGCCCGCATGGAATTTACCGGTGTAACTTTTGCAGGAAAAGGACAGAACCTTGATACCGGAGCTAAAGTGGTACACTGCGCACCGGACACCAGCTCCTATATGAATACCCGTTCCATTTCCAAGGATGGTGGTATCAGTACTTTCCGTAGTTCCGTTGTGGTAACGAAGGAAGCGAAAGGCACGAAGTCAGCAGTATCCTGTCAGTCTCTGATGTTAGATTCTGAGTCCCGTTCCGATACCATTCCGGCAATGGACATCCGTACCAAGGATGCTAATGTGGGACATGAAGCCCAGATTGGAAGCATCAGTGATGAAGCAATTTTTTATCTGATGTCAAGAGGCATGAGCGAAGAGGACGCAAGAGCCTGCATCGTCAGCGGATTTGCGGATAATGTTTCCAAGGAACTGCCTTTAGAGTACGCACTGGAAATGAACAATTTGATTCGCCTTGAGATGAAGGGCAGCATAGGATAGCAGAAGGGATGTGGAAAGAGCATGGAACAAAATGTAAGTATGAAAATCAATGAATTGCCTTCTCCTACCTGGAACTGGCTGAAGGTAAATGAAACTCCGATAAAATGGAGCAATAAGATAGAACCCTGTGAGATTGCAGCAGAGGGAGATGCAGTAGCTACTGAAACAGAGCAGCTTTTGGACATTGAAACCGGTGCCGGAAGAGAAGCAGATGCAATCTTTGCAACAGAAAATACTGCAAAATATCAGATTCTTGCAGATAATGCAGGACAGGATAAAACCGTAAGACTGCACATTTCCGGTAAAAAAGATGCACATACGGCAGGCTGTGTAGAGATAGTTGCAAAAGAAAACAGTACACTTACTGTTGTGATGGACAGCCGTGTGGCTCCGGATGCCACAAAAGAGGAAGAAAGTACCGCAGAAGCATCTCTGGCAGTCCGTGTCAGAATGAAAGTCGAGAGCGGTGCATCTGTAAGATTAGTTCAGGTTCAGATGCCGCAGGAGCATGAGACGTTATTAAGTGATATAGGCGGCAATTTAATTGGCGAAGGAGCAAAGGTAGAATATATCCAGTTGTTCCTTGGAAAAGGGAATCTCTATTCCGGATGCCGCATGGATTTGAATGGAAAAGAAAGTAATTTTGCCACAGAGACCGGATATCTTGGTCAGGCACAGCAGATTTTAGACTATAATATGGTAGCCAATCATTTCGGCGAGAAAACCATGAGCTATATTAATTCTGACGGAGCTCTTCGCGGACAGGCACATAAGGTTTTCCGCGGAACCATTGATTTCAAACGTGGTTCCTCCGGCGCAGAAGGACAGGAAGAGGAAAGAGTACTTCTGCTGGGTGATGATGTGGAAAATAAGACCATTCCGCTGATTTTATGTGCACAGGAAGACGTAAAAGGAAATCACGGAGCAACCATTGGAGAATTAGATGAAGATACCATGTTCTATTTTGGAGCAAGAGGTATTGATAAGGAAGCTGCAGAACGTATTGTGACAGGTGCAAAATTGGAGCATATCTGTGATTTGATGAAGGATGAAGCAGCAGAAAAAATTGCGAAGGAAGCGTTGAAAGAGGTGATTTAGAATGTACGATTTTAAGAAGGATTTTCCTCTTTTTAAAGACCGGGATGTCATCTATCTTGACAATGCGGCAACCGCACAGAAGCCGGCATGCGTCATTGAAGCGGAAAAGGAATTTTATGAAAAACATAATGCCAATCCGTTGCGTGGATTCTATCCTTTGAGTCTGGAAGCAACCGATGCTTATGAGGCAGCGAGAAAAACAGTTCAGCATTTTATCCATGCTGCATCTGAGACAGAAATTATATTTACCAGAAATACCACAGAGAGCCTGAATTTAGTAGCGTACAGCTATGGCTTAAATAACCTTTGCCCGGAGGACGAAATTGTGGTTTCCATTATGGAACATCACAGCAATATGCTGCCGTGGCAGATGGTGGCAAGACAGACCGGCGCAAAGCTTATTTATCTGGAATGTGAAAAGGACGGTAGTTTAAGCGAAGCAAAGTTAGACGAAGCTTTCTCCGATAAAACAAGACTGGTGGCAATCACACAAGTATCCAATGTGCTGGGACGTCCGACTCCGGTAGAGGAAATTGTGCGAAGAGCAAGAAAGAGCAATGCAGTAGTCGTGTTGGATGCAGCCCAGAGCTCCCCACATATGCCGATTGATGTGCAGAAGCTGGATGTGGATTTTCTGGCATTTTCCGGTCACAAGTTAATGGGACCGATGGGAATTGGTGTCTTATATGGAAAGAAAAAGCTTTTAAAGGCAATGCCACCATTCCTTACCGGCGGAGAAATGATAGATTCTGTAACAAGAGACGGTGCAAAATATGCAGAGCTTCCGCATAAGTTTGAAGCAGGAACCGTCAATGCAGCAGGCGCAGTGGGACTGGCAGCCGCTATTGATTATATTAACAAAATCGGTTTTGAAACCATGCAGGAGCGTGAACTTACACTTACGAAAAGAGCCTTAGAAGGACTGAAAGCAATTCCGAAGGTTCATGTGCTGGGTTCGGAACTGGCAGAAGAACATACCGGAATCCTGACATTTACCATTGAAGACGTGCATCCGCATGATGTCAGTGCGGTATTGGAATCTGACGGTGTGGCTGTCCGGGCAGGACATCATTGTGCACAGCCGCTGTTAGAGTATCTGGGCGTCCGCTCTGCTACAAGAGCAAGCCTGATGTTCTACAATACAGAAGAAGAAGTCGATGCGCTGGTGAAAAGCGTAGCAGGAGTCAGAAGGAGAATGGGATATGGAGAGTAGAAGTTTTTATAATGAAATCCTTACCGAACACAATATTCACCCGGAGTTCAAGCATGACCTTCCGGATGCCGATCTGGTATTAGAGGGCGTGAATCCAAACTGCGGGGATGACATTTTTTTAAAATTAAAATTAGATGGTGATGAAATCGTAGACGGTGCATTTGTAGGAGATGGCTGTGCTATTTCCCAGGCATCTGCCGATATCATGCTGGGCATGATTGTTGGAAAGAAGAAAGAGGAAGCGCTGCATTTAGGAGAATTATTCTTAAAAATGATAAAAGGAGAAGCTTCGGATGAAGAGATTGACGAGCTGGAAGAAGCTTCGGCATTAAAGGATATTTCCCATATGCCTGCAAGAGTAAAGTGCGCTGTATTAGGCTGGCATACCTTAGAAGAAATGTTAAATGATGAGGTTTGATATAAAAGAAGTGTGATTCTGATATACGGCAAACTATCTGTGCGGGTCATTCGCCGGCAAGCCTTGTAAGGGCTGTTAGGGGTACTTGGAATTTCCTATATAAATTTAGCAACGCAGGCACAGGGATGTGTCTGCGAGGTGCATTTGAGCATGGATGCGAATATGCACCGGTTGCGGGAAGAAAAAGGCGTATAGTGGAAATTCCCAGTACCCCTTTCTGCCCTTATGTGGTCTTGCCGACGAATGATTCGCACGGATAGTTTATCCGATAACAGAATACGCTATTTGCCTAAAATAAGGATTGTTAGAAAAAGAAAGATAGTGTATAATGTTATCGGCAATAAAGCAGGACACAAGAGATGAAAGAGGAGTTGAGCGAGGATACCGATTTGAGAAGAAAAGCTTTGCAGATGGCAGGGATAGGAATATTGTTGTTTGGAATGGTTTGCAGTGGATGTGACAGGAAAGCACAGGTAAATGCAGAACCGGAAAGCAGCGAGAAAATAGAATATGCAGTGACGGAAACAGAAGAAGTCTCTACAGAGACGAAGAAGCTGGTGATAGAAGATTTGGATGATGCATACGAAGCACTGCTGGATTCCTGCAGCAAAGAATTTATCGGGGATTATCGGATTGACGAAAGTTTCTTAAACTGGGTTTATGCCAATTACGGAAAAGAAGCAGTATTAAATATTGCACAGGAGTCTCAGGAAGACCAGAATGTAAATGTCTGGTACGAAGAGACCGGAAATTCCATACATGTGCTGTGGCTTCTTTATTGTCAGGACACCGGCATGAATGAAGAGGATTTGCAGCAGGTTTACTGGAAGACATGTAGCTCTGAGGATGAGATTGTGCTGGATTTTACCGGCGATATTAATTTTGCAGAAGGCTGGGGCACAACGGAACACATGGATGGACAGCCAAATGGAATCAATGACTGCTTTTCCGAAGATTTATTGCAGGAAATGAATCATGCAGACATTATGATGATAAACAATGAGTTCACCTACAGTACAAGAGGGGAACCTTTAGCTGGCAAGGATTATACTTTCCGGGCAGATCCAAAGCGTGTCGCATTATTGGAAACATTTGGAACAGATATTGTCAGTCTTGCTAATAATCATGTCTATGACTATGGTGAAGCTGCATTGATTGATACCATAGATACACTGGAAGAAGCAGGAATTCCGTATGTAGGAGCAGGAAAAGATTTAAAGGATGCCATGCGTCCGGTATATTTTGTGGCAAATGGAAAGAAAATAGCAATTGTATCAGCTACACAGATTGAACGCTCTTTAAATTATACGAAGGAAGCAACTGAGACGACACCGGGCGTGTTAAAGACCTTAAATCCGGACAAGTTTCTGAAAGTAATAGAAGAAGCAAGAGACAACAGCGATTATGTGATTGCTTTTGTACACTGGGGAACAGAAGGAAATAACTATTTTGGTTCCGACCAGGTGGCTCTTGCAAAACAGTTTGTGGAAGCCGGTGTGGATGTCATTATCGGCGGACATACCCATTGCCTGCAGGGCATGGAATATATGGATGGCGTGCCGATTATCTACAGTCTTGGCAATTTCTGGTTTTCGGCGTCAACATTAGATACCGGCTTATCCCAGGTAATCATCCGGGATGACGGAACTATTGATTTCCGGTTTCTGCCGTGTATACAGAAGAATTACAAGACCTCACTGGTGACAGATGAAAGTGAGAAAAGACGTATTTTTGATTTTATGGAATCCCTTTCCGTGGGAATTACCATAGATGATGATGGTTATGTGACAGCAACGGAGTAATCCGTTTCAATAGAAGATTTTAAAGAAAAGAGGAAAAAACATGAGTAAAAAACCAACCGTATTGATGATTTTAGATGGTTTTGGTCTGAATGACAAAACTGAGGGTAATGCAGTAGCCCAGGCAAACAAGCCAAACATTGATGCACTGATGAAAGATTATCCATGGGTAAAAGGAAATGCCAGCGGACTTGCCGTAGGACTTCCGGACGGACAGATGGGTAACTCCGAAGTAGGACATATGAACATGGGTGCAGGAAGAATTGTATACCAGGAATTAACCAGAATTACCAAAGAAATCGAAGATGGAGATTTCTTTAAAAACGAAGCATTGCTTGCCGGCATGAAAAATGTAAAAGACAACGGTTCTGCACTTCATTTATATGGATTATTATCCGATGGTGGAGTTCACAGCCACATTACACATTTATTCGGACTTCTGGAAATGGCAAAAAAAGAAGGCTTAGACAAAGTATATGTACACTGCTTCTTAGACGGCCGTGATACCGCACCTACTTCCGGAAAAGGATTTATCGAAGAGCTGGAAGCAAAAATGAAAGAAATCGGTGTTGGTGAAATCGCAACCATCAACGGACGTTACTATGCAATGGACCGTGACAACCGTTGGGATCGTGTAGAAAAAGCATATAAAGCAATTACAGAAGGTGTTGGCGAGACAGCAGACAGCGCTGTTGCAGCAATTGATGCATCTTATGCAAAAGATGTAACAGACGAGTTCGTAGTTCCGACTGTAATTATGAAAAATGGTGCTCCAACTGCAACCGTACAGGATAACGATACCATTATCTTCTTTAACTTCCGTCCTGACCGTGCAAGAGAGATTACCAGAGCATTCTGTGCAGATGAGTTCGACGGATTTGACAGAGGCACAAGAAAGAACGTAACTTATGTATGTTTCACAGAATACGATGGAACCATTCCGAACAAAACCGTTGCATTCCACAAGGTAGAACTTACCAATACATTTGGACAGTTTCTTGCAGACAATGGCAAGACGCAGGCAAGAATCGCTGAGACTGAGAAATATGCTCATGTAACCTTCTTCTTCAACGGCGGTGTAGAGGAGCCAAACAAAGGCGAAGAAAGAATTCTGGTAAAATCTCCAAAGGTAGCAACCTATGATTTGAAACCGGAAATGAGTGCATACGAAGTATGTGATAAATTAGTAGATGCCATCAAATCTGAAAAATATGATGTAATCGTAATCAACTTTGCTAACCCGGATATGGTTGGACATACCGGAGTTCAGGCTGCAGCAATCAAGGCAGTAGAAGCAGTTGATGAGTGCGTAGGCAAAGCTGTTGCAGCATTAAAAGAGGTTGACGGACAGATGTTCATCTGCGCAGACCACGGAAATGCAGAGCAGTTAATCGATTATGAAACAGGCGAACCATTTACAGCACATACTACCAATCCGGTACCATTCATTCTGGTAAATGCAGACCCTGCATACGGTTTAAGAGAGGGTGGATGTCTTGCAGATATCGCTCCTACATTAATCGAGCTGATGGGAATGGAACAGCCAAAAGAAATGACAGGGAAATCTTTGTTAATCAAAAAATAAGACCGTAAGGGCGAAATGCAAACTACGAGAAACACGCTTTGCGAGTTTCTCGAGTTATCGCGGTGCTCGCCAAAATCTGCTGAGAAAAGAAGCTCGCTCAGGCAAGCCTGGCTCCTTCTTTTCTCACAGATTTTTTCTCGCTACTCGCGTAAATAAAAAGATTCTGTATCTCAAGTGTAAGGTACAGAATCTTTTGCTATAGATAAGTATTTTCCAACACATATATTAATAATACTTATAAATAGAAAATATTAGACAAAAAAACTAATAAATTTCGCTCATTTTTCTATATGGGGCAAAAGGCGCACTTCGCCCAAATTCATTGACTTTCTAAAAGGCACTGTATTATAATTTTCCAGTAGTGTTTTTTATCACAACAAAAATTTGCGAAAGCATAAAATGGAGGACAAAAGCAGTATGCAGGAATTTAAACCATTTAAAGAAGGAAAAGTAAGAGAAGTATATGATAATGGAGAAAGCCTTATCATTGTTGCAACAGACAGAATTTCAGCGTTTGACCATATTTTAAAGAATAAGGTTACCAATAAGGGCGCAATTCTGACACAGATGTCCAGATTCTGGTTCGATTTTACAAAGGATATCGTGCCAAACCATATGCTTTCCGTTGATGTAAAAGATATGCCGGAATTTTTCCAGAATGAGAAATATGATGGCAACAGCATGATGTGCAAGAAACTGGAAATGATTCCAATCGAATGTATTGTTCGTGGATATATTACCGGAAGTGGCTGGGCAAGCTACAAAGAGAACGGAACCGTCTGCGGAATCAAATTACCGGAAGGACTTGTAGAATCCGATAAATTACCTGAGCCGATTTACACACCAAGTACCAAAGCTGAGATTGGTGACCATGACGAGAATATTTCTTTTGAACAGAGTATTGACGTATTAGAGAAAGCATTCCCGGGCAAGGGTGCTGAGTACGCAGAAAAGATTAAAGAATATACCATCGCACTTTACAAGAAATGTGCAGAATACGCATTAAGCAAAGGAATCATCATTGCAGATACCAAGTTTGAATTTGGTCTCGATGAGAATGGAAATGTAGTTTTAGGTGATGAGATGCTGACACCGGACAGCTCCCGTTTCTGGCCATTAGAAGGATATAAACCGGGACAGGGACAGCCTTCTTATGACAAACAGTTTGTAAGAGACTGGTTAAAAGCAAATCCAGACAGTGATTATCTCCTTCCGGATGAAGTAATTAAGAAGACAATTGAGAAATACGAAGAAGCATTTGAATTACTGACCGGTAAGAAATTTGCTTAAAAATATAGTCAGGAGAACCCTATGAATAACAATGAATTAAAGGAAAGCCCATGGGACGGACTGCATGAAGAATGTGGCGTCTTCGGCATGTATGATTTTGACGGAAATGATGTGGCTTCCAGTATTTATTATGGTCTGTTTGCATTACAGCACAGAGGACAGGAGAGCTGTGGTATTGCAGTAAGTGAGACAAACGGACCGAAGGGAAAAGTTACTTCCTATAAAGATATGGGACTGGTAAACGAAGTATTTACCGGAAAACAGTTAGAAGCAATGAAGGGTGATATCGGAGTTGGTCATGTCCGCTATTCCACTGCAGGTTCTTCCACCCGTGAGAATGCACAGCCGCTGGTATTGAATTATGTAAAAGGTACGCTGGCATTGGCACACAACGGAAACCTCATCAATGCGAAGGAGCTTCGCAAAGATTTGGAATACACCGGAGCAATTTTCCAGACCACCATTGATTCTGAGGTAATTGCTTACCACATTGCAAGAGAGCGTCTGAATTCCAAGACAGCCGAGGAAGCAGTACGCAGAGCCTGCCAGAAGTTAAAAGGAGCTTATGCTCTGGTTGTAGCCAGCCCTCGTAAGCTGATTGGCGCAAGAGACCCATATGGCTTCAAACCCCTTGTAATCGGAAAACGTGACAATGCTTATATCATTACTTCTGAGACCTGTGCCTTGGAGACCATTGATGCAGAGTATGTCAGAGACGTATTGCCGGGAGAAGTGGTAACAATTTCACCGGAAGGCGGCATTCAGTCTGATATGACTATGTGTCTTCCAAAAGAACAGGAAGCACGTTGTATTTTTGAATACATATATTTTGCGAGACCGGACAGCCATATTGACGGAGTCAGCGTTTATGCATCCCGTATTCAGGCAGGACGCTTCCTTGCAATGGATTCACCGGTAGATGCAGACCTGGTAGTAGGAGTACCGGAGTCCGGAAATGCAGCAGCTCAGGGTTATGCCCTGCAGTCCGGAATTCCATATGGAACTGCTTTTGTAAAAAATGGTTATGTGGGACGAACCTTCATCAAACCAAAGCAGAGCAGCAGAGAATCCAGCGTAAGAGTAAAATTAAATGTACTGGAAGAATCAGTCCGTGGCAAGCGTATCATTATGATTGACGATTCCATCGTGCGTGGAACCACATCTGACCGTATTGTAAATATGTTAAAAGAAGCCGGTGCCACAGAAGTGCATGTAAGAATCAGTTCCCCGCCATTCTTATGGCCATGTTACTTTGGAACCGATATTCCGGAGCGGGAACAGTTGATTGCCTATAACAGAACCATCGAAGATATCCGGAAGATAATCGGTGCAGATTCTTTGGGATACTTAAAGATAGAGCGTCTGGAGCAGCTGGTAGGAGGACTTCCAATCTGTAAAGGATGCTTTACCGGAAAATATCCGATGGAGCCGCCAAAAGAGGATATTCGTGGTGACTATGAGCGATAAAGCAGACTGACACAGCGGCTAATCCTTATAACCGTACCGGCTGTCATGCTTGCATGAACCAGCCGGTATGGTTGTAAGGATTGTACGGTGCACGAAGGTGCAACGGACAACGAGGAAGCGAAGCTTCCGAGTGGAGCGAAACTTTTGAGTGGAGCTGAGTCTGCAATTATGAATATAAAAAATAAAAAGGAGCACACATATGAGTACCGATAGATATAACAGCCCATTATCAGAGCGTTATGCCAGCAAAGAAATGCAGTACATCTTTTCCCCGGATATGAAATTCCGTACCTGGAGAAGACTTTGGATTGCACTGGCAGAAACCGAGAAAGAACTTGGACTTGATATTACACAGGAACAGATTGACGAATTAAAGGCACACAAGGATGACATCAACTATGATGTGGCAAAGGCAAGAGAAAAAGAAGTCCGTCATGATGTTATGTCCCATGTATATGCTTACGGCGTACAGTGTCCGAAAGCAAAAGGAATCATCCATTTAGGAGCAACCTCCTGCTACGTTGGAGATAATACCGATATCATCATTATGTCAGAGGCATTAAAACTGGTTCGTAAGAAATTAGTAAATGTCATTGCAGAACTGGCAAAATTTGCAGATAAATATAAGAATCAGCCGACACTGGCATTTACCCATTTCCAGCCGGCACAGCCAACTACCGTTGGAAAACGTGCAACACTGTGGTGCCAGGAATTTATTATGGATTTGGAAGACTTAGATTATGTATTAGGCAGCCTGAAACTTTTAGGTTCCAAGGGAACCACAGGAACACAGGCAAGCTTTCAGGAGCTTTTTGACGGAGATCAGGAAACCATCGATAAGATTGATCCGATGATTGCACAGAAAATGGGCTTCAAGGAGTGCTATGCAGTATCCGGACAGACCTATTCCAGAAAAGTAGATACCAGAGTTGCCAACATTTTAGCAGGCATCGCAGCAAGTGCACATAAGATGTCCAATGACATCCGTCTTCTGCAGCACCTGAAAGAAGTGGAAGAACCGTTTGAGAAGAGCCAGATCGGTTCCTCTGCAATGGCATATAAGAGAAATCCAATGCGTAGTGAACGTATTGCATCCCTTTCCCGCTATGTCATGATTGATGCATTAAACCCGGCAATTACATCCGCAACCCAGTGGTTTGAGAGAACTCTTGATGACTCTGCAAACAAGCGTCTTTCCATTCCGGAAGGCTTCCTTGCAATCGACGGAATCTTAGACCTTTGCTTAAATGTAGTAGACGGACTTGTTGTATATGAAAAAGTTATTTACAAACATATGATGAGCGAGCTTCCATTTATGGCAACCGAAAATATTATGATGGATGCTGTAAAAGCTGGTGGTGACCGTCAGGAATTACATGAGAAGATTCGTGTACTTTCCATGGAAGCAGGCAAAAATGTAAAACAGGAGGGTAAAGAGAATAACCTTCTTGAGCTGATTGCAGCAGAACCTGCATTCCATACAACCTTAGAAGAGCTGAAGCAGAATATGGACCCTGCAAAATATGTAGGAAGAGCACCAATTCAAGTAGATGCCTTCTTAAAGAATGTGGTACAGCCGATTTTGGATGACAACAAAGAGATTCTTGGTATGACAGCCGAGATTAACGTATAATCGAATTATTTCGAAAGAATAAAAAATCTTCTTTTGGAGATACTGAACTATTAATTCAGAATATTTTCAAAAGGAGATTTTTTTATGGCTGTAAAAATGACGATTACACGAATCCATGCAAGAGAAATATTAGATTCCAGAGGAAATCCCACAATAGAAACAGAAGTAACTGTGGAGACAGAGACAACCGGAAAGAAGTCGACTGCCCGGGCGGCAGCACCTTCCGGAGCCAGCACTGGAGAATTTGAAGCCATTGAATTAAGAGACGGCGGCGAGCGTTATGGTGGAAATGGTGTGCAGCAGGCGGTGGAAAATGTAAATACAAGAATTGCAAAAGCACTGATAGGCAGAAACGTATTGCGGCAGGAAAATCTAGATGCACTGATGCTGGAACTGGATGGAACAGAAAACAAAGGAAGCCTTGGTGCCAATGCAATCTTAAGTGTGTCCTTAGCCTGTGCTAAAGCAGCGGCAAAAGCATTACAGATGCCGCTTTACCGCTATGTGGGCGGCGTAAATGCAGTGACGATTCCGGTGCCGATGATGAATATTTTAAATGGCGGCGCACATTCCGATAATAATCTGGATGTTCAGGAATTTATGATACTTCCAATTGGAGCCGACAGCATTACGGAAGGAATCCGCTGGTGTGCAGAAGTCTATCATCATTTGAAAAAATTATTAAAGAACCGTGGGTTGTCTGTGGCAGTGGGAGATGAAGGCGGTTTTGCTCCGAACATTGCAAATGAGGAGGAAGCCATCCAGCTTATTATGGAAGCCATTACCAAAGCAGGGTACAGCTGCGGCAGAGGCAAGCAGTTTATGATTTCTCTGGATGCAGCCGCCAGTGAATGGAAAGGAAATGCACCGGGAGAATATTATCTGCCGAAATCCGGCAAGCGTTATACCACGGATGAACTGATTGTTCATTGGGAAAAGATGATTCGCCGTTTTCCGATTTATTCCATTGAAGACCCGCTGGATGAAGAGGATTGGGATGGCTGGAAACGTCTGACAGAAAAAGTGGGAGATAAAGTGATTCTGGTAGGCGATGATTTATTTGTCACGAATCCGGTGCGCCTGAATAAAGGAATTTCCATGGGATGCGGTAATGCGATTCTGATTAAGCCAAACCAGATTGGAACGCTCTCAGAAACTATGGAAGCCATCCGCATGGCAAAAGAACATGGTTATGAGACCATCATGTCCCACCGGAGCGGCGAGACCGAGGATACGACCATAGCGGATTTGTCAGTAGGGCTTGGCAGTGATCTGATTAAAACCGGAGCACCGTGCCGTGGCGAGCGGACGGCAAAATATAATCGTCTGATTCGGATCGAAGAATCGTAATAGATTTCAGCAAAATTTCAATACAAATGCGAAATAAGTGGTTGTAATTTGTCCGTGTGTATGATATACTGTCAAAGTTACGAGTATTATAAATCCACAGGAGGTGTCATTCGTGGCAGTTTTAAAAACGGTTTTAACAGTTGTATTTATTATTATATGTATCGCATTGACAGTAATTATTCTTCTTCAGGAAGGTAAGTCCGCAGGACTTGGAGCAATCAGCGGAGCAGCTGATACTTATTGGGGCAAGAATAAAGGTCGTTCTATGGAAGGAATGTTGGTAAAGGTAACCAGAGTACTGGTAATCTTATTCCTGTTAATTTCCATCGTACTGAATATTGGAAGTTTCTAAGAACCAAAGAGCTGTCGTGTGAACGACAGCTTTTTTTACTTTACAGGAATTGCTTTCCTGTAAAGTAAAAAAGCTCCGCGAGGATGCGCACTGCGGCGTATAAGGTAGATGTCGCAAGCGACCGCCGCAGGCGCGAGAATGTGCCAAGGCACATTCTTTGTTTCATGAGCAGCGAGAAAAAATAGGAAAGAAAAGAATGGATAGAGAAGCACTGGAAAAAAGAAAGAAAATTGTATATGAGTTTATCTGTGATGACTTATATGTCCCGATGAAAGCCAAAGAGATTGCAATGATTCTGCAGGTATCCAAAGAGCAGCGGGAAGAGCTGCATGCGGTTTTGGATGCTTTGCTGGAAGAAGGCAAGGTAGAGCTGACCCAGAAGGGCAAATATGTAAAGGCTTCCGGAAGATTCTTAACCGGTGTTTATACCGGAAACAGCAGAGGCTTTGGCTTTGTGACGGTAGAGGGTGAAGAGGAAGATATCTATATCCCGGAGGAGAATACCAACGGAGCCATGCATATGGACACTGTATCTGTTGCAGTAAATCCGCAGAAGACTGGAAAACGCCGGGAAGGCAGAATTATAAAAATTATATCCAGAGGTCTGCATCAGATTGTCGGAACTTATCAGAGCAGTAAGAACTTCGGATTTGTGGTACCGGATAACCAGAAGCTGGCACAGGATATTTTTATTCCAATCGAACGCTCCAAAGGAGCAGTAGATGGACACAAAGTTGTCGTTGAGATTACTGATTATGGTAAAAACGGTAAGAAACCGGAAGGAAAAATTGTTGAAATACTTGGTCATATCAATGACCCGGGAACAGATATTTTATCCATTGTAAGAGGCTTTGACCTGCCGACAGAATTTGCACCGAAGATTATGAAACAGGTGGAAAATGTAGCCAAAGAAGTCAGTGAGGCTGATATGGCAGGCAGGGAAGATTTGCGGGACTGGCAGATGGTGACAATCGACGGAGAAGACTCCAAAGATTTGGATGATGCGGTATCCCTTACTATGGATGGAGAAAATTATATTCTGGGTGTGCATATTGCAGATGTGTCCAACTATGTGCAGGAGCACAGCGCACTGGATGTGGAGGCATTGAACCGCGGAACCAGTGTATATCTCGTTGACCGCGTGATTCCTATGCTGCCCCATGCATTGTCCAATGGAATCTGTTCCCTGAATGCAGGAGAGAACCGGCTGGCATTGAGCTGCATCATGACTATTAACCCGAAGGGCAAGGTCATTGACCATAAAATTGTAGAGTCTGTGGTAAAAATTGACCGCAGAATGACTTATACAGCGGTAAAAGAAATTTTAGAAGACCATAACGAAGAAACAATTGCAGCATATCGGGAACTGGTTCCGATGTTTGAAAAAATGGGAGAGCTGGCAGCACTGCTTCGAGGGAATCGTATGAAACGCGGCTCGATTGATTTTGATTTCCCGGAAACGAAAATCCTTTTGGATAAAAATGGAAGACCATTGGAAATCAAGCCATACGACAGAAATACAGCTACAAAATTAATTGAAGATTTCATGCTGATTGCCAATGAGACGGTGGCGCAGGAATTTTTCTGGCAGGAGATACCATTTCTCTATCGTACCCATGAGACACCGGACGAAGAAAAAATCCGAAAACTTGCAACGTTAATCGGAAATTTCGGATATACACTGCATATCAGCCAGGAGGAAATTCACCCGAAGGAATTGCAGAAGCTGTTAGGAAAAATCGAAGGAACACCGGAGGAAGCATTGATCAGCCGGCTGACCCTCCGTTCCATGAAACAGGCAAAATATACCACAGAAAACACCGGACATTTCGGACTGGCAGCAAGCTGCTATTGTCATTTTACATCGCCGATTCGCCGTTATCCTGATTTACAGATACACCGTATCATCAAGGAAACATTGCGGGGCAGGATGAATCATAAGCGGATGGCGCATTACGAAACGATTCTGCCGGAAGTAGCCAAGCATTCCAGCGAAACAGAACGTCGGGCAGATGAGGCAGAGCGTGAGACTGAGAAGCTGAAAAAAGCACAGTATATGGCAGAGCATATCGGAGAAGTCTATGAAGGCGTTATTTCCGGGGTGGCATCCTATGGAATGTATGTCGAGCTGCCAAATACGGTAGAGGGTCTTGTGCATGTAACCAGTCTTACCGATGATTATTATCAGTATTTTGAAGACACTTTTGAACTGGTGGGCGAAGTAACAAACCGCCATTACAAGCTGGGACAGAAGGTATATATCCGGGTAATCGGTGTGGATGAAATTGTAAGAACCATCGATTTTGAATTGGCAGAGGCAACAGGAACAGGAGAAATGAAGAATGGGAAAAGAATCGATTAAGATGATTGCCAATAATAAGAAGGCAAGACATGATTATTTCTTGGAAGAACTTTATGAGGCAGGAATCAGCCTGCATGGAACAGAAGTAAAATCACTCCGTATGGGAAAATGCAGTATCAAGGAGTCTTTCATACACATTGAACATGGGGAAGTCATCATATATGGTATGCATATCAGCCCATATGAAAAGGGAAACATTTTTAACCGTGATCCGCTTCGTCCGAAGAAGCTTCTGATGCACAAAAACGAGATTCGTAAATTAGAGCAGAAGATTAAGGAAAAAGGTTATACCATTGTTCCGGTGGAAGTATATTTCAAGGGAAGTCTGGTAAAAGTCCAGATTGCGCTTGCAAAAGGTAAGAAGCTTTATGATAAGCGGAATGATATTGCAAAGAAAGATATGCGCCGTGAAGCAGAGCGGGATTTCAAAGTAAGAAATCTTGGTTAATAGGCGGATAAAAATTGTCAGTTAATGGCAATACAAACAGTGGTTCTATCTTTGCCTCTTGCAGGAATAGCGGAGGCAGGTTATAATAGAATAAATATATAAGGGCTAGTAAAGGTTTCGACAGGGATTATGAAGCTGGAGAAGCGAGCCGCAGGGTGATGCGTTAAATTCCAAACTTAAAATTAAACGCTAACGATAATAAATTAGCTTACGCTGCCTAATGGCAGCAGTCTGACCTAGAGCACTCACACTTTAGGACCCAGGCTTCGACTATGTGAGAAACGACACGGGCAAAGCTTTGAACCCGTGGGCGTATGATGAAGCTACTGAAACAGTTACGGTGTTCATACCGGAATTGCAGAGGGAATGTCAAATTATGAACTACGCTCGTAGAAGGACAGGGGATTGGTTTTTGGACACGGGTTCGACTCCCGTCTAGTCCACTAAACGTGAACGTAGGCGAACCCTGACACGTATAACGGAAGAGTTCCAATCAGCAGACAATATGGTTGCTGGTTGGAACTTTTTTACTTTACAGGAAATTGCTTTCCTGTAAAGTAAAAAACATTCCGCGAGGATGCGCACTGCGGCGTATAAGGTAGGTGTCGCAAGCGACCGCCGCAGGCACATTCTTTGTTCTGATTGTCAGATATTAGTAAGAAGTCACTGATGGCACTTTCTGTAGGTGTTAGAGAAAAGGAATGTTGCTATTATAAAAATGATAGAATATAATAGTTATAATTTAAATATTAGGGGGTGCTTTAATGGCAGAGAAAATGGAAATATTAGTTGAAAAGCAAAGACGCGGAGCTAGGAGTAATCAAAAGCTTAAGATACTGTATCTTGCAAAAATTCTTCTGGACAATACAGATGCTAATCATGATATTACATTACAGGAGATTATAGATAAACTGTTTGCAAATAATGTCACGGCAGAACGGAAAAGTTTGTATGATGATATTGCCCGGCTTGATGAATTCGGAATAAAGATAAAAAAGACGCAGTATGGAAAAACATATCATTATCAGGTTGTTAAGCGAGATTTTGAATTGGCAGAATTAAAACTTCTTGTAGATTCTGTTGCAGCGGCGAAGTTTATTACAGAAGAAAAATCAAATGAGTTGATTAAAAAAATAGAACATTTGACGAGTAAACATAATGCCACTATGTTGCAGCGTCAGGTATATGTGGCAGGGCGTGTAAAATCAATGAACAATGGAATAATGGAAAATGTCGATGCAATTCATACGGCTATAGCTGAGAATTCAAAGATATCTTTTCAGTACTTTCAGTGGAATGTGAAAAAGGAGGCGGAGCTTAAGCGGGATGGTAAGAGATATGAAGTCAGTCCATGGGGGTTATCATGGGATGATGAGTATTACTATCTGATTGGATATGATTCAGATGCAGGAATTATTAAACATTATCGTGTAGATAAAATGCTTAGTATAAAAGTAGAAAATAAAGTTCGTGAAGGCAGATGTAAATTCAAAGAACCTGATATGGTAACATATGACAAAAAGATGTTTAATATGTTTAATGGGGAAGAGCGGAATGTGGAAATTCTGTGCGAAAATAGTTTGGCAGGAGTTATGATAGATCGTTTTGGAAAAGATGTAAGAATAACCAAAGTGGACAATGGACATTTTCGAGTTGTGGTAAAAGTAGCTGCCAGCATGCATTTTGTACATTGGATTATGGCATTGGGTGATGGAGTGAAGATTGTTGCACCGGATAGCTTGGTAGAACAGATACGAGAGGAAATTAATCGATTGGCAAACAAGTATAGTAAATGATAGAACAAAGATTCGATAAAAAATGAAATTCAAGTGGAGATTTATGGACTTGTAATTTGGCATAATAGAATTATCTAACAGAGGAACACGGAGAAATGTTACAGAGAAAAATTATAAAGGCAATAAAAAAAGACCATTAGGTCTTGATTTAATCTGCACCATGCAGAGTCAAAAGACGATGCCGGATAAACCTTATTTGCACTCGCTTTGTTAATTCTCTTCTATTATAGCATGTAAACAAATATAGTCAACAAAAAAATGATAAAAAATCAGGAGGAAATTTTATGACAGCATTCAAGTATTATTTGGGATTGGATATGGGAACTAATTCTGTGGGTTGGGCAGCAACTGATCCAGAGTACAGATTGTTGAAAGCAAAAGGAAAAGATTTATGGGGAATACGTGAATTTAATGAGGCATCTGGTGCAGTTGAAAGGCGTACACACAGAATAAGCAGAAGGAGAAGACAAAGAGAGCAGGTTAGAATTGGCATTTTAAAAGACTATTTTCATGATGCCATATGTGAAGTGGACCCTGGTTTCTTTCGAAGATTAGAGAATAGTAAATATCATGAGGAAGATAAGGATGTTGAAGTAAGATATAAAAATAATATTTTTAATGATAGTAATTATACGGACAAGGATTATTTTAATGAGTATCCAACCATATATCATTTGAGAAATGAATTAATAAGCAGTACAGAAAAACATGATGTCAGGCTTGTTTTTTTAGCACTGCTGAATATGTTTAAACACCGTGGTCATTTCTTAAATGCAGGATTAGGTGAAAATAACGGTGAAAGTAATATTGATAATGCGTATTTTGAATTAACAGAATTACTTTCAGAATTAACAGAATATCATTTGAGTCAGGATATAGATTGTAAGCAAATAGAAGCAATTTTGTCCCGCAGAGATATGAGCAGAACGCATAAAGCGGAAGAACTTGCAGGGGTATTGCACGTAGATTTAAAGAACAAGCCATATAAGGAATTAATAAGAGGATTATGTGGTTTAAAATTCAATGCATGTGTTGTTTTTCCAGATGTACAGAGTGAAGAAGTGACTAAACTTGATATCTGTCTTTCAGAATCTACTTTTGATGAAAAATCAGATGAAATTGCCAATATAATCGGTGAAGATTATTTTGAAATTATTATGGCTATGAAAGAAATGTTCGATATTGGATCTTTAGCAAGCATTATGAAAGGACATAATTACTTATCACAGGCAAGAGTTGCGTCATATACAAAGCACAAAGAAGATTTGAAACTTTTAAAAGAGGTTATAAAGAAATATTGCGGTAAGAAGGAATATGATAAGTTCTTTAATAGTGATGCAGATGGTTCCTATGCATCATATGTAGGATCTTATAACTCAAAAAATAAGGAAAGAAGAGTTGGAAATAAAAGAACTTCGGAAGAATTGTATAAGGAAATTAAGAAACTTTTGAAAGATGCTCAAAAAGAAGATGAGAATGTACAGAAAATACTTACATCTATTGAAAATGAAACATTTTTACCGAAACAGCTGACAGCATCTAACGGAGTAATTCCAAATCAGGTGCATGCAAGAGAAATGAAGAAAATACTTTCAAATGCAGAAAATTATCTTCCATTTTTAACGGAAAAGGATGAAACAGGGTTGTCGGTATCAGAAAGAATATTAAAACTCTTTACATTTCAAATACCGTATTATGTTGGCCCAACATCAGAAAACAGTGGCAAAAATGGAGGAAATGGTTGGGTTGTAAGACGAGAAGATGGACAGGTTTTACCATGGAATATTGATGAGAAGATAGATATGAAAGCGACATCAGAAGCATTTATATCACGGATGGTGCGGCGTTGCACATATATTAGCGGAGAACAGGTATTGCCGAAAGCTTCACTGGAATATCAAAGCTATTGCGTCCTTAATGAAATTAATAATATTAAGATTGATGGGGAGAGAATCTCGGTTGAGTTAAAGCAGGATATATACAAAGCTGTATTTCAAAAAGGGAAAAAAGTAACAAAGAAGCAGTTATGTAAATACTTACATACAAGAGGAATTATTGAAACAGAAGAGCAGGTTACAGGAGTGGATGTTTCAATAAATAATGCATTAACAACATATGGTAAATTTAAACCGATATTTGGTGAGGATATTTCTAAAGACAGTGTTCAGAAAATGATAGAGGACATAGTATTTTGGTGTACGGTCTACGGAGATTCTAAAAAATTCCTGAAAGATAGAATAGAAGAAAAATATGGAAATAAACTTTCGGAAGAGCAGATTAAAAGAATTTTAGGATTTAAATTCAAAGATTGGGGTAATTTATCAAAGAAATTTTTAGAACTTAATGGAGCAGATACTTCAACGGGGGAATCAATAAGTATTATCAGAGCATTATGGAACAATAATCTGAATTTAATGGAGCTTATAAATAGCAGTTTATATAATTATAAAGAATGCCTGGCAGAGTATCAAAATACAATGCTGAAAACATTATCTGAGATTGAAGCGGAAGATTTGAATGAATATTATTTTTCTGCTCCGGTAAGGAGAATGATCTGGCAGACAATCCTTGTGATTAAAGAGTTGGTTAAAGTATTGGGATGCGAACCAGAGCGCATATTTGTTGAAATGACAAGAAGACCGGATGAACATAAAACCCGGACTTCAAGCAGACGCAATAAATTTGAAGAATTATATAAAAAAGTAAAAGATGAAGCTACTGATTGGATGCAGGTGATTGCTAAAGCAGAGGAAGATGGAAAAATCAGAAGTAAAAAAATGTATCTTTACCTCACTCAAAAAGGAAGATGTATGTATACTGGAAAGCATATAGAATTGGATGATTTATTCGATAAAAATCTGTATGATATAGATCATATTTATCCAAGGCATTTTGTGAAAGACGATAATATTGATAATAATCTGGTTTTAGTCTGCAAAGAGAAGAATGCACATAAAAGTGATCATTACCCGATAGAGGAGGAAATCTTTTTATCACAGAAAAAAATGTGGCTGGAGCTTAGAAAATCTGGATTTATTACAGAAGAAAAATATAATCGTCTTATGGGAAGAAGTCCATTTAGTGATGAACAAAAAGCGGGATTTATTGCAAGACAGCTGGTAGAAACCAGCCAGGGAACAAAAGGTGTAGCAAATATACTGCGACAACTTTTGCCGGGTAGTAAGATTGTTTATGCAAAGGCGTCAAACGTATCTGAATTTAGGCATACAAGGGATGATATTCCGAAGAGTCGTCTGGTTAATGATTTCCATCATGCTCATGACGCATATCTTAATATTGTAGTTGGAAATGTATATTATGTGAAATTTACTCAAAATCCGCTTAACTTTATAAAAAAAGATTATGATAAGTATAAAGAAGATTATAATTTGTCAAAAATGTTTGACTGGGATGTAAAACGTAATGGTGAAGTGGCATGGATTGCACAGAGAAAGGATGGAGAGGCAGGAACAATAACTACCGTAAAGAAGATGTTAAGCAGAAATACCCCGTTGATGACCCGATATAGTTTTGAAGGAAAAGGCGGATTGGCAAATGAGACTCTTTACAGTGCTAAAAAAGCTAAAGGTGAGGGATATATTCCATTTAAGTCATCAGATGATAAAATGCAGGATGTTACAAAATATGGAGGATTTACGAAGGTAACTGGTGCATATTTCTTTTTAGTAGAACATACCGAAAAGAAGAAACGAATCCGGACAATTGAATCAGTGCCGGTGTATTTTGTTCAAAAGATAGAGAAGAATCCAGGCGAATTAAAAAAATACTGTGAGGAAATATTGGGGCTTGTTGATGCAGATATAAGGCTTAAAAAGATTAAAATAGGATCTTTGATAAAGAGGAATGGATATTTCTGTTATATTACCGGAAAAACAGGAAATCGATTAAGTGTGCGGAATGCAGTAAATCTATGCTTAAAAAATGAGTGGATAAAATATATATCAAAGCTGGAAAAAGTCAAAGAAAAAGATACTATAGATGAGATTATCACAAAAGAAAAGAATGAGGTTTTGTATTCAGAACTTATACAGAAATTTAAACATTGTATTTTCTCAAAAAGACCAAATCCTGTAGGGGATAAACTGGAAAAAGGCAGTGAAAAGTTTAGCAATTTATCAATTAAAGACCAATGTGCAGTATTGTGTCAAGTACTACGTATGGCTGCTATTTTGGGAAGTGAATGTGATATGACATTATTGGGTGAGTCATCAATTTGTGGAGAAATGAAGATAAGTAAGAAAATTGGAGATGAAGAAATATATCTGATTAATCAATCTGTAACAGGATTGTATGAAAAGAAAATCAATCTCCATACGGTATGAGCTGGCGGACTGTTGTCATCTCAAGCAGTGCAAAGTTAGATTATCAGATGGGCTATCTGATAGTGAGAAATCAGGATGTTGTCAAAATACATATTAGTGAAATTTCTATATTGATGATTGAAACAACATCCGTTTCTCTTACTGCAGCATTACTTTGTGAGTTGACGAAAAAGAAAATAAAAGTGATATTTTGTGATGAAAAAAGAAATCCTTCCTCTGAATTAATTCCATATTACGGAAGCCATGACACGAGTATGAAAGTGCGGAAACAGATTGCGTGGTCAGAGAATATAAAAACATCGGTATGGACGGAAATAGTTACTGAGAAAATCAGAAAACAGGCTGAAAATCTTGAAAGATGGGATAGAACGGAAGCTCAGATGCTTTACGAATATATTACACAGATTGAGTTTGGTGACGCAACGAACAGAGAGGGGCATGCAGCAAAAGTTTATTTTAATGCATTGTTTGGCTTGGATTTTACGAGAACAGCTGAAAACAGTATAAATGCTGCATTGAATTATGGCTACAGTTTACTACTTTCTACTTGTGCCAGAGAAACAGCCCTAAATGGATATATTACGCAGATTGGATTATTTCACGATAATATTTTTAATCAATTTAATTTGGCGTCTGATTTAATGGAACCATTTCGACCAATAGTGGATAATCTTGTAAAAACGATGCATCCAGATAAGTTTGAACATGATGAAAAAGTTGAAATATTAAAGATGCTGCAAAAAGAAGTGATTATAGCCGGACGAAAGGAGTGCGTGAACAATGCAATGAAAATATACTGCCGGAGTATTTTTGACGCATTAAATGAGGGCGATATTTCATTGATTAAGTTCTATAAGGATGAGTTATAGGTATATGAGAATAATGGTTTTGTTTGATCTTCCGGTACTAACTGAAAAACAGCGCAGGGATTATAGAGAGTTTAGAAAGTACTTGTTAAAAGCAGGTTTTTTTATGATGCAGGAATCAGTGTATTGCAAATTAGTTCAAAATACAGGAGTAGCAGAGGTTGTTCAGGAGAGCATTCGAAAGAACAAACCGGGAGAAGGACTGGTGCAAATATTAAGGGTGACTGAAAAGCAGTTTGCAAAGATGGAATATGTGGTAGGAGAAAATAAGTCTCTGGTATTGGATACGGACGAAAGGCTGGTGATTTTATGAAGTTAGTAAATACTTTATATAATCTGGAATTTGATTTGATGGAGAATCAGATACTGGTTTTGTCAATAGAGAATCATTTGGCCTATAGAAATATCCTGGAGGAATTGTGGAAACAATATAAAGGAGAAACGGGAAATTTTATTTTGTCAGACGGGGATAAGGAACTGAAAATGTCGCAGAGGATAGAGTGTATTTATAATATTTTTAATATTAATACCAATGATCGTAAAATTATCTCTAAATTGTATCAGGAACTTACATATCAAAATGATGCACTATTACAAGAAGAAAGCATACGTTTTAAACAGGAATTGATGGAATATTTTGATAAACTCATTTCTACGGTACCATATAATCTAAAATATAATTTTGAAGTTGATTTATCAAGCTTAATGAAAGCAATATCAGTAGAAACAGATGTGGAGGGTGACTCTTTACTTGAAAAAATGCTCCAATATATAAAACTCATGAATCAAATATGTGGAATTGATATATTTGTGATTCCGAATTTGAAGTACTATTTTTCAACGGAAGAGACCATGCAATTTTATCAGTTTGCAATGTATAATAAAATTTATATAGTTGTCATAGAACCAACACTATCACAGCATGTGGAAGGTGAAAAAAGCTGGATAATTGATGATGATTTATGTATAATTGAATTGTAAGAATTAACACTATATCCGCAATATAGTATAAGCTCGGAGATAACCTTAAAGTAATTTGAGGTTTGAGGTTTGAGGTTTGAGGTTTGAGAGCTTTGTTAATTCAGAAAGATGTAAAACCTAATTTTGTCGGATAAATCATCAAACAAGGTTTGAGAGCTTTGTTAATTCAGAAAGATGTAAAACAACTAGCCTTATGGGCGTTGTATCTACTGTGTTTGAGAGCTTTGTTAATTCAGAAAGATGTAAAACGCTACAAGCTCACCGGCTTCACGGCAGCCGGTTTGAGAGCTTTGTTAATTCAGAAAGATGTAAAACACAGAAGCGGTCCACCAGTTGCAGCGGCCGGTTTGAGAGCTTTGTTAATTCAGAAAGATGTAAAACAAGAATTTTGAAGAAGTCTATGGACATGGTGTTTGAGAGCTTTGTTAATTCAGAAAGATGTAAAACCAACATGGCAGGATGTGCAGACCCTTTATGTTTGAGAGCTTTGTTAATTCAGAAAGATGTAAAACAAGCAGGAAGACAAGACAGAAGACAAGTCAGTTTGAGAGCTTTGTTAATTCAGAAAGATGTAAAACTCAACGCTTCGCCGTATCTACATACCTTGTGTTTGAGAGCTTTGTTAATTCAGAAAGATGTAAAACGAATATAACGCCGAGCGAGTACGATTATAGGTTTGAGAGCTTTGTTAATTCAGAAAGATGTAAAACAGTGAAGTCTGTACAATTAAAAAGATTTATAGTTTGAGAGCTTTGTTAATTCAGAAAGATGTAAAACAGAATACCTTATGACACTGGAAAGTGCAGAGTTTGAGAGCTTTGTTAATTCAGAAAGATGTAAAACATGCCGAACGCTGCAAGAAAACAAGTATAAGTTTGAGAGCTTTGTTAATTCAGAAAGATGTAAAACTTTAGCAAGTGCGAAAAGTCCGTAAACGAGTTTGAGAGCTTTGTTAATTCAGAAAGATGTAAAACTGTCAGTTGGTTTTTTCGTGTCTTTGTTGGTTTGAGAGCTTTGTTAATTCAGAAAGATGTAAAACTCAATCCAGTATAAGTTGCAATATCTGTCGTTTGAGAGCTTTGTTAATTCAGAAAGATGTAAAACTCTGTCTCGTCGCTGTTCACATAGACATCTGTTTGAGAGCTTTGTTAATTCAGAAAGATGTAAAACCAAGCCGGGAAGTAATAGCATGACTTTCATGTTTGAGAGCTTTGTTAATTCAGAAAGATGTAAAACAATTTCAGCTTGCACACCTTCTAAACATAGTTTGAGAGCTTTGTTAATTCAGAAAGATGTAAAACAGATTCTAGCTGCTTCTCTCGGCATAATGGTTTGAGAGCTTTATTGATTTGAAGAGTAATAAAACGAAGTACCTTATAATGCAAATCACCTGATTTGAGAACATTACTATTTGACAAAAAAAATAACGAAAGGTGGTGGTAATAAGTGAGTAATGAACATAAGGCAATTTTTAAAGCTTATCTGCGAAATCTTATGAGACAATTAGAGGCAATGGAAAAGGAATTTGAGAATAATGACATTGAAAATGCTAAAAAAATTCTCAGCGATTTAATCCAAGATACAAAAGATAGTATAGAAGATTAGTAATTGAAATTATGTGGAAATGAGAATGGCGAAAGTTGTTCTCATTTTGCGTTTGGTTACATGATTGCTTTTATTAATTAAAATATACACATAAAAGTCAAGGAGAACAATATGCCAATAGAATATAAAAGACTTACAGAAAAAGAACTTAACATTTTTATCAATATGAGAATAAATCAGCTAAGAGAGGAAGGAGCAAAAGAGGAAATAGATTTGTTCCCTGCGCTGAAAGAGTACTATACGCATCATATGAAGGATGGAACATTTGTATCCTGGCTTGCCTTTGATGGGGAAAATATTGTTGGAACAAGCGGAATGTCATTTGTAGAGAAACCGCCATATTTCGGATGTCCTACTGGAAAAATAGGCTTATTGTCCAGTATGTTTACAAATCCCGATTATAGAAGAAAGGGGATAGCTAAGGAATTGTTATCCCGTGTTGTAAATGATGCCAGAGAATATGGATGTGGAACAGTACAAATTACGGCATCTGATATGGGAGTCAAGTTATATACCAATTTTGGATTTGTGCATAATGACAATTTCATGCAGTATAAAATTTAAATAAACATGCCAATATAATTCAGAAAAGAATACAAAATATTAATCTACAGAACCTGCATGGGCAGCTTCTTATGGATGCTTGGCAACAGCAATGAGAGTGGTTTCACAGACTGCTCTTATTTTTTTGAAAAATTTAAATCTTTTTTCCAATCCCTCCTGTCTTACTTAATAGAAGGGAGGAAGGACAGATGAAAAACATAATAAAATGGTTTGTGCTGCTGATGCATAAGGATATGCAGAATTTTGAAATGAACGAGGATACGGATTGCTCGGTTCGCAAACAGATTATGAACAGAACAAATCGCAAAAAGGAAGGTGAAAGATTAGGATGAAAATGAGAAAACCTGGATATATTGCACTTGCTGTCCTGATGGCAGCAACACTCACATTAACAGGATGTAGCAATGTGACAGAAGCAAAGGGAAGTCCGACTACGGAAAAAGAAAAAGTAGCAGAGAAAACACCACAGAAGAGGGTAAAAGTTATAGTAGAAAATGCTGCAGAAACAGCTATTGAAACAGTCAGACAAAAATAAAAGCGGTAAGAAAAAGAATACAACAGTAGCAGATACAACCGATTCAAATAAGCCGCCACATGACGGAATGATATATGATGTCGATGAAGGAACATGGATTGATATGCCGGAGGTTCATCCGGATGGTTTTGACAGAAGTGCGGCCGAAGAGGTGTGGTCTTATGTGAATGCAGAGAGAACAGCAGCAGGCCTCAATGCACTTACCTGGGATGAGGACATATACAATTTTGCATGCCAGAGAGCACAGGCAATTGTATCAGATTTTTCCCATAATGGCTGTGGCAATTATGGAGAAAACATAGCATTAAATTCTGCGGGAAGCGCATATAGAATCCACATGCAGTGGTTTTACTCAACCGGTCATCACAATAACTATATGTTATCTTCCTATGTAAAAGGTGCCTGTGCCATATATGTATATCAGGGTGTCTGGTATGCAGTGGAAAATTTTGCACTGGAAGAAAGTGAAAACAGTGGTGGAACGTTATCCTGCAATGCCTATGGACTGGAGGCAGAAGCGGCTTTAAATGAGTATATTGACAGTCATGACTGGTGAGAAAAGAAGATGGAAATGTGCTTGCGGTGGAAGAGCTGTTTCTGTTAAAATTTTAAGAAATCAGGCGTTAAAGGAAAAACACATGAGAAATAAGGAAGAAAGAAGGAAAAGAAAATGACATATACACAGGCGGTTGAAAAAGCATGTAATGGAGATTCGACGGGATTTGAATTTCTTTATGATACAACAAAAAATAATAAATATTATCTGGCTTTAAAATATGTGAAGGATGAAGAGGCAGCAAAAGATGTTCTGCAGGAAGCATACATACGGGCGTGGAAAAATCTGGATAAACTAAAAGAACCGGAAAAATTTGATTCCTGGTTAGCACAGATTGTGGTAAATACAGCAAAAAATGAACTGGAAAAACGCAATCATACACCGCTTGATTTACGCATGGAAAGTGGTGAGGAAGAAGATGCAGAAATCATGGATCAGGCAGTAAGCGTCTGGGAAAATGAGCCGGAATTAGAATATACGAAAGAAGAGACCAGACAGCTGGTGCATGAGCTGATCGATGCATTGTCTGACGAGCAGCGTCTGGTGGTAATTGCCTTTGAATTAGAGGGACTTACCACAAAAGAAATTGCAGAACAGCTGGGCTGCCCGGAAGCTACAGTGAAATCAAGACTGCGTTATGGCAGGAATAATATCAAGACAAAGGCAGAGGAACTGCAGAAGAGGGGATACAAGCTTTACAGTGTTGCACCAATGCCGTTACTGTTGTATCTGTTGAAAAAGGAAATGTTTGTATCTGCAGCGGAGCCATCCACCCAGCTTTTATTAAGTGAATGTAGAAAAAGTATAGCAAAGAGTACATATGGTGCAGGAAAAATTGCAGCCTCAACAGCGGTAAAAGCCGCAGGCACAGCAAGAAAGATGTCATTTTTGTCAACTGCAGCTGGAAAAGCGGTAATTGGAATCGTGGCAACGGCATCTATAGCAAGTGCAGTGACAGTTGGTGTCATCAGCTACAATAAATCAAATGATAAAAATGCGACCGCACAGGAAAATGTTCCGGCAGTAGAAGAAGTTCCGGTAAATGCAGACCAGCCAATAGATGGCGTGGTTGAGGATACAGAGACAACGGATGCACCAGAGGATGAAAATGGAAGTGAAAAATATGCTGATATTCCGGAATCTGTGCTTCCAAGTTCCGTGCATAATGATAAAGACTATTTTGAATTCTGGGACGAGCCGGTAAAGGCAACCTGCTGGATTGACGGTGTCAAGGGAACGATTTATGCAGACTGGGATATGACACAGATTATCAAAGAAGTTACCTATGATGTAGATGGCTATGAGGATGAACTCCTTATTATTGGCTGTACACTGGATGGCGGTACCCATGCCATTGCAATTTATAACGGACAGTATGTTGTGGTAAATGATGCCATGTGGGATCATTGGTATAATGGAAAGAGTTCTGCTTTTGATTAATACGAAACCTTAAGATTTCGTTAAATTTATGGAACCGATTCTTAAGGTTGTCTGTTAGACATTGACCAACCAATTCCAGTAAGATATATTTGAATTAATGGGCTGCGGAAAAACAGTCCGGATTAAGGAGTATAAGTATATCAAAGTAAGGAGGAACTATGGGCATGGAAAAGCAGAAGGCGAAGACAGGTCCGAAAAAGAAGGTTGGAAAAAAGCAGAGAAGAAAGAGAAAACTGATACTTTTTATTGTAGAAGTATTAGTGATACTCATTTTGCTGGTAGTATTTTATGTAATGAGTAAGCTGAATAAAATCAATAATACCGGTTCCTTAGACGCGAAGAAGCTGAATATTAATATAGACAGCGAGACCCAGGAAGTGTTAGATAATTATACCAATATAGCTATCTTTGGAATTGACAACCGGAACAGTGGAAATTATGAGAGCGGAAACAGCGACTGTATCATGATTGCCAGTATCAATGATGATACCAAGGAAGTGAAGCTTGTATCCGTATACCGGGATTCCTTTCTGGCAGTAGATGATAAAGACAGCCTGCGGAAACTGAATGCAGCTTATGCCAAGGGAGGACCGACCGGTGCAGTAGCGGCATTAAATAAGAATCTGGATTTGAATATTACCGAATATGTATCCGTAGACTTCAATGCAGTAATGGAAGTTGTGGATGCATTAGGTGGAATAGAGTTGGATATTACCAAGGAAGAAGCTAGCAATATGCACATCTGGATTGATGAAATGAATGAAGTCATGGGAACCCATGGCAAGCCGGTTTCCGGACCGGGCGTGCAGCAGGTCAATGGAATACAGGCACTTGCCTATTGCCGTGACCGAATGAGCGGCGGAGACGATTTCCGCCGGACCGAGCGCCAGCGTATCGTAGTAGGAAAGATTGTAGAAAAAGCAAAGCAGGCAGACATCCTTACTTTAAATGATTTGGTAGACAAGCTGTTTCCGGACATTTCTACCAGCCTTTCTACCACAGAAATATTGGGACTTGCAGCCCATGTCAAAGAGTATGAGCTTGCAGATACCCAGGGCTGGCCATTCCAGTTAGACACCAAGATGATGGAAAAATCCATCGGAGCAGTAGTTGTACCAACGGATTTGGAGACTAATGTAGATTTGCTGCACCGCTATTTATTTGATGTAGAGGATTATGAAACGACAGATAAGGTGAAAGAAATCAGCAAGGCAGTAAGCAACAGGACAGGAAAGACGGCAGCAGATACCACCCGGGATTCGAATCCGCTGGTGCAGGATGCGGCTGCTGCTGAAACAACAGAGTAAGAGGAAAATATAACCAAATTTTATAAAAATTTCACAAAAAACAAGAAAAATCCAGTTACCTTTTGTATATTATTGTGTTATGATAAAAATATATCAGTAAACATACAATGATTATCAAGGAGGTATTACGAATGCAGAGATTTACATTACCAAGAGATTTATACCACGGCAAAGGTGCATTGGAGGCACTGAAGAACTTCGAAGGAAAGCGCGCAATGATCTGTGTTGGTGGAGGCTCCATGAAACGGTTTGGTTTCCTGGATAAAGCAGAGGCATATCTGAAAGAAGCAGGTATGGAAGTGGAACTGTTTGAAGGAATTGAACCGGATCCATCTGTTGAGACCGTGATGAAGGGTGCTGCCGCTATGGAGAAGTTTCAGCCGGACTGGATTGTAGCAATCGGTGGTGGTTCACCAATTGATGCTGCAAAAGCAATGTGGATTAAATATGAATATCCGGATATTACCTTTGAAGACATGTGTAAGGTATTTGGAATTCCGAAATTAAGAAAGAAAGCACATTTCTGTGCAATTTCTTCTACCTCAGGAACAGCAACAGAAGTAACTGCATTTTCTATTATTACGGATTATGAGAAGGGAATCAAATATCCGATTGCGGATTTTGAGATTACACCGGACGTAGCAATCGTTGACCCGGAACTGGCAGAGACCATGCCGCAGAAACTGGTAGCCCACACCGGAATGGATGCGATGACACATGCAATCGAAGCGTATGTTTCAACTGCAAACAGTGATTTTACAGACCCGCTGGCACTCCATGCCATTGAGATGATTCAGCATGATCTGATTGATTCCTATAACGGAGATATGGCAAAACGTGATGCCATGCACAATGCCCAGTGTCTGGCTGGAATGGCATTTTCCAATGCACTGCTTGGAATCGTACATTCTATGGCACATAAGACCGGTGCCGCATTTGCCGACTACGGTGCACATATTATTCATGGCGCAGCTAATGCCATGTATCTGCCGAAGGTTATTGCATTTAATGCAAAGGATGAGACTGCAAAGAAACGTTATGGCGTGATTGCAGATTTTATGAAGCTTGGCGGAGAGACACTGGACGAGAAAGTCGCACTTTTAATCCAGTACCTGCGTAAGATGAATGATGACTTGAATATTCCGCACTGTATTAAGAACTACGGACCGGACAGCTATCCGGCTGAGCAGGGCTTTGTACCGGAAGAAGTATTCTTAGAGAGACTGCCTGAGATTGCAGCCAATGCAATTTTGGATGCCTGCACCGGCTCCAACCCAAGACAGCCAAGTCAGGAAGAAATGGAAAAACTGCTGAAATGCTGTTACTATGACACAGAAGTAGATTTCTAAAAAATAGATTAAAAATGAAGTAAGCCCCGTTTCGATATCGCATTGATATTTGAGACGGGGTTTTTACAGTCTGAAAAATGGTTTTACAAAGGTAATACCCCCACAGCACTGCGGGGGTACAAAGGGGAGTTATGAAAATTTATGAAAAAAGTTTTATCAAATAGAGAGACAAGACATTGGGGGATGAACCTGTTCTCTATTGATATTTGTAGTATACCCGGATTTTGTGAAAAATAATTGTCCAGATTATGAAAAAAGCGTTAAATTCTAAAAAATTTTTTCTGAAAAAATTTCATGAATCTTGTATATTCCCCTTGCGTAAAACACAAGATATGGTATACTGTATATGCGTTGAAGAGATTCGACACAAAATCTAGTACAGTTTTGTGCCGATTTTATGCGAATAGACTATTTTTTTATGGGAGAGGATTTCAATGAAAATCATTAAAAGAAGCGGCGCAGAGGCTGTTTTTGACATTTCAAAAATTATTATTGCAATCAATAAAGCGAACCATGAGGTGGTGGAAGCGGAACGATTGACTGCAGACCAGATTAAGGAGATTGCACAATATATAGAGGATTCCTGTAAGGATGCCAACCATGCCCTGAATGTAGAAGATATTCAGGACTTAGTGGAGGATCAGTTAATGGACAAGAGGGCTTTTTCTGTTGCCCGGAAATACATTACTTACCGCTATAAACGTGCCCTGGTACGTAAATCCAACTCTACGGATGAACAGATTTTAAGTCTGATTGAATGTAATAATGAAGAAGTAAAACAGGAGAATTCCAATAAGGATTCAACCGTAAACAGCGTGCAGCGTGACTATATGGCTGGTGAGGTGAGTAAGGATATTACCAGAAGATTCCTTCTCCCGGAGGATATTGTAGCGGCACATGAACAGGGAATTATCCATTTCCATGATGCAGATTATTTTGCACAGCATATGCATAACTGTGATCTGGTAAATTTAGAGGATATGTTACAGAACGGAACCGTTATCAGCGGAACCAGAATTGACAAGCCACATTCTTTCTCTACAGCGTGTAATATTGCAACCCAGATTATTGCTCAGGTGGCAAGCTCCCAGTATGGCGGACAGAGTATTTCACTGGCACATTTAGTACCATTTGTCCAGATCAGCCGTGAGAAAATTCATGCAGAGCTGGTGCAGACATTAAAAGAGAGCGATGTGGAGCTGAGCGAAGAGAAGATTAACAGCATTGTGGAAAGAAGACTTCATGCGGAAATCGAGCGGGGCGTACAGGTTATCCAGTATCAGGTAGTAACCCTGATGACTACCAACGGACAGTCCCCATTCGTAACCGTGTTCATGTATCTGAACGAAGCAAAGAATGAGCAGGAGAAAAAAGACCTTGCCATGATTATAGAGGAAGTGCTAGACCAGCGTTATCAGGGTGTTAAGAATGAGGATGGCGTATGGATTACACCGGCATTTCCAAAGTTGATTTATGTATTGGAAGAGGATAATATCCATGAGGATTCGGAATACTATTATCTGACCAAGAAAGCAGCAAAATGTACTGCAAAGCGTATGGTTCCGGATTATATTTCCGAGAAGAAAATGAAGGAATTAAAAGATGGCAACTGCTATACCTGTATGGGCTGCCGTTCCTTCCTTACCGTATATCATGATGAAGATGGCAAGCCAAAGTTCTACGGTCGTTTCAATCAAGGCGTGGTAACCTTGAATCTGGTAGATCTGGCATGCTCTTCCGGCGGAGATTTTGAAAAATTCTGGAAGCTATTTGATGAGCGTTTGGACCTTTGCTACCGTGCATTGATGGCGCGTCATAACCGCCTGAAGGGAACACCTTCTGATGTGGCACCGATTCTCTGGCAGTACGGAGCACTTGCCCGTTTGAAAAAAGGCGAGACCATAGACAAGCTTTTATATGGTGGATATTCTACTATTTCACTGGGTTATGCAGGACTTTGCGAATGTACCAGATATATGACTGGAAAACCACATACCGACCCGGCAGCAACACCATTCGCCTTAAAGGTAATGCAGCGGTTAAATGATGCCTGCAAGGAGTGGAAAGAGAAAGAAAATATTGATTTCTCCGTATATGGAACACCGCTTGAGTCTACCACCTATAAATTTGCAAAATGTTTACAGAAACGTTTCGGAGTTATTCCGGGTGTTACCGATAAGAATTACATTACCAACAGCTATCATGTGCATGTAACCGAAAATATCGATGCATTTACCAAACTGAAATTCGAATCCCAGTTCCAGGCACTTTCACCGGGTGGAGCAATTAGCTATGTGGAAGTTCCGAACATGCAGGATAATCTGGATGCTGTTTTATCTGTAATGAAATTCATCTATGAGAATATCATGTATGCAGAGTTAAATACCAAGAGCGATTACTGCCAGGTATGTGGCTATGATGGTGAGATTCAGATTGTAAAAGATGATGATGGAAAATTAGTATGGGAGTGCCCGCATTGCCACAACCGTGACCAGGATAAGATGAACGTGGCAAGACGTACCTGTGGTTATATTGGTTCCCAGTTCTGGAATCAGGGAAGAACCCAGGAAATCAAGGAGCGTGTACTTCACTTATAAAAAGAAAGTGAAAAGAAAATGCATTATTCAGCGATTAAATATAATGATATTGCGAACGGCACCGGTGTAAGAACGGTGCTGTTTGTATCCGGCTGCCGGAACCACTGTAAAGAGTGTTTTCAGCCGGAAACATGGGACTTTAAAAATGGAGAGGAATTTACAAAAGAAGTAGAAGATGAAATTCTTGCATCTTTGGAATCTCCCTATATCAAGGGACTGACTCTTTTGGGAGGAGACCCTTTTGAACCGGAAAACCAGCATGCACTGCTTCCATTTATCAAGCGGGTGCGGACGGAACATCCGGAAAAAGACATATGGGCATATACCGGATATGTACTGGATAAGGATTTGGTACCGGAGGGAAGAAGATATACCGAGGATACGAAAGAATTATTATCCTTAATCGATGTGCTGGTGGATGGCCCTTATGTGGCAGAGCTATATGATATTACATTAAAATTCAAAGGTTCTTCCAATCAGCGTGTCATTGACTGCAGAAAATACAATGAAACAGGAGTCATTGAAGAACTGATGTAAACTGCGTGAAAGATAAAGTAGAATCCGGAAGGATTCTATTTTACTTTATAGCGTTTTTATATTAAAATAGAAATAACGTGATTGTTTTAAGGAAAGATATAGGAGAAGAACATGGAAATTAGTAAAGAGCGTAAAGAAGAATTATTAGAGACCCATCTTTTGAATTATGAAATGCCGGATGAACAGGAGCTTGCAAAGCTTACTTTAGAGGAACTGGAATTTCTGATTCGTTCTGCAGAAGTACATCATAAGAAGAAAACCTTTGTGGCAGATAACTTTTTAAAGAAGATAGAAGTGTTTAACAAGATTCTGGCAGATAAAATAAAGGGATGCAAAGAGCTTTACTGCGCATGGGACAAGCATACCGGTTACCCGCGTGTTATGGGGGACGGAAGTGTATTAATCTTTTCAACGAAAGAATTTGCCCAAAAGGCAATAGAACATTATAAAGAGCAGAATGTAGAACTGGAATTAAAAGGAATCAGAGGAGACAAGCAGATGTTCTTCTGGGCAAACCTCCACTGGTGGGGTATGGAAGATCTGATACTGGATGTGGGAAGCTATTCCTGCAGATTAAAAAGAGATGACTTGCTTCCACCACCGGATTTTTCCGAGCTTTCCAAAGCACAGATTCCGGTTGTAAATCCGGCTCTGATTCTTGCAATGGCAAGACACAGACAGATTTTATTTGAAGAAAAGAAAGATGAACAGTGGAAACGTGCGGAGCAGTTCTTATGTGACCGTATGTTAAAAGAGGTAGTCCGCGGGGAATTCTTATGTCCGGTAAAAGTGGTAGAGGACCCGAAGGAAGAAAAGGATGCAGACGGAAAAAAGGGAACAGCCCTTCAGTTTGCATTGTTACAGGATAGCAATGGAGCACAGTGGATGCCGGTGTATACAGACTGGCAGAGTTTTCAGAAGATTTATAATGTAAAGGAATGGAAGGGACAGAAAGTCAGTTTTGACCAGCTGATGAAGATTGCAGGAGAGCGAGATTTTGTAATCAATCCGGGCAGTATGGAACTTCGGGTAGAAGAGAACCGGAAGAAAATTATTATAGGTTATTTCAAACGCTATAAGAGGCAGGAAGCTGAGATGGCATCTGGCAATCTTGTTGAAAAGAAAACGGGTGTATTTGTTGGTGAGCCAATTGCGGAGGCGGATGAACTGAAACAGATACTCAGTGAATATATGAAGAAACAGAAGAATATCAAGAAAGCATATCTGGTAACGAAGATTGAACGTAAGGATGACATTAGTTATTTGCTGGTTGTAGAGTTTAAGGGTGAGAGAAAGAGCGTCTTTGAAGGAATTGCTGAAGCTGTAAAGCCGTCCCTTGGCTATATGCGTCTTGATATGCATGAAGCAGACGAAAAGGCAATGGAGCTGATTGGTGAGGTTGCACCATTTTATAAAAAGACTTTTCTGGGATTGTAAATTGCAGGAGGAAATATGGAACAAAAAGAATTAGATGGCAAAGTCTGGGAAGTAAGTGGATTCGTATTTGAAAATGAAGAACAGGCAAAATTGGCCAAAAAGGAAGTGGAAGGAATCCAGTACATACATGATAATATGAACATGGATAATCCACAGATGGTACAGGAAATCTACCAGAGAATCATGGCTCAGGAATTGTTCCATACACCGATAGGATATGCCTATCTAAAAGAATTGCAGGATTATCTGAAAGGACTGCCTGGGGTGGATGCATCCGAAATACCAGGTATTCCGGTGAAAGATATGGGCTTAGACCTTGACCATGTAGCCGGCAAAGAAAAATCTGGTGAGCACCAGAATGAAAATGCTGATAAAAATTCAGAGGAACAACAGGAAACGAAATTACAGAAGCGCTGCCGCATCTTACTTTCTGTGAATATTGTGCTGATTATCATTGTTATTGCCATGTTTGCCATCAGCCTTACCAGTGGCAGTACCACAATCTTAAATTATGAGACGAAAATCATTAATAAATATGAAGAGTGGGAACAGGAACTGGATGAAAGAGAAGCGGCACTGGATGCTTTGGAAAAGCAGAATTAAATCGCAGAAGAACACAAATTTGACATATTTATCCGTTAAACTATAGAAAAAAGAAGAGGAAAGCAAATATGGAAAAACGTAAAATTCTGGTGGTAGACGATGAAAGCCGTATGCGTAAGCTGGTGAGGGATTTCCTGGTAAAACAGAACTTTGAAGTGTTAGAGGCAGGAGACGGAGAAGAAGCCTTAGACGTATTTTATAAAAATAAAGATATTGCATTGATCATTCTGGATGTTATGATGCCGAAGATGAACGGCTGGGATGTATGCCGGGAAATCAGGGAAAGTTCCAAGACACCGATTATCATGCTGACAGCCAAGAGTGAAGAAAGTGATGAACTTTTAGGATTTGAACTTGGTGTGGATGAATATATCAGTAAACCATTCAGCCCGAAGATCCTGGTGGCAAGGGTAGAGGCAATTTTGCGGAGAACCGGCAATTATACAGAAGATGATGTGCTGGAAGTAGGTGGCATTGTAATGGACAAGGCTGCCCACATGGTAACAATTGACGGCAAAAACATTGATTTGAGCTATAAAGAATTTGAGCTTCTGGCATATTTCATGGAGAATAAGGGAATTGCTTTATCCCGTGAGAAAATTCTGAATCATGTATGGAATTATGATTATTTCGGTGATGCCAGAACCATCGATACCCATGTGAAAAAGCTGCGTAGCAAGATGGGCGAAAAAGGGGATTATATCAAGACAATCTGGGGTATGGGCTATAAACTGGACATTGATGCACCGCAATAGAATGTGATAAGGTGGAAGATATATGGCAAAGAATAAGAAAAAACAGCATTCCATTACAACGCAGATTACATTGACTATCGTTGGATTAGTGGCCGGCACGGTATTACTGTGCTGGCTTCTTAATGTTACCCTGCTGGAAGGCTATTATACCCGCTATAAACAGGAAGTGCTGGAAAATGGGTTTCAGCAGATTAATGCGGCCAGTGAACAGGGAATCTTAAATACATCAGATTATGATATAGATTTTGAAAAAATCTGTTCCAATGGTAACCTGACGATTTTAATCATTACATCTGATGGTACAGTAGTGCGTTCTTCTACCAATGGTGTGGAAAATCTCAGGATGCAGTTTATGGAAATTATCATGGCAAGTGTGCAGAATGATGATATGCATCTTAATATGAAAGTACTGAAAGCAAACGACAATTATGTCATGGGAGAAAAAGAGGATACCAGGCTGGAATCGGATTATCTGATTCTCTGGGGAACCCTGGCAGATGGTAATCTTTTGCTGGCGAGAACTCCATTGGAAAGTATCAAGGAAAGTGCGCAGGTGTCTAATCGTCTGCTGATGGATGTAGGAGTTGTTGCGGTAATAGTGAGTGGTATTATCATTTTTTTTGTTACACGTCGTATTACTAACCCAATTCTGCAGCTTACAGATATATCCAAGAAAATGGCAGAATTCGACTTTGATGCGAAGTATGAGGTCAAGGGAGATAATGAGATTGAACAGTTGGGCGAGCATATGAACCAGCTATCGGAAATCTTAGAGCGGACCATATCGGAATTAAAGAGTGCCAATAATGAATTGAAGATAGATATCGAAAAGAAGGAACAGATTGACGAGATGAGAAAAGATTTCCTGTCAAATGTTTCCCATGAGTTAAAGACACCGCTGGCACTGATTCAGGGTTATGCAGAAGGCTTACAGGAATGTGTGCAGGACGATCCGGAGAGCAGAAATTTCTATTGTGAGGTCATTACAGATGAAGCAGAGAAGATGAACCGCATGGTAAAGAAACTTCTTACTTTGAATCAGCTGGAATTTGGGAATGATGCTATTGTGATGGAACGGTTTGATATCACCGAACTGATACGTGGAGTAACTGCCAGTAATGCCATTATCTTAGAACAGAAGGGAGCTATTCTGGAATTTGACGAGCAGCCGCTTTTTGTATGGGCGGATGAATTTAAGATAGAAGAAGTTATAACCAATTATCTGAGCAATGCAATCAACCATTTGGAAGGTGAAAACCGGATTAAAATTTCTTATAAATGTAAGCAGGATGTAGTAAGAGTCAGCGTGTTTAATACAGGAAAGCCGATTCCGGAAGAAGACATTGATAATATCTGGATTAAATTCTATAAGGTAGATAAAGCAAGAACCAGAGCTTATGGAGGCAGCGGAATTGGTCTGTCCATTGTAAAAGCAATTATGGATTCCATGCATCAGCAGTGCGGAGTCATTAACCATGAGGATGGTGTGGAATTCTGGATAGAATTAGACACCAGCAATCGCGATGATAACGAGGAAGAATGTGAAATAACTATTGCCTGAAAGCCGGAAAAATGCTAACATGGGAATAGATTGATAAGTTAAGGAGCGCCTATGAGGGACAGAAAGATAAAAACAACGGCATGTGTGCTGTTGGCTGCGTTATTATTAGGTGGATGCGGAGAGCAGCCGATTGAATTAACGGAGCAGGAAGAACAGACAATTGTAGATTATGCAGCACATGTAGTATCAAAGTATAATATAAAGCAGCAGGATGGAATTGTAAGACTATCGAAGAGTGAAGAGACAACAGAGACTGCAGATACCGAGGCTGTGGAACAGCCGGATTCCACTGAGCAGATGCCATCAGAAGGTGGAGATGCAACAGGAACTACGGAGAATGAGGCATCGGACAACAGTGTGTCCTTAAACGATGCAGTAGCAATACCGGGCATTGATGCGCAGTACACCGGTGCGGAATTTGCAACAGTTTATCAGCAGAATTCATCCTATATGGTAGAGCCGGCTGCCGGAAATAAATACCTGGTTTTACATTTTCATTTAGAGAATGCTGGAACGGAAGCAGTAGCTTGTGATATGTTAAGCCGCAAGGTGTCATTCCGCGTGACGTTAAATGACAGCGTGGAAGCTGTTGCACAGGTCACAATTCTGTTAAATGACTTTGGAACATATCAGGGAACTATTGAAGCAGGAAGTGGTACAGATACGGTTTTACTCTTTGAGGTGCCGGAAAGTACACCGGAAGATTTGAGTAAAATCTCTCTGGAAGTAGTCGAAAACACGGTACATAAGACCTGTAATCTATAAAATGGTAAAAATATCTAGAGAATTGTAAAAAAACGGTGCATTTTTATGTGATATTATGTTATAATTCGAAATAGAAATATTCTAAGAAATGACCTTGGGAGGAAAACATAAATGGAGACAAATATTCTGTTAGAAAATGGTACGAACGAACTGGAAGTGCTGGAGTTTACTTTAGGAGATAATCATTACGGAATTAACGTAGCGAAGATTCGTGAGATTTTATCCTATCAGCCGGTAACCCCGGTACCAAATGCACATCCGAGTGTGGAAGGAATCTTTATGCCACGAGATACCATGCTGACGGTAATCAGCCTGAGAAGATGCCTTGGTATGCAGGATGAAGAAGGAAAAGGTTTGTTTATTATCACAAACTTTAATAAATTAAATATTGCATTCCATGTAGATCAGGTTATTGGAATTCATCGTGTCTCCTGGTCAGAGATTATCAAACCGGATGCAACAATTAATGTCCAGGACAAGGGTGTATCAACCGGAGTCATTAAACTGGATGGACAGTTGATTGTTATTCTTGACTTTGAAAAAATTATTTCTGATATCAGCCCGGAAACAGGACTTAAGGTATCTGATGTAGAGCAACTGGAAAATCGTAACCGTAATGATTCCCCGATTATGATCGTAGAGGATTCCCCATTATTAAGTAAATTGATTACAGATTGTCTGAAGAAAGCTGGTTATACCAACCTGAATGTCAATATGAACGGACAGGAAGCATGGGACAAGCTTTGTGCTTATGAGAAAGCCGGCAATGTAAAAGATAAAGTACATTGTATTATTACAGATATCGAGATGCCATTGATGGACGGACACCGGTTAACAAAACTGGTAAAAGAGAACGATAACATGCATGATATTCCGGTAATCATTTTCTCTTCCCTGGTAAATGATGAAATGAGAAGAAAAGGTGAATCACTCGGAGCAGACGCCCAATTGACTAAACCGGAGATTGGAAGTCTGGTACAGGCTATCGACAGACTGATTGACCAGACTGGAAAGTAAGGAAAGAACGCAGACAAAGGGGTGTGATGTTACATCACATCCCTTTCCTTTACGCTGTCCGGCATCTGCTGGGAGATGTTGTGGCAGACCCTGTAAGCAGATATACAGGCAACTTAGATACATGGAGGTATAAATTTGAGTAAGAGTGAAGATTATCTGGACGATTTGCTGAATTCAGTTTCAGATGCTAACAGAAGAAATAATAAGAAGGATATCGAGAATCTGATTCAATCAATGAATGAAGAAGCTGCAAAGCCAAGAGAACGGGAGAAAAAGCCGGTGGAAAAGAAGCACGAGGACTACTCCGGCACAGGATTCCAGCGTGAATTTGAACAGGAGCTGGCAACAGGAGAAGCAGATGATTTCCTGCAGGAATTCGAAATGGAATTAGACGAAGAGGCATCAAATCAGGCAGATATTGATGTCAATGAAGACAAGACATCCGATATGGAGGCAGCTTCAGAGCCAATCTCATCAGAGACCACAGACATGGCAACAGATGAGTCTGCAGCGTCAGATATGATGGAAGATGTGAATGATATCATGGATGCGGTCCGGAAGAAGGTTGGAGATTCCGGAGAGGAAGAACACCCGGATACGTCGAAAACACCGGAAGATGATGCTTCCGGGGAAGAAGAGACGCTGGGCTTCTTTGATACGCTGGATGAAGATTCGGCGGCGGAGATACCGGAAGCATCAAAGACAGAATCTGAGGAAGAGGAACCGCTTCTTTCAGAAGATGATGATGCCATTAATCTTATGGATATGTTATCCGGAGATGCTGACTTATCCGATATCGGCGATTTGCTGAAAGCAGATGAAAATGGAGAAGAATTAGAGCATTCAGAAGATGAGGACAGTGAGGTCCAGGATGAATTTGAACGCCTTGGAAGTATCGAAGAATTAAAGGATTTAAAGGAAGCAAAGGAAAAGAGAAAAAAACAGGGATTCTTCAGTAAAATTATGTCCGCTTTATTTGGACCGGATGAAGAAGAGGATGATACAAAGATTGCAGAAGATGACAGCCTTGGCAGCATTTCATCCGAAAATAGAGAAATCTTAAAAGAGATGGATGCAGACGAGGGAGCCGGTAAGAAGGGCAAGAAAGAGAAGAAAAAGAAAGAGAAAAAAGAAAAGAAGGAAAAGGCGAAGAAGGAGAAGGCGCCAAAGGTAACGAAAGAGAAGCCTCCAAAAGAAATAGACCGTACGCCGCCTCTTCCGAAGAAGCCGGTTATTCTGATTTTTATTATGGCACTTTCCATTCTTATTTTGATTTTGCTGGGAAGCTCCAATTTACAGTATGGACAGGACATGCAGCAGGCAAAGGATGATTTTGCAAGCGGCTCCTATGTAACAGCATTCCAGACCATAGCTGGTTCTTCTGTAAAGGGAAAAGACGAGAATTTCTATAAGAAGGCACAGGTGCTGGCTTCCATACAGAGAGAATATCAGTCTTATGAGAGCTTAAGCGGAATCAATGAAAACGAGATGGCTTTAGACGCACTGATTCGTGGATATGGCAGATGCGTAGATGGCGCAGACCTGGCTCAGGAATATGAGATAACAGACGAAATGGCAGGACTGAAGAATCAGATTTTGCAGCAGTTATCAGACCATTTTGGTGTATCAGAGGAAAAGGCAGCAGAATTGCATGCGATGACAAAGAGAACAGATTATACAAAGGCAATTCAGGGGATACTTGCAGCAGCAGGACTGGAATAGGAGAACATTATGATAGCAATTATTGACTATGATGCAGGAAACTTAAAGAGTGTGGAAAAAGCATTAGCATATCTGGGTGAGGAAAGCGTAATTACAAGAGATTTTCATACCATTGAACAGGCAGATAAGGTGATTTTACCGGGCGTTGGTTCTTTTGGTGTGGCAATGGATAATCTGAAACGCTATGAACTGGACAAGGTCATCCATGAAGTCTGTGAAAGAAAAGTGCCATTCCTTGGAATCTGCCTCGGACTTCAGTTAATGTTTGAAGGAAGCGAAGAGTCAGAAGGAGTAGAGGGACTTGGGCTTTTAGAGGGAAAAATTGTGCGAATCCCGGATACTTATGGGCTGAAAATTCCGCATATCGGTTGGAATTCCCTGCATTTACAGAATAATGGAAGACTGTTTCAGAATGTGCCGATGGATGCCTATGTATATTTCGTGCATTCTTATTATTTACAGGCAAAGCATGAAGAAATTGTAAAAGCAACTACGGAATATGGAGTCACTATTCATGCATCTGTGGAGCAGGACAACATCTTTGCCTGCCAGTTCCACCCGGAGAAGAGCAGCTCCGTTGGACTGAAGATACTTAAGAACTTTGCGTCATTACAGGGAGGTGTGAAATAATGTTTACCAAGAGAATTATTCCATGTCTGGATGTCAATGATGGAAGAGTTGTAAAAGGTGTGAACTTTGTGAATTTAAGAGATGCCGGTGACCCGGTGGAAATTGCGGCAGCCTATGATAAAGCCGGAGCAGATGAAGTGGTATTTCTAGATATTACAGCATCTTCGGATAACCGTAATACAGTAGTAGATATGGTAAGACGTGTAGCGGAAAATGTATTTATTCCATTTACCGTAGGCGGAGGAATCCGCTGTGTAGAAGATTTTAAAGTGCTGCTTAGGGAAGGTGCAGACAAGATTTCCATTAATTCTTCTGCAATTAATACACCACAGTTAATCAGTGATGCGGCAGACAAATTCGGAAGTCAGTGTGTGGTTGTTGCTATTGATGCGAGAAGAAGAGAAGATGGCAGCGGCTGGAACATTTATAAAAATGGCGGAAGAATTGATGTAGGTATTGATGCGGTAGAATGGGCAATGAAAGTCGAGAAGCTTGGAGCCGGAGAAATTCTTTTGACCAGTATGGACTGTGATGGCACGAAAGCCGGTTACGATTTGGAACTGACCAGACAGATTGCAGAAAATGTATCTATCCCGGTCATTGCTTCCGGTGGAGCCGGAACGAAAGAGCATTTCTATGAAGCTTTGACAGAAGGTAAAGCAGATGCAGCACTGGCAGCATCATTATTCCATTATAAAGAACTTGAAATTATGGACCTTAAGAATTATCTTGCAGGTCGCGGGGTATCAGTAAGGAGATAAAACTATGGCAATGATTACCAATGACTGGCTGGACAGTGTATCTGCCGAGTTTAAAAAGCCATATTACAGAGATTTATATGATTTTGTAAAAAAAGAATACAGCACCCATGTGGTATATCCACCGGCAGATGATATCTTTAATGCCTTGCACTTGACACCGCTTTCGGAAGTAAAGGTGCTGATTTTGGGACAGGATCCATACCATAATGAACATCAGGCACATGGCCTTAGTTTTTCCGTACTGCCGGATCAGAAAGAGATTCCACCATCTTTACAGAACATCTATAAAGAACTACAGGATGACCTTGGCTGCTATATCCCTGACAATGGTTATCTGGAAAAATGGGCAAAGCAGGGTGTATTATTATTGAACACGGTTCTGACCGTCCGTGCACATCAGGCGAATTCCCATCAGGGCAAAGGATGGGAGCATTTTACGGATGCCATTATCCAGGCGGTCAATGCCCAGGATCGACCAGTTGTCTATATGCTGTGGGGCAGACCGGCACAGAGCAAAATTCCAATGCTTACCAATCCGAAGCATCTGATATTAAAAGCACCTCATCCAAGCCCGCTTTCGGCATACCGTGGTTTCTTCGGATGCAAACATTTCTCACAGGCGAATGCATTTTTAGAAGAGCATGGAGTAGCACCGATAGACTGGCAGATTGAGAATTTATAGGATGGATTTTAATGTTGGTTGGATACCAATATTGTTGAATAACAAAGAATTGCAGGATTTAACGGGTTTCTATGTTAATTGGCATGGAATATCTGCAGTTCTTAGCACATATTTTTTCTTGATTACAAAATGTCTTTCCGTTGCTTTGACTGACTATCCGCACTGTCCGTCAAAGACGGATGTTACACAAAAGTTTATAAGGGGCACTAAGAATTTCGAAACATATTGTGTTTTGCCCGGCAACCGGTGCAAATTCACATCCATGTTCAGATTGCACCTCGCCGGCACATCCTGTGCCGGTGTTGCCGGTTGCTATACGAAATTCTAAGTGCCCCTAATAAATTTTGTCAAACATCCGTCCTTTTGACGAACCGTGCTGATAGTTTGTCAAACATTGGAAAGACACTTTATATTGTAAAAAGAAAAATATGTGTTCTAGAACTGCGGTATTTTATGCCTGACATAGAAACCTGTTAAATCCTGTAATTTATGTTATCAAATATATTGGTATCCAGCCAACATAAAAAATTATTCCTAAAATGAGGAGTGCCCCGACATCTTTCGGATGCCGAGGCTATTATGAAAAAATATATCTAAAAACATGAGTTTCTTTTGATGGTTCTATAGTATGCTATAAATATGACAAAACTATGAACAAACCATAAATACTTTGTGAAAAGTTACAATAGATGAAAAAAATCACATAAAAAGTTGTGAATTTTTCACAATATTGCAATCCTGTGCCTAAAATGCTATAATAGCATTAACAATAGGCAGACGTGGGACAAGGATGTTACACATCAGATATCAAAGGAGTGATTATATGATAGGCATTTCAAATTATGATTTGAATTCAATTAACACATTGTTTTCCGGATTATCAAATGGAAGCAGAACTTCAAACAGCGGTTTGTTAGGAATTAATATTGCTGATTATTCTGCAATTCGTACCGGTTCCTATTTTAAACTGATGAAGGCATATTATGGTGGAAATGATTCTGCCAGCAAGATTGTAGAGACAAACAAGAAGACTTCAACGTCTACTGCAAAGGATGATACTAGGACATTAGCAAAAATTGAAGATGCTGCGGAAGAGTTGAAGGGTGCATCCGATGCTTTACTGGATAAGACCAAGAAGTCTGTATTTAACAAAGTAACAACAACCGATGCAAAGGGTAATACCACAACAGATTATGATAAAGACGCAATTTATAAGAAAGTAAGTGCTTTCGTAGACAGCTATAATAACCTGCTGAAGAAATCAGAAGATTCCAATACCAATGGAATTCTCAATGCAGTTTCTTCCATGGTTCGGACTACGGATTCCAATGAAAAGTTACTTTCTAAGGTTGGAATTACCGTTGGTGTAGATAACAAACTCAGTATTGATGAGGATACTTTTAAGAAGGCAAATATGTCTTTGGTAAAATCTTTGTTCAATGGAAATGGTTCCTATGGATATCAGGTATCTGCAAAAGCATCTTTAGCAGATTATTATGCAGAACGGGAAGCATCCAAGGGCAATACATATGGTAATACAGGTACATATACCTACAATTATAATACCGGCGAGATTTATAATACGACAACCTAAGTGACCGGTTAATAATTATGATTCGCATAATGACGGTGTAAATGTCAGGTATAAATAATATATGCAAATAGCAAGAAACGTGTGTTACAGGAAAGCAATTTTCGGTAAAGCAAAAAAGCAGGTGTTCCGATTGGAACACCTGCTTTCTATCTTAAAAGCTATTTTTAGTTATCCTTCTCGTCTTCTTCACTCATGGAGTAAACCTGACGTTTTCTTGCCATTTCATCACTTTCTAAGTATTCATCGTAAGTGGTAATCTTATCAATGAGTCCGCCATTTGGAAGAAGCTCCATAATGCGGTTGGCAGTGGTCTGTGTGAACTGGTGGTCACGGGAAGCGAAGAGTACAACACCCGGGAATTTAATCAGACCGTTGTTTAATGCGGTAATGGACTCCATGTCTAAGTGGTCGGTAGGCTCATCTAAGATTAAGACATTGGAAGCCTGAATCATCATACGGGAGAGCAGTACACGCACTTTTTCTCCTCCGGAAAGGACTCTCATTTTCTTCATGCCGTCTTCACCGGCGAAAAGCATTCTTCCTAAGAAACCACGTACATAAGTAGCATCTTTGATCTCGGAATACTGGGTCAGCCAGTCTGTGATAACAAGGTCAGTATCAAAGATTTCGGTATTGTCCTTCGGAAAATAGGACTGGGAAGTCGTAACACCCCATTTGTAAGTTCCTTCGTCCGGCTCCATTTCACCGGCAAGAATCTTAAAGAGGGTAGTCTTGGCAAGCTCGTTGCTTCCGACAAAAGCTACTTTATCATCATGTCCTAAGATAAAGGATACATTGTCTAATACTTTTACGCCATCGATAGTTTTGCTTAGCCCCTCTACGGTAAGAACCTCATTACCGATTTCACGCTGTGGGCGGAAATCAATGTAAGGATATTTACGGCTGGAAGGTTTGATTTCATCCAGCTCGATTTTTTCAAGGGCACGTTTTCTGGAAGTTGCCTGTTTGGATTTGGAAGCATTCGCAGAGAAACGGGAAATGAACTCCTGTAACTCTTTAATCTTTTCTTCCTTCTTTTTATTGGCTTCTTTCATCTGCTTAACAAGAAGCTGGCTGGACTCATACCAGAAATCGTAGTTACCGGCATATAACTGAATCTTGCCATAATCGATATCGGCAATATGAGTACATACCTTATTTAAGAAGTAACGGTCGTGGGATACGACGATTACAGTGTTGTTAAAGTTAATTAAGAATTCTTCCAGCCATGCAATGGCATCTAAGTCTAAGTGGTTGGTCGGCTCGTCTAAGAGCAGAATGTCTGGATTACCGAATAATGCCTGGGCTAAGAGCACCTTAACCTTGGTAGCACCCGGAAGGTCACGCATAGTGGTGTAGTGGTCTTCTGTCGGGATGCCAAGACCATTTAATAACATGGCAGCATCGGATTCTGCATTCCAGCCGTCCATTTCAGCAAATTCGCCTTCCAGTTCACTGGCACGGATACCATCTTCATCGGAAAAATCCTCTTTTGCATAGATAGCATCCTTCTCCTTCATGATATCATAGAGACGTTTGTTTCCCATGATAACGGTATCTAAAACGGAGTACTCATCATATTTGAAGTGGTCCTGCTGCAGGAAGGAAAGACGTTGTCCCGGTGTAATAACCACATCGCCGCTGGTGGAGTCTAATTGTCCGGATAAAATTTTTAAGAAAGTAGATTTACCGGCACCATTGGCACCAATCAGACCGTAGCAGTTGCCTTCCGTGAATTTAATATTTACATCTTCAAACAAGGCTTTCTTCCCGATTCGTAAAGTTACATTGTTTGCACTTATCATAATCAAATCTCCTGACTCTTTGAATTTACGGTGCTTTCATGCTTATGCACCAATTCGTATCATACTAGAAAAACAGTGGAAAAGCAACTAAAACTTCTTATAGAAGAAATTCGTGATTGTTCTTCATTTCGTACAGTACATAATCTTGATAATCGACAAATAAAATGCTAAAATGTGATTTAGGTCGATAAGACATAAGTTTTTTATTTAAATAAGGAGGAATAAATAATGTCCAGAGCAAAACAATCAATGGACGGTAATACAGCAGCAGCTCATGTAGCTTATGCATACACAGACGTTGCAGCTATTTATCCTATTACCCCGTCCAGTCCAATGGCTGACTCCGTAGACCAGTGGTCCGCAGCAGGTCAGGAGAATATCTTTGGAAATCAGGTTAAAGTCGTAGAAATGGAATCAGAGGCAGGAGCAGCAGGTGCCGTACATGGTTCTCTTGCAGCAGGTGCTTTAACCACTACATTTACCGCATCCCAGGGTCTTTTATTAATGATCCCTAATATGTACAAAATCGCTGGAGAGCAGCTTCCATGTGTATTTGATGTATCAGCACGTACCGTTGCAACCCAGTCCTTAAATATTTTCGGTGATCACAGTGACGTATATGCTTGTCGTCAGACAGGTTTTGCTATGTTATGTGAGACAAACCCACAGGAAGTTATGGACTTAAGCCCAGTTGCTCATCTTGCAACAATTGAAGGAAAAGTTCCATTCATCAATTTCTTCGATGGATTCCGTACATCTCATGAGATTCAGAAAATCGAGAAATGGGATTACGCAGATTTGAAAGAAATGTGCAACATGGACGCTGTAAAAGCATTCCGTGAGCATGCATTAAACCCAGAGCATCCAGCTATGCGTGGTTCTCATGAAAATGGAGACGTTTTCTTCCAGCATCGTGAAGCTTGTAATACAGCTTACAATGAGTTACCGGCTATCGTTGAGAAATACATGGGCAAAATCAATGAAAAACTTGGTACAGATTATGACTTATTCAACTACTATGGAGCAGCAGATGCAGACCGTGTTATCGTAGCAATGGGATCTATCTGTGACGTAGCAGAAGAAGTAATCGACTACTTAACAGCAGCAGGAGAGAAAGTCGGATTAATCAAAGTTCGTCTGTATCGTCCTTGGGTATCGGCTTCCTTATTAAAAGTTCTTCCAAAGACTGCAAAGAAAGTTGCTGTTCTTGACAGAACAAAAGAGCCAGGAGCATTAGGAGACCCATTATACTTAGACGTAGCTACAACATTACGTGAAGCAGGATTAAACGACGTTGTATTATGCGGCGGCCGTTACGGATTAGGATCTAAGGATACTCCTCCTTCATCTGTATTCGCTATCTACAAAGAACTGGAAAAAGATGCTCCAAAGAGCAGATTTACAGTAGGTATCGTAGATGACGTTACAAACTTAAGCTTACCAGAGGTTAAGCCAGCACCTATCACATCTGCAGAAGGAACTGTAGAGTGTAAGTTCTGGGGTCTTGGTGGAGACGGTACTGTAGGTGCTAACAAGAACTCTACTAAGATTATCGGTGACCACACAGATAAATACATCCAGGCATACTTCCAGTATGACTCTAAGAAGACCGGTGGTGTAACAATTTCCCACTTAAGATTCGGTGACAAGCCAATCAAGAGCCCATATTACATCAACCAGGCTGACTTCGTAGCATGCCACAACCCATCTTATGTAACCAAAGGATTCAAGATGGCCCAGGATGTTAAACCAGGCGGAGTATTCATGATTAACTGCCAGTGGTCAGACGAAGAGTTAGCTCATCATCTGAATGCTGAAGCAAAGAAATACATTGCTGATAACAACATTCAGTTATATACAATCAATGCAATTGACAAAGCAATTGAAATTGGTATGGGTAAACGTACCAACACAATTTTACAGTCTGCATTCTTCAAACTTGCAAACGTTATGCCTATCGACGATGCAGTAGAATTCATGAAAGCAGCAGCTAAGAAATCCTACGGTAAGAAGGGTGACGCTGTCGTAGAAATGAACTACAAAGCTATCGACGCTGGTGTAGACGCAGTACATAAGGTTGAAGTTCCAGCATCCTGGTCTAACCCAGAAGCAGATCCAACTCCGAAGGAATTAACCGGACGTCCTGAGACTGTTAAGATGGTAAGAGACTTAATGGAGCCAATCTCCAAGATGGACGGAGACAGCCTTCCGGTATCTGCATTTGCAAAGAATCCGGATGGACAGTTCGAACATGGTGCAGCAGCATATGAGAAACGTGGTACAGCCGTAACCGTTCCTACATGGGATGCTGAGAAATGTATTCAGTGTAACCAGTGTGCATTCGTATGTTCACATGCAACCATTCGTCCATTCATGTTAGACGAAGCAGAAGTAAAAGCTGCTCCAGAGCAGACAAAACTTGCTGATACAAAGCCAAAGGCTGGCGAGTACAAATATACAATGAGCGTATCCCCATTAGACTGTATGGGGTGTGGCGAATGTATTACGGTATGTCCAGTAGGCGCAATCGAAATGGTTCCTCAGGAATCACAGGCAGATCAGCAGCCAGTATTCGATTACTTAGTAGCAAACGTTGGAAAGAAACCTGGTATGCCGGCAGACAATACCGTTAAAGGTTCCCAGTTCAATCAGCCATTGCTTGAGTTCTCAGGCTCTTGTGCAGGTTGTGCAGAGACATCTTACGCTCGTTTGATTACTCAGTTATTTGGTGAGCATATGTATATTTCCAATGCAACAGGATGTTCTTCTATCTGGGGCGGTCCTGCAGCAACATCACCATATACAGTAAACAAAGATTCCAAGAAAGGTCCGGCTTGGGCAAACTCCTTATTCGAGGATAACGCTGAGCATGGTTTTGGTATGGAAATCGGACAGAAAGTTCTTCGTGAGCAGGCAATTGCAAGCGCTAAGAAATGTGCTGAGTCTGATAAAGCAAGCGCAGAATTAAAGGTTGCATTTGACAAGTTCGAAGAGACTAAGAATGATACAAAAGCTAATACACCTGCAACAGAAGCGTTAGTTGCTGAGTTAGAGAAAGCTGCAGCAGCAGGATGCCCGGATGCTAAGGATGCATTAGATAAGAAGAATTACCTTGCTAAGAAGTCTGTATGGATCTTCGGTGGTGATGGATGGGCTTACGATATCGGCTTCGGCGGATTAGACCATGTACTTGCTTCCGGTGAGAACGTAAACGTAATGGTATTCGATACAGAGATGTACTCTAATACAGGTGGACAGGCTTCTAAAGCTTCTAACATCGGTGAGGTTTGTCAGTTCGCTGCTTCTGGTAAAGAAGTTGGCAAGAAGAGCCTTGCAGAAATCGCTATGAGCTACGGCTATGTATATGTAGCACAGATCGCTCTTGGTGCAAATATGGCAAATGCTGTTAAGGTAATTGCTGAAGCAGAAGCATACAACGGACCTTCACTTATCATCGGATATGCTCCATGTGAGTTACACGGTGTTAAGGGTGGAATGAACCACTGCCAGGATGAGATGAAGAAAGCAGTAGCAGCAGGTTACTGGAACTTATTCTCATACAACCCAGCATTGAAAGCAGAAGGAAAGAACCCATTCACATTGACTTCTAAGCCAGGTGATGGATCTTACCAGGATTTCTTAAATAACGAGACACGTTACAGCAGATTAACACGTTCCTTCCCAGACAGAGCAGAAAAACTGTTCAAAGCATCTGAGGAAGCTGCAAAGGCTCGTTATGAACATCTGTTAAGATTAGTTGAACTTTACAAATAAGATTAGCTGATTGGACAGAAGAATCTGACGATTAGGTAAAATAAAAGAGATGTAATTTACAGAAGTGTAAGTTACGTCTCTTTTTTTACTTTATAAGAACGATATCAAATTAAAAATCCTGAAAACGACACAATTTTTGAGAGATTTTGTGGTACTTTTGGTTCATTTTTGATAGAAAGTATTGACTCATTGAAAAAAAGAAAATATAATCTTCAAGATGAAAATAAGTCTGATTATTTCATTTGAAAAAATCAAATCTATATGCCAGAATATGACATAATTCTATACAAAAAATATATATACTTATATTCAACACAAAAGAAAAATCACATGCATGAAAAGACAGGGGAAGGTCATAATAAGGGCAGCAAAAGAATAACAGGGGGTGCAGTTTGTGGCAGATAAGGATTTCCGCAAGCTGAAACGCTGGGAGTTGATTGAAATTATAGTGGGACTCCAGAAGGATTTGCAGGAAACTACAGAAGAAAATGACGGGAATAAGGACAAGAAAATAGAATTAGATGTGGCACTTCAATGTATACGGGCGGAACAGGCTCGCAGAGAGAAGAAGCAGCATCTTTTCAGTGCACTCGGAATACTGCTTGTGGTGGCAGCAATTTCAGTATTGATTGCAACAAGATTAGTACCGGTATTGCAGGTTTCGGGCAAGAGCATGGAACCGGCATTAGAGAATGGTGAACTGGTAGTAATAAAGAAAACCACAAAAATCAAACAGGGAGATATCATCGGCTTTTACTATCAGAGTAAGATTCTTGTAAAAAGGGTCATAGGAACTGCAGGTGATTACATAGATATAGACGAAGACGGCAATGTATATGTAAATGGTGAAAAATTAGATGAACCATATGCAATAAAGAAAGATTTAGGGGAATGTGATATTGATTTTCCTTATCAGGTGCCGGAAGGCAAATATTTTGTGATGGGAGACCATCGTTCAGTATCGGTTGACAGCCGGAGTTCAGCCATTGGGTGTGTGGCAGAAGATCAGATAATTGGAAAGGTGGCTTTTCGATTCTGGCCATTGAGTAAAATGGGATTCCTTAAATAGGGAGAGATAGGGATATGCAGGAAAATGTAAGAAAACATGTAAAGAAAGCAGAAGAAAAGAGAAAAATCCGCAGAAGAACAAAAATTTTACTGGGGATATGTTGCGTTCTTGTGGCGGTGGGTGTAGTCTGGGGACTGATTCTTCCGGGACTTGCAGCAACAGGAAATAAGGAAACAGAGCAGACGTCAGCCGGAGGCACGATTAGTGAGCGTATTAACTTGAGCGTTTCACAGAAGAGTCCGGATGATGGAAAAAATGGACAGATTCTGTATGCAACCGTTAGTGCAACCAACTCAAATCCGACAGATACAGAGCTGGTACCGGTTCGTATCCGGATTAGTGATTTGCCGGAAGGAGTTACATTGACCGGTTTTGAAGAAAGTGATGTTATGCAGGTTACCTATAAAGCGGTCAGTGAAACAACAGAAGAAACACTGGAAGTAAAACTGGTAGAAGAGGATGATGAGACTTACATAGAGTTTGAACCACCTGCAGGTTCAACCGTTTCCTTCGATTTGCAGTTTAATTCCTTAAATGGAATTATGGAAAAGGATTCCAAGGTAACATTGACACCGGAGATTCCGGATCAGAAAGACAATGATGTGATTTCTGAACCGGCAGAATTAATCTGGCATGGAACGAATCTCTGGCAGGATTTGAAAAAAACTGTCAGCAAGGAAATTATTCCGGTGAATGGAAAGACCAATACGCTGGAAGGAACATTAGATTATAGAATCACTGCAAACAGTATGAATCCATGTGGAGTTGGTGATACTGGAGCAATCTGGACAGATCATGTAGAGTTGAGTGATGTATTGACATTACCGGATGGAATCAGCTTTCCGGAAGGAACCAAGGTCAGTGAAGATGGTGTTTCCATTGTGGATAGCAATGGAAATGTGATTTTCCGGTTTACTGATCTTCAGGGAGGAACCGTTACAAGCCTGACATTGGATGGAAAAACTGTTACATATAAGATTAGTGTGCCGAACCAGTATATGACAAATGGTGTGCCAACAAGAGAACAGGAGCATCTGAATGTAAGTGCAAGTCTGAATGTATCAAAATTAGTATTAACAGATAATTATATTACAGTAGCCGCAGAAAAAGTAAAAGAGGATGTAATTACAAATCATGTTGATTTTGAATCTGTTCCTTATAAAGAATATGATCACACAAAATTGTCTGCAGATGTAAAGTCAAGACCGGAAATAAAAGAGGACTTTAAAATTGTTAAGACGGCGGATAAGAAAGAAGTAATTGCCGGTGATACCATTAATTATACGATTACGGTAGAAAATACTGGAAACAATCCGATTAAAGGAGAAGCTTCAGATGGAAGCGTTTATAAGGTGACAGATAAACTGCCGGAGCATCTGGTGCTGACTGCGGAGCAGATACAGGCAATCCGGAATCAGGGCGCGGAATATGACGAAGAAACCCGCACAATAAGCTGGGCACCGGGTACATTGAAAGCCGGTGAGAAAGCAGAATTTACATTTGCGGTTAATGTGAAGAGCCAGGAGGAACTGGCAAAATATCCAAACAATACCTCCATTCACAACAAAGCGTCCTATAAAGGCAAAGATTCAACCATTACCGTTATTTATAAGAAACCGGAGCTTACCATTGACAAGAGCAGTGATAAGAAAAATGTAAAAAATGGCGATTTGGTTACTTATACTGTAACTATCGAAAATAAAGAAGACTATCAAACCATTGAACAGATTTTAGAGGATACGCTGCCAAAGGGACTGGTGTTCCAATATATCATAGATAAGAATGGAAATCAGGTAACCGAAAGTGCAACGGACTTCGTGGCAGAGTCATCCAATGCAGTAGGCGGCAGCCGCTATGTAGGACTTCAGGTGGATGGCAAGAAGCTGACATTTTCTTTGGGCAGACTGAATGCCAAAGAGAAAGTAACGATTAAATATGTATGTAAGGTAGACCTGAATGAATTGCCGGAAGCAGCGGATTATGACCTTGTAAATCATATCACCAGCAACTCATCCGGCGAAAGCACCGGAGAAACCATTGAAGTGGAAAATCCAATTACCGTAGATAAGAAGGTTAATGGCGGGGAAGGTGGAGAAACCTTTAAAGCAGAGGAATTATTTAAATACAGCATAACGATTACAAATGCTGATGGAGATGCCGCATATAAGAAAGGCGGACTGTCATTGACAGATGATATGCCATATCATGTCTTTCCTTCGGATGAATACAAGATTTATAAGGCAAAGCAGGCAGGAACGTTAAATTCCAGATATCCAAAGAATGATGAGGAACTGGTAGAGGCTGGTATCAGCTGGAAAGAGTATGTAGAAAATACATCTGACTGGGGAACTTATTATACAAAGATAAATGGTGAATATGTGCAGATAAAGAGATACTGGATTGGCAAGAGCAATGGAATAAATATCAGTGCACATAAAGGAATCCGTTTAATCTGGAAGATTGGCACCATGTCACCGGGTGAAGTGATTGAAAAAGAATTCAATGCTTACATTTATATGGATGATAAAGAGAATGAACAGACGGGAACCTTTACTTATACCAATAGTGCAACCGTAAACGGAATGAAGGATACAGTAACGGTAAAAGGGGAGCCGGAAGGAAAAAAGAAACTGGATCAGGCAGTGGATGTGCAGAAGAGTGTGTGGGCAATTCTGGATCAGTTCCATCAGTGGAAGACCAGCCAGTTAAAAGATAAGTCCATATTCTCTAAGAGTGTAAATGAAGGAAATTATCTCGGAAATTATGTGATTTACAATATTACAGTAACAAATACAGGAGAAGATCCGGTTCATATTGATACATTGGAAGATCATATGGCGGATGGTCTGGAATATGTTGGAATACGTCCGAGCCTGGGATATACGCTTCCGGTTCAGATTGAAAAGAGTTATAGTGAACCAATTAAGTCAAACGACTGGAACATGGCGCAGGTAACCAATATCGATGGCAGAAGTCTGGTAAGGGATGTTACCATTGCAATGACCAATGATGATAAGGAAAATCATATGGTTACCTTTACGATTGGAGCCGAGGGCAAAGGTTATGATTTGCCGGCAGGAAAGAATCTTTCATTCTTTGTGATGTGCAAGGTAAGTAAAGACGTGGAATTAGATGTTCCAATTACCAATACCGTGGATTTATTGGTAGATAAGGATGTGGAATATCGTGAGAATCCGAATGACATTACAATGAGAGGAACCAGGGATGATTCCAGACAGAATAACGGCACATCGGAAGATAAAGGAATTGTAGGAGAAAAGCGTGTTATTTCGTCATCTGTAATGATAACACCAAAGGATGTAATTGTTCCGGGAATTACCAAGAAAGCAGTGTCCTATATACCATCTGGTAAAAATGTGGAAGATGCTGTTGAATTGGAAGAGAAGGACAATATACAGCCGAATGTAACGACAAAGTGGCTGTTGGAGTTACGCAACGATGGAACCATTCCAATTTGCGATTATACAATGAAAGATTCTGTTCAGTCTCCGTTCCATATATTGTCGAAAGAAGAGGCAACTAATAAAACCCTTCACCTGGGACTTGACAAAAATGCTTTTGTACTGACCATTTATGATGAGGATGATAATGTACTTCATAAGTATGATTTGTCTGAAGAAGTATGGAAGCTGATACCGGATAATGCGACCCACGAGTTTTCACTGTATCTGGAGGGAAAAGAATATCAGATTCCTGCAGGTGGAAAAGCGGAGTTTACGGTATATACCAGAAATACAGTATATGAGAACAAGATTTATGAAAATACTGCATATCTCCTGCCGGATGATCCGTTTGATGATAACAGTGTAAAAACGGGAGAACTGGTGACGGATGACAGTGGAAAATATATTGGAGTAAAAGCTTCTGATTGCGTTTATGCATTGGGTGATTATGGTTCATTCTCATGGAAAACGGTAGAGGAAACCGGTAATTCAGATAACCGGGGAAGCGGCTATCTTGGACTGGAAGGAAAGAATTACATTTATCTGGATGAAGATGGAAAAGATGTGATTTACACCAACAATATTGAAAATGTCAGCAATAACTCCTTTACACAGATGGTTATTGTAGACAGTATGCCACATATAAATGATACCGGAGTACTGAACCAGAAAGAAAAACGAGGAAGTGAATTCTCTGTTGCATATGCCGAAGGACTGGAACTCTGGGTAACTGAGGAGAGCGGCACAAAACGGCAGCTGGAAGAAGGCGTGGATTATTTTGTGGAATTTTCAAATCTGGTAAGCTTTACTGAAGCTGATATGTCGGGTACTTCAACAGAACAGTGGCATTCCTTCTGGCAGTCAGATGATGTGTCCTTCCGTATAAAGATGGCAGATACCTTTGCATTAAAGAAGGGCTGTATTCTTACCGTGAAATATAATGGAGTAGTAGGAGAGAATGCAAACCCGGGTGAGACTGCATGGAACAGCTTCGCATACCAGTATACGGCAGAAGTAAACGGAAATGAAAAAACACTGCGGGCAGAGCCTCCGAAGGTCGGAGTAAAGATTTATAAGAAACCGGTAATTGAGAAAGACGTTCTGGATGCATATGGAAATGAACTTCCATATGATCAGATGAAAACCTTTACTTTTGTATTATATAAAGGTGACTCAACGGATGAAGCTGATTATATTACAGAATTTGCCGTATGCCAGGGTGGATCGGTTGCATTGAAGACCATTACAGACCAGAATGGTAATAAAGCGTTGGAAGATGGTCAGGTCTACACGGTGAAAGAAAAACTGGTAAATGGTTATGAGTTAGTTGGAATAGGTCAGAAGGGTACAGAATTAAGCAAAGAAAATAAATATACCTTTACCTATTATGATAATCTTGATAGTATTTCGATTCAGGTTAAGAATCAGGAATACGGTTATGAACTTCCGGCAACGGGAGGAACAGGTACTACTGTTTATACTATAGGTGGTGCAGCAATTATGCTTATGTCATCCCTGTTGTATGGATACCGGATGAGACGGAAAAGAGAAAGGGGTGCAGGCATATAAAGCCCCCTTTTGAGGAAATCCGTTTCAGGTATCAAATATATTAAAAGGTCAAAGAAGGAGAAAGAAGATGAAAAAATTGAAAAAACTTTTTGCAGCAATGGTTGCAATGGTTATGGCATTCGCAATGGGTGTTACTGTTTATGCAGCAGACATTACAATTACAAATGGCGCAGCAGGTTCTGAATATGCGGCATACAGATTACTGAATGCTACAGATGGTGGTGAAGGAAAATTTGCATACACATTAAATGATAAGTATGCAGCAGCATTGAAAGAAGTAACAGGAAAAACAGAAGATAAGGATGTAATTAATTACATTTCAGGATTAGATACAGATGGTATTCGTGCATTTGCAGATGCAGTATTTGCAAAAATCAAGACATTAGAGCCGGAAGCAAAAACATCCGATGATAAATTTAGCGGTGTTGATCAGGGTTATTACCTGATTGCAGAAACAAAAACAGGTGATGAAGGTGATACCTATTCCCTTGTTATGTTAGACACAGCTGGAAATGACAGCGTAACTGTAACAACAAAGGAAGACAGACCGGAACTTGAAAAGAAAGTAAAAGAGAAAAATGACTCTACCGGTGCAGAGAGTGACTGGCAGGATGCAGCAGATTATGATATCGGAGATAACGTACCATTCCAGTTAACCGGTACGGTAGATGCAAAATATGATAAATATGGAAGTTATTATTATGCATTCCATGATACCATGTCTGACGGACTTACTTTCAATGCAGATTCTGTAACTGTAACAGTGGACGGAACAGCAGTAACAACCGGCTATGAAGTAGTTACAGAAGATTTAGATGATGGCTGCACTTTTGAAGTTCGTTTTGCAGATTTAAAGAATATCAAAGCAGTAAAAGCTGGAAGTAAAGTAGTTGTAAATTACACCGCAAAACTGAATGAAAATGCAGTAATCGGTGAAGGTGGAAACACCAACGTATCCAAACTGGAATACAGCAACAATCCTTATGGGGATGGCACAGGTGTAACTCCAGAAGATAAAGTTATTGTATTTACATATAATTTAATTGCAAATAAGGTAGACGGTAACAATGCTCCTCTTGAGGGTGCAGGATTTACCCTTTACAAATTAGACAGCACTACAGGTGATTATGTTGCAGTTGGAAATGAGATTACAGGAGTAACAACCTTCTATTTCAAAGGTGTAGATGCAGGCCGGTATAAATTGGTTGAGACAACTGTTCCGGCAGGATATAATAAAGCAGATGATCTTGTATTTTCAGTAGAAGCAACCTATGATACAACATCAGATAATCCGGAATTAAAGACATTAGTAGTAAAAGATGCTTCTGGAAAGGTTGTTTCAGAAGGAACAGAAGCAATCTTTACAGCAACTTTAAGAACAGGTGCTGTATCCACGGATGTACAGAACTTAAGTGGAACTGAACTTCCTGCAACCGGTGGTATCGGTACTAAGATTTTCTATACCGTAGGTGCAATTATCATGATTGTAGCAGCTGTATTGTTAATCACAAGAAAACGTACTGCAAAAAACTAGAATTTTAAGATGAACGGCGGTAATTCACCGGGAATTCCCGGTGAACCGCCGATTTATACACGAACGAGACTGGAAGAAAATTCCCGCTCGCTGGGACTTTGACAGCATTAGGGAGAAATCTATGAAGAGGACATTAAAGAAATTATTTAAGAAAGATAAACTGAATGTAATGTTAGTGTTTGTTTTTATCATAGGTCTCTCCGTGATGCTGTATCCGCCAATTAGTTCTTACTGGAATTCAAAAGTCCAGTCAAGAGCCGTTGCGTCTTATAGTAATGCCGTAAAATCACTGACAGAAGAAGAAAAAGACACAATGTTAAAAAAAGCTGATACCTACAATGAAAAATTAAAGGATGTGAACCGGCCATTTCTGAATTATGCAGAGGCAGGCGATTATAACAGCATTCTTGATATTTCTGGCACCGGCATCATGGGTTATGTTACAATTGAAAAGTTAGGTGTGGAACTCCCGATTTATCATGGAACTTCGGAAGGAGTATTACAGGTTGCAGCAGGCCATTTAGAGGGCAGTAGTTTGCCGGTTGGAGGAGAAGGCACACATAGTGTTCTTTCTGCACACAGAGGACTTCCGTCTGCAAGACTTTTTACAAATCTGGATAAAATGGAAGCAGGAGATACCTTTACCGTTACCGTATTGGATCGCAAACTGACTTATCAGGTGGATCAGATTAAAATTGTAGAACCACAGGAAATTAATGATCTTACAATTGAAGAGGGAAAAGATTATTGTACATTAATGACCTGCACTCCATATGGAATCAATTCTCATCGGCTGCTGGTAAGGGGTGAGCGGATTTCACAGGAGGAAAGCGGTAACTTTGTGACGGCAGATGGATATCTTGTCAATACTTCTGCAGTTGCAATTGTAGTTGCGATTATATTACTGTTCTGGATTTTACTGGGACTTTTGATTTGGCAGCGGTTTAGCTGGAAGAGGAAAAAGGAGTAGGGAATGAAACAGAAATGGAAGCAGAAATTACCTGGAATTCTGCTTGGACTGGTTTTCCTGGTCGGACTGGGAATCTTTGCATATCCGACTGTGGCAGATCAATGGAATAAATACCATCAGAGCAGGGCAATTGCCAGTTATGAAGAAACTGTTGCAGATATGGATGAAGTAGACTATCAGAAGCTCTGGGAGATGGCAGAGGAATATAATTCCCAGATAGGTAATAATACCTTCGATGGGGATGCATTTTCGCAGGAAGAACAGAATATGAGAGAAAGTAAATACTGGTCCGTATTAAATCCGGGAGATAATGGGATTATGGGATATATTTCCATCCCGAAAATAGAACAGAGACTTCCGATTTATCATGGAACTTCGGAGGCAGTATTACAGATTGGCGCAGGTCATATGTCCGGAACCAGTCTTCCGGTTGGTGGTAAGGGAAAACATAGTGTACTGGCAGCACACCGCGGACTGCCAAGTGCGAAACTTTTTACCGATATTGACCAGCTTGTAGAAGGTGATAAATTCTATGTGCATGTACTGGATAAGGTGCTTGCATATGAAGTGGATCAGATTCTGCCGATGGTAGAAAAGGATGATACGGATACTTTGACAGAGGCAATGAAGAATGTCGAAGGGGAAGATTATGTAACACTTTTCACCTGCACCCCATATGGTGTAAACAGCCATAGACTGCTGGTGCGTGGTCACAGTGTCCCGTATAATGGAGAGGATGATGAGAAGGCAATAGCCAATGAATCTATGCTTCAGACGGTGAAAGATTATTATATGTTATATGCAATACTGGCAGTTGCAGCAGCAATTCTGATTACAGTTTTGATAAAGATTATTCGAGATAGAAAAGTTTCAAGAGGTTCTAAGGAGGGTGGAAAATGAAAAAGTTAAAAATAAAGAAAGGGTATATTGCGGGATTACTGACGTTGTTTTTGGCAGCAGCAGGATTACATGTGGCATCTGCATATGCCACCAATGTAATAGATCCGGCAGAACCTTGTACTTTGACTTTATCTGTGCCGAAGGGCGAAGAATATACGGAAGAACTGAATGGGATGGAACTGCATGCTAAAATATATCAGGTAGCGACTGTGGATGCAGCAGGAGAGTACAGCGAAACATCAGAATTTAAATCCCTCTCTTTAAAAGATGCGGTAAATGGAGATGTTACATGGGAAGAGATGACAGCGAAGGCAGCGGAGCTCGCTTCGGATAAAACCCCGGATACAGAATGCACGATTACGGATGGAACAGGAGAGAAAGAACTGAATTCTGGGATATATCTTGTTGTGGTTGAAACTGCATCAACCGGTTTTTATGAGTATAATTTTAATCCAGGTCTGATTGCGTTGCCGGATAATCAGGCATTTCATTCTGCAGGCGCAGAAAACAAATGGATTTACGAGGTTACAGCAAATCTAAAACCGGAACGTTCTCCACGGTATGGAAGTCTTCTTATACAGAAAAATCTTGATAACTATAATGAGACAATGAAAGAGGTAACTTTTGTATTTTCGATAGAAGCAGTAGATGAAAATGGTAATACGGTATACAGTAATGTAGTATCGACCACACATTCATCGGCAGGAACGAAAGCGGCAATTGCAGATCATATTCCGGTAGGTGCAAAAGTTACTGTGACAGAGGTATATAGTGGGGCTGGTTATAGACTGGTAAGTGAGCCACAGCAGACAGCAGAAATCAGTGCGGATGAAATCGTAACAGTGGAGTTTGATAATACATATGACCACGGATTGAATCCGGGCTACGGAGTGACCAATCATTTCGATTATGATGAAGATGAGGGATGGCAGTGGACACAATTACCGGATAATAGTGTAAAGAAAGACTAAAGGAGGCTGGAATATAAGATGATGAAGAAAAAAACAAAAGTGTTCTGGCTGACTGCAGCAGCATTGGTATTCCTTACAGGGGTAGCAGTGCCACCGGCAATGGCGTATTTTACAACTTATGTGGAAGCGGAAGGAGGATATTCGATTACACTTGGTAATGAAACTACAATAGAAGAAAAAGTTGAAAATATGGAGAAGCATATCGTACTTACAAATACAGGAGAAAGTGATTGCTTTGTCAGAGTAAAGGTATTCGCAGGAAGTCAGATTACATTAACTATGTCCGGCTCGTCATGGAATCAGGGCGAAGATGGCTATTGGTATTATAGTGATATTGTTCCGGTAAGTGGCAATACAGAAGAACTTTTAGCCCAGATAGCAATACCGGAGGAATATAAAGAGAGTTTTAATGTAGTGGTCGTTCAGGAGTGTACACCGGTTCTCTATGAAGAGGATGGAACACCATATGCAGACTGGAACCGGATTGCAGATACCAGGACAGATATAGGAACTGCAGATGCAAGGGAGGCTGGTGAAGAATGAGCCGATTGAAAAAAGTAATGAAGGGAAGAAAAGGAACCTTTTTATTATTGGGTGCAGCAGTACTTCTTCTGGCAGGAAGTGCGGTTGGAAGTGCGAGAGCAGCACTTACTTACTATAGTGAGAATTATACCGCACAGATGGAAATGTATGATATCGGAGTGACTCTGGTGGAAGAATCTGCCAAGGGTTCTAAGGATATCAGCAGCCGTGATTATGCAGGAAGTGATGATGCCTGGAAGCAAAATCAGGGAGCACTTCTTACAGATATGCTGGATGAGACCGATGGAAAGCTGGTAGCCGGAAGAAATTATAAGGAAGCACTTTCCGTAAAAAACAGTGGCAATATTGATGAATATGTCCGTGTGAGAATTTATAAGAGCTGGAAGAATGAGGATGGAAGCAAGGAAACAACACTTGCTCCGAGTTTGATTGAATTAAACCTGACCCAGAATGGCTGGATTGTGGATGAAAATGCATCTACGGAGGAGAGAACTGTTCTTTACTGGCCATCGGTATTGAAGGTGGGTGAGAGTACACCGGCATTTTCTGATACTTTAAAGATTGATAATTCTATTACGTCAAAGGTAACGGAGCATACAACGGAGGAAAATGGACTTAAGACCACTACTACAACATTTAATTATGATGGGGTTTCCTTTCATGTAGAGGCAGAAGTGGATGCCGTACAGACACACAATGCGCAGGATGCGATTAAGAGTGCCTGGGGAGTTGATGTTTCTGTTGATTCCAATGGAAATCTGACATTACTGCAGTAAGGAGGAGACTGAGATGAAGAGAAAATGGATTGGTATCATGGCAGCTCTGGCTCTGGTTGCAGCAGCCCCTGTTCAGGTACAGGCAGAAGAGTTTTCCGGCGGTGATGACTGGAACGTAACGTTTGATGGAGAAAAATTAAACAGCACATTTAAAAATGCAGATATTGATGATGCGATATATCAGCTTCAGCCGGGAGATACGGTAAATATCAGACTGGAGTTAAAGAATACCTATGATGGGGATACGCAGTGGTATATGACAAATCAGGTATTACAGAGCCTTGAGGATTCACAGAGTGTGGCTTCCGGAGGAGCGTATTCGTACATACTTTCTTTTACGGCTCCGGATGGAAGTAACCGTATTTTATACAGCAGTGAAAATGTAGGTGGAGATACGGTAGGAGAAAGTGGTGAAGGTCTTCACCAGGCAACCAATGCAATGAAAGATTATTTCTATCTGGATGAGCTTGCGAAAGGTGAAAAAGCAGAGATTGCACTAACCGTAAAGCTGGAAGGTGAGACACAGGGAAATACCTATCAGGATACCCTGGCAAAATTGCAGATGAATTTTGCGGTAGAATTATTATCCAGTGGTTCAACACCATTGTCGAATCATGTCGTTATTAAAACGGGTGATAATAATCAGGTGCTTCTTTTTTCAGCACTTGCTCTGGCGGCAGGACTTGTTTTAGTCGTCCTTTTTGTTGTGAGAGTGAAGAGGACACGAAAAGAAGATGAGGCAGCTGAAAATCGGTTGGAAAAGGAGGAGTAAGGGATGAAGAATAAAATAAAAGAAAGAATGGAACGTATTCTTCACGGAAGTATTTTATTTACAACATTACTTACACTGGCATTTCCGGTACAGGCATGGGCAAAAGTTGGTGGAAATGAAACAGAATATACCTATACAGTAACGTTATGCTCTGGAAATCAGGGATATTTTTCAGATACGAATGGAATTACAGTAGACAATCATATAACAGGTTCTTCTTATCAGATTGAAAAGGAAAGCCAGGGAGAAAAAATAAAAATCAGTGGACTGAAATATGGTGACCGGGTTATGGTTCGGGCACAGTCCTGTATTCAGCTAAAGGAAGATGGAAAATATTATATTGGTGGAATCCGGGAGAGCGGAAGGGATAATAATACTGTTGGAAAATCTGCCTTTGTGGTAGAATCTGATCAGGAGTATGTAGCAGCATATGCAATTGCGGGAAATATGGTAGCATATACTGTGAATTATCAGGATGCCAATGGAAATGCACTTTCAGACAGTGAGACCTTCTATGGTGCAGTGGGTGACCAGCCCGTGGTGGCGTTTAAATATTTTGAAAATTATCGTCCGCAGGCATATAATCTGACGAAAACCTTAAGCAGCAATGAAGCAGAAAACATTTTTACGTTTGTATACACGACGGATACACAGAGTGCGGCAAACAGTGCAAATGCCGGAAATGATGCAAATGCAGCAAACAATGCAAATGCAGCAGACAATGCAAATGCAGCAGACAATGCAAATGCAGCAAACAATGCAAATGCAGCAGATGATGCCAATGCGGATAATAATCAAGGGGCAGATGGAAATGTAAATATTCCGGATGAAGAGACTCCGCAGGAACTGGTAAATCTTGATGATGAGGAAACTCCGTTAGCAGATATGCAGCAAAAGGATGAGAAGACCAAAAGACCGGCAGGAAATATGCCATTGCTGATTGGTGTAGCATCAGCGGCAGTTGCAGGACTTGTGGCTCTTACTGCTTTTGCATTACGAAGAAAGAAAATGAATGTCAGAGCAGAGGCATTAACGAATGGGAAAAACAAAAAGAAAAAAGAGGACAATAGCCAGAATCTGTAGTATGATAGGAGTATCTCTTCTGATATTGGTGATTCTGATTTGCATACCATTGACATTACCAAGGCTTACAGGGTTTGATATTTATACAGTTGTAACCGGAAGCATGGAACCGGCGATTCCGGTAGGAAGTCTTATTTATGTCAGGGAAGAAGCACCGGCAGAACTTATGGAAGGTGAAGTTGTGGCATATCGGAGCGATACAGATGCGGGAATTATCATTACCCATCGTGTGGTGAAGAATCAGGTGGTGTCCGGTCAGCTGATTACCAAAGGAGATGCAAATGAAGCGGAGGATATTTCCCCGGTTTCCTATGCACAGGTAATTGGAAAAGTAACCCTGACCATTCCGGTATTAGGAGGGATATTTGCAGCTATGGTAACCTTTTACGGTAAAATTGTAATCGTCTCAGTTGTATTACTGGCGGCAATTTTATTATATATAGGTACAGATAGCAGGAATATACAGGAAAAGGAATAGGTGTGTTGTCATGCAGAGGCAGAAGAGCCGGCACAGTAAGAAATATTACCTGATAATATGGATGGCCGCAGGGATATTGCTGATGAGCGGTGCATTGGGAGGCTGTGGCGGAGAGAAGAATTCTCCGGAGCAAAGCAGCAATGATACCGCAAAGGGAAATCGCGATGCGACAGCAGAAGTATTACATCCGGAGGCTTCCGGAGAAGTGACTTATGGGACAGATCAGATTGCCATTGATGCATCGCATGCATCCGATGGTTATGTGATGCTTAATTATACCGGAACCAATGAAAAAGTGAAATTCCAGATAGAGACACCGGAAGGGGAAGCATATACCTATCTGGTGACAAAGAATGGAACGTATATTGTATATCCGCTGACACAGGGAAGCGGTACTTACCAGTTGACTTTATATGAAGCTGCATCAGTAGAAGAAAATTTGTATGCAACAGCATTTACCCAGAGTATTGATGTTACCATTACGGATGAATTTGTCCCATTTCTGGCACCTAACTGCTATGTGGATTTTGATGAGAATTCCAAGACGGTAAAGAAAGGGGAAGAACTGGCAGCAGGCTGCGGCAGTGACCTTGATGTAGTAACTAACATTTATCATTATGTAATTGAAAATATTACATATGATGAAGAAAAAGCAGAGAATGTTGCATATGGATATGTGCCGGATGTAGATGAAACACTTTCGTCCGGAAAAGGAATCTGTTTTGATTATGCAGCATTGATGGCAGCGATGCTTCGTTCGCAGAGAATTCCAACTAAACTTCAGGTAGGATATGCGGGTGAGGCTTATCATGCGTGGATCAGCTGTTATGTGGATGAGATAGGCTGGGTAGATAATATGATATCTTTTGACGGAAAGGACTGGTCTCTTATGGACCCGACCCTGGCAGCCAATAATGATGATGATACCGTGAAAGATTATATTGGCGACGGAAGCCGTTATATTATAAAGTACACATATTAAGAGAGGAAGAAAAGTATGGGAAAAAGTAAAAAACAGCAAAAGCTGTCAAATCTTGAATGTGCATCTTTTTGCAGCCAGATGACAATGGTTCTGCATGCAGGCTTTCCGGCAGTTGAGGGGGTGTCATTATTACTGGAAGATGCAAAGGATGTGCAGGAAAAGGCAATACTTCAGGTAATGTATGATGAAATGATAAATACAGGACTGTTATATCCGGCACTGGAAAAGACCGGTGTATTTCCGGATTATCTTCTTCAGATGGTTAAGATAGGAGAAGAAACAGGTACACTGGATGATGTTATGAATGGGCTGACTCACCATTACGAGCGTGAGGATGAGATCGAGAAGAGTATTAAAAGCGCACTTACATATCCTTTGATTATGGTCGCTATGATGATAGCTGTAATTGTGATACTTTTAACAAAAGTAATGCCGGTATTTGAACAGGTATTTCGCCAGTTAGGCAGACAGATGACCGGATTTTCCGGTGGCATGCTTGCATTGGGAAAAATAATTTCGAATTATGCCATTGTATTCATTGCAATAGCGGCGGTAATCGTTGGAGTATTTGTTTATTTTGTAAAGAGCAGAAGAGGACGAAGAGCGTTTGCTGGTTTTAGCAGAAAAATGCACTTGTTTCATGGCTTATATGATAAAATCGCAGCATGTCGTTTCGCAGACAGCCTGTATCTGACTTTAAAGAGTGGACAAAATCCGCAAAAGGGACTGGAATTTGCAGACGAATTGATTGCAGATAAGAATTTTTCAAAGAAGATTAAGAAATGCAGCCAGAAAATGGAAGAGGGCGAGGATTTTGCAGCAGCAGTAGGCGGTGCAGGAATATTTGAGGGCTTGTATGAGAGGATGCTGGTGATTTCCGGGAAAACCGGAGAGACCGATGAAACATTAGAGACGATAGCAAGACAGTATGAAAGAGAAATTGATCAAAGAATGTCTTCTTATATTGCAATATTAGAACCGACACTTGTAATTATTTTGTCTGTTATTGTCGGAATGATACTGTTATCCGTGATTCTTCCGTTGATGGGAATTATGGCAGGACTGTAAGAAGGAGACGCATATGGAAGGATTTCGTCGAAAGAGGCTTTTTTTTCATGAAAAAAGGCATTCTGTCTGGGCAAAGATATTATTTACGGTAGCCATTTCCAGTTGTATTATTTTATTGACCTGCCATGGATTGAACCGATTGATGGCGGATAGTAAAGAGGAGGAAAAACGTTCTTTAGAAGAGGCTCTGCAGAGAGAAATCGTGCAGTGTTATGTGCTGGAAGGACATTACCCGGACAGTCTTTCGTATCTGGAAGAACAGTATGGTTTTTCCTATGATAAGGAGCAGTTTTTTGTGGACTACCAGCTGCTTGGAGCAAACATTATGCCGGATGTGACAGTAATTGAGCGCAAGAATTAGAGTGAAGAGGGATGAATATGGCAGAGAGTACCGCCAGAAAACATACAATTGATATATTATTTCCATGGGCATTGTTTGGGCTGCTGGCAATCTGCGGACTTCTGGTGCTTATCCTGGCAGCAGATATTTATCAGGATACGACGACTATGGCAGATGAAAATTATGAAAGCAGAACAGTATTGTCTTATCTTACGGAGAAGATTCATCAGAATGATAATGGGACAGTTACTATTGGTTCGGTGGATGGAACAGACAGTCTTATCATCCGTCAGGATTATGATGGAGAAGAATATTGCACCTATATTTTTGAAGAGGATGGCATGTTGAAAGAGCTTTTTGTCCGGTCCGGAACTGCTGTAAGTACAGCGGATGGAAAGGCAGTCATTCCGGTTGAAGATTTTAAGATGGAAGCTTTGGAAAATGGATTATTGCATTTTTCCTGTATGTCGGAAGAGGGGAGAAAAATGGATACTGTGGTGGCTGTTGTCGGCAGAAGGCAGGAATAGAGGAAGGCATATGATAGAAGGGCAGGCAAGACGTTCCGGGGTATTTTTACTGGAACTTATGATATCGATTTTATTTTTCTGTATTGCTGCAGCGGTGGGATTGCAGCTATTTGTAAAATCCCATTGCATCAGTGAAGATGCAGGAAATATGAATATGGCAGTACATAAGGCTGCAGCGGCAGCAGAAGTATTCCGCTCCGGAACAGATATGGAAGATTATCTGAAGGAAGAGTATTCTTATTATGAGAAAGAGGATAATACATTTTTGGTATCCTTTGCTGCTGACTGGGAGAACTGTAAGACGAAAGATGCGGAATATACCCTGTGGATTACACTGGGTGAAGCGAAGCAGCGGATGGTCGGTCATTTTGCAGTACAGCAGAAGGACGGGGAGAAAGATAAGATTATTTATGAAGTGGAACTAAAGAGAGTAATCAGTCAGAGGGAGGCGGCAGAAGATGAGTAAGAGTGCATTATACGAAGAAAAACGCAGACCGCGTATAGCCAGTCCTTTTGGATACTCTTTTTTGTTAGTGGTAGTATTGATTCTGACTTTTTTATTATTCGCAGTGTTGTCATTATCTTCGTCCCTGCGGGATTATAAATACAGTAAATGGGCGGCAGATAAGATGAGTGCCTATTATGAAGCATGTAACAAGGCAAATGATGTCTTAGCAGAGATAGATGCTATTCTGGAAGAATCCGAAAATAAAGAAATGGCGCTGCAGGAAATTTCCGGATTGCCGGAGGTGAAGGATGCAGCTGATACCATAAGCTTTTGTGTGCCGGAGACGGACACCCAGGAGTTACGTGTAAAGCTTTCTATTACGGAAGAGACGGATGGAGAGACAGGAGAAATGCTGGAATGGAGCATATTAGAATGGAAAGAAACTGCTACTGATGTAAGACAGGAGGAAACAAGGCTTCCGTTGATGGAGCGGCAGAAATAAAGAGATTGGTGGGAAAATTATGGATGTAAAAGAAGTATTACGAAAAGCAGTAGAGGAACACGCATCAGATATATTTATTATAGCCGGACTTCCGATATCATATCGTTCGAATAATGTAATTATAAAAGAAGAGGGAGAGCGGTTGATGCCTCCTGAGACAGAAAATTATTTAGAGCAGATATATGAACTGGCGGACCATCGTGATATTGACCGGTTATTAAAGCATGGGGATGATGATTTCTCCTTTGCGGTGCAGGGACTGTCAAGATTCCGTGTCAGTGCTTATAAGCAAAGAGGCGCATTATCAGCAGTGGTTCGTGTGATTACCTTTGATTTGCCAAAGCCGGAGGACATTGGAATTCCACAGAATATCATTGACCTTGGTCTGCAGCCAAAGGGAATGGTATTAGTAACAGGACCGGCAGGAAGTGGTAAGTCTACCACGTTAGCCTGCATGGTAGATGCACTGAACCGCCGGTGTGCCAAGCATATTATTACGTTAGAGGATCCGATTGAATATCTGCACAGCCATCAGCATGGAATTATCAGTCAGCGTGAGATAAATGTAGATACTGAAAATTATGTAACGGCATTACGTGCATCCCTGCGGCAGAGTCCGGATGTGATTCTTCTTGGAGAAATGCGTGATTACGAGACGATTGGTGTTGCTATGACGGCAGCAGAGACAGGTCATCTTATTATATCCACCTTACATACCATAGGAGCAGCTAATACCATTGACCGTATCATTGATGTGTTCCCGGCAAATCAGCAGCGGCAGATTGCAGTACAGCTTTCCATGGTGCTGCAGGCGATTGTTTCCCAGCAGCTTGTGCCGGATGTGAATGGCAATGTGATCCCGGCATTTGAAATTATGACTGTGACACCGGCAATCCGCAATATGATTCGTGAGAATAAAGTGCCACAGATTGACGGCGTTGTATATTCCTCGAACCGGGAAGATATGATATCCATGGACAGCAGTCTTTTGAAATTGTATCAGGAAGGAAAGATTACAAAAGAGACAGCACTGGTTTATGCATCCAATCCGGAAATGTTACAGAAACGCTTATAAAAATAGCTTGACGAGGCATAGAGAACATGATACAATACAACAGTTGTGAATAGGCGATGGTCCTCTGTTGCAAATGAATGCATTAAGAACATCAAAATATACAGGAGGTCACAAAATGAACGCAAGTGAAATTATTAAGAACATTGAAGCAGAGCAGTTAAAGGCAGATGCACCAGAGTTTCGTGTAGGAGATACCGTTAAGGTTTATGCGAAAATTAAAGAGGGAAACCGTGAAAGAATTCAGGTTTTCGAAGGTGTTGTATTAAAGAAACAGGGCGGAAGCAATCGTGAGACATTTACCGTTCGTAAATTCTCTAATGGTGTTGGCGTAGAGAAGACCTGGCCATTACATTCTCCTAACGTAGAGAAGGTTGAAGTAGTAAGAACTGGTAAAGTAAGAAGAGCTAAGCTGAATTACTTAAGAGGTCGTATCGGTAAGAAAGCAAAAGTAAAAGAGTTAGTAAAATAAGAATCTGTCAGAGGGACGTGCCAATGTGTATCGTCCCTCTTGTTGTATTTACGCGAGTAGCGAGAGAAACTCGCAAAGCGTGTTTCTCGTAGTTACCACGTATTCGTAAGAAGCTGCCGGTGGCAGTTTCTGCAGATAGATCGAATGATATTTAGGTAAGAAGGAGAACATAAGATTATGCGTAGAGGCAGCGTTCATGGTCTGAATTTTGGCAGACGTAGAAAGAAAATAAATGTACCACTGCTGAAGGAAATCGGCACCTGGGTCATTGAGATTGCAATTGTCCTGGTGATTTCATTTGTATTTGTATATTTTATCGGACTTCGGACCACTGTGGTAGGACAGTCCATGAACCCTACGATAGAGAACGGAGAAGAGATTCTGGTTAATCGTTTTGTTTATAAACTGAAGAAACCAAAAGCAAATGATGTTATTGTATTTCTTCCAAATGGAAATGAAAAGTCGCATTATTATGTAAAGCGTGTCATTGGGGTGCCGGGAGATAAGATACAGATAAAGAATGGAGCAGTCTATGTAAATGGAGAACTGTTTGATGAAAAAGTAGATACAGCTGCCATTGAAGATGCAGGACTGGCATCCGAAGAGATTACGGTAGGGGAAGATGAGTATTTTGTATTGGGAGACAACCGCAACAGCAGTGAGGACAGCCGTTATGCCAATATTGGAAATGTAAAACGGGAATATATTATAGGAAAAGCATGGTTCCGGATTTCTCCGCTCCGGAAAATCGGTTTTATCAAATAGAAGGACAGTAAGGGAAGAGAGGAAAATAAGATGCAGTTTCAATGGTATCCGGGACATATGACGAAAGCAAAACGTCAGATGCAGGAAGATATAAAACTGGTAGATTTAGTAATAGAGCTGGTGGATGCAAGAATTCCGGTGAGCAGCAGAAATCCGGATATAGATACCCTGGGAAAAGGAAAAGCCCGTCTGATTTTGTTGAACAAATCTGACCTTGCAGATGAAAGAAAAAATGAAGGCTGGACAGAGTTTTTTAAGAAAAAGGGCTATTATGTAGTACGCATGGATGCCAGAAATAAAGGAAGCATGAAGCAGGTGTCTGCAATTATAGCAGAAGCCTGCAAGGAAAAGACGGAGCGTGATTTACGAAGAGGAATCAAGAACCGTCCGGTGCGGGCTATGGTAGTGGGAATCCCGAATGTGGGAAAATCCACCTTTATCAATACTTTTGCAGGAAAAGCCTGCGCCAAGACCGGAAATAAGCCGGGTGTAACCAAGGGCAAGCAGTGGATTCGCCTGAATAAGAATGTAGAACTTTTGGATACACCGGGTATTTTATGGCCAAAGTTTGAAGACCAGAGCGTTGGGTTAAGACTGGCACTGATAGGTTCTATCAAAGATGATATTTTAAATATTGATGAACTTTCACTGGAACTGATTCAGATTCTGCGGGAAGAGTATCCGGGTGTATTAAAGGAAAGATATGGAATGGAAGAAGAGGGAACACCGGCAGAGATGTTGGAGAAAATTGCCTTAAACCGTGGCTGTATCAAAAAAGGAAATGAAGTAGATTATGCCAAAGCCGCTGCACTGGTGCTGGATGAATTCCGTACTGGAAAGCTCGGTAAAATTTCACTTGAAAAACCGGAAGTGGAAGCATAAGATAAAAATAAGAATAGGAATCAAAAAGAGTTGGAGCAAGACGGAGATATGAAGGAAGAAGAACACGGCAAAAGAGGAAAGGCGGTAAGGGAAAGTGTCAGTTTCATACTATATCTCATTGTGATTGTGGTGCTGACATTTTTGATGATACGTTATGTTGGACAGCGGACCAGAGTGGATGGTTCGTCCATGGAAAATACCCTTACCAATGGAGATAATCTGATTGTAGATAAGATATCCTATCGGTTTCATGAACCGGAACGTTTTGATATTATTGTATTTCCGTATCAGTATAAGGAAGACACTTATTTTATCAAACGGATTATCGGAATGCCGGGAGAAACGGTACAGATTACCGATAAGGGAGAGATATTGATTGACGGAGAAGAACTGGTGGAATCTTATGGAAGAGAGGTTATTAAAGACCCGGGACTTGCATCAGACCCGATTACATTAGGTGAGGATGAATATTTTGTGATGGGAGATAACCGCAATTACAGCAAGGACAGCAGGTTCCCGGATGTTGGAAATATCAAGCGGGCGGATATCATAGGAAAAGCATGGCTTAGAATCTATCCATTTGATAAAATTGGATTTATCCGGCACCAGTAATAAAATCGGAAGAGTAGTTAGAGGGTAAAGTAATTATGGCAGAAGAAAAGAAAATCGGAGCAATCAAAGAAGAGTTACAGGCAGCAGAAGACAGTATGCTGCCTGATTTTATAGCAAGATATGAAAAAGATGAACGAAGCGGCGTAAAGAGCCTTGTGGAAAAAGCAGGAAAGCGGATACAGAGGCTTGAGGCAGAGTATGCCCGGATTGAAAATCTGAAAAAGTATGAAAAAGAATATGCGGATGCCGGTTATATCTGCGGTATAGATGAAGTGGGAAGAGGTCCGCTGGCGGGGCCGGTTGTGGCAGGAGCTGTGATTCTGCCAAAGGATTGTGACATTTTATATATCAATGATTCCAAGAAACTCAGTGCATCCATGCGTGAAAAACTCTATGATGAAATTATGGAGAAGGCAGTGGCAACAGGAATTGGAATGGCAGGTCCGGGGCGGATTGATGAAATTAATATTTTGCAGGCTACTTATGAAGCTATGCGACAGGCTATAACGAATTTGAAAGTAAAACCCGATATATTATTAAATGATGCGGTGACAATACCGGGAGTAGATATCCGTCAGGTTCCGATTATCAAAGGAGATGCAAAGAGCATTTCCATTGGAGCAGCCAGTATCATTGCAAAGGTAACAAGGGATCGCATGATGGTTGAATATGCGAAAATTATGCCGGAATATGGATTTGCGGATAACAAGGGTTATGGCTCCGCAGCCCATATTGCAGCAATCAAAGAATATGGACCAACACCAATTCACCGGAGAACCTTTATTAAGAATTTTTACAGTGAATAATTCCAAAGAAATTGGCGATGCAGAGTGGAGTGATTGATATGCAGATTTCAGACATGTTAGCACAATACAACAGAAGTTCGGCTACCGGAGCTACAGCAACAGCCCCGCAGCAAGGGGTTCAGCAGCTGGTATCAGCCGTACGGGAAATGACGGTAGGAAATGTATTTGAAGGAACCGTAAATGATATCAAAAACGGAACGGTTACGCTTGGACTGGCAAATGGCCAGACTGTTCAGGCGAGAATAGCAGCAGGCGTACAGTTAGCCGTTGGTCAGGCGATGTTTTTCCAGGTGAAATCCAATGATGGAACTACCGTTGAAATTCGACCTTATACCAATGGAAATCTCAATAATCCGACGTTGTTAAAGGCACTGGATGCAGCAGGCATTCCGGCAGAACCAAGAATGATAGATATGGTCAATTCCATGATGGAAGAGCAGATGTCCATTGGCAGGGAAAGCCTTATGGATATGGCACGCAGTATTTCTGCATATCCGGATGCGGATATTAAGTCACTGGTATTGATGCATAAGCTTGATATTCCGATGTCAGAAGAATTTATCCGGCAGTTTGAAAATTATAAATCTGATCAGGCGGCAATCACTTCACAGTTTGATGATGTCTTGGAAAGCATCGGAAAATTATATCAGAACGAAAACCTTTCCGAGACAGAGGCATTGGAACTGGGAAGCCGAATCTATCAGGTGTTGAAGCAGGATGGTTCTTTGGATATGTCTGTAATTGTAAAAGAGGGAGTACAGAAAGGAAGCTGGAGTCCGGTGGAACTTCAGGAAGGAGCCATACTGGAAGGAGCGTCAGAATTTGCTGCCACAGAAATCACAGGAACGGAATTAGCAGAAACTGAAACGATAGCAGGATCCATAGAAGAAACATTAGATGGCGTGCAGTATTATGCCAGGGGCAGTGTCGGCGCATTGTTTACAGAGGGGCAGATGAAGGATTTTTCAAATCTTCTGAAAGAATTTCCACAGCTTGCAGGCAGTAAATTATTTACCGCAGAGGGGACTTTAAACGGAAATCTTTCTACAGGTGCATTTCTAAAAGAACTGCATCAGGCACTGGATGAGATAATGGGTTTAACCGGAGGTTCTGCAAAGAAACTGTTTTCCGGTAAAGAGTATCAGAAAGTGCTGGAATATGAGGTAAAACAGCAGTGGACACTAAAACCGGAAGAAATCAAAGGGGATGCTGTTAAGCATCTTTATGAGAAGATGGAAAATCAGATGCAGAAGATGCAGGAGCTGGTGCAAGAATCCGGTCAGAGCAATACTTCCCTTGCGAAAGCAGTAAGTAATCTGCAGGGGAATATTGAATTTATGAATCAGATTAATAATGCCTATCATTATGTGCAGATTCCCCTTCGGATGTCAAATCAGAATGCCCACGGAGATTTATTTGTCTATACTAATAAGAGTGGTGTGGACAGACCGGATGGCGAACTGAGTGCTTTTTTACATCTTGATATGGATAACCTTGGTGCAACGGATGTGTCTGTGCGGATGAAGGATAGAAAGGTGCATACGAATTTTTATCTGGAGGATGAGAAATCCTATGATTTAATCGAAGAACATATGGCTGAGCTGATGCAGCGGCTGCAGGAGAAAGGATATTCCTGTACGGTACAGGTGGAGAACCAGTCCAGAAAGAAAAATCTGGTTGAAGATTTTATGCAGCAGGAGCATCCGTCAGTCGGAATCCTGCATCGGTATTCCTTTGATATGAGGGCGTAATTTATGAAAAATGGAATCTGGCATCCGGCAGACTTTGATGGGAAAAATGCCGGAGAAGAGAAAACAAAAGAAAAAACAGCAGTTGCCATCGCATATGAGCCGGGAGAGAGGGCACCAAAGATACTGGCAACCGGCAAGGGGTATCTTGCGGATAAAATTATTGAGAAAGCCAAAGAGGAAGATGTTCCGCTGTATCAGGATAATCAGCTGGCAAATACCTTATCCAGGCTTGAAATTGGAGATATGATTCCGCCGGAATTATATGAAGTAGTGGCAGAGATACTTGTCTTTGTCGATGATATGGATAAGCTGCGCAGTAAATTGGAATAAAAATAGCTGTAACGGCAAACGGGATAGTGGAAATCCAAATAGCAGGAATCCAAATAGCAGGAATCCAAATAGTGGAAATCCAAATAGCAGGAATAACAGAAAGGGGAGCAGGGATGGAAAATAAACGCAGCATGGGCAGTGAGTATGAAAAAAAGGCAGCAGAGTATTTAAAGGCATCCGGCTGCAGTATCTGTGAGATGAATTACCGCTGCAGGTTCGGAGAAATTGATATGATTGCAAGAGATGGAAAATATCTTGTTTTTGCAGAAGTAAAATACCGCAGTGATACCGGAAAGGGACTTCCACAGGAAGCGGTAGATTACCGTAAACAAAGGAAAATATCAAGAGTGGCAGATTATTACCTGATGTGTAAACATATGATGGGACTGCCCTGCAGGTTTGATGTGATTGCAATATTAGGAGAGGACATACAGTGGCTGAAGGATGCTTTCCCCTATATAGAGCCTTATTAGTGACAGATGAGACTTGATACAGGAAAAAGAATGCTGGAGAATTGAACCAGTTACAGCATGGAATCCGTTACAGCATGGAGTTGGAACTGGAAAAATAAGAACAGGAAAAGAAAAATGACAGAATTTCAGATAAAAGAGGATGGACGAACCATGATACCGTCCGTATTTTCCCATGCGGGGAAAAAAGAATTAGTGTTGCTGCAGTATCCACAGTTGCAGGCACTTGATATGGTAAAACACTGCTTTACCACAAGAATGGGTGGAGTAAGTAAGAATGAATTTTCTTCGCTGGATTTAAGCTTTAACCGTGGAGATGACATAGAGGCAGTAAAGGAAAATTTCCGCAGGGTAGCTGAGGCAATGGAAGTTCCGGCAGGGCAGATTGTCTGCTCTGACCAGACCCATACCACCAATGTAAGAAAAGTAACAGCAGAGGATGCAGGAAGCGGACTGACAAAGGAACGGCCGTATCATGATGTGGATGGATTGATTACCGATGTGCCGGGGCTGATGCTTGCAACCTTTTATGCAGACTGTGTGCCGCTTTACTTTGTGGATACAAAGCATAGGGCAATCGGACTGAGCCATTCCGGCTGGAGGGGCACGGTTAACAGAATGGGAAGAGCCACGCTGAAAGCAATGGCAGAAGCATATGGAACAGTACCGGAGGATGTATGGTGTGCGATAGGCCCATCTATCTGCCAGGACTGTTATGAAGTAAGTGAAGATGTGGCACTGGAATTTGAACAGGAGTTTTCCGGTCATGGCAGTGAAATTATGTACCGGAAAGAAAATGGAAAGTATCAGTTAAATCTCTGGAAAGCCAATGAAAGAGTGCTTTTAGATGCGGGAATCCTGCCGGAAAAACTAATCTTGCCGAATGTGTGTACCTGCTGTAACAGTGAACTGTTGTTTTCGCACAGAGCAAGTCATGGAAGAAGAGGAAATCTTGGGGCATTTTTGTGCATTAAATAGAAAAATGTCAAAAAATGAAAAATTTTTTTGTTCACAAAGCAAACATGTGATATAATTAGGATAAATAATTTAGGAGGGCAGAAATATGCAGTTGAATAAGATATTTAATGCAGAAGATATAGAGGTACTTTTTGCACAATGGGAAAACGTAACAGGAGTAAAACCATTACTTCTGGATTCTGATGGAAGTGTAGCAATCGGGGAAGGTGAAGCATCTGAATACAGAGATGTGATCAAAGCCGGAATTGAAATAGTTGGATATCTTTCTTATGCGAAGAAGGAAGACGCAGAGGATGAAAACGAAGCTAAAGCTAAGATAGCAGCTCTGACTATCGTTCTGACACAGCTTGCAGCATCTGAAGAGAAGAGAATGGATGAAGAGAAGAAGAATTCTGATATTCATGAGAATGTACAGAAGACCTCAGAATACATCCAGAAGATTAATGATATTACCAAACAGCTGGACAAGATTGAAAAGAACCAGAAGATTCTTGCATTAAACGCTTCTATTGAGGCTGCTCGTGCAGGAGAGGCTGGAAAAGGATTCGCAATTGTTGCAACCAATGTATCTGCACTGGCAACAGACTTTGGTAATAACAACCGCGAAATCAAAGATGAATTACAGAAGTTAAATGAAGTAATTGCAGCAATTGAAAAATGTGAATAATATTTCCTGATGAAAGGAAGATAGAGTAGTGTAAAGAGACGGAATCAGTGTAAACTGGTTCCGCTTTTTTACGCGAGCAGCATTAAGGAATTATTAATAAAATCATACAGATATTTTTCTTGTGTCTCATCTGCTGGGATGTTATAGTGTGCGTATCAATTGAAGTAATACGGATAATACACCTACGATATTCCAAAAGGAGGAAGCGAAGTGATACAGCTTAATTACAGGGATGCAAAGCCTATTTACGAACAGATTAAAGATGGAATGCGTCATCTTGTGATTTCCAATGCATTGACAGCGGATGAAAAACTGCCATCTGTGCGTGAACTGGCAGCAACACTGGCAATTAATCCGAATACCATCCAGCGGGCGTACCGTGATCTGGAGAAAGAAGGATATGTCTATACCATTTCCGGGAAAGGAACATTCGTGGCTGCCCAGAAGCATGTAAAGGATGCAAGAACAGTGGAATTAAAAGGACATTTTGATGAAATTGTATCAGAATTGCTGTATCTGGCAGTAGAGCCGGAGCAGTTGAAACATCGGATAACGGAACTGGAAGGAGAAGAAGATATTCATGATACGGGTAAATAATGTAGTGAAAACATTTGGGGATTTCCGGGCGTTAGACGGTGTAAACCTGCATGTAAGGGATGGAGCAATTTATGGACTGGTAGGACCGAACGGAGCCGGGAAATCTACGATAATAAGACATATTACCGGAATCTATAAGCCGGATGCCGGCAACATAGAAATAGCCGGGATGCCGGTGTATGAGAATCCTCAGGCAAAGGCCAGATTTGCATATATTCCGGATGATCTTTTCTATTTCCAGCAGGCAGATGTCATGGAAATGAAACGCTTTTATAAGGGAATCTATAAGACTTTTGATGAAGATTTGTTTTTCCGGATCCGGGATGCATTTTCCAACATTGATCCGAAGATGACCATTCGGAGAATGTCAAAGGGAATGCAGAAGCAGGCGGCTTTCTGGCTGGCAATCAGCTGCAGACCGGAGCTTATGATTTTAGATGAGCCGGTAGATGGACTAGACCCGGTAATGAGAAGGCAGATCTGGAGCATCATCATGTCTGATGTGGCAGAACATGGAACTACGGTGTTAGTATCTTCCCATAACTTAAGAGAGCTGGAGGATGTCTGCGACCATGTGGGCATTATGCATCATGGAAAAGTAATGTTAGAACGTTCCTTAAGCGAACTACAGGGAAGTGTCTGTAAGATTCAGGTGGCATATCAGGAAAGAATGCCGAAGCTTCCGGCTGATTTTGAAGTGTTACATATGTCCAGTACCGGAAGGGTATATACCATGATTGTAAAAGGCAATCCCAAAGAGGCAAAGCTGCGGTTAGAACAGACTTCGCCGATGCTGATTGATGTGCTGCCTCTGACATTGGAAGAAATTATTATTTACGAATTAGGAGGTGCGGATTATGCGGTCAAAGACATCTTACTTTAATGAGACGGTATTTTGGAAAAATATTACGCATTTCTGGCCTGTCTGGCTGATTTATACGATATTGCTGCTATGTATGGTTCCTCTGCGGCTGTTAGTGAATTCCGGGATTTCTTATGAAGGTTATTCAGCACAGGAAATTAAAGAAATAAAAATGAATAATTTTATGCAGATCCTGTTTTCGGATGGAAGTGGTGCGCTTATAGCACTCCTTAGTCTGGCAATTGGAATTATTGTAGCAATGGCAGTATTTTATTATCTTTATAATAACAGAAGCTCACATCTGTTTCATTCACTGCCGTTGAAAAGAACGGAACTTTTTATCAGTAATTTCCTGTCAGGAATTTGCATGCTGGTGGTTCCTGTACTATTGGCGTTTATTCTTGGAACAGTATGCTGCATTATGCAGGGAATTACAAGTCTGCAGTATCTGCTGGCGTGGGCACTGATGCTGACGGGAGAGAGCTTTTTCTTCTACAGTATGGCAATTTTCGTTGGCATGTTTAGCGGTCAGTTATTGGCAATGCCGGTATTCACGATTATTCTGAACGTATTATATATAGGATGCCGCTATGTGATTACATGTATGATTAGTACAATTGGCTATGGTATGGCGAATTCTTATGCTGACCGTATGAATAGTATTTTATCACCGGTGATATATCTTTCAAATAAGGTGGGAGTAGAGTATGACTATTTAGAGGACAGGATAGAATACCATATGTTTGGCCTTTCGGTTGTAGGGATCTATGTGCTGGTGGGTGTGGTGCTGATAGTGATATCCTGTCTGCTTTATCAGAAACGTAAACTGGAAACCACGGGAGATGTGCTTACAATTCCGGCAACCCGCCCGGTGTTCCGCTGGGGAATGGCTTTTTGTGTGGCTTTTCTTACTGCAATTCTGCTGAGCGGACTGTTGGGCGTGCTGGTACATACATCACTGGGCAATTTCCTGATGGTTTTATTTACCACATTGATTGCAGGCTTTCTGGCATTTTTCGTTGCGGAAATGATTTTGACGAAGAAACTGCGTGTAGTGACCAAAAAGAGATTGTTAGAATGTGGCGTCATGTTAGGAATTTCCGTCGTATTTCTTCTTTGTATCAAATGGAATGCGTTCGGACTGGAAAATAAAATCCCGGATAAGAAGGAAATTGTCGCAGCAAATATTAACTGCTATTTTGAAATAGAAGAAAATTCAGAAAGCGGAATTGATGAAATTATGAGTATTCATCAGCAGATTATTGATTCGAAGAAGGAATTTCAGGCATATCAGGGCTCGTCTGATTTAGATAAGGCATTGCAGTGGGTAGAGATTGATTATCAGCTTGCAGACGGAAGCATTATGGTGAGAAGCTATGATGTACCGGCTGCTAAAAATTATTATGAAAATGCAGATTCGGTTGTTTCAAGAATCTATGCTATGTCTATGGATCCGGAGAATTATCTCAAGGGGAATCTGATGGTGAATTATGATGACCCGAATAATCATATTATTTCAATGGAGTTTGATACCTATGACCAGAATTTAGAATATGGCAGCATTAATATACCTGATGAGCGGGCGCAGGAAATATATGATGCTTATCTTAAGGACATCCGGGCAGGTCATATTTATCTGAATACAGTAAATGATAACTACTATAAACATACGTATATCAATGGACTGTATCTGCATGTCTATAACAGCCAGGGAATCCAGCTTACCAGAGGGGAACAACGGATGTGGGGAATGGAAAACAGTAAAGATTATTATTTCGATTTGAATTTGAATGATCGTTGTGTATACACGATTAACAAACTGCTGGAGTTACATATCATTGAGTCGGAGGATGAACTGATGACGTCACAGGAAATGGAAGACAGAAGCATGAGTATGGAGCAGGAATAAATGGAAGGGTGGAATAACTGTTGTTATTCTGCCCTTTTTATTGTAAACTAAAGAGGTATTATAATATAGAAAGATTGAGAAAATAATTTATGCATACAAAGAAACATGTCATCAGTGGAGTTAAACCGGACAGCATTGCCATGGAGCTTGAGCTGGAGCCGGGAGATGAGCTGATTTCCATTAATGGCAAAGAAATAGAAGATGTATTTGACTATCAGTTCCTGACAGAGGACGAGTATCTTCTGGTGGTAGTAAGAAAGAATAATGGCGAAGAGTGGGAACTGGAAATTGAAAAAGATTATGATGAAGACCTTGGAATCGAATTTGAAAACGGACTGATGGACGATTACAAATCCTGTTCCAATAAGTGTATGTTCTGTTTTATTGACCAGATGCCGCCGGGCATGCGTGAGACACTTTATTTTAAAGATGATGACTCCAGACTTTCCTTCTTACAGGGGAATTATGTAACGCTGACCAATATGAAGGATAAGGATATTGAACGTATCATATACTACAATCTTGGACCGATTAATGTGTCGGTGCATACCACGAATCCGAAGCTTCGCTGTACCATGTTGCACAACCGTTTCGCTGGAGAAGCCTTAAAGAAAATCAAACGCTTATCAGATGCCGGAATTGAAATGAATGGACAGGTTGTACTCTGCAAGGGCGTCAATGATGGCGAAGAGTTAGAGCGGACCATCCGTGATCTGACAGAATACATTCCAAATATGCAGAGCCTTTCTATTGTACCGGTCGGCCTGACAAAATACCGGGAGGGCTTATATCCTTTGGAAGCTTTTGAAAAAGAGGATGCAGGAAAAGTCTTAGAGCAGATTCACCGCTGGCAGGATTATTGCATGGAGCATTTCGGTACACACTTTGTGCATGGAGGAGACGAGTGGTATCTTCTGGCAGAGCAGCCTCTTCCGTCTGCAGAAAACTATGATGGGTATATCCAGCTGGAAAATGGCGTGGGAATGATTACACTGCTGCGGGATGAATTCCGGGAGGCACTTGCAGCAGAAAAAGGTGATGCCAATCTGAAAAGGACAGTTACGCTGGTAACCGGAAAGCTGGCAGGACCGATTTTGGAGGAACTGACAGGAGAAATGAAGGAGAAGTTTCCAAATGTAAAGATACGGGTCCGCGTGATCCGAAACGATTTCTTCGGAGAACGGATTACCGTTGCAGGACTTCTGACCGGACAGGATATTATCGCACAGCTTAAGGACGAAGATTTGGGAGATGAGATACTGCTGCCATGCAATGTATTGCGTATGGGAGAGGATGTTTTCTTAGATGACATCACATTGACGGAGCTGAAAAGAACTTTACAAGTACAGGCAGATATTGTAAAATCAAGCGGGCAGGATTTGCTGAATGCAGTCCTTGGAAGGAGACAAAATGAGTAAACCAGTAGTAGCTATTGTAGGCAGACCAAACGTAGGAAAATCAACACTTTTTAACGTGTTGGCAGGTGAAAGAATTTCTATCGTACAGGATACTCCGGGTGTAACCCGTGACCGTATATATGCCGAAGTATCCTGGCTTGACTATAACTTTACCTTAATTGATACCGGCGGTATTGAGCCGGACAGCGGAGATATTATTTTATCCCAGATGCGGGAGCAGGCACAGATAGCCATTGATACCGCAGATGTCATTATTTTTATTACGGATGTAAGACAGGGGCTTGTAGATGCAGACCAGAAAGTAGCTGACATGCTGCGCCGTTCCAAGAAGCCAATTATTCTTGCAGTAAATAAAGTAGATGATTTTAAAAAATATATGCCGGATGTTTATGAATTTTATAATCTTGGAATTGGTGACCCGGTTCCGGTATCTGCAGCATCCAGACTTGGAATCGGTGATTTGTTAGATGAAGTGGCAAAGCATTTTACCCAGGAAATGTTAGAAGAAGCAGAAGATGACAGACCGCGCATTGCCATTGTAGGTAAGCCGAACGTAGGTAAGTCATCGCTGATTAACAAGCTGACCGGTGAAAACCGTGTGATTGTTTCTGATATTGCCGGAACTACAAGAGATGCCATTGATACCGATATAAAATATAATGGCAGAGAATATGTATTTATTGATACGGCAGGACTCCGGAGAAAGAATAAGATTAAAGAAGAATTAGAGCGTTACAGTATCATCCGGGCAGTAACAGCAGTGGAACGTGCAGATGTGGTCATTATTGTAATTGATGCTACAGAAGGCGTAACGGAGCAGGATGCCAAGATTGCTGGAATTGCCCATGAAAGAGGCAAAGGAATTATCATTGCAGTGAATAAATGGGATGCCATTGAAAAGGATGATAAGACCATTTACAAGCATACAGAGAAAATCCGTCAGATTTTAAGCTTCATGCCATATGCAGAGATTTTATTTATTTCAGCCAAGACCGGACAGCGTACCGGCAGGATTTTTGAGACCATTGATGTAGTGCTTGAAAATAACAGCATGCGTGTGGCAACCGGTGTATTAAATGAGATTATGGCAGAGGCAGTTGCCATGCAGCAGCCACCAACGGATAAGGGAAAACGCTTAAAATTATATTATATTACACAGGCAGCGGTAAAACCGCCAACTTTTGTTATCTTTGTAAATGACAAGAACCTGATGCATTTTTCCTATACAAGATATCTGGAAAATAAGATTCGGGAAGCATTTGGCTTTAAGGGTACTTCCCTGAAATTCATTATAAGGGAAAGAAAGGAAGATTAATAAAATGTTATTCGGACGTGTAATATCAGTAGGAATCGGATATTTATGCGGTATGTTTTTATCCGGCTTCTTATATGGAAAGAAAGAAAATGTGGATTTACGTAAGGTGGGCAGTGGAAATGTAGGAACTACCAACACCATGCGTAACCTCGGCGTGAAGGCAGGCATTCTTACCTTGATCGGTGATGTGTGCAAGGTATTTATGGCAATGGTCATTGTATGGCTCATTTTCCGGAACCATTATCCGGACAGTGTGAAGGTCTTAGAGCTTTATGCTGGTGTGGGCTGCATCTTAGGTCACGATTTTCCGGCTTATATGAAATTTAAAGGCGGAAAGGGAATTGCCTGTACCGGTGGTCTTCTGATTGGTTTCTGTCCGCTGGCAGTGCCAATAAGCCTTGGAATTTTTATTCTTGTGGTAGCAATCACACGGTATGTTTCCTTGGGTTCCATACTTGGTGTAATCAGTCTTGAAATACAGATTATCGTATTTGGCCAGATGGGACTGCTTTCCGTACCGGAGCAGTATCTGACAGAGGTGTATATTGTATTCGGTTTTGTGGCGGGACTGGCAATCATTTTACATCATGCCAACATCGGAAGACTTCTTAAGGGAACCGAGAACAAATTCAGTTTCCATTCAAAGAAACAGGAAGCATAGGAAAGGAAAAAACAAATGTCTGATATCAGTATCATTGGAGCCGGAAGCTGGGGAACTGCTTTATCGGTGGTATTACATAAAAACGGTCATAAGATTACAATCTGGTCTGCACTTGCACCGGAAATTGAAATGTTAAAGGAAAAGCATGAGCAGGCAGAAAAACTTCCGGGCGTTATTTTACCGGATGATATTATGTTCACAACAGATTTAAAAGAAGCAATCGAGGGAAAAGACATGCTCGTCTTAGCAGTGCCTTCTCCATTTACCAGAAGCACAGCAAAAGCAATGAGCCCGTTCGTAGCAGAGGGACAGCTTATTGTCAGCGTGGCAAAGGGAATTGAAGAGAATACGTTAATGACTTTATCTGAAATCATTATGGAAGAGATTCCACAATGTGAGGTGGCGGTTTTATGTGGACCAAGCCATGCGGAAGAAGTAGGAAAAGAAATTCCGACCAGTCTGGTAGCAGGAGCAAAGAAACGTGCCACAGCAGAGCTGGTTCAGAATACCTTTATGAGCGAAGTATTACGTGTCTATACCAGCCCGGATGTACTGGGTATGGAAATCGGCGCATCTTTAAAGAATGTCATTGCGCTGGCAGCAGGTATGGCAGACGGACTTGGTTATGGAGATAATACCAAGGCAGCACTGATTACCCGTGGAATTTCAGAGATGGGAAGACTTGCCCTTGCCATGGGAGCAAAATATGAGACCTTAAGCGGACTGACCGGAATGGGTGATTTAATCGTAACCTGTGCCAGCAAGCACAGCAGAAACCGTCGTGCCGGATATCTGATGGGGCAGGGATATACCATGCAACAGGCAATGGATGAAGTAAAGATGGTAGTTGAGGGTGTCTATTCTGCCAAAGCAGCAATTGCTTTAGCAAAGAAATATCATGTAGACATGCCGATTATTGAACAGGTCAATGAAGTATTATTTGAAGATAAACCTGCGAAAGATGCAGTAAAAGAACTGATGCTCAGAGATAAAAAGGTAGAGCATGACGACCTGGAATGGCAGTAGGAGAAAAGGAGTTTTTAGCAGAATGGAAAAGATTCGTATCAAATATTTTACAGATAAAATCGAAAAGCTTACATATATCGATGGCAAATCCGACTGGATTGATCTTCGTGCATCCGAAGAAGTCGAAATGAAAGCAGGAGAATTTAAACTGATTCCTCTTGGTGTGGCAATGGAGCTGCCAAAGGGATATGAAGCACACATTATGCCAAGAAGTTCTTCTTATAAGAATTTCGGAATTATTCAGGCAAACAGCTGCGGAATCGTAGACGGTTCCTACTGTGGAGACAATGATATGTGGAGACTGCCTGCAATTGCAATGCGTGATACCGTGATTCATGTTAATGACCGTATCGCACAGTTCCGTATTGTAGAGAATCAGCCGCAGATTCATTTTGAAGAAGTAGAAAGCCTGGGCAACCAGGACAGAGGTGGTTTCGGAAGTACCGGAATCCAGTAAATTATCAAACAGGGGGTAAATCAAATGGAAGAACGTATGGTCAAATTTTATTCACAGGAAAACAACAATCTTGCATTACATGCAATACCGGGGCATTTTGCCACCAGTCATTCGCACATCAATTACTATATTGATGTAACCAGTATAAAAGCCCGCGTGAAAGAGGCAAAAGAAGCTGCAAAAGTGCTTTACCAGAAGACCGGTAATCCATCCTATGTAGATACCATTGTATGTATGGACAGAACAGAAATGATTGGCGGATTTTTAGCAGAGCGTTTTGAACAGGGAGATTTTATGTCAACCAATCTGCATGAGACTATTTATGTTATTTCTCCGGAGATGAACAGCAGCGGTCAGATGATTTTCCGTGATAATACCAAAAATATGATTACCGGAAAACATATCGTGCTTTTGCTGGATACAACAACAACCGGTGAGACAATCAGAAGATGCTTAGAGTGCATCCGGTATTACGGTGGAATTATTGAAGATGTAGTAGCAATTTTCTCCACTGTTAAGGAAGTAGACGGTCACAGAGTAGAAAGTCTCTTTACCGAGAAAGATGTACCGGGCTATCAGGCATATGAGCAGCATGACTGTCCGTATTGTGCAAAAGGCATGAAGTTAGAGGCCATGGTAAATGGTTACGGATACTCTAAATTATAAAGAAAAGATAAACATTTTCTAAAGTGAAAACCCATTTCTTTCGTCGGATTGTACAAGAAAGAGATGGGTTTTCGTCACTCTGACGAAGAGATAAAAAAATGCACAGAATATCAGTCAGAACATACAAAAAAAAGAAAAATCTTTGTGGAATCCTCGCATAGCCAAAGTGCGCAATATCCTGTATGATAAGGACAGTTAAAAACGAACAAAACATTAGGAGGTTAAACCAATGGCAAGTTTATCATTAAAAAACATTTGTAAAGTATATCCAAACGGCTTTGAAGCTGTTAAGGATTTCAGCCTTGAAGTAGAAGATAAGGAATTCATCATCTTCGTAGGACCATCTGGATGTGGTAAATCTACTACACTTCGTATGATTGCAGGTCTTGAGGAGATTTCTTCCGGAGAATTATACATCGACGGAAAACTCGTTAACGATGTAGAGCCAAAAGACAGAGATATCGCAATGGTATTCCAGAACTACGCTCTGTATCCACATATGACTGTATTTGACAATATGGCATTCGGATTAAAATTAAGAAAAGTTCCGAAGGATGAAATCAAGAGAAAAGTTGAAGAAGCAGCTAAGATCCTTGACCTTGAGAAATTATTAGACCGTAAACCAAAGGCTCTTTCCGGTGGACAGAGACAGCGTGTTGCTATGGGTCGTGCAATCGTTCGTAATCCTAAGGTATTCCTTATGGATGAGCCTTTATCAAACCTGGATGCAAAATTAAGAGTACAGATGCGTTCCGAAATTTCCGCTCTGCATCATAGATTAGGTGCTACAATCATCTATGTAACACATGACCAGACAGAGGCTATGACATTAGGAACCAGAATCGTTGTATTAAAAGATGGTGTTATCATGCAGGTTGATTCTCCACAGAAATTATACAATGAGCCAGATAACTTATTCGTAGCTGGATTCATCGGATCACCACAGATGAACTTCGTAGATGCTAAATGTAATATTGAAGGTGAGAAGGTTTCCCTTACATTTGACAATACAACTGTTGTATTACCACCAGCAAAAGCTAAGAAATTAATTGAAGGCAACTACAACGGAAAGACAGTTGTTATGGGTGTCAGACCAGAAGATATCGATGATTCCCAGATTACAATCGAAACCTTCAAAGACAGCATCATTGAGACAGATGTAACCGGATATGAGTTACTTGGTTCTGAAGTATTATTATACTTCGAAGCTGCAGGAGTTCAGATGACAGCTAAGGTTGATTCCAGAACACCGGCTCGTTTAGGCGACCATATCAAACTTGCTATCGATCCTGAGAAGGTTCATGTATTCGACAAAGAGACTGAATTGACAATTACTAACTAATTCGGTACAATCGAACTGAATATAGTGCAATAACCCGGGTGCTATATGCATCCGGGTGTTTTACTTTACAGGAAAGTAATTTCCTGTAAAGTAAAACACGCTCCGCGAGGATGCGCACTGCGGCGTATAAGGTAGATGTCGCAAGCGACCGC